>Ga0247713_1001632_pt1 | contig 10871 bp, 6 predicted proteins | sample 21E_NmetaG_FD_189936 | JGI IMG/M metagenome (GOLD analysis project Ga0247713, IMG submission 189936) | Soil microbial communities from hillslope of Landscape Evolution Observatory, University of Arizona, Oracle, AZ, United States - 2-1-E_N | ecosystem: Engineered > Artificial ecosystem > Mesocosm... | reverse complement strand
GTCCGGGCAGCGGCTGGCCCGGACCTGGGCGGACTGGTTCCCGCCCGGCTACCGCGACGTCGTCCCCGTCGAGCGGGCGGTCGACGACGTGCTGGAGCTCGAGGCCCTGTACACCAGCAGGGAGCCGATACGGATCGTGCTGGCGCCGGGGGCCGAGGCCGGGCCACCGGCCCGCCTCAAGGTGTTCACGAGCGGTGACGGCGTCGAACTGTCGGGCTTCCTCCCCATCCTGGAAAGCCTGGGCCTGTGGGCGGTGGAGGACCAGCCCTACGTCCTGGGCGGCGAGGAGGCCCGGGCCCACCTGCACGACTTCGGGGTGAGCGACCCGGGCGGCACCCTCGACGTGGCGCGCGACGGAGACCGGCTGGCCGAGGCGGCGGTGGCCCTGTGGCACGGCCGGGCCGAGGTCGACTCCCTGAACCGCCTGGTACTGCGCTCCGAGCTGACATGGGACGATGTCGCCGTCCTGCGGGCCTACCGCCGCTACCGCAGCCAGGTCGGCACCACGTTCACGACCAGCTACGTCGACCAGGTGCTGGTCGAGCACGCCCCGATCTCGGCGGCCATGGTCGACCTGTTCGCCGCCCTCTTCGACCCGAAGCGGGCGGCTCCCGCCGAGCTCGTGGCCGAGCTGCGCCGGCGGTGCGTGGATGCTTGCGACGCCGTGGCCCGGCTGGACCACGACCGCATCCTGCGAGGGTTCCTGGCCCTCATCGACGCCACCCTGCGCACCAACCGGTACCTGCGGGTGGGGGACCATCTGGCGCTCAAGCTCGACAGTGCCGCGGTGCCCGGCGCCCCGCGGCCGGTGCCGTACCGGGAGATCTTCGTACACGGGCCGGCGGTGGAGGGGGTCCACCTGCGCTGGGGGCCGGTGGCACGCGGCGGCATCCGCTGGAGCGACCGGGTCGACGACTACCGCAGCGAGGTGCTGGACCTCATGCGGGCCCAGGTGCTCAAGAACGCGGTCATCGTGCCCACCGGCGCCAAGGGTGGCTTCGTCGTCAAGCAGCCGGCCTTCGGCGCCGGCCGCACCACGCCCCCCGACCCGGCCCAGGCCTACGCCGTCTTCGTCGCCAGCCTCTTGGAGATCACCGACAACGTCGTCGGCCAGGAGGTGGTCGCCGTGCCCCGCCGGCGGGACGGGGACGACACCTACCTGGTGGTGGCCGCCGACAAGGGCACGGCCACCTTCTCCGATCTGGCCAACACGGTGAGCAGCGGCCGGCGGTTCTGGCTGGGCGACGCCTTCGCCTCCGGCGGCTCACGCGGCTACGACCACAAGGGGCTGGGCATCACCGCCCGGGGCGCGTGGGTCGCCGTGCGCCACCACTTCGCCGAGCTGGAGATCGACGTACAGTCCGAGCCGGTGACCGTGGTGGGCATCGGCGACATGTCCGGCGACGTGTTCGGCAACGCCATGCTGCGGTCCGAACACCTCAAGCTGGTGGCCGCATTCGACCACCGGGACATCTTCATCGACCCCGACCCCGACCCTGCGGCGTCGTTTGCCGAGCGGGCCCGGTTGTTCGCCCTGGCCCGCTCCTCCTGGCAGGACTACGACCGGTCGGTGCTGAGCGCCGGGGGCGGCGTGTGGTCACGGCTCGAGAAGCGCATCCCGCTGCGCGATGAGGCCCGGGCCGTGCTTCGCGTCGAGGCCTCGGAGCTCAGCGCGCCGGAGCTGATCCGGGCCATCATCCAGGCGCCGGTCGGGCTCCTGTTCACCGGCGGGATCGGCACGTTCGTACGGGCCAGCACCGAGCCGGACGCCGACATCGACGACCGGGCCAATGCAGAGATCCGGGTCGAGGGATCGTCGATCCGCGCCCGCGTGGTGGGCGAGGGGGCCAACCTCGGCTTCACCCAGCGGGCCCGCATCGAGTACGCCCGCCGGGGCGGTCGCGTCAACACCGACGCCATCGACAACGCCGCCGGCGTCGACATCTCCGACCACGAGGTCAACCTGAAGATCCTCCTGCGGCCGGCGGTGGAGGCGGGCGAGATCACGGTCAAGGAGCGTGACCGGCTGTTGCAGGAGGTGACCGGCGACGTGGTGGGGTCGGTCCTCGCCGACTGCTCGCTCCAGAGCCTGGCCCTCGCCCGGGCCGTCGCCGCCAGCCCGGCGACCATGGAGGCCACCGAGGCCCTCATGGTGGAGCTCGAGGCCGGCGGGGTGGTCGACCGGGCCGTAGAGGCGCTTCCCACCCGGGAGGAGATGAGGGCCCGGGAGGAGGCCGGCGCCGGCCTGACCCGCCCCGAGCTCGCCGTCCTGCTCGCCGGCGCCAAGCGCAACCTGGCCACCCGCCTGCTGGCCTCGGCGGTGCCCGACCAACCGGCGCTGCGGGAGGCCTTGGCCGGCTACTTCCCTCCGCTGATGGTGGAGCGGTTCGCCCACCATCTCGACGACCACCGGCTGCGCCGCGAGCTGGTGGCGGCGGCGGTGGCCAACGATCTGGTCAACCGGATGGGCGCCACGTTCGTCACCCGCCTGGCCGCCGACACCGGCGCCACGCCGCCGGCGGTGGCCGCCGCCTACTGGATCGCCCGCACCGTCGTGGGAGCGACCGACCGGTGGGCGGAGCTGGAAGCCGACGACGAGGGCGTGCCTCCGACGGCGAAGGTGCTGGCCGCCGGCCCGGTGCTGAGCGAGCTGCTGGAGGCGCTGACGCGCGACTACCTCCGCCGGCAGGAGACGGGTGACATCGCCGCCACCGCGGCGCGTGACCGGCCGGCGCTGACCGAACTGGCCGCGACCGCGGGCGACCTGGGCACGCCTTACCGCCGCCGCCTCCGAGCCCGCCGGGCCGAGACCCTTGCCGACCGCGGCCTGGACCTCGAGACCGCGGTGCGCTGGGCCGGCCTACCCGACCTCGAAGTCGGCCCCGACGCCGCCGAGCTGGCCCGGGCCACCGGCAGGACGGTGCCGGCGGTGGCCGGCGCCGTCCTGCAGTTGGGCGAGTCGCTGGGCATCGACCGCCTCGGCGAGCGGCTCCGCCAAGCTCGGCCCCGGGGCCGGTGGGGCCGGGCGGCGTGGCGGGGGCTGGTCGACGACCTGGACCTGTTGCGGCGCCTCGCCGCCCGCCGGGCACTGGAAGACCACCCCGGGGAACCGGAGCCGGAGGCGGTGCTGCGGTTCCTCGTCGAGCGGGCCCACCCGGTGGGTCAGGTCACCCGGTTGCTCCGGGACATCGAGAGCGAGCCCGACCCGTCCCTCGACGCGGTAGCCGTGGCGACGCGCGCCGTCCGCCGCGTCATCTCGCCGTCGCAACCGTAGGTTGCGACGGCGAGATGACCCTTACTGGCCTCGGCCGATGCCGGCGGCCTTGAGCACGCGGGGCTCGACGTTGGCGGCCCGCCAGGCTTCGTAGCCGATGCCCTTGCGCCGGCTGTAGGGCCCGGCGGCCTTGATGAAAGCGGCCTCGAGGGCGGCCACGTCGACCCCGTCGGAGGACGACGCCAGTTCCGCCTCCAGGTCCATGCGCTCCTGGGCCAGATGCAACCGGGAGAGAGCGTCGGCGGACGCCATACGCTCCTCGATGGCAGCCAGGCGGCGCTGGATGCCTTCGGGCGTACGCTTGCGGCCCCGGCGTGGCTTATTCGCCTCGAGGGCTTCCAGGTAGCGACGTACGGCGCGCCCCTGCTCCCGGCCTTCGGCGAGAGCCTCCTTGTGCGCGTCCGACATCGAACGAGGCGCCTTCTCCGCCGGTGCAGCGGTCTTCTTCGGCAAGTTACTCTCTCGCTTTCCCCGCCGACTCTGGGTGGGCAATCAACGACAATACCAGTGCCCAAGAATGGACTGAGGGATCCCTATTCGGCCAATCCGGGGGGAACCGGACGGTCGCCTTCGTCCGGCTCGCAGGCATCTGTTGCACCGTCGCCGGCCTCCTCGATCGGCTCGATGTGGACCAAGAGCCGGGCCTCCTCGCCGTCGATGCGAGTCATGAGCCGGGGCTCATTGGGGTCGTCGTCGGTCGGTTCGGTCATTTCCACAGCCCCCGCTCGGTAAAGACCTCCTTGAGGAGGGTCGGTCGGTCCGACAGGATGGCGTCGACGCCAAGGTCGAGCAGCCATTCCATCGTTTCCCGGTCGTTGATGGTCCACACGTGCACACCGACCTGGCGCCGGCGGGCGGTGGCGACGAACCGCCGGTCGACCAGCGGCAGCCGCCCTTGCCGCACCGGCACCTGGGTGCATCCGGCGGCGGAGTGCGGCGTCGGGATGCCCAGGCTGGCCAGCCGGAGGGAAAGGATCTCGGCGCGGCCCATCCAGGTACAGATCCGGTTCCCGGCCAAGCGGCGCAAGGCATGGACGGTGCGATCGGAGAACGACCCTATGCACACCCGGTCGTGGGCCACCGCCCGGTCTATGGCCGCGACGAGCGGCGCCGCGGCGGCCAGGTGCTTGGCGTCGATGTGGATCCGGAGGTCGGGCCACGTTCCCAACACCTCCTCCAGGCGCGGAATGTTCTCGGCCCCGACCCGAGCTTTCCGCACGTCGGCATAGGGCAGAGCGGCGATGTCGCCGGTTCTATCGGTGACCCGGTCAAGGGTGTGGTCGTGGAAGGCCAATAGGACGCCGTCGGCAGTGGCGTGGACGTCGGTTTCCACGTAGCGATAACCGAGGCCAACGGCGGCCGCGAAGGCCGACATGGTGTTCTCGGGTTGCTCGGCCGCGCCGCCTCGATGGGCCACGGGAATGGGCCCATCCCACTCCAGGAACGGCCACGCGGGGCGGCCGCCGGCGGCGGTCAAGCGGTCATGGGCGAAGTACGGATCAGCGTCTCACCGTGGTTCGTGAGGAGTAGAAATGAATGCATGTAGGCGGGGGCAGTGTCAGATGGGGGGCCCTGCCGGCGCCAGCAGTCGAATCTAACGGACTCCGGTGACTCCGAGGAGACCAGGCGCATGCCGGGTCCAGGACGACGACTTCAGCGGCTCCCCGACGCGTGAGGCGCTTCGGCTGAACCGCCGTACCCGCCCGCAGGAGCCGTGGCTCGGACCGGGGGTGGGAGGGAAAAAGAAGAGTGGCGCCCCGACCGCCTGACGGCGGACCAGGCGGGCGAGGGCGCCACGGACACTGTGGCATGGGGGCTCGGTAAATGCAAGCCACATCTAGAAGATTTCTTCGCTCTACGCAGACTGGGGAGTCCGCCCCGCCCGCTGGGGGCGGCGGAGCCGGGCCCGCTCGGCGGCGGGCAGGACCACCTTGCGCAGGCGGACGTGGTGGGGCGTGACCTCGACGCACTCATCCTCGGCGATGAACTCGAGCGCCTGCTCCAGGGAGAGGACGCGGGGCGGCGGGAGGCGGACCAGCTCCTCGGCCGTGGAGGAGCGGACGTTGGTCAGCTTCTTCTCCTTGCAGGCGTTGACGTCCATCTCGTCGGCCCGAGAGTTCTCGCCCACGATCATGCCCTCGTAGATCTCCACGCCCGGCCCGACCAGGAGGTCGCCGCGGTCCTGGAGGTTCATCAGGGCGTAGGTGTTGGTGACGCCCCGGCGATCGGCCACGATGCTGCCGCTGTTGCGGGTGCGCAGCTCGCCGAACCAGGGCTCGTACCCCTCGAAGACGTGGTGGAGGATGCCCGTGCCTCGCGTCTCGGTCATGAACTCGGTGCGGAAGCCGATGAGGCCCCGGGCGGGGACCAGGTACTCGATGCGAATCCAGCCGGTGCCGTGGTTGACCATCTGCTGCAGGCGCCCCTTACGGGTGGCCAGCAGGCGGGTGACCACGCCCAAGTGCTCCTCGGGCACGTCGACCGACAGCCGGTCGACCGGCTCGTGCACCTTGCCGTCGACCTCCCTGGTGACGACCTGCGGCTTGCCGACGGTGAGCTCGAAGCCCTCCCGGCGCATCATCTCGACGAGGATCGCCAGCTGGAGCTCGCCCCGGCCCTGGACCTCCCAGGTGTCGGGCCGCTCGGTGGGGAAGACCCGCAGCGAGACGTTGCCGACCAGCTCGGTGTCGAGGCGGGTCTTGACCTGGCGGGCGGTCATCTTGGAGCCGTCCTGGCCGGCGAGTGGCGAGGTGTTGATGCCGATGGTGACGGCGATGCTGGGCTCGTCGATGAGGATGACCGGCAGCGGTCGGGGGTCGTCGGCGTCGGCGAGGGTCTCGCCGATGGTGACCTCGGGCAGGCCGGCGACGGCGATGATCTCGCCTGGTCCCGCCTCGGTGGCGTCGACCCGCTCCAGCCCCTCGGCGACGTACAGCTCGACGATCTTGACCTTCTCCATCGTCCCGTCGCGCTTGCACCAGGCCACCGTCTGGCCCTTGCGGATCACACCCTCCCGGACGCGGCAGAGGGCCAGCCGGCCGACGTACGGGGACCGGTCGAGGTTGGTGACCAGCGCCTGCAGGGGGTGGCCGGTCTCGTCCTCGTCGTAGACCGGGGCGGGGATGCGCTCGATCAGCAGCTCGAAGAGAGGCTGGAGGCTGGTACCCGTCGCCCCCTGCTCCATGGTGGCCCAGCCCGCTTTGGCGTTGGCGTAGACGATGGGGAACTCGATCTGCTCGAAGCTGGCGTCGAGGTCGAGGAACAACTCGTAGACCTCGTCGACGACCTCCTTGATGCGGGCGTCGGGCCGGTCGACCTTGTTGATGACCAGGATCACCGGCAGGTCCGCCTCCAAGGCCTTGCGGAGCACGAAGCGGGTCTGGGGCTGAGGGCCCTCGGCCGAGTCGACCAGGAGGAGGACGCCGTCGACCATGGTCAGCGCCCGCTCCACCTCGCCGCCGAAGTCGGCGTGGCCAGGGGTGTCGACGATGTTCAGCTTGACGTCGCCCAGCTTCTCGGAATGGAAGCGCACGGAGGTGTTCTTGGCCAGGATGGTGATGCCCTTCTCCCGCTCCAGGTCCATGGAGTCCATGACCCGCTCGGCGACGTCCTGGTTTTCACGGAAGATGCCCGACTGCCACAGCATGGCGTCGACGAGCGTGGTCTTCCCGTGGTCCACGTGGGCGACGATGGCGAGGTTGCGCAGGTCTTGGCGCGCGGGCATGAAGGGCCTTTCGGTAGGGCTGCCGCGGCGAATGAGCCGCCAGGCCCTCCCATTCTACGTGGCCGCCGGTCGGGAGCGGCACATTCGCGTGCCTACGCTTTCGGTATGCAGCTGGCGATGATCGGCCTGGGCCGGATGGGGGCCAACATGGTCCGCCGCCTGATGAGGGGCGGCCACGAGTGCATCGTCTATGACAGAGATCCCGAGTCCGTGGCCGCACTGGAGGCAGAGGGGGCGGTGGGCGCGGTGTCGCTGGAGGACCTGGCGGCCAAGCTCGCCCCGCCGCGGGCGGCGTGGATCATGGTGCCCGCCGCCTTCGCCGGCGACACCGCCATGGCCCTGGCCGAGCACCTGGAGCCGGGCGACATCATCGTGGACGGCGGCAACTCCCACTACCACCTCGACATCGAGCGGGCGGCCACCCTGGCCCCCAAAGGGATCCACTACGTCGACGTGGGGACCAGCGGCGGCGTGTTCGGCCTGGAGCGGGGCTACTGCCTCATGGTCGGCGGCGATCTGGAGCCGTTCCGCCACCTCGAGCCGGTGCTGGCGACGCTCGCTCCCGGCGTCGAGGCCGCGCCGCGCTCTCCCGAGCGTACGGGTGAGCCGGCGCCGGCGGAGCAGGGCTACCTCCACTGCGGGCCCAACGGCGCCGGCCACTTTGTGAAGATGGTCCACAACGGCATCGAGTACGGGCTGATGGCCGCCTACGCCGAGGGGTTCGCCATCCTGCACAAGGCCAACGCCGGCAAGGAGGACCGGGAGGCCGATGCGGAGACGGCGCCGCTGACCAATCCCGAGTTCTACCAGTACGACTTCGACACCACCGAGGTCGCCGAGGTGTGGCGGCGGGGGAGCGTCATCGGCTCCTGGCTCCTCGACCTGACGGCGTCGGCCCTGGCCAAGGACCCCGACGTCTCCGGCTTCAGCGGGCGGGTGTCGGACTCCGGTGAGGGTCGCTGGACCGTGCTCGCCGCCGTCGACGAAGGCGTGCCCGCCCACGTGCTGACCGCCGCCCTCTACGAGCGGTTCAGCTCACGGGGCGAGGGCGACTTCGCCAACAAGATCTTGTCCGCCATGCGCAAAGAGTTCGGCGGGCACGCCGAGAAGTAGCGCCTCTCTCCCGAACTGGTTGCACCTACCCGTCACATACGCGGGTTTGTGCAACCAGAACGGGGAGGTCAGGCGGCGGTACGGCAGCGGGCGACCACGCCGGCCAGCGCGGAGCGGTCGAGGGGTTTGGCCAGGTAGTCGTCCATGCCGGCGGCCAGGCACTTCTCCCGGTCGCCCACCATGGCCGACGCGGTCAGGGCGATGATCGGCGTGCGCCGGCGGCCGCCCTCGAGGCTTCGGATCTGGGCCGTGGCCTCGTAGCCGTCCATGACGGGCATGAGGCAGTCCATGAGCACGACGTCGTAGTCGGTGCGCAGGACGGCGTCGACCGCCTCGGCGCCGTTGGCCACGACATCCACCAGGCAGCCGAGGCGCTTCAGCATGGCCGCTCCGACCAACTGGTTGATCGGGGCGTCGTCGGCCAGCAGCACCCGTGCGGGCACGGGCGCAACAACCTGCTGGGGGGCGGCGACCACGGATGGGACTGCAGCCGGCAGGGGGATGTCGAACCAGAACGCGCTGCCCTCGCCCACGGTGCTGTCGAAGTCCAGGGTGCCGTGCATCAGCCCGATCAGCTGGGCGCAGATGGCCAGGCCCAGGCCGGTGCCTCCGAAACGACGGGTCGTCGAGCTGTCCACCTGGGAGAAGGGTTCCAGCAGCTTGGAGCGGGCGGACGGCTCGATACCGATGCCGGTGTCGACGACGCGGAAGCGGGCCCGGTCGCCCCCCAGGGCTGAGACGGCGATGGTGACGCTTCCACGGTCGGTGAACTTGACCCCGTTGCCGGCCAGGTTCAGCAGGAGCTGGCGAAGGCGGAGCTTGTCCCCCCGCACCCAGGCCGGCACGTCGGGGTCGATGGTCACCCTCACGTCGAGGCCCTTGCCCTGGGCCTGGGCGGAGATGGTGCCGGCGACACTGTGGACGACGGCACCGAGGTCGAAGTCGGCTTCCTCGAGCTCCAGCTTGCCGGCCTCGATCTTCGAAAAGTCGAGGATGTCGTTGAGCAAGCCCAGCAGGCTCTGGCCGGAATCCCGCAGGGCCAGCAGCTGCGCCCGCTGGGTGGGGTCGAGGTCGCTGTCGAGGAGCAACTCGCTCAGGCCCAGGACGCCGTTCATCGGGGTGCGGATCTCGTGGCTGACCGTGGCCACGAAGGCCGACTTCAAGCGCGACGCCTCCTGGGCCTTGGCCAGGGCCGCGGCGACGTCGGCCTCCAGGCGGTGGCGCTCGGTGACGTCGTTGAAGCTCCAGACCCGGCCGACGACCTCGCCACCGACGCGCTGGGGCCGCGACGTGCGCTCGAAGATCCGGCCGTCGTCGAAGTGGAGCAGGTCGCGGCTTTCCGCCTCGGGATGCTGGCGCATCTTGGCGTGCATGGCGACGAACGCCTCTTTGCTTTCGTCGGTGAGCTGCTCGATGGCGAAGGCGCGGGCGGCTTCGTCGTCGCCGGATTCGATGACGGCCGCCGGGAGCCGCCACATCTCGGTGAACCGCCGGTTGAAGTTGGTGATCCGACCCCCAGGGGCGACCACCAGGACACCGTCGGCGGTGGCGTCCAGGGTCGCGCCCAGCAGGGAGAGGGTCTCTTCGATCTCCTTCTCGGTGCGCTTGCGTTCGCTCACGTCCTGGAACTGGCCCATCCAGCTGATCGGGTTGCCGGCCTCGTCACGCAGGAACGTGAGGTTGGCGAGAACCCAGACCGCGCCTCCGTCGGGGCGCAGGAAGCGCTTCTCGCACTGCCAGGTGTGGATCTCGCCCCGGAGGATGCGCCAGGCGGCGTCGACGTCGCTCTGGCGGTCGTCGGGATGGGTGAACTCCTGGTCCCGGCGGCCGAGCAGCTCCGCCTCGCTCCGCCCGAGCAGCCGGCACAGGGCGGCGTTCACCCGGATGTACTCGCCGTCGGTGTTGAAGAGAGCCATGCCGATCGGGGCGGCGTCGAAGGCGATGTCGAAATGGCGCTGGGCCTCGGAGGCCACCCGCTGCCGGTCGGACTCGGCGAGGATGCAGACTGCTCCCTGGCGGTCGGGGAGGCGGCGGGCGCTGAGAACGAGCGTCAGAGGGACCCCGCTTGCCCGCTGGCCGTGGAGCTGGCCACGGAACACGCTCCGGTCGTCGGAGCGAAGCCAGGCCAGGAACCCGACCACGCCGGTGAGGGCCGGCGGGGGCCGGAACAGCGTGTTTGCCAGGCGGTTCGATCCTACGACCGCGCCGCGCCGATCGACCCGCAGCGCGGCCTCCGGCAGCAGCTCCAGGAAGTCCGGCTCGGTCATCGGCAATTGGGTCCCCCTCACCTCCATTTTCGGCCGGCCGGCGCCGGCGCTTGAGCCGATCCCAGGCGGATGGTCACCAGCTCGAACGGGCGGGTGGGCACCAGGACGGCGCCGTTGTCGACCGTGAGCTCGTGGCGTGGACGCTCCAGCAGGTCGGTGCGGTGGGCGGAGGTCACCGGGAGCGCGGTCTGAAGCCGCACCCGGCGGCGCCCGCCGTAGGCCTCGTAGCCCCGGATGACGACGTCCCCGCTGCCGTCGTCGGCGCGCTTCACGGCCACGACGACGAAGCCGGGATCGTCGACGGAGAAGAACGATTGTGCCGGCGGGAGCGGCCCGGGACGACGGGGGACCGGGACGGCGGCGAGGGGCGTGTTCAGCGCCGAAGCGGCCTCGAGCACCCCGCCGGCGAAAGGATCGCCGGCGTGGGGCAGCAGGGCGTAGGTGAAGCGGTGCCGGCCCTGGTCGCAGGCGGGGTCCGGGGCGGTGGGGGAGC
>Ga0247713_1001631_pt1 | contig 10884 bp, 8 predicted proteins | sample 21E_NmetaG_FD_189936 | JGI IMG/M metagenome (GOLD analysis project Ga0247713, IMG submission 189936) | Soil microbial communities from hillslope of Landscape Evolution Observatory, University of Arizona, Oracle, AZ, United States - 2-1-E_N | ecosystem: Engineered > Artificial ecosystem > Mesocosm... | reverse complement strand
GCTTTCGACGCCCCGCTCAGCCCGCCGCCTCTCGACGACGAACCGGGGCCTGCTACCGGGCTCTCCGGCGATTACCCGGGCGGGACTTGCACCCGCTGGTCTGGTCCAGTTTCCAGGACGCAACATGAAGGAAACGATAGAGATGGGGTGAGACAGGATCGTTCTGGTTGCACTTGACCCCCGTATGCGCGGGCAAATGCAACCAGAACGGGAGATGCCGCCTGGCGGCCCTAGCATCGACGTCATGGCTCGCTGGCCCGTCGCGCTCGTCACCGGCGCGTCCAGCGGGATCGGGCGAGCCGTCGCCGGCCAGCTGGCCGCCGAGGGATCGGACCTTGTCGTCGTCGCCCGCCGGCGGGAGCGGCTGGAGGAGCTGGCCGCCGAGTTGCAGGACGCCCACGGCGTGAAGGTCGAGGTGCTCGTCGCCGATGTCAGCGCGCTCGAGCAGCTGTCCGCGGTCGAGGACCGCCTCCGGGCCGGCGTCGACCTGCTGGTCAACAATGCCGGCGCCGGCGGTCAGGGGGCCTTCGCCGACATCGCCCTCGACAGCCACGACCAACGGATACGCCTCAACGTGCTCGCTCCCGTACGGCTCACCCACGCCGCCCTGGAGTCGATGGTCCCCAAGCGACGGGGCGGCATCCTCAACGTGTCGTCGATCGCCGGCCGCCAGCCCATGCCGTACGTGGCGACGTATGCGGCCACCAAGGCCTACCTGACGACGTTCAGCAACGCCCTGCACGAAGAGGTCCGCCACCACGGGATCGCGGTGACCAACCTGCTCCCCGGCTTCACCCGGACCGAGTTCCACGGCGCCGCCGACATCGACCGGTCCTTCCTTCCGGGGCTGGCGTGGATGAAGGCGGACAACGTGGCCCGTGCCGGGCTGCGGGCCGTGGCCGAGGGGCGGGCCCAGTGCGTACCGGGGCTCGGGTACCGGATACTCAGCGGCATCTCGGCCGTGACCCCGTGGTCGCTGAGCCGGCGGGTCCTGGGCGCCGTGCTGTCGCCGTGACGATGGTGGGCGTCCGCCGGGTGATGCCCGAGGACGTGGACGCCATCGTCGACCTGTTCGTCGCCGTGGTGGAAGAGGAGCGGTGGCTCGGCACCCAGCCCCCCGTCGACCCCGCCGCCCAGCACGCCCGCTTCCTCGAGGAGGCGACGTCCGACCGGTGCGCATCGCTGGTGGCCCTGGTCGACGATGCCGTCGTCGGCCACGCAATGGTCGACATGGCGCCGTACGGGGTCGCCGGCCTCGGGATGATGGTCGACGAGCGGTGGCGGGGCCGGGGCGTGGGACGCGCCCTCGTACGGGCCGTCATCGACGCCGCCCGCGACCTGGGCGCCCACAAGGTCGCACTCCAGGTCTGGCCCCACAACGAGGCGGCGCGCCGGTTGTACCTGCGCCATGGCTTCGTGGAGGAGGGCCTGCTCCGCCGCCACTATCCCCGCCGCAACGGCCAGCTCTGGGACGCGGTGATCATGGGGCTGGTCCTCGACGAGTCGTCTCCCGGATCGCCCTACTGACTACTTCTTGCCGACCTTCTCCTTGACCCTGCTCTTGGCCTTGCCAGTGGCGGCCTTGGCCTTGTCGACGGCGCCGGCGGCCGGACCGGCCACCAGGTTGGCGGGCGGGGTGTCGGGCGCCCGGGGGTGGGGGCTGGTGGGTGCCGTCTTCTTGGCCTTCTCCAGCGCCTCGCCCAGCTCCGTCAGCTCCTTGCGCTTGATCACCTTGCGCACCTCGGGGAAGAGCTCGGACTCCTCCTCCTCCACGTGATGACGGACGCTCTCGATCATCACGGTCATCTTGGCCTTGAACCGCTCGTGGTCGGGCTTCATGTTCTCCAACTCGTGCAGCACCCACTTGACGATGTAGTGCTCCTCGAGGGACTCCAGCACCGTGTCCTCGACGCCCGGCACCCGCTCCCGGATCGCCGGATAGAAGACCATCTCCTCGATCGCCGCATGCACCGACAGTTCCTTGACGATCCTCTGGGCCAGCTTCCGCTGCTCGGCCGGCGCCGTCGTCTTTTCGAACTGCTTGAACAGCTTCTCGACGGTCTTGTGGTCCTGCTTCAGAAGGGTCACGGCATCCATCAGGTCATTCTTTGCCAATGTCCACGGTCATGAAACGTTGTTTCGTGCCGTTAAGATCCGCTTCATCGAAATACGCACCACGCTCACCCAGCACCCGACGAGCGTTGGCGCGGCGCGGCGGTTCGTACGCGACGTGCTGATGAGCCGCCAGGTCTCCGACCACGTCGTCGACACGGTCGAGCTGCTGACCAGCGAGGTGGTGACCAATGCCATCGTGCACGGCAAGTCCGGCCCGCAGCTGGCGGTGACGGTCGGCAAGCGCGTCGTGCGGGTGGCCGTCCAGGACCGGAGCCCCGCAGTGCCCGTGCGCCGGCTGGCCCACCTCGACGACGTGTCGGGGCGGGGCGTGGTCATCGTCGAGGAGATGGCTTCTGCATGGGGGGTCGAGCAGGAGCGCAATGGCGCCAAGCGGGTGTGGTTCGAGGTGACCTGCTAGCGAAAGTCCCGTGACTTCGTCGTCTGGGCCGACAACGAGAGCGGCTCGATCCTCTCGGCGATGAGGTTGGTAACCCCTTCGGCCCGCTCGAGGCGCCCGCCGATCAGCAGGGCTGCGGAGGACCGGGCTACCCGCCGGTAACGGTCCCAGATGGCCTGGTTGCAGATGACGTTGAGCATGCCCGTCTCGTCCTCCAGGTTGATGAAGATGGTGCCGTTGGCCGTCGCCGGGCGCTGGCGGTGGGTGACGACGCCGCCCACGGTCACTCGGCGCCCCGACGGGACGCGTTCGAGGCCGGTGACGGTGACGGCGCCGGCGGCGTCGAGGCCGGCCCGGGCGTACTGCATGACGTGGCTGCCGGGCGCCACGCCCGTGGCCCACAGGTCGGCGGCGGTGACCTCGGGCTCGGACATGGTCGGCAGCCGGGGCGCGTCAGTGCCCACCACCACCCCTTCCAGACGGGTGTCGGCGGCCTGGGCCACGGCGCCGGCGCCCCACAAGGCCTGGCGCCGCTCCAGCTGCAGCGAACCGAAGGCGCCGGCCGTCGACAGGGCCTCGACCGCGGGCAGGGTGGCGCCGGTCCGCCGCACCAGGTCCTCCATGGAGGCATAGGGCCGGCGCTCGGCGATCTTCTTCGCCAGCTCGTCGCCGACATTTCGCACGTACTCGATCCCCAGGCGGACGTCTGGTGCATTCCTGTCGCCTTCGAGGGTGGCCTTGACGTCGCTCAGGTTGACGTCGGGCCCATGGACGGCGACCCCGTGCCGGCGGGCGTCGGCCACCAGGGTGTTGGGCGAGTAGAAGCCCATGGGCTGGGCGTTGAGGAGGGCGGCGCAGAACGCCGCCGGGTAGTGCAGCTTCATCCACGACGACGAATAGACCAGGTAGGCGAAGCTCACGGAGTGGCTCTCGGGGAAGCCGAAATTGGCGAAGGCGGCGAGCTTGTCGTAGATGGCATCGGCGGTGGCGCCGATGATGCCGTTGCCGGCCATTCCCTCATAAAGGCGGCCCTTGAGCGCCTCCATGCGCTCCGTGCTGCGCTTCGATCCCATGGCCTGTCTCAGCTGGTCGGCCTCGCCGGCGGTGAAGTTGGCCACGTCGATGGCCATCTGCATGAGCTGCTCCTGGAAGAGGGGCACGCCAAGGGTCTTCTTGAGCGACTTCTCCAACAGCGGGTGGAGGTAGGTGACGGGCTCCTGGCCGTTGCGCCTCCGGATGTACGGGTGCACCGAGCCGCCCTGGATGGGCCCGGGACGGATGAGGGCGACCTCCACCACCAGGTCGTAGAAATGCCGGGGCTTGAGCCGGGGCAGGGTGGCCATCTGGGCCCGGCTCTCCACCTGGAACACGCCGATGGAGTCGGCCTTGCACAGCATGTCGTAGACCGCTTCCTCCTGAGGGATCGTGGCCAGGTCGATGTCGACGCCGTGGTGGGCTCTGATCAGGTCGACTCCGAGGTGGAGGGCGGTGAGCATGCCCAGGCCGAGGAGGTCGATCTTGACCAGGCCGACGGCGGCGCAGTCGTCCTTGTCCCACTGCAGAACGCTGCGGTTCTCCATCCGGCCCCACTCCACCGGGCAGACCTCGACAATGGGACGGTCGCAGATGACCATGCCGCCGGAGTGGATGCCGAGATGGCGTGGAAAGCCCTGGAGCTGTTCGGCCAAGGCGATCACCGGCGGGGGGATGTCGTGGTCCTTGGTGTCGGAGAGGCGGTAGCCGTCGGTCTGCTTCGACCAGGCGTCGAGGGCGCCTTGCGGATGGCCGAGGGCCTTGCCCATGTCCCTGACTGATGACTTGGGCCGGTAGGTGATGACGTTGGCCACCTGGGCGGCGTTCTCCCGGCCGTAGCGCTCGTAGACGTACTGGATGGCCTCCTCCCGCCGGCCGTTCTCGATGTCGAGGTCGATGTCGGGGGGACCGTCTCTTTCGGGCGAGAGAAAGCGCTCGAAGAGGAGCTTGAGGCCGACGGCGTCGGCGTTGGTGATCCCCAGGGCGTAACAGACGGCGCTGTTGGCCGCGCTGCCCCGGCCCTGGCAGAAGATGTCGTTGCGCCGGCAGAACTCGACGATGTCCCACACGATCAGGAAGTAGCCGGGGAAGCCGAGCGAGGAGATCATGGCCAGCTCGTGCTCGATCTGGGCGTACGCCTCGGCGCGCTCCCCGTACCGCCGGGCGGCCCCCCGCATGGTGAGCTCCCGGAGCCAGGACATCTCCGTGTGGCCGGCGGGGACGGGATAGTCGGGGAGGTTGGGGGCGACGAGCTTCAGGTCGAACGCGCACTGCTGGCCGATGTCGGCCGCTCGCTGGACGGCGCCGGGGTAGCGGGCGAACCGTCTCGCCTGCTCGGCGCCGCTGCGCAGAGAGGCGGTGGCGCCGGCGGGCAGCCAGCCGTCGAGCTCGTCGAGCGACCTTCTTGCCCTCACCGCGGCCATGGCGGTGGCGAGGGGGCGTCTTCGGGATGTGGCGTAGTGGACGTTGTTGGTGACGACGATGTCGACCCCCGCTCTCGCCGCGATGGCGGCCAGGGAATCGTTGCGGACGGAGTCGAGCGGTTCGCCGTGGTCCCAGACCTCCACGGCCACGTTGTCCCGGCCGAACGCCTCTGTCAGCCGGTGCAGCTCGTTGGCCGCCGCTGCAGGGCCGTGTCGGAGAAGTGCCGCCGGCACCGTCCCCTTGCGGCACCCGGTGAGGACCTGCCAGTGCCCGGTGCTGTACCGGGCGAGGGTGGCCAGGTCGATCTTGGGGAGGGACTTCTCGCCAGCGCTCATGTGGGCGTCGGTGATGGCCCGGGCCAGGTTGGCGTAGCCGGTCGGGTCTTTTGCGAGGATCACCAGGTGGTGGCCGGCGGGGTCGGCGGCGCCGGCCTGCGGTCTGCGTGAGAGATCGAGCGTCAGCTCAGCGCCGAAGACGGTCGGGACGTCGAGCGCCTTCGCCGCCTCTGCGAACCGCACGATGCCGTAGAACCCGTCGTGGTCGGTGATCGCCAGCGCCGTGAGCCCGAGCCGCGCCGCCTCCTCCACCAGCTCCTCAGGGTGCGACGCCCCGTCGAGAAAGCTGAAGTTCGAGTGGCAGTGCAGCTCGGCGTAGGGAACGGTTGCCGTTCTGCGAGTTACGGCCGGCGCCCGGTACTCGCCCCGCTGGTTCGACCAAGCAGGGCTGTCCCCCCCGTCGGCGTTGTACGGCCGCCCCGACAGCCGGCGCTCCAGCTCAGCCCAGGGAACCGGCGGGTTCGTCCACCCCATGCCCCCAGTGTATCGAACATTTGTTCGCCCCTTGCCAGCGGGTGAAATGGACTGATATACATCGCCTCAGTGGTGAGGCGGACGGCGATCCCGGCGGTACTGGCGACACTGGCACTGCTGGCGTCTGCATGCGGTAACGGCGGCGGCAGCAAAGGCAGCGCCGGCGCCAACCCCACCCTTGCCACGGAGCCGCCTCGTACCACTCCGACCATGGCCACCCTGCCCCCTGCCAGCACGACTACGAATCCATACGCCGTGCCGGCGGTCATCGACGCCGCCTATGTCAACAAAGTACTGGCGGTCTTAGACGCCGTGCTCGGAGACGTGGCGCGCACAGTCCTCACAGCAAAAACGATCCCACCAGACGCTTACGACCGCCTTAAGGCGATATATGGAACCAATGAGCTTCTTCAACTGACCCTTGACAGTATACAAGCGGATATCCGGAGAGGTTTCAGCGGGTATAAGTCTAACCCTGGAAACAGAGCCTCGGCGGTCGAGCACATAGTGTCCGCTGGTCCGAGATGTATTTACGTTCGCGTTCAGCGTGACTACTCAGCTATAAGCCCGAACCCTTCAACCGTTAACCCGCAGTGGGTTGGGCTACGAAGCGCCGATCCTACACGGGACCCTAGCGGGCATAATCCTACTCCGTGGATGATGATTTATGATGGCTTTACCCAGGATAGGTCTACGCCAGCGAACCCATGCGTCGCCTAACACTCGTCCTCATCATCGGGATCGCCCATGCAGCACTCAGTCTAAATGGAGTCTTTGCGGGGCCGCCATCGTGTACTCAAGGCCCTTTTGGTTCCCACGTAGTATGCGAGGGCGACTTCTCGAATAGTGGAGCCGGTGGAGATTCAGGAGTTCAGAATGTCGTCATCAGCTCTGGTCGATCAAACACTGGCACCAAGTATCTGCCATACAACCGGCTCACGAACGGGCCAGACGGGCAACCATGCGTCACAACCGGCTACTACGCTGAGGGAACATCACCCAACGACGCCGCAGCCACCGATCCCGTGACCCAGAACGTGCGCGACATTCATGGCTTGCCGCCCCTTGAGTATCCGCCGTGTCCGGTGCAACCGCGTGCGCCAGGGGAACCGGCTCCTCTAGAGACGCCTGCGATGGTAGCTATGCGTTACTGGGAGCAGGTTCCACTTCCGAAGCCCATGCCTTTCATCGCCCCAGGTCGTGCCATAACAGGGAAGCTCGCGTACTTGGAGACTCGGGGCGAGGTCGAACACACGTACACGAGTTCCACGATCTTCGGGCAGCTCACAATTGTGGCGAGTGGCTCCTACGTCGTGGATTGGGGCGACGGTAGTACGAGTGGACCGCACGCCTTTGAGGGACGGGCCTGGCCGAATGGAGGAATCACTCACGACTATCTCAACGTCGGTACGTACGACATCGTGGTCACGGAGCGGTGGACGGCAAGGTGGGCCCTTGGCGGCGAGACCGGCCTGTTGCGCACTCTTCAGACGACTGGTCGGATCGACGACTTCCCGGTGGAGCAGCTTCAGGCGGTGATAGGGCGGTAGCCGCGACGCTGCGCGTTGCACGTTGCTGGCCACTCCCTTGTGCCGTCCTTGCTCGCGACGAAGCAGAGGCACGAGCTCCTGCGCCGCCGCCGCGTCGCTCACGGCGCCGGCACAGATTCTAGGAAGGCTCAGGTAGTCCTGGACTACCTGATCCTTCCGAGATGGGCCAGCGCCGGCGCCGGCGCCGGCCTACTTCGCCGGCGCCGGCTCCTTGCTCACCGGCTTTGGCGGCACGGAGGCCGGCGGGTTCTGGCGCCGGATGAGGATGAGGGCGAGGCACATGGCCAGTCCCAGGCCGATCAGGACGCCGACGACGCCGGCCTGGAAGCCGGTGACCCGGCGGACGTCGCCCTCGCCGAAGGTCACGGTGCTGGTGAAGATGTCCTGGGTGTTGCTGATGGCGTTGCCATTGCGGGTGTCTGACCACGCCACGACCGCGCCCTCGTTGGTCGACGCCACCGCCACCGGTGCCATGACGTCCATGTTGTTGATCCAGGAGCCGATCGTTCGGTCGATGGGGACGTCGTTGACCCGCACGTTCGGCGTCCACGTGGCGCCGCCGTCGCGGGAGCTGGTCATGTACACCGACGCGAACTTGCCGCGGTTGGAGAACAGGCTCAGGGTCTGGCCGTTGCCCACCGTCGAGGGGGGGAACGGATCCTCGCGCCAGTCGTACCAGGCAACGTCGATCCGGCCGCTCGGAGCGATCGAGATCTGGGGGTAGTGCTGGCCGTACTTCGTGCCCTCGGGATCGTCGTTGAGCCGCTTCGGCTGCTCCCACGTGATGCCGTCCGGGGATGACGAGTAGTACGCGTCCAGCTCATTGGCCCGGTTGTCGTGCCAAACGACGTGGAAGACACCCCGCTGCCGGTCGTAGAGCGGTATGGGCTCGCTGGCGTCGTTGGCGTTGGTGATCTCGTGGTCGGTCCATGTCTTGCCCTGGTCCGTCGACACGCTGGAAAACAGCCGGGTCACCGGGGGAGAAGGCAAGGGAGCCGCGCCGGCACTGGGCGTCGGCGGCGCCGACTCGCGCCAGAAGGCGAACAGCCGGTCCCCCACGACCACCGGGCGGGGCCCGTCGAAGCCGTTGTTGCGCTCGAACATGAGCTGGGGCGCCGACCAGGTGGCGCCGGCGTCGTCGGATACAGACATGTAGGGGCGGGTCGGCCTCGTTTCCGGGAACCGGTTGAACGACCGCCGCCACATGGCGTACATCCGGCGGGGGTTGGCGGGGTCGATGGCGACGTGGCCCTCGAAGTTCACCTCCATCTGGACTCCGGGTTCGGGGGCCGCGTTCCCCGGGTCGATGGCCACCGTCCGCCACGTGCGACCTGCGTCGTCCGACCGACCGATCAGCACGCTTCGAGTGCCGTTCTTGTCGGGCGCATTGGCCTGGAAGACGTTGTAGATCGTCCCGTCGGGGCCCTGGACCAGCTCGGTGCGGATGTTCTGCGACGTGGCGTAGCCCATGGCGCAGTTCTGCGTGTAGGGCTCCAGGACCGGCGCGTTCTCCGGGCGCCAAGTCGCCCCCCGGTCGGTCGACACCGCGAACTTGCAGGCGCCCGAATTCATCTCCGTGTACGCCAGGTAGACGGTGTTGGGGTCGTCCTTGTCGACGAGGAGCGCCGGCGCCTCCTCGTCCCGGGTGAGGGGTAGCACCTCCCCGGTGCGGTTGACCTGGACTGCCGGCGCCGCAGTGGCCGGACCCTTGCCCGCGGTCTCACCGCACGCACCGACCATCGTCGCCAGGACGCACCCGGCGAGCAGCCGCCGCATGGTCGAACTCATCCTCATGACCCCCTGATGCTCAAAACCTCCCGGCCGGTTTACCGGGGTGTCACGCTCCTTTCAATAGATGCAGCACGCACATACGTTCAGTCGTATGTGGCCTCCACCTCCCAATGGTCGCCTTCTTGCGACATGAGATGAGCGGTTCCCGCGGCAGTCATGACCTGCCAGCGGGCTCGCCGGCGGTGGGCGGCGGCGTCCCACCAGCGCTCGTCGACCGGCCACGGGCCCGCCCACGCCGTCACCGCCGACCACCGGCCGCCGGCAATCGACACCTGGGCATCGGTCACCTCCGCCGGCACGGGGACGGGGTGCACCGTCGCCGGCAGGGGCGGCGGGATCCGCCCCGGCCAGGGCGGCTCGGCATCGACCCCCGGCGGCGGGCGCTCGCCCCACGGGACCAGCCGTACCTGCTCGGCCGGGCTGCGACCGCCGGCCGGCACCGCGGTCACCACCGCCTCGGGGCCCAGCATCCCCTGGACCCGAGCCAGCACCCGGGCCACCCGCTCGGCCGCCGCCCGGTCGCCGCCCCAGAAGCCGAGCTGGCGACCGTCGTCGGGACGGACCTCCTCGGGCACCAGCCGCAGCAACGTCAACCCCCCCGACGGCTGGTCGCCCACCGAGGCCGACGTCATCCACCCGTCGAGCTGCCACCGCACCCGCTCGGCCAGCGCTGCCGCCCCCCGCCCACCGTTGCCGTCCAGCCGCCAGCGCCGGCCCATGCGCTCCCCGTGCTCCCACTCCGCCTCCACCAGCACCCGGGTCGCCGTCAAGCCCTGGACGGTCAGCCCGTCGTGCAGGCGGTCGGCCAGGCCCTTGGCCACGAAGGCCGCCGTCTCCAGCCGCTCGGCCGGCGGGTCGAGCTCGGCGACGACGGTCAGCTCCAGCGGCGCGGTCCGAGCAACCAGAGGTCGCTCGTCGAGCCCTCGGGCCAGCCGGTGCGCCGCCTCCCCCGCCGGCCCGAAGCGGGCCAGCACCGCCGGCGCCGGTAGCTCGGCCAGCTGGCCCAGGGTGCGGATGCCCAGGCGGACGAGCAGGTCGGCCAGGTCGACGTCGCCCAGCGTCGACACCGGGAACCCGGCGAGGAACCCGGCGCTCCCCCCCGCCGGCACGACGACACCCCCACGGGCGGCCCGTTCGGCGGCGAAGGGCCCGTCGGCCACGCCGACCCGGCACGCCGGCGCTCCCTCCGGCAAGACCCCGTCAACCGCGGCCGCCACCACCGCCACCAGCGCCTCGTCGCCCCCGAAGTAGCGCGACGGGCCCCGGGTGGCCACCGCGCACACCCCCGGGCGGACGATCTCCACCTCCGGCGTAAATGCCTCGACGGCCACGACGACAGGCTCGAAAGCCCGAGCGTCACCTGCGGGGTCGTGCTCGACCACCACCAGGCCGCGACAGCGGGACTCGGCCTGGCGCCGGCGCAGCCCCCGAGCCACACCTTCCGCCCGGGCCGCAGCCGAGCACGCCACCACCCGCCCAGACGCCAGCACCGCGGCGGGCACCGACGCCAACCCGGCCGCCACCACCGGCCAGTCAGGACACCACACGACGAGCGTGCGTACGGCGCTCACCGACCACCTCCACGGAGCGAACTCCACCCTCCGGGTGCGGCAACCACAGCGCCACCCGCCGCTCCCGAGCCGCCGCCCCTCTGCCGCCGGCCAGCACCTCCACCCGCCGGCCCAGCAGCCGACCGTGCCCCTGGCCCAGCCCCTCCCACGCCGCCGACACCACCGCCAGCTGCACCTCCGCCGCCTCCGGCCAC
>Ga0247713_1001630_pt1 | contig 10887 bp, 9 predicted proteins | sample 21E_NmetaG_FD_189936 | JGI IMG/M metagenome (GOLD analysis project Ga0247713, IMG submission 189936) | Soil microbial communities from hillslope of Landscape Evolution Observatory, University of Arizona, Oracle, AZ, United States - 2-1-E_N | ecosystem: Engineered > Artificial ecosystem > Mesocosm... | reverse complement strand
CGCGGCTGGTGGGAGGTGCTGGCCGTCGACCCGCCGAGACGGCTCGAGATGAAGGACGGGTTCGCCGACGACACCGGCAAGCCGAACGACGACCTGCCGGTGGGCAGGATGGTCGTCACGCTGGACGAGCGGGACGGGAGGACCGAGATGGTCATCACGTCGCACTTCCCGACGCTCGAGGCGATGGAGCAGCTGCTCGCCATGGGTCAGGAAGAGGGGATGGTCGAAGCGATCGGCCAGATCGAGGGGATCCTGGCCGGCACCGCTTCCTCGTAGCCGTCAGCCGGCTCGCCGGCTCGGCGGCTCGGCGGCGGCCGATGAAGCGAACCAACACGGCGGTCCTCCTCGTCGAAGACAGCGACCAGCTCGAGACGGGCACCCAGGGCCTCGAGGTACTCCCGCAGGGTCGAGACGAGGACGTCCTCGGCGTGCTCGAACTTCGAGATGGCTCCGCCGCTGCCGACCAGTTCGCGACCTTGGTCGCCGCCAGCCGGTAGACGTCTACCGCCTTCACGGCCGCGAAGCCCCAGGTAAACGGGTTGATCGGAGGGAGCCGGTAAACGTCAACGGTGACGTACTCGCGGCACAGCACAAGGGCCGATCCTCTCGGACCGGCCCTGAGCTACGCATTCCTGCTCTGCGGTTGGTGGCGGGGGCAGGATTTGAACCTGCGACCTTCGGGTCATGAGGCGTGTCAGAGCGGTGTCGGGCCGTGCCAGGATGTGCCCGATGGTGCCCCTGAGCTGCGGTTTCGCGTGCTGGCTCGTGTCGCCTGATCCAGCTCGTGATGGCCTCTGCCGGCCCGTACGTTAGAAGAAACGTTAGAAGTGTTCCGGAATTAGCGGCCGTTCCGGGTTCCCGGAACACCTATACTTCTGGAACACCCGTGGTTGCCCGGAAGGAGGTGTTGACCGTGGCAGACACCTCGCCGAGCGAAGCACAGACGCTCCGCACCGTCGAGCGCCTTGCTATGGACGCACTTCCACCCGGCTGGTCGCTCCGCACGCGCCGGGAACCGAAGGATCGTCGGCGTCAGCTCGACGCCGAGTGGACTGTTCGCTCGCCGGACGGCACGGCGGCAACGTTCGTCGTCGAGGTGAAGCGAACGATCCTCGGCCGTCAGCTGGATGACGTGCTCGCGCAGCTCTCCGCCACGGAAGGCCGCCCCCTTGTGGCCGCTCCCTACCTCGGACCCAGCATCCGATCGAAGCTCGTCGACCGTGGCGTGAGCTTCGCCGACGCCACCGGGAACCTCCGCTTCGTCTCCGATCGACCGGGTCTCTTCGTCGAGCGGCAGGGTGCGACGAAGGATCCATGGCCTTCAGACGACACATTGCGCTCCCTCCGGGGGCGGGCCGCCGGCCGGGCGGTGCGAGCGCTCGTCGACTTCCGACCGCCCTATGGCGTACGCGACCTCGCCAAGCAAGCGTCGGTGCCGCTCGGGTCGCTGTCACGAACGCTCGACCTTCTCGACCGCGAGGGTCTCGTCACGCGAGACGACAGGGGTTCGGTCACGGCGCTCGACTGGGAGAGGACGATCCGCCGGTGGAGTCAGGACTACGAGTTCGCCCGCTCCAATCGCGTCGCCTACTACCTCGATCCTCGCGGCGTTGGGTCCGCGACGGCGAAGCTCGCGGACGTCAAGTGGACGTACGCCGTGACAGGCGCACTGGCCGCGCAGCGCTTCGCGCCCATAGCTCCGGCGCGGCAGGCGGCGATCTACGTCGAGGACTCCGCTCGAGCCGCGGAACGCCTCAAGCTCCGTCCCGCCGACGCTGGCGCCAACGTGATTCTCGCCGAACCGTTCGATCCGGTGGTCTTCCAGCGCACCACGCTGCGCGACGCCACGCGCGTCGTCGCTCCCGCTCAGCTGGCCGTCGATCTCCTCACGGGCCCGGGACGGGAGCCGTCGGAGGGAAACGAGCTCCTGTCGTGGATGCGAGCGAACGAAGATGCATGGCGTGCCTGACCCTCTCTACGTCCGAGCCCGCACCGCCCTCCTCGACGCGGTCGAGGCCCTCGGCCCGCATCTCGACGCCATCGTTCTCGTCGGTGCACAGGCGATCTACGTCCACACTGGCGACGCCGACCTGGCCGTCGCCGAGTACACGACCACGCGGACTTCCGATCTCGCCGCGCGAGCTGGCCGACGCGCCGCTGCTTGGCGACCTACTCGACGCTGCCGGCTTCACCGCGCGCGAGCACCCCGGCGGCTGGCTCAGCCGCGACGGCATCTACGTCGACATCATGGTTCCGGAGGCTCTCGCCGGCCCGGGCACGCGAGCCGCTCGGCTGGGACCACACGGCAAGCGAGCGGCGCGTCGCGCCAAGGGCCTCGAGGGTGCGCTCGTCGATCGTGAACGACGAGCAATTGTCGCACTCGACCCTTCCGACAGCCGCGAAGTCTCGATGTGGGTCGCTGGTCCCGGCGCGCTGCTCGTCGCCAAGATCCACAAGATCGCCGAACGCGTCGACCACAGCGACCGGGTCCGGGACAAGGACGCGCTCGATGTCCTCCGGTTGCTGCGAGCAACCGACGCCGAACACCTCGGCGGTCGTCTGACGGCGCTCCAGGCGGACGATCTCGCCGCGTCGGTGACAACGGAGGCGCTGGAGGTCCTGCCTCGCCTGTTTGCCACCGAGCAGAGCGACGGTGTGCTGATGGCCGTGCGCGCTGCCGGAACGGCCGAGGATCCCGCCACCATCGCCGGATCGTTGACGGCGATCGTCGCCGACTTGAGGGCCAGCGTTGGGTAGCGAGCGGTCGTCTCGGTCAGCCCCAGAAGATGGACGTCGGATCGGCGTCGACCTCGGCGAGCAGGCGGTCCACCGTGGGTGTCGGCTCGACGCGGTCGTACACGTGGAACTTCGCGTTCCGGTCCCTCCAGTAGAGCGACCACTCGGCGTGGGTCTTCGTGTAGCGGAGCCGTGCCACCGGAACAAGGCCGACGCGGCGGCAATGTTCAGCGACGTCGTGTTCGGAATCGCTGAGCGCCCAGGTTGACGCCAGGGCCCATCCGTCGAATCAGCGCCGGGTCAGTGCCCCAACTCTCGACGCATCTCGCGACGAATGCCTGCCAGCCGCTGCGGATCCGCCAGCCGCTCCTGGCGCCGCACCGAGTCAGAGTCCTCTCAGCGAATCCACGCGTGGAACTCCGCGGCCGCTGCCGCTACCTCGCTGCCGGTGGCCACCCGATGCGCAACCCATTCCTCATGAAGGTCCGCCTCCTCGAAGATGGCCGCGCATGTCTCGTTGAGCCGCGAGGTACTGGCGCAGAACCGGGTGAGGTGCCAGATGAACCGCTGCTGCAGCAGGTTTGTTACGGGCATGACTGGCTGATCGCGTAGGGCGGTGACCCGGCTGCGCAGGTTGACGACCGGGAGGTCGAGCCAAGCACGGCACGGCGTTCTTCGGTGAGGATTCGGGGTCCCTGGAATCGAGGGGCCCCTCCCGCTGAGTTGGTCGCTCCGGGAGGGGCCCCCCAAGGCGGTGACTGCGCACCGATTGGCCATCGTATGGGCGTGCCCGCTCGGCGTCGACGCCTACACCTCCGCCGGTCGTCAGCTCGACGTCCCGCAGAGGGCCGGTGCTCTCGCACCGGCCCTGACCTGCATGTTTGCTGGTGGCGGGGGCAGGATTTGAACCTGCGACCTTCGGGTTATGAGTGATCCGGGTCGGATGGTCGCCGGTTCCGCTGGGTGCTCTTCCGTGCTCCTGAGGTGGGCTTTCGCGGCTTCGACGAAACCCTTGATGTGGCCTGGTGAGTCTTGGTGCCAGGCGATCCGGTAGAAGATCCGGTAGAAGGTTGGGCGGGCGTCGGGCCAAGGTGAACGGGCACCCGGCGGTCGTCGTCGTCGAAGACGGCGACCAGCTCGAGGCGGGCGCCGAGGGCTTCGAGGTACTCCCGCAAGGTCGAGACGCGGACATCGTCGGCGTGCTCGAACTTCGAGATAGCTCCCTGGGTCACCTCGAGCCGGCCGGCCAGCTCGGCCTGGCTGACTGCCTCGGCGTGGCGGAGCTCGTAGAGCCGGATCTCCTCGAGCGACTCCTGGCGCGCCCTGGCGACGGCGGCCTCCGAGCCCGGCTTGGCCATCAGCTCGTCGCGGAGCTTGGACCACTTGGTGTGACCACTCACCTAGATCAATCCCTCCTCTCGTAGCTCGTCGAGGTATTCGTCGTAGAGGTCATCGGCGGCCGGCACCGCCCATGCGTACCACTCGTTCCACTGGCCGCCCTTGTCGCCGCCGAGGAGGAGGACCACCTGCCGCCGCGGGTCGAAGGCGAAGAGCACCCGCAGCGCCCCGCCCTCCGACGCCCGCAACTCCTTCATGTTGTGGTGACGAGAGGTGTGCACCCGGTCCACGGCGGGTCGGCCGAGCGAGGGCCCTTGCCCGGCGAGGAGCTCGACTCGGGCCTCGAGCGCAGCCTGCTGCTCGAGGGACAGATCCTCCCACCACTCGATGAACTGGTCCGTGACCTCGACTTCCCACATCGGGATCGTACATTACTCATAGCTCATACTTGATCCGGGCCGTCACGCACCCATCGCTCGGCGCGAAAGCCGGAGTCATCACCGAGGTGGAAGTAGATGCGCCCGCCGAGAAAGCCGCCGTCCTCGAGGGCGGCCCACCCTCGGCCGCTGACCGGATCTCCCTCGTCGGATCCGTCCCAGCTGAACTCGACGCGACCGTGGTCGATTCCATCGCTGCGCCAGTCGATGCTGCCATTGACGACGATGAATCCGAAGCTGCCCGTCCCGTCCGGTTGGAACGCGATAAAGGCGGGCGCGACCAGCTCGAGATCCTCGCGACCCCAGAGCTCCATCTCGATGATCCTCCACCTGCCCGTCAGGCCATCGGCGTTGCGTCTGATCATCGCCGATCCGCCAGCAGCTTTGACGGCCGTGGGAGCGGCAACCCCGGAGTCCATGGCGGTGAGGGCGTCACTCAGCACGCTGAACGCATCGTCCAGGCGCTTCTGTCGGCGTCGGTTGGTCTCGTGGTTGGCTTCGGCGGCCACGTAGCCGACCAGCTCCTCCAGATCGTCGGCGCTGGCGACCATGACGATGCCCTGCCCGGAGCTCCGCATCGAGAACACCAGCCGTTCGCAGTCGGTGTCGAGAAGTCTCAAGTCCCGCAGAGTCGCGGCCGACGGGTCGGCCAGCGCGATCTCTCGCTGCGGAGCGTCGTTGGAGTGGGAGCGCGGCTGTCTGAGGTCGAATGGTGAGCCCTCCCAGCCGCTGACGACGCCTTCATCGCCGCACGCGCTGCATCGCCACTCGATCGGGGCGGGGAGGTGGGCACGGAACACGGCGATGTGGCCCTCGCACGGCCGATGGCCGGGGCGGCGACGGCAGGGCACGGCGCTGACCCAGGGCACCCCCGCTTCGCCGGCCGACGCGGCGCGAACCACGAATCCCAGGTGCTCCGCCATCTTGCGCGCCGGACCGGGAGCATTGTCGGGGATGTCGAGGAAATGGCGAAGGTCGGACACGAACATCAGAAGGTGAATCTAGGGTCGTGCCCGTCTCGGTGTTGAAGTTCGGGGTGTCGACGGTCTCAGTCAACGGCGGCAGCGAGGAGACTCACGATCAGCTACCGGTTCCGCTACCGATTCGGAGGAACCGCGATGGGCTACGCCGTGAAGAAGAGGAACCGATGGTATGCCGTCGTCTACGAGGGCCTCGACCCGCTCACGGGAAGGGACCGGCGGCGCTGGCACCCGGCAGTCGACGAGGCCGACGCCCGGCGTGTCGCCGCGTCACTGCGGCCGCCGGCCAGGAGCGCGGCCCACGGGATGACGCTGGCGAGGTTCATGCGCGAGCGGTGGCTTCCGGGACGCGAGGGCCGGTTGCGGCCGACAACGGCGTTCCGCTACTGGGGCATGACCGAGCGCTACATCCTGCCTCGTCTCGGCCGTGTCCCTGTGCGCCGCCTGACGGTCACGCACCTGATTGATCTCTACGCCGCGCTTCGTCGAGACGGCCGGCAGGATGGCGCGCCGCTGGCACCGAAGACGGTGCTGAACGTGCACCAGATCCTGCGCACGGCGCTCGGGGACGCCGAGCGCCAGGGCCTGGTGGCGCGCAACGTCGCCGCGCTCATGGACCCGCCCTGCCATGGCCTGGCCCCCGAGCAGCGCTGTTGGAACCTCACCGAGCTGCAGGGATTCCTCGCAGTGGCCATGACCCACCGACTGGGGCCCGCCCTGTGGCTGGCGGCCATGACGGGGATGCGCCGAGGCGAGGTGGTCGGCCTGCACTGGGATGACGTCGACTTCGCCGCCGCCCGGCTGTCGGTTCAACGGTCCGTGACCTGCACCGGCTATGCGGTGCACGTCACACGAGCGAAGACGTGGACCTCCCGACGACCGATCGACCTCGACGCCCGCACGCTCGAGGTGCTGGCCGACTGGCGCGCCGCTCAGCGCGAGGAACTCGGCGGTCACCAGTCCGTCGAGGTCTTCACCACCGTCACGGGCGTCCGGATCCACCCACATCTGATGTCCCAGGCGTTCGATCGGCTGCAAGTCAAGGCGGCAGTTCCGCGCATCCGCCTTCACGACGTGCGCCACACTCACGCCACGCTGCTCTTGAAGGCCGGCGTGGCGCTCAAAGTCGTGAGCGAGCGGCTCGGCCACTCCAGCCCGGCGTTCACCATGGCCGTGTACCAGCACGTGCTGCCAGGAATGCAGCGCGAGGCAGCCGAGACGTTCGCCCGTCTCATCACGGGCGACGCTGCGGCGTCGCAGGCCTCCGACGTGGTGCCGGTAGACAGCCGGTAGCGGCCGGAGTCCCCTGTCCGCCAAGTAGAAGGGCCGATCCTCTCGGACCGGCCCTGACCTGCGCTTATCCTGCTCTGCGGTTGGTGGCGGGGGCAGGATTTGAACCTGCGACCTTCGGGTTATGAGCCCGACGAGCTACCAGACTGCTCCACCCCGCGGCGGTTTCCGTACTTTAGCACCGCTGCTCAAGCTCCGACGCGGGTGGTGGGGGTGGTGGCGGGCGGCGGTGCCGTGGTGGCCAGCTCCTGGGCCCGGCGTATGGCGTCTCGGGCGGCCAGCGTCTCCCGCTGGTAGCCGGCCAGGTCGCCCCTGCGCAGGGCCTCCTCGGCGGCGGCGAAGCGGGCCTCGGCCTGGCCGAGGAGCTCCAGCAGGGTGGGCTGGGGCACGGCGGCGCCCGCTCCCCCAGGGGGCGGCACGCCGCTGCCCACCGGCGGGTTGCTGGCCGCCGGCGCCCGCTCCAGCGTGGGTGGGGCGTCGCCGAAGAGGGTGACGAGCGACTGGCGGAGGTGTCGGCCATCACCACCCGCTCGCCGAACACGACTATCACCTTCCTGAGCTGGGGCAGCGGCGTGGCGCCCTCCGCCTCCACGTAGAGGGGCCGCACCCACAGCAGCGACTGCCCGATGGGCACGAGCAGCATGTTGCCGAACGACACGTTGGAGCCCTGCTGGGAGAGCAGCGTGATCTCCCGCGACACCTCGGCGTCGGCCTGGATCCGCGAGTTGATGAGGGCGGGGCCGTTGACCGGCCGCTGCCGCGGTGTCACGTACGCCTCCAGCTGGCCGTAGTTGGCGGGATCTCCCCGCCCCACCATGAAGGCGCTGAGGTCCTTGCGGCTGTCGTCACGAGAGAACGGCACGAACGGCTGCAGGATCACGAAGTCGGAGGTGGCCGACCCGGGGGGCCGCATCTGCAGGTAGTAGGGGTCCATGCGGTTCTCCCGCCGCGGCCCCAGGTTGGCCGGCGTCTGGCCGTTGGGGGCGAGCTGCGACACCGCCGCCGTGCCTCCCAGCTCACCCGGCTCCTGGGCGATCTCCCACGCGTCGGTCCGGTTGTAGAAGGCGGCCGGGTCGTCGATGTGGTACATCCCGTACATGTTGGTCTGCACCCGGAAGAGGTCCTCGGGGTACCGGAGGTGGGCCCGCAGCGCCGAGTCCATGCGGGCGCCGTCGGTGAACAGCCTCGGGAACGCCTTGCGGTAGGCCTGCACGATGGGGTCGCTCGGGTCGGTGACGTAGAAGGTCATCGAGCCGTGGTAGGCATCGATGACGACCTTCACCGAGTTGCGCACGTAGTTGAAGTTGCCGGTGAGCCCGCTGTCGACCGACAGCCGCCCCGTGTCGGCGCGCTGCGAATAGGGGTAGCGGCTGGTGGTGGTGTAGGCGTCGTAGACCCAGTGGATCCCGTCGCGGTAGATCACCGGGTAGGGGTCGCTGTCGAAGCGGAGGAAGGGCGCCGCCTTGCGCACCCGCTCGTGGATGTCGCGGATGTACATCGCCCGCGAGTCGGGGTTGATGAAGTCGGAGATGAGAGGGTTCAGATCGCCGAAGCGGAGAGAGAGGGCCACTCGCCGCAGCCACGAGCTCATCTCCACCCCCCCGCTCCCCTCGTAGACGCTGGTGCTGATGCTGCCGTCGTCGTTGGTGAAGTCGATCTCGCGCTGGTCGCTCTTGACGATGGCGTAGCCGCTCAGGTTCTCCCCGTAGTAGATCTCGGGCCGCTCGATCACCGGCTCCCCGGTGGGCGGGAGGTCCCGCAGCGAGAAGAGGGGGTTGCCGTCGGCCTCCACTCCGTTGCCGGCCGACATCACGGCGCCGTACCCGTGGGTGTAGACGAGGTGGCGGTTCACCCATGACTGCGACGGGATGCCGTCCACCCGCAGCTCGCGCAGGGCCATCAGCACCTGCACGTTCTGGTTGGGAAAGGCGACGTCCCGGTAGCGGTCGACGTCGACGTCGTTGATCCGGTAGAAGTTGCGCCGCTCCTCCAGCCGCTGGTAGCTGCGGACCGCCACCAGGGGATCCCACAGGCGGATGTTGCGGACGACCTCGGCGTCGTTGAGGAGGTCGGCCCCGGTCAGCTGGTCGTTGGCCGCGAAGTCCCGGACAGCCACGTCGTGGATGTTGAACGCCGCCTTGGTCGCCTTGATGTTGCGGTCGATGTAGGGACGCTCCTTGGTCGACTCGGTGGGCTGCACCCGGAACTGCTGCACGAAGGCGGGTATGGCGCCGCCCACGACCACCGACACCAGGGCCCAGACCGCGAGGGAGATGACGGGCAGGATCCAGCCCCGGCGGAGGATGTTGATCAGGAACAGGCCGCACGCGAACAGCGAGATCCAGAACAGCAGGTGGAGGGCCGGCAGCTGGGCGTTGACGTCGGTGTAGCCGGCGCCCTGCACGACGCCCCGGGTGGAGTACACCAGCTCATAGCGCTCGAGGTAGTAGCCGACCGCCTTGAGCAGGGCCAGCACGGCCATGAGCACCGAGAGGTGCGCCTTGACCTGTGGTGTGACCTTCTCCATGGGCGCCTGGAAGCGGATGCCGCCGTTGAGGTAATGGGCCACGGCGGTCAGCACCACCACGATCACGAAGGTGGCGAAGAGCCAGTCGACGACGAAGGTGAGGAACGGGAGGTCGAAGACGTAGAACCCGATGTCCTTGGCGAACTGCTCGTCGTGGGCGGAGAAGGCGACGTGGTTGCGGAACAGGATCCAGTTGTTCCACTGACCGGCGGCGCCCGGCCCGGCGATGAGAGCGAAGACCCCCGCCAGCGCGCCACGCACCAGGCCGGCCCGGGCGCCGACGGCCTGGTGGTAGCGCTCGATCAGCTCCTCCCCTGCCCCGGCCGGGCGGAATCTGGGGGCGAGCAGGTCGGCGATGGCCAGGTTCGCCCACATGACGACGAAGAAGACGATCGTGAAGATCACTCCGAGCATGATCTTGGCCCCGAGGACCTGCCTCCAGACCGGCGTGATCCCGAGCTCGTCGAACCACAGGTAATCGGTGTAGAAGCCGGCGATGCCCCGCAGCGACAGCAGCACGAACACCAACGCCACCACGACGAGGGCGGCGGCCACCCGCACCGACGATCGCCGGCGCCGCGGGGCCAGGTCGGCAGGAGCGCGCATCACCGGGCCGGCAGCTGCGACACGCGTGGGTCCATCGGCTGCTCGCCCGTCCCGGCCGTGCTCAGCCGGCGGGCACGAGCAGGCACCGGCACCCGGGATGGGCGGGCGGGTGCGCCTGCCCGGTGGGGTACGCCTCGCCCTTGGCCACCGCGCCGGCCAGCGCGTTGTCGTCGCAGTCGGGGCACGGGCCGTCGTCGTCGACGACCCAGCGCAGCCGGGCGCCGCCGGGGTAGGCGGCGTAGGCGCCGCGACCGAAGGCGTCGGCGGCGGAGTGGGTGGCCAGCGGCTCGAGCTCCTGAGCCCGCCACTGCCGGTACACGCCGCTCACCAGCTCGGACACCTCGGCGCTGTCGCGGTCGTCGTCACCCTCGCCGCCACCGTCGGACAAGGAGCGCTCGAGGCGATGCCGCAGCGGCTCGACGATCGCAGCGGCGAGGGCGGTGGCCACGTCGCGGCGCGCCGACGCCCCGGCGTGGGCCTCGCTCGCGTTGGGATCGGCGAAGCGGACGCCGGCCCGCACCGCATCGTCGAGCAGTGACTCGGCCGCCTCCCGGAAGCGACCGACGTGCTCGTCGAGCGGAGGCAGCGGCGAGTCGCCCCGCTTGCGACGGCGGCGGCGCAGCCCGTCGAGCACCTCGTTCTGCTCGTCTTGGAGGACGCGCTTGAGCTGGCGGGCCAGTGCGTCCTGGATGGGCTCGAGCAGCTCGTCGCGCCGGGCGCGGGCCGCCTCGTCGGCGATGTCGGCGATCTCGCCGTTGGCGGAGGACGGCGTTTGCGCCACCACGCTCGCGGGCGGGCTGCCGGCCGGCGGGGCGGGAGCGTCCGGTGGAGTGGTGCGAGGCAGGACGGCGGCCGCCGCCCTATCGGCCTTGATACGGGCGAACAGGGCGTCGACCCGGTCGGACCCCGGCGGGGCGGCGTCGGCCACGGAGGTTGCGGCCGGGGCGGCGGCCGCCGGCGAGCCCCCGGCCGG
>Ga0247713_1001628_pt1 | contig 10893 bp, 7 predicted proteins | sample 21E_NmetaG_FD_189936 | JGI IMG/M metagenome (GOLD analysis project Ga0247713, IMG submission 189936) | Soil microbial communities from hillslope of Landscape Evolution Observatory, University of Arizona, Oracle, AZ, United States - 2-1-E_N | ecosystem: Engineered > Artificial ecosystem > Mesocosm... | reverse complement strand
GTCATTGGATTCCCCTCATCTGCATGCTCTCGTGCATCCCCCCGCTGCATCATCTCCGCCGGCGCATACGAAGGGAAGGCCTCCCGGGCCCTTCCGGCCTCTTCTTCCTAGAAAGTCGATGCAGCCACCATGGCGAAGCAGCGTTCGGAAACCGTTACGAACCGCCGAGCTTTGCTCCTGGAGCGGGCGGAGGCCCGCTATCGTTACGAACTCACAGCAAATCGACATTTCGTGGCGAGGACCTCACATGACGGTCGAGATACAGCTCTTCGGGCCGCCGCGGGCGGTAGTGGAGGGCCGCCCGCTCGAGGTCGACACGCGCAAGGCCGTGGCCCTTTTGGCCCTATTGGCGATGTGGCAAGTTCCGATGAGCCGCGACGTAATCGCTTCGATGCTGTGGCCGGAGCGGGACCGCGACCACGCCCGGGGGGCCCTCAGACGCACGCTGTCGGTCCTGCGTGCGGGGCTCGGCGACGGGGTACTCGACGTGGACCGCGGAGCGATCGGACTGGTGCCCGAGGCGTGCAATATCGACGTCGTCCGCTTTCGCGCTCACCTCGGTGCAGGTGAGCTGGACGCCGCCGCCGACGTTTACCGAGGGGAGTTCCTCGACGGGTTCTCGCTGAGGGACAGCCCCGCTTTCGACGACTGGCAGGTAGCGACCGGCGAAGCGTTGCGTCGCGAGCTGGCCGAAGCCCTGCTGGGCCTCGTCGACCAACACCTCGACCACGGGCGGACGGCCGAGGCGGTCACGGCAGCGGAGCGCCTGGTCGGCCTCGACCCACTTCAGGAGACGTGGCAGCGGGTGTTGATGAAGGCATACGCACGGGCGGGGCGGCGCGCCGAGGCGATTCGGCAGTACCGAGCGTGCGTTGCGCTCCTCGATCGGGAACTGGGGGTCGCTCCCCTGGCGGAAACCACCGCATTGTTCGAATCGATCGTCGAGGGGCGGGGTGCGCCCCCTCCCCCCGCAGCCGAACCCGCGCCGGCGGCGCCGGAACCGCCGTTCGTGGGCAGAGACGACGACCTCGACGCGGTCCTCGAGGCAGTGGACGCGGCGGCCGACGGCGGGCGGTTCATCGTGGTCGAAGGAGAGGCCGGAATCGGCAAGACGCGCCTAATAGACGAGGCGGCGCGCGTCGTGCGCGGTGCGGGGCGGCCGGTCCTGGTCGCCCGAGCCCATGAGGACGAAGGGGCGCTGTCGTTCAATCTCGTGGTCGAGGCACTGCGCCAATCTCTGGGCGGCGGTGAATGGGTCGACCGGCTCGACCCGATCGATGCCGCCGAATGCGGCAGACTCCTCCCCGAGATCTTGTTGCGACGCCCCGAGGTTCGCACCCCCGCGCCGCTCGACGCCCCCGGGGCGCAGGCCCGCCTCCTCGCGGCGATCGCGGACGCCCTCGTCGCCGCGGTGGAGCATGACCGGGCGGGAGTCCTCATCCTCGACGACCTCCACTGGGCCGATCCGTCGAGCATCGATGCGATCACGTACCTAGTCCGGCGGATCGCCGAGCGCCGCGTCTGCGTCGTTGCGGCGTGGCGTCCCGAGGACGTCTCCGGAGGACACCGCCTGCGGCGACTCCTCGCCGAATCACGGCGCGCCGGCAACGCTCGCGTAATCCGGCTGGATCGCTTGGGACGGTCCGACGTCACCGAAATGGCGGCTGCGGTCGGCCTCGACCACGCGGCGGCAGCACGGATCTACGACGACAGCGAGGGCGTTCCGTTCTTCGTCGTCGAACACCTCGCCGCGCGGGTATCGGGCGCGCCCGACACGGGCACGGTCGAGGCCGTTCTCACGGCGCGCGTAGGTTCACTCGAGGAGCTCGACGGACAGATCCTGGCGGCGGCGGCGGTGATCGGACGATCCTTCGACCCCGAGTTGGTGCGGGAAGCGGCCGGGCGCGGCGAGGAGGAGACGGTTGTGGCGCTGGAACACCTGACCGCCCGGGGCCTGATTCGGGAAGTCGACCCGGAAGGGCGTTACGACTTCATCCACGAACGACTTCGGTCGTTCGTGCTCGACCACACCGCGCTGGCGCGCCGGCGGCTTCTCCACCGGCGCGTCGCGGAGGCGCTGGAACGTCAGCCCGGCGCGCCGGCTGCGCTGATCGCGCTTCACTACGAGAACGCCGGGCGCGCGGCGGATGCCGCGCGCGCATATGCGGATGCGGGTCGGGCGGCGCGGTCTCTGTTCGCAAACGAAGAGGCAATCGAACATCTCCACCGCGCGCTCGCGCTGGGAACTGACGATCCCGCCGGCGTGCACGAGGCGCTGGGGGATCTGACGACGCTCGCCGGCCGCTACGACCAGGCGGTCGATCACTACGACGCGGCGCTCGGACTCGGCGCGCCGCCGGCCGTCCTCGAGCACAAGATCGGCCGCGTCCGGCACCGACTGGGAGAGTGGGATCTCGCCAGGTCGCACTTCCGGAGCGCTTATGAAGCGGCGGACGATCCCATCCTGCGCGCCCACGTCCTCGCCGACAGCAGCCTCGCCGCACACCATGCCGGCGACGGCGCCTCCGCCGAGGCGCACGCGCTCGAGGCCTTGCATCTCGCCGAAGCGGCACACGACGCGGCGGCGACGGCGCGAGCCCACAACATTCTCGGCATCCTTTCCGCCGACGATCCAGATTCTGCGCGCGGGCACCTCGAGCAGGCGCTTGCGCTGTCGGACGAACTTGACGATCCCTCCCCCGCGGTCGCCGCGCTCAACAACCTCGCCCTCGTCCAGCGCTCCGAAGGACTTCTCGAAGATGCCCTCGCTCTCACGCAGCAGGCCCTCGGTCGCTGCCTCCGTCATGGCGACCGCCACCGCGCCGCGGCGCTCCACAGCAATGCGGCGGACTGCCTGCACGCCCTCGGGCGCGCCGACGAGGCGGTCGACCACCTGAAGGTTGCGGCGCGCCTGTTTGCGGACGTCGGAGACGAAGAGCTGCGGCCCGAGATCTGGAAAACCGTCATCTGGTGACGCTTTCTGTGCCTGTGCTTTCGCCCGACGAAAACCAGCGCACATAAAGCACGGCGGCGGGCGCTTTCTGTGCCTGTGCTTTCGCCCGACGAAAACCAGCGCACATAAACCGACTGTGATGCGCGCCACAGCACGCGGATCTGTGATCGCGCACCATCTACGTCATGCAGTGGCAGATTCATGAACGGACGCTGGAGCTCGAGGCGCGCAGACAGTTCGGTGCGTTCCACGTCACGCAGGCGCGTTTGCACGGACACGACGACGCCCGATTGAACCGGATGCAGCGAGCAGGAACCATCCGTTGGGTTCTGCCGGGGGTCTACGTATTTATCGCCGCACCCAGCACGCACCACCAGCGCTGCATGATCGCTTTGTTGTGGGCCGGCCCCACTGCCGCCCTGGGAAAACGGACTGCCGCGCAGCTGCGAGGCCTCGATGTCCCGACACCGGGGCGCGTCCAGGTCATCACAGAACGCCCCCTACGATCCCCACACCGGCAGATCGCCGTGTACCGGCGCGCCGCGCTGCCGCGCGATCACGTCGAGTTTTACGGGCCGCTGCGGATCACCTCCATCGACCGGACCCTGTTCGACCTCGCGTGGGAGCTCGGCCGCGAGTCATTCGACGTGGCCGTAGATACCGCGATCAGCCGGCGCTGGACGACTTTGCAACGGCTGTGGGAGTTTTGGATGACGCACCACGCCTGCGGCCGCAACGGCTCTTTGCGCTTCCGCCTGTGCCTGGAGAGGCGAATCCCGGGAGAGCGACCGCCGACGAATCGGAACGAGCGTCGCTTCTTCGATCTGGTCGAGAACCACGGGTTGCCGCGGCCGCTGTGCCAGGTACCGATCTACGACGGCGCCGAGTTTGTTGCCCGTCCCGACTTCGTATTTCCGAATCATCGCCTGGTCGTCGAGATGCTCAGCCGTAAGTGGCACGGGAGCCTGTCGCAGCGGATCGCAGACGACGAGCGCGCCGCTCGACTCGACGCTCTCGGATGGCGCGTCGTACGCATCTGGTGGGAGCAGGTCGATCAAGACCCGGCCGCCGTCGCACGACTACTCGCCCGGTCGCTTTCTGTGCCGGTGCTTTCGTCCACCACCACCGAAAGCTGAGGCACACAAAGCGTCAGCGGGGTCGCTTTCTGTGCCGGTGCTTTCGTCCACCGAAAGCTGAGGCACACAAAGCGTGGCGGCGGCTAGTCGGGCGGCGCGGTCGACTTTAGGTGGAGGGTCTTTAGTTGATCCGCGTCGACTGCCGCCGGCGCGCCGGTGAGGGGGTCGAATGCAGTTTGGGTCTTCGGAAACGCGATCACCTCACGAATGTTGGTCGCGCCGGCGGCAAGGGCAACGATCCGGTCGATGCCCGGCGCGATTCCTCCGTGGGGTGGCGGCCCGAACTTGAACGCGTCCAGTAAGAAGCCGAATTTCTCCCGCGCCTCCTCCTCATCGATCCCCAAAGCCCGAAAGACGCGCGACTGCATGGCGGCGTCGTGGATACGAATGCTTCCCGAAGCCAGCTCCCAGCCGTTGAGGGTGATGTCGTAAGCCTTAGATATGACTCGCGCCGGATCGGTCTCGATGTATTCGAGCGTCTCGTCGGTGACACCGGTGAAGGGGTGGTGAATTGGATCCCACCGGTTCTCGTCGTCGTTCCACTCGAACCACGGGAAGTCGACGATCCACGCAAACTTCCAGTGTTCGGGGTCGGAAGGATCGGTCGGCGGGATGAGCCCGAAGCGTTCCGCTAGACGGGTACGCAGCCCCCCCAGCACCTTGTGAACGACGCCCGGGCGCGCGTCGGCGACGACGAGCACGAGATCACCTTCCCCCGCCTGGGTCGCCTTGCGGATGCCGCTTCGCTCGTCGTCGGTGAAGAATTTGTCGAGCGGGCTTTTGAATCCCTCCGGTGTGACGCCGATCCACACCAGCCCGCCGGCACCGAGCGCTTTCGCCTCGTCTACCAGCCCATCGAGATCCTTGCGCCCGAGCGACCCCCGGCCGGGAACACAAATCGCCTTCACGCGGCCGCCGGCATCGAGCGCCGAGCGAAACACCTTTACGTTCGTGGACGCGAAGACGTTGTCGAGGTCGATCAACTCGAGCCCGAAGCGGAGGTCGGGTTTATCCGACCCGAAACGATCGAGCGCGTCGCGATAACCGAGGCGCGGGAAGTCGGCCAGAGAGACGTCGAGCACGTCGCGCCACACCTCTTTGAACATCCGCTCGGTGATATCGAGAACATCCTCGACGTCGACGAACGACATCTCCAGATCGAGCTGGGTGAAATCCGGTTGGCGGTCGGCGCGGAGATCCTCATCACGAAAACAGCGCACGATTTGGTAGTAGCGATCGAAGCCGGAAACCATCAGGAGCTGTTTGAACAGTTGGGGGCTCTGCGGCAGGGCATAGAACTTCCCCGGATGAAGCCGCGCCGGAACGAGGTAGTCGCGCGCGCCCTCAGGTGTTGCGCGCGTCAACATCGGGGTCTCGATCTCGTAAAAACCTTCGCGGTCGAAGAAGCGCCTGATCGACGAAACCACCGCGTGCCGAAGCTTCAGGTTCTCCTGCATCGAATCGCGCCTCAAATCGAGGTAGCGGTACTTGAGCCGCAGCATCTCCTCGGCCTCGTGGTGCTCGTCGATCTGGAACGGCGGCGTCTCGGACCGCGACAAAACCTCGACGGCGACGGCCGCGACCTCCACCTCTCCGGTGGCAAGGTTCGGATTCGCCGTCCCCTGTTTGCGAGTGGTGACCTCGCCCGTCACCTTGATGCACCATTCGCTCCGAAGATGCTGGGCGTCGGCATGTGCGGCGGGATCGGTATCGGGATTGAAGACGACCTGAACGATGCCGGCGACATCGCGCAGATCGAAGAAGGTGACCCCGCCGTGATCCCGACGGGAATGGACCCATCCACACAGCGTCACCTTTTCTCCAACATCGTGCGCACGTAGATCGCCGGCGCGATGCGACCGCATCACGAGCGGACTCTTCCCTCGACCTCGTCGATCGGAATCCGCTCCTGGACGCCCTCCCTGAGATTTTTGAGTGTGATTTCCCCGGCGGCCAGCTCATCGGGGCCGACGATCGCGGCCCAGCGCGCGCCCGAGCGATCTGCGTCCTTCATCTGCGCCTTCATGCCCCGCGCCATGTGATCGATCTCGGCCCCGATGCCCCCCGCACGCAGACGGCACGCGAGAGCGAAGGCGGGACGTGCGGCATCCTCACCGGCGGCGACGACGTACACCTCCACCCGCGATCCCCGCGACGGGCCGTTGTCGCCCGTCGCCAAAAGGATTCGGTCGACGCCCAACGCAAACCCGATTCCGGCTATCTGCTCGCCGCCCAGCGACTCCGCGAGCCCGTCGTAGCGACCCCCACCTCCGACCGCGTCTTGTGAGCCGAGGCCCCCGGCCGTGAATTCGAACGCGGTCCGGGTGTAGTAGTCGAGGCCGCGGACGATGCGAGGATCGACGTCGAACGGCACCCCTACGGAGCGGAGTAGATCCTGCACGCGCTCGAAGTGGGCCTTGCAGTCCGGGCATAGGTGCTCGGTGATGAGTGGTGCAGTGGACATCACCTCTCGAGTCCGCCCTTCCTTCGAGTCGAATGTGCGGAGTGGGTTGGTTTCGATGCGGCCCCGATCCCCCGGTGCAAGATCGTCGACGCGCGCCTGGAGGTAGTCGACGAGGGCGCGGTTGTAGCCGAGACGGCAGTCGTCTGCCGGATGACCGATCGAGTTCAGCTTGAGATGGGGCTCGACTCCCGCGTCCCGCAAGAACCGGTGCCCGAGCTCGATCACCTCGGCGTCGATGGTCGGTCCCGGCGCGCCGATGGCTTCGATGCCGATTTGAAAGAATTCGCGGTAGCGCCCCTTCTGTGGACGCTCCTGTCGGAACTGCGGGCCCGCGTAGTAAAGCTTTACCGGCAACGCCCCCCGATGAAGGTTGTGCTCGAGGACCGCCCGAACCACCGGGGCCGTGTTCTCCGGCCGCAGCGTCAGCGAGCGCCCGCCTTTGTCGGGGAAGGTGTACATCTGCTTGTTCACGACTTCGCTCGTCTCGCCCACTCCCCGCGCGAACACCTCGGTGTGCTCGAACATCGGTGTCTCGATAGGGGCATAAGCAGCCGCCGCGAACGTGTCGGCGGCGAGGTCGTACAGCGCCTCGAGACGCCACGATTCCGGCGGCAGGATGTCCCTCGTGCCTTTGGGCGCGCGAAACGAACTTCCATCCTCCGACATGCCGGCCATCCTACGCCGGGCGCCTCACGGCTTCGTCGAGTCCTTTCCGAAGCCGCCGAGCACGGCGTCGCGTCCCGCGCCCCCGGTGACGCGATCGTTGCCCGGCCCGCCGACCACCGCATCCCGCCCGGCGCCGCCGTCCACGACATCGTTCGCGTCGTCGCCGGCGAGAAGATCGTCTCCCGCTCCCCCGGAAAGGCGGTCGTCGCCCATCAATCCCGTGACGACATCGGCTCCGTCGCCGCCGATCAGCATGTCGGCATCTTCACCACCTTCTACGAGGTCGCTCCCGGCGTCGCCGTTTAGCTCATCGCGTCCCATCCCCGCCAAGAGGACGTCGTTTCCGGCCCCACCGGAGAGGACGTCGTCGCCCGAGTCGCCCACGAGTGAGTCGTTGCCCGAGTCGCCCAGGACCCGGTCCCCTCCGTCGCCGGCGAATACCACGTCGTCGCCGAGTCCGGCCAAAACCCGGTCGTCGCGACCGAGCGCATAGATGACGTCGTCTCCGCCGGCCCCGCAAATCACGTCGGCCCCTTCGTCACCGAGGATGAGGTCGCCCTCGTCCGTTCCGGCAATATCGCATTGCACTCCGTCGACCACGGCACGGCCGCGCGACACGAGCGGAAGCGCTGCCTCGCACACAGCTCGTTCCTCGACGCACCGGTCGAGCCCGTCGTCGCCGTCGATGCGATCGCCTCCGCCGCCGCCCCAGATGCCGTCGTCGCCGGAGCCGCCGGAAAGCAGATCGTCCTGGAATCCGCCGATCAGCATGTCGTTTCCGGGACCGCCGCTTAGCTCGTCGTCGCCGCGGCCGGCATCCGCCACGTCGTCCCCGTCCCCGCCCAGCAGAACGTCGGCGCCGTCACGACTGAACAGGACGTCGTTGCCTTCGCCTCCGTCGATCCGGTCGTCGCCGTCCTCACCCATCAACGAATCGCGTCCGGTGCCGCCCAGCAGAAGATCGTGCCCGGCGCGTCCGTTGAGAAGGTCGCCGCCGTCGCCGCCGTCGAGCTCGTCGTCGCCCGGACTGCCGTCGAGGCGATCGAACCCCGCGCCTCCGAGGAGACGGTCGCGGCCGTCGTCTCCCTCTATTGCGTCGTTGCCGGAACCGCCGAGGATGAGGTCGTCTCCCCCGCCCCCGTCGAGCATGTCGTTGCCGTCTCCGCCGTCGAGACGATCCGGGCCTTCGTAACCGAACAGGTAGTCGCTGCCGGCGCCGCCGTCGAGCCGGTTGCGGGTGCGCGAACCGAGTTCGGGTCCCGCGACCACGAAGTCGTCCCCGTCCCCGCCCGCGAGGCGATCGCGACCGTCTCCGCCGAGCACGACGTCGTTCCCCCCGTCGCCGTCCACAACGTCGTCCCCGGGGCTGCCGGGCATGTAGTCGTCGCCGGAACCCATCCGCACGATGTCGTCGCCGCCCTTCGGATAAAAGATGTCGTTGCCTCCGAGTCCGCACAGCACGTCGGCGCCCTCGGTGCCGACGATGACGTCGTCGCCGGCCGTTCCCGTGCGCGTGCATCCGGCCGCCGCCGGAGACACCGGAACGAGCACGAGCAAAAGCGCGAACAGGACACCCAGTAGCGGTCGCATGCATGCAGGTTCGGCATCCACGGCCCGCGCTGGAGATGGGGAAACCGCCTATTGCACCTATGGTTGGATAGTGATAACGCCGGCGAGAGCCCCGAGGAGGATCTGATGCCCGAGGCGCGCAACGAAGCCCGCCCGCAGCTCGAGGAAATCGCACGTCAACTGCGCAGGAACATAATCCAGGCCACCACGAAAGCCGGTTCGGGGCATCCCTCTACATCGCTGTCGATGGTCGAGGTGCTGACCGTTCTGTACTTCGGCGGGGTCCTGCGCTACGACCCCAACAACCCACACGATCCCGACCGCGACCGATTCATCTTGTCGAAGGGCCACGGCGCGCCGGGGCTTTACGCGGCCCTTGCGGAAGCCGGGTACTTCCCGCGAGAAGACCTCATGACTCTGCGCGAGCTGGGATCCCCACTCGAGGGACACCCGAACATGTGCAGGCTTCCCGGAGTCGAGGCTTCCACCGGGTCGCTCGGGCAGGGCTTCTCCATGGGGATAGGACATGCGCTCGCGGCCCGCCTCGACGGGCGCGACTACCGTGTGTATTGCATGGTCGGCGATGGCGAAAGCGAACAGGGGCAGGTATGGGAAGCGGCGATGTTCGCCGGCAACAACGCGCTCGACAACTTGACGCTCATCGTCGACAACAACGGATACCAGCAGACGGATTCGGTCGACAACGTTCAGTCGCTCGATCCGCTTGAAGAGAAGCTGTCGTCGTTCGGACTGGCGGTCAGGCGCATCGACGGCCATGCCCTCGACGAGGTCGCCGACGCATTCACGTGGGCGCGCTCGGTAAAGGGTCAGACGCAGGCGATCATCGCCACGACCGTTAAAGGCAAGGGGATATCACTCCTCGAGGAGACCCCCGCCAAGTGGCACGGGAAGGCGCTTCCTCCGGAGGAGGAGCAAAAGGCACTCGAGGAGATCGGAGCCGGCCGATGACCTTCGGACTGTCACGCCGCGAATTCGAAATGGGAACCGCAACCCGCGAGGCATTCGGCACGGCTCTTGCAGAAGCAGGTGCAGCCGACGACCGCATCGTCGTAGTCGACGGCGACGTCAACAACTCGACGTACACCAACAAGTTCAAAGAAGCGTTCCCCGACCGCTTTATCAACGCGGGGATCGCAGAGTCGAACATGGTCGGAATCGCGGCCGGTCTCGCCGCCGGCGGCAAAGTGCCGGTCGCGGCCTCCTTTTCGATCTTTCTCCTGGCGAACGCATACGACCAGATCCGGATGTCGGTCGCTTTCCCCAACGTCAACGTGAAGCTCGTGGGGACCCACGCGGGAATATCGATCGGCGAAGATGGTCCGTCTCAAATGGGGATCGAGGATGTGGCGCTCGCCTGTTCGCTCCCCGGCTTCACCGTGGTGGTCCCGGCGGATGGAACGAGTGCCGCAGCCGCGACCAAGCGTCTGTTGGAGCGGGAAGGACCTTCGTTCCTGAGGTGCGGACGACCCGCCGTGCCGCAGATCTATGCGGACGAGAGCGACTTCCATTTAGGAAAGGCGAACAAGGTCCGCGACGGTGACGACATCACGCTCATCGCCAACGGGATCATGGTGGCCATGGCTCTCGATGCGGCCGAAGCGCTCTCTTCGGAGGGAGTGGAGGCGCGAGTACTCGATATGCACACGGTCAAACCGGTCGACAAGGCTGCCATCGAGCGTGCCGCCAACGAGACTCGAGGAATCGTCGTGGCGGAAGAGCACCTCGCGCACGGCGGGCTCGGGTCGGTCGTAAGCATGGTGGTCTCGGAGCGCAAGCCGACCCGCATGGCCTTTGTCGATCTCGGCGACACCTACGCCACCTCGGGGAAGCCGGACGAACTGCTGCTGCAGTACGGACTCACCCCGGATTCGATCGCGGATGCGGCGCGCCGCGTGCTCAAAGACTGATCCTGCAGGCATCCGTCTGAGCGCGTCGAATATGCCCGGCGAGCGCGTCCCGGCGCCCGGCAGCGATCCCGGAAAGGAGCCGTTCGTGAGGATCTTGCGACGCCGTTACCTCATCGCGCTCGTGAGTGCGGTCGCAATCGGCGCCTTCATCCTGCCGCTCGGATCGCCGTCTACGAT
>Ga0247713_1001627_pt1 | contig 10895 bp, 11 predicted proteins | sample 21E_NmetaG_FD_189936 | JGI IMG/M metagenome (GOLD analysis project Ga0247713, IMG submission 189936) | Soil microbial communities from hillslope of Landscape Evolution Observatory, University of Arizona, Oracle, AZ, United States - 2-1-E_N | ecosystem: Engineered > Artificial ecosystem >... | reverse complement strand
CGGCGAGCAGCGCGAGCTCGAGCTCCTTGACCCAGCGCTCCTTGTCGCCCGCGTCGCGCCGGCGGTCGCCCGTCGTCGTGATCGTGACGAGCTCGGCGTCCGCACCGAGCAGCGCGGCGACGGCGCCGGCCTGCGCCAGCGCGAGGGGACTGCCGCGCGTCCCGATCTTCACGGCTACGACGACGCGCGGCGCGGCAGCGGGCGCACGTTGTCGCGCTCGCCGTCGACCGCGTCGGCCGTCTCGGGCGTGTCGGGCGCGCCCTCCAGGCCGAACAGCTCGCGCATGATCTGCAGGCGCCCGTGCGAGCGCCCCTCGGTCATCGTGCGCAGCCGCAGCGTGGGCTCGTGCAGCAGGCGGTTCATCACCGAGCGCGCGATCGCCTCCGCGCGCGCGATGTCGCGCTCGGACGCGCGCTCCCAGCGCCTGGTGTTCTCCGCCAGGACCTCGTCGACGATCGCCTCGCCGTGCTCGCGCAGCGCGCGGATCGTCGGCTGCACGGCGAGCGTGCCGAGCCACTCCGCGAAGCGCGAGATCTCCTCCTCGACGATCGCTTCGGCGCGCAGCGCCTCGGCCTCGCGCACCATCGTGGTGTGGGCGACGCGCGCCTGCAGGTCGTCCATGTCGAAGAGCGTCACGCCCGCCAGGTCCGCGCAGGCGGGATCGATGTCGCGCGGCACCGCGATGTCGACGAGCAGCAGCGGCCGGCCGTGGCGCGCGCGCATGACGAGCTCGAGCTCCTCGACGCCGACGATCGGATGCGGCGAGGCCGTCGACGCGACCACGACGTCGGCGCGCGCGAGCTGCTCGGGCAGGTCGTCGAGCGCGACGACGTCGCCGCCGAAGCGCTCGGCGAGCGAGCGGGCGCGATCGGCGTGGCGGTTGGCGACGAAGATCGTCGAGACGCCCGAGTCGGCGAGCGCGCGCGCCGTCAGCTCGCTCGTCGCGCCGGCGCCGATGATGATCACGCGCGGGTCTGGCTTGCCGGCGAGCACGTCGTGCGCGAGCTCGACGGCGGTCGAGGAGATCGAGGCGCGGCCCTGGCCGATGCTCGTCTCCGAGCGCGCGCGCTTGCCGGTCTGCAGCGCGGCCGTGAACAGGCGGTTCGTCAGCGGCCCGGTCGTGCCCGCGGCGAGCGCGATCTCGTAGGCGCGCTTGACCTGGCCCTGGATCTCCGCCTCGCCGACGATCATCGACTCCAGGCCTGCGCTGACGCGGAACAGCTGGCGCGCGGCGTCGCAGTTGCGCGGCGAGTACATCCGCTCGGCGAGCTCGGTCGGCCGGACGTGGGCGCGCTGGGCGAGGATCCCGAGGACCGCGCTCTCGGCGGCGACGGCGTCACCGACGACGAGCGTCAGCTCCGTGCGGTTGCAGGTCGAGATCACGACCGCCTCATGGACCTCCGGTTGGACGGCGACCTCCTGCAGGAACCCGGTGACGGCGCTCTGCGTGAGGGCGAGGCGCTCGCGCAGCTCGACCGACGCCGTCTTGTGCGAGATACCGAGCGTGATGAGCTCGGCCGTCACGCGACCTTCTCCTTCTTGCGTGCGGCGGTGCGCTCGCGGTTCTCCTTGCCCTCCACGATCTCCGCGAGCTCGACGACCTCGCGCTCGATCCGGCTGAGCTTGGACGCCATGATCGCCACGTAGATGAGGACGAGCGCGAGGAACACGAGGTATGCCGCGGCGACGTACTTGCCGGCCTCGTCGAGCGGGAGCGCGGGCATCAGAGCTGCGGCGCGGCGCTGCGGCCGGTCGACAGGGACAGCTCGTCGTCGTCGCCGGTCAGCCGGCGGCGCATCGCGCGCAGGCGGAACGTCGCATGCTTGGAGGCCATCTCGTACTTGCACAGGGTGACGAACAGCAGCGTCATGCCGGCGAGCGCGACGAGGAACGTCAGCGTCACGCTCCCCGGCCCGCTCGTCGTCATCGTGCCGGTCTGCGGATGGGTGAAGCTCTCGGCCATCCGCACGGCGGTGAAGTTCAGCGGCACGAAGGCGCCGGCGACGATCGCGAAGACAGACGCGTAGCGGCTCTGCTTCTCTGGGTCCTCGATCGAGAAGCGCAGCGGCCAGTACGTCGCGTAGAGCAGGAAGACGATGAGGAACGAGACGAGCATCGGCTCGTCCCAGACCCACCAGTGCCCCCACGAGGCGCGCGCCCAGATCGAGCCGGTGATGAGCACGCCCACGGCGAGCACGATCGAGATGTGGATCGTCACGTAGGAGCGCATGTCCCACTTGGACTCGTGCGAGCGCAGGTGCAGCGCGCCGAAGACGCCGCCGGCCATGAAGCCGACGAGCGCGACGATCGCCATCGGCACGTGGACGTAGAAGATCTTCTGGATGAAGCCCTGGTCCGCGTCCAGCGGGGCGTAGAAGAAGACCAGCGCGAAGGCAACCGTCAGGACGAGCGGGGTGGCGATGGAGAGGGCGCGCAGGCCCTTGCCGTACAGGATTGGTCAGTCCTCCAGCAGGAAGTCGAAGACCGCATACGCGATCAGCGCGAACAGCAGATCATAGATGGCGAGTACCGCCATCCAGTCTGCTGGTATCGGCCCCGCGCCGCCGTCCTGCAGCAGCGGCGTGGCGCAGCGCGCGGCTGCCAGCAGCACCGGGACGAGCAGCGGCAGCGCGATCAGCGGCACGATGAGGTCGCGCGCCCGCGTCTGGATCGCGAGGCCCGCGACGAGCGTCCCGAGGACCGCGATCCCGGCGTTCGCCAGCGCGAGCACGAGCACGAGCCCGGGCAGCGCCTGCGTGAGCGGCGGCCCGAGCAGCAGCAGCGCGAAGGCGGGCACCGCGACGAGCTCGACGATGCAGAGGAAGACGAAGAGCGTCAGAGCCTTGGCGACCAGCAGGGCCGTGCGGTCGACCGGCGCGAGCAGGAAGCCGTCGAAGCCGCCCTGCTCGTACTCGGCGACGAACAGGCGGTTGACGCCGAGGATCGCCGCGAACAGCAGCGTCACCCACAGCACGCCGGAGGCCAGATCGCCGGTGATCCGGTCGCGGTCCAGGCCGAAGTGGAAGATGACGTACGTCGCGATGCTGAAGAGCACCATCGCGGGCACCGACTCGCGCGTGCGCCACTCCAGGGTCAGCTCCTTGGACAGCAGTGCCGCGACGGTCGACCTCATGCGTACAGCTCGGCGATCTGCTCGGGCGCGACCTGCGCCGCGGGCGCGAGCAGGACGACGCGCCCGCCCTTCAGGCCCAGCGCGACGTCGGCGCCTCGCAGGCCGCCGGTCGGGTCGTGGCTCGTCACGACGCGCGTCGCGCCGCTGCCCGGTCCGATCAGCGGCGCGACCTGCGCGGCGGCCGCCGGGTCGAGATTGGCGAACGGCTCGTCGAGCAGCAGCAGCTCGGGCTCGTGCAGCACCGCGCGGCCGATCGCCAGGCGCTGGATCATCCCCTTCGACAGCTCCGCGACGGGATCGCCGGAGCGCGCCGCCATGCCGACCGCGTCGAGCACCGCGTCGACGCGCGCGGCCGCGATCCGGTGCAGCCGGGCGTGGAAGCGCAGGTTCTCGCGGCCGCTCAGCTCGCGATAGAGCAGCGGCTCGTGGCCGAGGAAGCCGATCCGCCCACGCACCGCCCAGCCGTCGTCGGGCAGCGGCCGGCCGAGCACGTGCACCTCGCCGGCGTGCGGGCGCAGCAGCGTCGCGAGCATCCGCAGCAGCGTCGTCTTGCCGGCGCCGTTGGGTCCGAAGACCACGAGCGTGCGCCCCGCCTCGAGCTCGAGCGTGACGTCGCGCAGGGCGGCGCGGTCGCCGTAGCGGCGCCCGGCGCCGCGCAGCGCGAGGGCGAGATCGGGTGCGGGCACGGCGCTGGACGCTACTTCGTGCACGCGGGCCGGCGGGCCGCGCCATCAGCAGAGCGGCGTCGCGCAGGTCACGCCTCGAGCGCGCGCCACACGGTGCCGGCTGTCAGACGCAGGCGGGCGTTCAGCGCGCGGCTAGCGGCAGCCGCGCGCGCTACGCCGAGGCGTGGGTGCGCTGCGCGGCGGCGATCAGGTCGAGCACCGCCTGCTCGTCGCCCGCCCGCAGCAGCGCGACGGGGTCCGGCTCGCCGTTGACGATCGACTCGAAGAACGCCTTGCGGTCCTGGTAGGTTGGCAGCGTCCCCTTCGCCCAGCCGCGGGCGTCGTTGAGCATGACGGCGAGGCGCGCGTACTCCTCGCCGAAGAGCTCGGAGACCTCGCGCTTCATCCGCTTGGCGAGCGCCGGCGAGGCGCCCGCCGTCGAGATCGCGATCGCCAGCGGGCCGGTGCGGACGATCGCCGGGAGGATGAAGTTGCACAGCGGCGGGACGTCGACGATGTTGACGAGCATCGCGCGCTGCTCGGCGTCGTCGAACACGCGGATGTTGATCTCCGTGTCGTCGGTGCAGGCGATCACCATGAAGGTCCCCTCGAGGTCGGCGGGGCCCGCGTACTCGCGCTGCTCCCACGCGATCGATCCCTCGGCCGCGAGCTCGCGCAGCTCGGCGACCGCCTCGGGCGCCACGAGCGTCACGTCGGCGTCGCAGGCGAGCAGGCCCTCCACCTTCTCCAGCCCGATCTCGCCGCCGCCGACGACGAGGCAGCGGCGCCCCGACAGCTTCAGGCACGCGATGTAGAACGGCGTGTCGAGCATTCCCTGCACGCACGACTGGTCGCAGATGCCCTTGCGCAGCTGGCAGACGCAGTCCTTTCCGGCGTAGGCCTGTGCTGGCATCCCTCCAAGGGTAATACGCCGTAGTCGGTGCACGACTGCGTTACCGTTCCCGAGCTCCGCGATGGACTGCTACTTCGACGACACCTCGATGCTCCGCCGCGTGCACCGCGAGTATGCGGTCGCGCTGTCGGGCCCGCGCGCCCTGCTCATGCAGGCCGCCCATCCGGTCGCGTTCGAGGGCCTGCTCGCGCACACCGGCGCGCTCGAGGAGCCCTACGCGCGGCTGGCGCGCACGGCGGCCGTCATGAACACGATCGCCTTCGGGTCGCGTGCCGAGGCCGACCGCGCGACGCGCCGCGTGCGCGCCATGCACCGCAGCGTACGCGGCGAGCTGCGGCGCCCGGCGGGGCGCTTTCCCGCCGGCACGCCGTTCGCCGCCGACGACCCCGAGCTCCTGCTGTGGGTGCTCGCGTCGATCGTCGACTCGGCGCTCGTCTTCTACGACCGCTATGTCGCCACGCTGTCGCACGCCGAACGCGACGCCTACTGGCAGGACTACCGCATCGTCGGGCGTCTCTTCGGGCTCGAGGACGCCGAGATGCCGGCCGACGTCGACGGCTTCGACGACTACGTGCGCGACATGCTCACCGGCGGCGACCTGTTCGTCACGTCGGGCGCGCGCGAGCTGGCGCTGCAGATCGTCATGCGCCCACCCGTGGGGCTGGCGAAGCGGCCGGTGCTCGAGCTCGTGAACTTCATCACTGTGGGGCTCTTGCCCGCTGGACTGCGGCGCCAGTTCGGGCTTTCGTGGGATCCGCTGCGGGCGCTCATGCTGAGCGGCGGCGCCGAGTACGCCAAGCGCGTGCTCGTGCCGCTCGCCCCGCAGCGGCTGCGGCTGGTGGCCAGCGCGCGGACGGCGTAGGCGCCGCCTACGCGCGCCAGACGGTCTCGCCGAGCGCCTGCGTCTTGAGCGTCACGCCGTCGCGCGCGGCGGTCTCGCCGCGCCGGCGCCAGTAGTCGAGCAGCGCCTGGGGCGGCTGCTCGTCGTACATGAGCGCGATCACGACGGGCCGCCCCTCGAGGCTCGGGTACGTCGCGACCATCTGGCCCTCCAGCGCGTAGCGCAGGTACAACCCGAGCTTGCGCTTCAGACGCTTGCGCTCGCGCGCCACGTCCCTCGCCCACGGCCCCGTCTGCACGATCGACAGCAGCGCGCTGCCGTCGACGTCCTCCGCGATGACGTCGATCTCGTCGGGAGCATCAAGGCCCGGCATGAACGCAGCGTACGACAGATCCCGCGGCGCCTCCCCGCGCCGTGGGGCCATCGACCGTCGTGGCGCATGTTGCACGTCGCAACGGCGACAACTCGCCGCCGAGGTCAGCGCCGCCGCGCCGCGCGCAGCGAGCGGCCCGCGACCCGCGCGAGCGGCAGTACGCCGTTGCGCCAGCCGCGCTCGCGGTCGGCGTCGCGCGCCGAGCGCAGCCGCGCGAGCGCGCGCCAGGCCGCCACGAGCGACGTGTCGTAGGGCTGCCACCATGCCATCCGGCCGGCCGGCGGGTCCCAGGTGACGAGCTTGGGCTCGACCATCGCGCGCAGGGCCAAGGCGCCGCGAGCGCGGCCGATTCCGGCGCCGTGGACGGCGCCCCACGGAAGCTGCGGCTCGCTCCGCGTCACGGCGTGGTCGTTCATCCAGACCATGCCCGCGCGGATCTCGCGCGCGATCCGGGCTCCCTTGTAGCCGTCGGCGGTCCACACGGAGGCGCCGAGCCCGCCGATGCCCTCGTTGCAGCGCGCGATGCCCTCCTGCTCGGAGTCGACGGCCTCCACCGTCAGCCACGGCCCCGGCGCGTCCTCGCCCAGCAGCCGCGCGTCGCGCGGAACGCCGCTCAGCACGGCTGGGGCGAAGTAGACGCCGTCGCGGCCGGGACCCGTCGCGGCCCCGCCGCAGTGCAGCACGGCGCCCGCGGCCACCGCCTCCGCGATGAACGCGGCGAGCCGCTGCACGCGATCGGGCGCCAGCAGCGGGCCGATCTCCGTCTGCGGATCGCCGGGATGGCCGACCCGCAGCGTCCGCGCCCGCGCCACGACGCCCGCCAGGAAGCGATCGTGGCGCTCGCGCAGGACATAGGCCCGCGCCAGCGAGCCGCCCGACTGCCCGGCGTTGGCGAACGCGCCCCACACCGCGCCGCCCACCGCGCGCGGCACGTTCGCGTCGGCGAGGACGAGCATCGGGTCCTTGCCGCCGACCTCGATCGTCGCGCGCCGCAGGTCACGGGCGCAGGCCTCGCCGACGTCGCGGCCCGCCTGTGAGGACCCGGTGAAGCGCACGTGCGCGATGTCCGGCGCCGACACCAGCGCGCGCGCCGTCTCGTGCGGGCCGTGCACGATCTGCAGCAGTCCCTCCGGCAGCCCCGCGCGCACGAACGCGCGCGAGATCCGCTCCCCCGCGAGCGCGGCCAGCGGCGAGGGATGCAGCACGACCCCGTTGCCGCCCATGAGCGCGATCGCGACGTCGCCGAGGGGCGTCGCGAACGGCTCGGCGCCGGGGGTGAGCACGGCGACCACGCCCAGCGGCTCGAACGTGAGGCGCGCGCGCTTGACCGGCTGCAGCGCGCGCGCGAGGCCGAGGCGCTCCGGACCGAGGATCCGCGGCCCGTGCTCGGCGAGCCACAGCAGCGTCTCGACGGCCGGCAGCAGCTCCATCGTCTGCGCTTCGGCGACCGGCCGCCCCTGCTCGTTGACGATGATCCGCACGAGCTCGTCCCACTCGTCGATGATCGCCTGCGCCGCGCGCGACAGGTAGCGCGCGCGGTCGGCGTGGCGCAGGTGCGCCCACAGATGCTGCGCCTCCGCTGCGCTGGCCACGGCCGCCGGCACGTCGCCGGGTGCCGTCGGCGTGACGCTGCCCAGGCGCGTGCCGTCGATCGGGCTGAGGGAGTCGATCCGGGCTGGGTCGGACTCGGTTACCGCCACAGTCGGGCCGATTGTGTCAGGCGCGCCCCCGCCCGCGCCGGATCTCCTCGAGCCGCTCGCGCATCGCCGTCTCCATCTCGTCGGGCTCGTAGAAGCGCACGCCGACGAGCTCGTCGGGAGCGACCTCCTGCGGCCCGAGGTGGCCCGGGTGGTCGTGCGGGCTGTCGTAGCCGACCGCATGCGAGCGGATCTGCGGCGGCGGCGGCGCCGCGCCGAATTGGCGCACGTGGTGCATCGCGGCGCCGATCGACCTCGTCGCGGCCTTCGACTTCGGCGCGAGCGACAGGTAGATCGTGGCCTGCGACAGCGCATGGATGCACTCCGGCAGCCCGACGTGCTCGACGGCCGCCGCCGCCGCCGCCGCGATCACGAGCGCCTGCGGGTCGGCGTTGCCGATGTCCTCCGACGCAAGGATCACCATCCGCCGCACGAGGAAGCGTGCGTCCTCGCCGCCCTCGAGCATGACCGCGAGGTAGTACAGCGCCGCGTCCGGATCGGACGCGCGGGTGGCCTTGATCCACGCCGAGATGTAGTCGTAGTGCTGGTCGCCTGCCCGGTCGAAGCGCAGCGCCTTGCGCTGCAGCGCCTGCTCGGCGCCCTCCTGCGTGACGCTCGCGCCCGGCCCTGCCGTCTCGCAGGCGAGCTCGAGCGCGGCCAGGGCCGTTCGCGCGTCGCCGCCCGAGCGGGTGGCCAGGAAGGCCAGCACTTCGTCGGGAACGGTCGCCGCCGGGCACTCGCCGCGCTCGAGCGCGCGCCGCAGCAGCGCCTCGATGACCTGCGGGCGCAGCTCGTGCAGCTCGTAGACCTGGCAGCGGCTCAGCAGCGCCGCATTGACCTCGAAGTACGGGTTCTCCGTCGTCGCTCCGATGAGCGTGACGAGGCCCTCCTCGACGGCCGGCAGCAGCGCGTCCTGCTGGGCCTTGTTGAAGCGGTGGATCTCGTCGAGGAAGAAGACGGTCGGCTCGCCGCGCGCCTGCCGACGGTGCGAGGCGCGATCGATCACGCCGCGGACCTCGGCGCGGCCGGCCTGCACCGCGCTGAGCTCCTCGAACGCAGCGCGCGCCGATCCCGCGACGATCCGGGCGAGCGTCGTCTTGCCGCTGCCGGGCGGGCCGTGCAGCACCATCGAGTGCGGCCGGCCCTCGGCGATCGCGCGGCGCAGCGTCGTCGGCTTCTCGGGGGTGCCGAGCAGGTGCTCCTGGCCGACGAGCTCCTCCAGCGTGCGCGGGCGCATCCGCACCGCGAGGGGCGCGTCGGCCGGCGGCACCGGCGTCGCGGTGAGCGGAGGCTCCCCGCCTGTGTCGAAGAGCTGATCGGCCATGCGCCAAGTATCACGCGGCGCGCGGGTCGATCGCTGAGCGGCGGTTATCGCCGCGTGTCATGACGTCGGCCGGGTCGTCCTTCGGGCCGGCCGATCGACTACGGCCTCGTCGCGCTGAGGACGGCGGCCCGAGCGCTGCCGGCCTCGACCGCCGCGCGCGCAACAGCTGGGGGTTCGCGGCGGTGGTGGGCACCGTCAACGCCTCGGCGACCATCCGGTCGCGTCGGAAGTCGCCCGCGGCCCGCTCGGTGCGACCTGTGCGATGACCGACCTACGAGGCGCCGCGAGACTCCTGACCGATCGACGCCGGCCCTTGCGCCGGGCGGCGGCGACCTGCGACACGACCGCCATACCGCGGCTATGGTCGAGCCGATGAAGCGCGGACTCATCCTGGCCGGCCTTGCCGCGATCGTCCTCGCCGCCGTCGGGCTGGTGTCCTGCGGCGGCGACAAGGCCGCCAGCACGGGCGATCCCATCGCCGGTAAGCGGCTGTTCGCCGAGCAGGGCTGCGACGGCTGCCACACGTTCAAGGCCGCCGGCTCGAACGGCACGGACGGCCCCGACCTCGACGAGCTCGCCCCGAGCCCCTCGCGCGTGCTCGCCCAGCTGCGCAGGCCGGGCGGCATCATGCCGAGCTTCGCGAACAAGATCAGCGAGCAGGAGAAGGCGGACCTGGCGGCGTTCGTGGGCGCCGGCAACGCCTCGGGCAAGGCCGTCGCCAAGCCGTTCGCGCCCGACGACAAGCGCCTCGCCGACTGCACCGACAACAACGCCGAATGCCTCGAGCAGGCCTTCGGCAACCTCGTCTACGACGAGGGGCCAAAGCCGGCGCTCGCGCGGCTGCAGTCGATGATGACCACGAACGCGACGGTCGCGGCCGACTGCCACCGCATCGCCCATCGGATGGGCTCGGCGGCGCTGGCGCGCTACAAGGACGAGGTGGCGCCGGCGTTCATCGCGGGCAGCGCGGTCTGCGCGTCGGGCTACTACCACGGGATCATCGAGCGCGCGTTCCTCGGGCAGCCGACGGACAAGCTCTCGATCGTCGCCCGCCAGCTGTGCAGCGACCCGAAGATCACCGAGCAGCGCTTCCTCGCCTACCAGTGCATCCACGGGCTCGGCCACGGGCTGATGATCTACACCGGCTACGACCTGCCGGGCTCGCTGCGCACCTGCGACGACCTGCGCAACGGCTTTGACCGCGTCTCGTGCAGCGGCGGCGTCTTCATGGAGAACTTCAACTCGTCCTACGGCGTCACGTCGAAGTACCTGCGCAAGAGCGATCCGCTCTACCCCTGCAACAGCGTCGCCGAGCGCCACAAGCTCTACTGCTACCTGCTGGTGACGGCGAATATCCTGCGCGTCGAGAACTACGACCAGGCGAAGACCGCCGACGCCTGCCGGCGCAGCGAGAAGGAGTGGGTGCGCACGTGCTTCGAGTCCTTCGGGCGCGACGTCTCGGGGCTGGCGGGCAAGGACGCCGGCCAGGCGCTGGCGAGCTGCCGCCTGGCCAAGCAGAACGAGCGCGACTGCCTCTACGGCGCCGCGCGCGAGATCGTCAACGCCGACGCGGCCGGCGAGCGCGGCGGGCGCTTCTGCGCGCGCGCCCCGGCCCGTCTCCGCGGCCACTGCTACGAGGGCGTCGGATCGGTGCTCGCGTCGCTCGAGCCGACGCCGGCCGCGCTGCGCTCGACGTGCCGCGAGGTCAGCGGGCGGCACGCACGCAGCTGCCTGCGCGGCGCGGGCCTGGTGTCCTAGATGCCCGTCGCAGATGGGGTCGACACCTGATCGAGACGCCGACGAGCGGCCATTAGCATGAAGCCGATGGCGTCGGGAGACCTTCAGCTGGACAGCACCGCGCTGCTGCAGCGGCTGATCCGCTGCAACACCGTCAACCCGCCGGGCGACGAGCGCCTGCTGCAGGAGGGGCTGGCGGCGGATCTGCGCGC
>Ga0247713_1001626_pt1 | contig 10902 bp, 8 predicted proteins | sample 21E_NmetaG_FD_189936 | JGI IMG/M metagenome (GOLD analysis project Ga0247713, IMG submission 189936) | Soil microbial communities from hillslope of Landscape Evolution Observatory, University of Arizona, Oracle, AZ, United States - 2-1-E_N | ecosystem: Engineered > Artificial ecosystem > Mesocosm... | reverse complement strand
CGCTCGCGCCGACGCCCTCGCCGCCGCCGGTCGAGACGCTCACCCGCTCGGTGGCGCCCGTCGCGAGCGTCGTGGCGAAGACGTCGGGATCGCCGTTGGTGTCGTTCGGGACGAGCGTCGTCGCGCGCGACGCGTAGGCGACGGTGCTGCCGTCGCCGCTGATCGCCGGCTCGAAGCTCTCGAGGTCGCCCTGCGCGCCGCCGGTCGACAGGCTGACGCGCGTCGTCGTCCCGCTCTGGCGGTCGCGGACGTAGATGTCGCGCTGGCCGTTCGTGTCGGCGGCGTCGAACGTCGTCGACAGCGACTGGAACGCGACGTAGCGCCCGTCGTCGCTGATGCTCGGGATGTGGCTGTCGCCGCCGACCTGCGCCGGCGCGCCGGCCGACGAGACGCTGACGAGCTCCGTCGTCCCGGTCTGGCGGTCGTGGACGAAGACGTCCGTCGTCAGCGGCGCGTCCGCTCCGCCGACGAGGTTCCCCGCGTGCGACCAGAAGGCGACGTAGCGGCCGTCGCCGCTGAGCGAGGGGACGAAGCTGTTCCCGTTCCCCTCTGCGCCCGTGGACGAGACGCTGACGCGCGTCGTGACGCCCGTGGCGAGGACGTGGACGAAGATGTCGGACGAGCCGTTCGTGTCGCCGGCGACGAGGTTGCTCGCCTGGGAGGCGAAGGCGACGACGCTCCCGTCGGCGCTGATCGCGGCCTCGCGGCTGTTCGCGTTCGCCTGCGCGCCGCTCGAGGAGACGCTGACGCGCCGCGTCGTACCGGCGACGCGGTCGCGGACGAAGATGTCGACGGCGTTGTTCGTGTCCCCGGCGACGAGGTTCGTCGCGGCCGACGCGAACGCGACGTAGCGCCCGTTCCCGCTGACCGCGGCGGAGGCGCTGTCGCCGTTCGACTGCCCGCCGGTCTCGGTCAGGCTCACGCGGAACGTGTCGCCAGGGGCGCTCGCGCCGCTGCCTGCGATCACGGCCGCGAGCAGGGCCAGGCCCAGAAGCGCCAGCGCTCGCAGTCTCTGCCTCGTGTGCCGCATTCCCCGGATTCCTCCCGCTCCCCCGCCGTCGCACGCGCGCCGGCTCCTCGCATACTAGGACAGGCCGGCGCGATTTCCCACCCCGCGTCAGTCGCGCCGGACGAGCGCCTGCGCGAGCCGCTCCGCCGCGACGAGCGACGGCCCGAGGACGAGCGCCGTCTCCGTGCCTCGGCGCGCGAAGGCGACGGAGCGGCCGTCGACCGCCCAGCAGAACTCGACGGCGCACGGGGTCGCCGGCGGCGGGCCGGGCGCGTCGGCGTGGAACGCCTCGTTCACCCAGGTCGCGACGGCCTCCGCCCACTCGGCGGCGTCGGCGTCTCCGTCCCAGTCGAGGACGAGCGCGAACGCGTCGCGGCCCGCCGCGTCGCGGTAGTGCGCGGAGCGGCCGCCGCCCCAGCCCTCCGCCGCGTGGTCGAGGCGCGGCACCTGGTGCACGGCGAGGAGCGCGCGCACGTCCAGCTCGCCGAAGGTGTCGTCGTCCTGCAGCTCGAGCCCCGCCGCGGCCGCGGGGAGGAGGACCGGCTTCGCCTGCTCCCGGCGGAGGAACTTCCCGAGGTGGAAGATCTGCTCCGTCGTCTCCGGGAACCGCCGGAGCGCGGCGTGGACCGCGGTCCGCGTCCCCACCTCGTGCAGGAGGGACGCGAAGCGGGCGCCGGTGGAGCCGGTGAAGCCGGCCTGCAGCTCGACGAACAGCCCGATGCGCGAGTCTTCGTGCGCCGCCGGCGACCGCACGCCGGCGGTGCGGCGGCGCTGCAGTCCCGCGAACGCGGCGGCGCCGTCGACTGCGGCCGCGGCGGCGAGCGCGGCGTCGCGGCTCCCGCGCCGGAGGCCCGACGCCCTGCGCGTCTCGAACGTCTGGTCCTGGAGCGCGAGGACGAGGGCGTGGATCGCCGCCTCGCGCTGCGTGCCGCCGCGGCGCACCCACGCGCGCCGCGCGACCGGGTCGTAGAGGCTGCGGACGCCGCGGACGTGCTCCGCGACGAGGACCGGACGCAGCGGCTCTCCCGTTCCGAGCAGCCCGAGTGCGCGGTAGAGGCGCTCGTCGTAGGCCTGGCGGTCGCGCGGGTAGTCGCGGTCGAGCACGCGCAGCGCCTGCCGCTCGATCGCCGCAGGCGCGACGACGTCGACGCGGACGGGTGCGCGCGGCTTCAGGCCGGAGAGCGCGGCGGCGACGCGCGTGAGCACGGGCAGCTGCGCCGGGGGGCCGGCGGCGAGGACCTGCGGGACCGCTGCGGAGACCAGAACGGCCGCGCAGATCGTGGCGGCGATCCGGCGACTCACGCACGGGAAGTATCGGCAGGAGGCCGGACGGGCAAGAGGCCCGACTAGGATGGGTGCCGATGGCGACGACTGAGGATCCGCGCGCCGGCCTCGACGCCACCTCCGCCTGGCGCGAGGAGCTGTACGAGCGCGCGCCGGAGCGGGAGGGCGAGCTCTTCTCGACGATCTCGGGGATCGAGAACGAGCCGCTGTACACGCCCGACAACGTCGAGATCGAGTACGAGCGCGACCTCGGCTACCCCGGCGTCTACCCGTTCACCCGCGGCGTGTACCCGTCGATGTACCGCGGGCGGCTCTGGACGATGCGGCAGTTCGCCGGCTTCGGCACCGCCGCCGAGACGAACGAGCGGTTCCGCTACCTGCTCGAGCACGGGCAGACGGGGCTCTCGACCGCCTTCGACATGCCGACGCTGATGGGCTACGACTCGGACCATCCGCGGTCGCTCGGCGAGGTCGGGCGCGAGGGCGTCGCGATCGACTCGCTCGACGACATGGAGACGCTGTTCGACGGGATCCCGCTCGACGAGGTCTCGACCTCCATGACGATCAACTCGCCGGCGGCGATGCTGCTCGCGTTCTACCTCTGCGTGGGCGAGCAGCAGGGGGTGCCGCGCTCGGAGCTCCGCGGGACGATCCAGACGGACATCCTCAAGGAGTACATCGCGCAGAAGGAGTACATCTTCCCGCCCGAGCCCTCGATGCGGCTCGTCACGGACATGGTCGAGTTCTGCGCGCGGGAGATGCCGAAGTGGCACCCGATCTCGATCTCCGGCTACCACATCCGCGAGGCCGGGTCGACGGCGGCGCAGGAGCTCGCGTTCACGCTCGCCGACGGGTTCACGTACGTGGAGTGGGGGATCGAGCGCGGGCTCGACGTCGACGACTTCGCACCGCGGCTCTCCTTCTTCTTCAACGCGCACCTCGACTTCTTCGAGGAGATCGCGAAGTACCGCGCCGCGCGGCGGATCTGGGCGCGAGAGATGCGGGAGCGGTACGGCGCGAAGAACCCGCGGTCGTGGCTGATGCGCTTCCACACGCAGACGGCCGGGGTCTCCCTGACGGCGCAGCAGCCGGAGGTGAACATCGTCCGGACGGCGCTCGAGGCGCTCGCGGCGGTGCTCGGCGGGACGCAGTCGCTCCACACGAACTCGTTCGACGAGGCGCTCGCGCTGCCGACGGAGCACGCGGTGCGGATCGCGTTGCGGACGCAGCAGGTGATCGCGCACGAGACCGGCGTCGTCAACACGATCGACCCGCTCGGCGGCTCCTACCACGTCGAGCAGCTGACGAACCGGCTCGAGCAGGAGGCGTACGACTACTTCGACCGGATCGAGAAGCTCGGCGGGGTCGTCGAGGCGATCCGGGAGAACTTCTTCCAGCGCGAGATCGCGGACGCGTCGTTCCGCTACCAGTCCGAGGTCGAGGCGCAGCAGCGGATCGTCGTCGGGGTCAACCGGTACCAGCTCGACGAGGAGCCGGAGCTCGAGATCCTCAAGATCGACCCGGCCCTCGAGCGGAAGCAGGTCGAGCGGGTGCAGGCGCTGCGCGCGCGGCGCGACTCCGCGGCCGTCGAGTCGCGGCTGGCGGCGCTGAAGGAGGCGGCCGCGCTGCCCGACCGGAACCTGATGCCGCTCATCGTCGACGCCTCGCGCGAGTACGTGACGATGGGCGAGATGTGCGACGCCCTGCGCGAGGTCTGGGGCGTCTGGCGCGAGACCCCGGTCTTCTGAGCCACACCCCCGGGGTCAGAGCTACCTGAGGGTGGTCGAGGTTCCGTCGCGAACCCTCGACTCCAGAGAAACCGCCGGGGTCAGAGCTACCTGAGGGTGGTCGAGGTTTCGTCGCGAACCCTCGACTCCGGGTCGAGGCCGCGCTGAACCCCGGGGTCAGACCCCCTTGAGGTAGGTCGAGAGTGCGCCGACTGTGTGCCGCCGCGCGAAAGGACACTGGCGCAGGCGCAGCCGGCGCGCGAACGTGTGCTGCATGCCGCGGAAGCCCCGAGTCCAGGCCGAGGGAGCGACGTACCACGCGTTCACGCGCGCGACGGGAGGGGAACGACTATTCCGCGACGGCGGCGATCGCGACCGGCTCGTCGCGATGCTCCGGATGACCGCCAGGCGCTACGAGTGGCGCGTGCACTTCGTCGCGATCCTCGGAACGCACTGCCACCTGCTGCTGACGACGCCGAAGCCGAACATCGCCGCAGGAATGCAGTACCTGCTAGGCGTCTACTGCCGGTCGTTCAACCGGAAGTACGGGCGCTTCGGCCACCTCGTCGCGGGCCGCTACGGCGCGCCGCTCCTGAAGAGCAACGCTCACGCGGCGACGCTCGTGCCGTACCTGGCGCTGAACCCGGTGAAGGCCGGCCTCGTCGAACGCCCCGAGGACTGGCCGTGGTCGACCTACGCGTCGCTCGTCGGGCTCGCGCCGAAGTGGGACTTCGTCGACGAAGCATGGCTGCTGGAGCAGTTCGACCCGGATCCGGCGCTGGCGCGGGCCCACGTCCGCGCGTACGTCGAGGAGGAGCTTCGGCGGTGGCGCCGCGAGCGACGCTCGATCGCCGCTTGAGGTTTCGCTCAGCCGCGGTCGCAACCCTCGACCACCCTCATGTGGGTCTGACCCCGGGGCTCCGGGCCCCGCGGCTCCGCCCGCATGCGTCAAATGCTCGCTGTGCTTCCGCAGCACTCGCTCTGCGACCGCGACCGTGAACGCCAGGAGCCGGTCGAGCTTCGACGCGATTCATCCATCCCGTTTCGCGCGCAGCTTTTCGAGGGTTCGCCGGGCGAGGGTGCGCAGGCCGCCCCGCCGCGACTGGCCGCGCCCACGGAACCGAGAGCGCTCGCACGACCGACTCCTTCGCCGGCACGTCGTCGAGCCGTGGCAGCCACTCCAGAAGCACAGGCAGCGCGTCGCGGTAGCGGCTCCCGGTCCGCGGCAGATCCTCCGGGGTCACGACGTCGTATCCCAGCGCCGCAAGCGCGTCCAGCAGCGGCGCGAGCTGCTCGCCGGTCTTCCCGCGTGGCCCCAGGTGCTGCCTTCGACGGCGCCTGACAAAGTTGAAAAGGTTCGCAGGCGTCAGACGTCGAGCTGCAGGCCGTCGTGGGCGAGCTCGAACCGCGCGTCGAGCGGGCGCTCCGCGGGGCGGTGCGTGAGCAGCAGCCGCTTAGCGCCCGCGGCGCGGAAGTGCTCCTCCGCCTCGTCGGCCGCCAGGTGCCCGCGCGTGCCGCCCTCGGGGTTCGGCGCGAGCAGCGTCGCCTCGCAGAGGAACAGGTCGGCGTCGCGCGCGAGCTCGACGAGCACCGGCGACGGGCCGCTGTCCCCCGAGTACGCGAGCACCGTGCCGTTCGCGCTGACGCGGAAGCCGTAGGCGACGAGGTCGTAGTGGAGGACGCGGTGCGGCGTCACCCGGAACCCCGGCACCTCGAACGGCTCGTCGCCGAACTCGTGGAGGTCGAACGCGCGCTCGAACATCCCGTGCTTGCCGAGTCGCGCGCCGATCTCGCGCAGGAGCGCGCGCCCGCCCTCCGGCACCCACAGCTGCGGCGGCGGCTCCTCGGTCGCGGGCCCGACGAACATCGCCCACACCCACGGGACGAGGTCGCCCCAGTGGTCGAGGTGCCAGTGCGTGATCGCGACCGCGTCGACGCGAGGCCAGTCCTCGAGCTCCCGCAGCTTCGCGAGCACGCCGGCGCCGCAGTCGAGCAGCAGCCGGCGGCCGTCGTCGCTCTCGAGCAGGTACCCGGACTGCGCGCCGCCCGGGTTCGGCCACGCCGGCGAGCTCCCCACGACCGTCAGCTTCACCGGCATATACTTGCCGACCCGTGGCGCCGAAGATCCGAGTAGTGATCGCGAAGCCGGGTCTCGACGGACACGACCGCGGCGCGAAGATCATCGCCCGCGCGCTCCGCGACGCGGGGATGGAGGTGATCTACACCGGCCTCCACCAGACGCCCGAGCAGATCGTCGAGACGGCGATCCAGGAGGACGCGGACGCCGTCGGGATCTCGATCCTCTCCGGCGCGCACATGACGCTCGTCCCGCGGATCCTCGACCTGCTGCGCGAGAACGAGGCGGAGGACGTGCTCGTCGTCGTCGGCGGCACGATCCCGAAGGACGACGCGGAGGAGTTGAAGGCGCAGGGTGTCGCCGAGGTGTTCACGCCCGGCGCGCCGACGAGCGCGATCGTCGACTTCCTGCGCGCGCGAGTCGCGGCCTAGCGCGGCCCGACGACCGGCGGCTCGCCGAGCAGCGCCACGCGCTCGGCGGCGAGGACGTTCGGCGCGCCGAGCTGCGCCGGCAGCGTCGCCGGCGCCGGCTGCGTCCAGACGGTCGCCGGCTGTCCCGGCTTCGCCTGCGACAGCCGCGCCTGGGCGATGACCGCGCCGACGGGGTTGAAGACGACGACGTCCGGCGGCACCTGCAGCCGCACCGTCCGGTTCACCTTCCGCACGTGCAGCCCGCCCGGGAACCGCCGCAGCTGCTCGACCTCGACCGCGAGGTTGCCCGGCGCCGCCTCGACGACCTTCCCCTGGAGCGTGAGCCGGAACGTCGTACCGGGCTTGGCGGCGAAGAGGAGGCGCTGCGCGCGGTTCAGGTGCGCGAACGGGTTCACCGTCGTCGTTCCGCCCCGCACCACCTCGAAGTGGAGGTGGGGCGAGATCCCGTCCGCGTCGCCGGAGTCGCCGACGTACCCGACGACCTCGCCGGCCTGCACCTTCGCGCCGCTCTTCAGCCCGGGCGCGTAGGCGACGCCGGGCACGCACGCGCCGCGGTTGTCGTTCTGGAGCGTCAGGTCGTTGTTCAGGTGGATGTACAGGTACGTTGTCCCGCTGCGCCCGTACAGGTAGAGCATGCAGCCGGCGCGCGAGGACGTCGTCCAGAACTTCACCGTCCCCTCCTCGACCGCGACGGCGAGCGCCCGCTTCGGCGCCATGATGTCGATCCCCGCGTGCCGGTTCGACCCGCGCGGGTCGCCGAAGTCGTTCGTGTAGGTCGCCGGGCCGACGACCGGGAAGATCAGCCGCGGCACCGCGGGCGTCGTCCGGTGCGCGGTCGCAGCGCTCGCTGCGCCCGCCGCGATGGCGGTGACGATGAGGAGGAGGATCCCTCGGGCTGTCGTCCGGTGGCGTCTCATGAGCTCCGGTGGCGCGCTCGAAGGGCCGCACCTTACCACTCGAAACGGACGCCCGTCTCCCCCGCTCGGGGGCGGCTCCCGAGCGGAAACCGCTCCGCGGCGTCCGCTCCGACGGTGCTCGTTAGAGTCCTGCCGATGAAGATCGCCGTCTGCGTGAAGCAGGTGCCCGAGGGCGCGACGCCGCGGCTCGACCCGGCGTCGAAGCGGCTCGACCGCTCCGGCGAGGGCGCGCTGAACAGCTTCGACGCCCACGCCGTCGAGGAGGCGCTGCGCGTGAAGGAGGCGAGCGGCGACGGCGAGGTCGTGCTCGTGTCGATGGGGCCGGAGAAGGCGATCGACGCGCTCCGGAAGGGGCTCGCGATGGGGGCGGACCGGACGTTGCTCGTCACGGACGAGGCCGCTGCCGGGTCCGACCTCGTCGCCACGAGCCGCGTGCTCGCGCGCGCGCTCGAGCGGGAGAGCGCCGACCTCGTCCTCTTCGGGCAGCAGGCGGGCGACTCCGAGGGCGCGGTGCTCTGGGCGGCCGTCGCCGAACGGCTGCGGCGCCCGATGATCTCGCAGGTCGCCGAGCTGACGGTCGCGGACGGCTCCCTCACCGGGCGCCGCCAGACGGAGTTCGGCTACGACGTCATCCGCGCGCCTCTGCCGGCCGTCGTCGCCGTCTCGGACGCGGTCAACGAGCCCCGGTACCCGTCGCTGAAGGGGATCATGGGCGCGAAGAAGAAGCCGCAGGAGAGGCTGACGCTGGCCGACCTCGGCGTCGACGCGGCGACGGTCGGCGAGCAGGGGTCGCCGACGCGCGTGCTGGCGATCGGCGACCCGCCGCCTCGCGGAGACTCGCGCAAGATCGAGGACGACGGGAGCGCGGCCGAGCAGATCGTGCAGTTCCTCGCGGAAAAGCGGCTGCTGTGAGCGTCCTCGTCTTCCTCGAGCACCACGGCGGCGAGATCCAGAAGGGGTCGCTCGCCGTGCTCTCGAAGGCCGCGCAGCTCGGTGCCGGCGACGTCGCGGGCGTCCTCGTGGGGTCCGGCGTGCGCGACGTCGCGCCGTCGGCCGGCCGCTACGGCGCGACGCGCGTCTTCGTCGCCGACGACCCGGCGCTCGACGCACCGCTGCCGCAGCCGCGCGTCGACGCGCTCGCGCAGCTGGTCCGGGAACACGGCTTCGAGACGGTCCTGTTCGCGCAGTCGGTGCTCGCCGCCGACGTCGCCGCCGCGCTCGCGGCTCGGCTCGAGGCGGGGCTGAACTGGCAGCTCACCGACCTCGTCGCCCGCGACGGGGAGCTCGTCGGGACGCAGCCCGCGCTGTCGGACTCCGTCGTCGTCGAGTCGGGGTGGACGTCGACGCCCCGGCTGGCGATCTTCCGCTCGGGGGCGCTCGACCCCGTCGAGCACGGAGGCGGCGAGGCGCAGGTGGAGGAGTTCACCCCCGCGATCGAAGACTTCTCGCGCGCCGCCGAGATGCTCGAGCAGGCGCACGAGGAGAGCACCGGGCCGTCGCTCGAGGACGCCGAGGTGATCGTCGCCGGCGGGAGGGGCCTCGGGAGCCCCGACAAGTTCACGCTCGTCGAGGAGCTCGCGAAGGCGCTCGGCGGCGCCGTCGGCGCGACGCGCGCCGTCGTGGACGCCGGGTGGTACGCGTACCAGCACCAGATCGGGCAGACGGGGAAGGCCGTCGCGCCGAAGCTCTACGTCGCGTGCGGGATCTCCGGCGCGATCCAGCACAAGGTCGGGATGCAGAGCTCGAACGTGATCGTCGCGATCAACAAGGACCCGAACGCGCCGATCTTCGAGTTCTCGGACCTCGGCGTCGTCGGCGACCTGCACGAGATCGTCCCGAAGCTGACGGAGCTCGTCCGGCAGCGGAAGGGAGGCTGATGGCGGTCAAGCCCGCCGACTATCCGCCGCCGTTCGTGCCCGCGGAGGCGATCGCCGCGCCGACCGACCCCGAGGACGAGCGGATCGAGGTCGGGGTCGCGATCGTGGGCGCCGGCCCCGCCGGCCTCGCCTGCGCGACCCGCCTGGGGCAGCTGATGGAGGAGCAGCCGGAGGTGGCGGAACGGCTCGGGGAGGTGCCGGTCGCGGTGCTCGAGAAGGGGAAGCAGCCGGGCTCGCACCTGCTCTCCGGCGCCGTGGTCAACCCGCGTGCGCTCCGGCGGCTGTTCCGCGACCGGAAGCGGATCGAGGAGATGCCGTTCTTCGGGCCGGTGCACGGCGAGGCCGTGTACTTCCTCACGCGCGGCGGGGCGATGCGCATCCCCACGCCGCCGACGATGATGAACGACGGCAACTACATCGCGTCGCTCTCACAGCTCGGGCGCTGGCTCGCCGAGCAGGCCGAGGAGGGCGGCGCGACGATCCTCCCGGAGACGGCGGCGGAGCAGCTCCTCGTCGACGCCGGGCGCGTCGTCGGCGTCCGCACCGGCGCGCGCGGCCGCGGCCGCGACGGGCAGCCGCTCCCGAACTACGAGCCCGGATCGGACGTCCTCGCCAAGGTGACGATCCTCTGCGAGGGCACGCAGGGGCACCTAACCGGCGCCGCGCTCGACCGCTTCGGCCTCCGCGGCGAGAACCCGCAGGTGTGGGCGCTCGGCGTCAAGGAGGTGTGGCGCGTCGCGCGGCCGCTCGATCGCGTCATCCACACGATGGGCTGGCCGCTGCGGCCCGGCCGCAAGTACCGCGAGTTCGGCGGCTCGTTCGTCTACCCGATGGGCGAGGACATGGTCGCGATCGGGATGGTCGTCGGGCTCGACTACCGCGACGCCGAGCTCTCGCCGCACGACCTCCTCCAGGAGCTGAAGACGCACCCGAAGATCCGCCCGATCCTCGAGGGCGGCGAGCGGCTGGAGTGGGGGGCGAAGACGATCCCGGAGGGCGGATTCGTCGCGCTGCCGAAGCGACTCCACGCGCCGGGGCTGCTCCTCTGCGGCGACGGCGTCGGCCTCGTCAACGTGCCCGCGCTGAAGGGCGTCCACTACGCGATGGAGTCCGGCCGGCTGGCGGCGGAGGCGGCGTTCCGCGCGCTCGCGCCGGGGCGGACGCCGTGGACGCCGGGCGCCCTCGCGTCGTACGACGAGTCGCTGCGCGAGAGCTTCGTCTGGCGCGACCTGAAGCGCGTCCGGAACATGCGGCAGGCGTTCGGCCGCGGCTTCTGGATGGGCGGCGCGCTCGCGGGCGTGATGACGGCGACGATGGGCGCGTTCCCGCCGGGCGACACGCGGACGGAGCGCGACGCCGAGCACGAGCTCCTGCGCACCGACCGCGCGAAGCGCTACCCGGCGCCCGACGGCCAGCTCACGTTCGACAAGCTCAGCTCGGTGTTCCTCTCGGGCAACAAGACGCGCGACGACCAGCCGAACCACATCCGGATCCAGCGCCAGGTGCCGCTCCAGCTCGCGGAGATGTGGACGCGGCTCTGCCCGGCGCAGGTGTACGAGGTCGGCGAGGGCGAGGGCGAC
>Ga0247713_1001625_pt1 | contig 10903 bp, 11 predicted proteins | sample 21E_NmetaG_FD_189936 | JGI IMG/M metagenome (GOLD analysis project Ga0247713, IMG submission 189936) | Soil microbial communities from hillslope of Landscape Evolution Observatory, University of Arizona, Oracle, AZ, United States - 2-1-E_N | ecosystem: Engineered > Artificial ecosystem >... | reverse complement strand
ACGACCACCTCCGCGCCGAGCTCCGCGAACAGGTGCACGAGGTTGTAGGTGAACGAGTCGTAGTTGTCGACGAGGAGGATCACGCGGCGCCCTCGGCGAGCTCGATCGCGGCCTCGAGCGCCGCGAGCTTCCGCAGGCACTCCTCGTGCTCGGCCGTCGGGTCCGAGTCGGCGACGATTCCCGCGCCGGCCTGGAGCCGCGCGACGCCGCCCTCGAGCACGATCGTCCTGATCGCGATGCACGTGTCGAGGTCGCCGCCCGGGAGCGCGTAGCCGACCGCGCCGGCGTACGGGCCGCGGCGGTGCCCCTCGAGCTCGGAGATCAGCTGCATCGCGCGCACCTTCGGCGCGCCGGAGACCGTCCCGGCCGGGAAGCAGGCGCGCAGCGCGTCGAACGCGGTCGCGTCGGGCCGCAGCTCGCCGGCCACCTCCGAGACGAGGTGCGTCACGTGCGAGAACCGCTCCGGCTCCATCATCCGCTCGACACGGACCGTGCCGGGGATGCAGACGCGCGAGAGGTCGTTGCGCCCGAGGTCGACGAGCATCACGTGCTCGGCGCGGTCCTTCTCGGAGGCGAGCAGCCGCTCGGCGTCGCCCTCGCCCGGCGCGGTCGTGCCCGCGATCGGGTTGACGCTCGCGCGGCGGCCCTCCACCTTCACGAGCGTCTCGGGCGAGGAGCCGACGAGCGCGAGGCCGTCGAGCTCGAGCAGGAAGAGGTACGGCGACGGGTTGACGCGGCGGAGCGCCCGGTAGAGGTCGAGCGCCGACGCCGAGGTCGGCCGCTCCGCGCGCTGCGAGAGGACGATCTGGAACGCGTCGCCGCGGCGGATGTGCTCCTTCGCCGCGCGGACGCCGCGCTCGTACGTCTCCCGGTCGGGGAACCGGCGCAGCGGCGCGCTCCGGTCGGCGCCGCGGCCGTCGAGGCGGGGGGCGTCCGCCTCGAAGGCCGCGGCGACGCGCGTGCGGTCGCCGTGGAGGACGTCGGCGACGCCGCGCGTGTGGTCGAACCGGACGAGCACGTCGGCGACGAGGAAGCGCGTCTCCGGCAGGTCGCCGCCGCCGTCGGGCAGCGGCACGGTCGGCTCGAGCCGGGCGACGTGGTCGTAGCCCACGTAGCCGACGACCGGCGCGCCCGCGCGCTCGGCCTCGTCGAGCGTGACGAGCCGCGAGCCGGCGCCGACGAACGAGTGCCGGCCGAGGCGGCCGCGTTCCACCGACTCGAGCAGGAACGCGCCGCGGCCCTCGCCGCGCAGGCGGAGGTACGCCCCGAGCGGGGTGACGAGATCGGTGGCGATGTCGGCTGCGATGGTCATCCGGGAACGACAAACGACCCCTGGGGGTCGCGGGTGGAGCGGATCGGGCTGTGACGGGCGCCGGGTCAGGCCGGGCGCACGCTCCCGCTCCGCTCGAGGCGCCAGGCCCACCAGGTGCGGAAGACGGGAGTCACTGCGCCCCAGGGTAGGCGCGCGGTCAACGACCGTCAAGCCGGGGCGGCCTCGGTAGGCTGCCGGCGTGAGCTCGAACGGCCGCCGCTCCGTGATCGTCTCCGCCGTCCGCACCCCGTTCGGGAAGCTCGGCGGCGCGCTCAAGGGCTACGAGGCGACCGACCTCGGTGCGGTCGTCATCCGCGCCGCGATGGAGCGGATCGGCCTCGAGCCGCACGAGCCGGAGTACGTGATCATGGGCCAGGTGCTCCAGGGCGGCGCCGGCCAGGCGCCCGCGCGCCAGGCGGCGATCGCCGCCGGGCTGCCGAAGGAGACGCCGGCGGACACGATCAACAAGGTCTGCGCCTCGTCGATCCGCGCGGTCGAGATCGCCGACGCGATGATCCGCGCCGGCGACCACGATGTGATCGTCACGGGCGGGATGGAGTCGATGACGAACACGCCGTACGCGCTGAAGCAGGCGCGCTTCGGCTACCGCCTCGGCGACGGCTCGCTGATCGACCTGATGGTCCACGACGGCCTCACCTCGAGCTTCGACCAGCGGCACATGGTCGAGCAGGCGTCGTTCGTCGCGCGCGAGCTCGGGATCTCCCGCGAGGAGCAGGACGGGTGGGCGCTCCGCTCCCACGAGCGCGCGACGCGCGCGCAGGACGAGGGACGCTTCGAGGAGGAGATCGTCCCCGTCGGCGACTTCGCGGCCGACGAGAGTCCGCGCCGCGACACCTCGCTCGAGAAGCTCGCGCAGCTGAAGCCCGTGTTCGATCCCGAGGGGACGACCACCGCGGGGAACGCGCCCGGCGTGAACGACGGCGCTGCGTGCGTGATCGTCACGAGCGAGGAGTTCGCGCGGAAGCGCGGCCTGCCGGTGCTCGCCACGATCCTCTCGCAGGCGTACGTCGCCGACGACTTCGCCTACCTCGCGCGCACGCCGGCCCGCGCCGGGGAGCGGGCGCTCGAGAAGGCGGGCAAGCGCATCGACGACGTCGCACGGGTCGAGCTGAACGAGGCCTTCTCCTCCGTGGCGCTGAACTCGACGAAGATGCTCGGCGCCGACCCCGAGCAGGTGAACGTCAACGGCGGTGCGGTCGCGCTCGGGCACCCGATCGGCGCCTCCGGCGCGCGGATCCTCGGGACGATGGTCTACGAGCTGCGGCGGAACGGCGGCGGGCTCGGCCTCGCCGCGATCTGCTCCGGCGGCGGGCAGGGCGACGCCCTGCTGATCGAGGCGTGAACGAGCGCGCCGAGTCGCTCCTGCGCGCCGCGGGCCTCGTGCTGACCGCCGCGGCCGTCGTCGACGCCGTCCGGGCGCGCCGCACCCACGGCGAGGCGCTCGGCTTCGTCCCGTACGACTTCCGCCCGCCGTCGGCCAAGACGCTGCGCCGCCGCCTCTGGGCGCCGGACGACGACCGCCTGATCACGCCGGCCGTCTTCGGCGTGGGGTGGAGCGTCAACCTCGGCCGCCTCGCGCGGCTGCTGAGCCTGCGCTAGTGCCCCGCGCGCTCGTCCTCGTCGTGGTGGTCGCGGCGGGGATCGCGGCGACCGCGGCCGCGCCCGAGCCGGCGTGGGCCTGCTCGTGCGCCGGCGAGCCGGCCCAGGTGCTGCTCGACCGCGCCGACGCCGCCTTCGTCGGGACGTACGTCGGCCGCCGCCCCGCCGGCCGCGGCGCGGCGGTGCCGACGAGCGCCGACCCGTACCTCTACCGCTTCGAGGTCGAGCAGGTGGTGAAGGGCGAGGTCACCGCGGTCGTCGACGTCCTCGCCGCCGAGAGCGGCGCGTCGTGCGGGATCGAGCTGCCGGAGGGCGCGCGCACCGGCCTGACCGTGAACGCGGCCGAGGGGCGGTGGCAGTCGTCGCTCTGCCAGCAGGTCGGGGCCGAGGAGCTCCTCGCCGTCGCGCCGGCGGGCCGCGAGCCGTCGCCGGTGCCGCCGCCGCCGGCGGGCGACGTCGGGCGCGGCTTCGGCCGCGTGAGCGCGCTGCTCGGGGCCTTCGTCCTCGTCGTCGCGGGCGGGCTCTTCCTGATCCGCCGCCGCTACCGCGACGTATAGCCTCCGGCGCGATGCGCTTCGAGCACGTCCTCGTCGTCGGCGCCGGCCAGATGGGCGGCGGGATCGCGCAGGTCGTGGCCGCCTCCGGGCGCCGCGTGTCGCTCCACGACGCAGCCCCCGGCGCGACCGAGCGCGGCCTCGCCGCGATGCGGAAGAGCCTCGGCAAGCTCGCCGAGAAGGGCGGGCCCGACCCGGACGAGGTGCTCGCCCGCGTGACGGCCGTCGACGACCTCGTCGCCGCCGACCTGATGATCGAGGCGGTCGTCGAGGACGTCGCGGTGAAGGCGGACGTGTTCCGCCGCGCCGACGCGCTGTTCCCCGAGGAGGGCGTGCTCGCGTCGAACACGTCCTCGATCCCGATCACCTCGCTCGCCGCCGCCACCTCGCGGCCGGACCGCGTCGCCGGGATGCACTTCTTCAACCCGGTGCCGGTGCTGAAGCTCGTCGAGGTGATCCGCGGCCTCGAGACGTCCGACGCGACCGCGGCCGCGATCGTCGCCCTCGCCGAGGACCTCGGCAAGGTGCCGGCCGAGGCGCGCGACCTCCCCGGCTTCGTCTCGAACCGGATCCTCATGCCCTTCGTGAACGAGGCCGCGTACGCGCTGCTCGAGGGCGTCGCCGAGCCGGAGGCGATCGACACGATCGCGAAGCTCGGGTTCGCGCACCCGATGGGGCCGCTCGCGCTCGCCGACCTGATCGGGCTCGACACCTGCGTCGCGATCATGGAGGTCCTCCACGAGGGCCTCGGGGACCCGAAGTACGCGCCCTGCCCGCTCCTGCGCCAGTACGTGCAGGCGGGGCGTCTCGGCCGCAAGACCGGCCGCGGCTTCTACGAGTACGCGTAGCCGCCGCGCAAGTTCCGTATCCGGATCTCCATCTACTAAAGGAGATCCGTGGTGCTGCCGAAGGGACAACTGGACAGTCCGGAGGGAGGTGCGCGCACGTGCAGGTGTTGCTCGTAGACGACGACGCGGCGTTGCGGTCGGTCCTGCGCGCGACCTTCGAGAGCTTCGACGTCCGCGTGACCGAGGCGGACAACGCGGCGACGGCCGTCGACTGCATCCGCCGCATGCCGCCGGACGTGATCGTCCTGGACGTCGTCATGCCTGGGATGGACGGCGCCGACCTCTGCCGCCGGCTGAAGCGCGACCCCGAGACCGCGCACATCGGCGTGATCCTGCTCACCGGCACCGACGACGGCCCGCGCCGCGCCGCGGACGCCGGCGCGGACGCGGTCTTCACGAAGCCGTTCTCGCCGCTCGAGCTGCTCGCGGCGGCCGAGCGCGTCGCCGGCGGGCTCCACGCCGTGCCGTTCAGGGCGGCGGGCAAGCGCGGGGAGGACGAGCAGCTGCTCCTGTACGCCCGCGACCTGCGCCACCTGCTCGAGCTCGAGCGGGCGCAGCGCTCGCGGCTCGAGCTGGCCTACCGCGAGACCGTCGCCGCGCTGGCCACGGCGCTCGAGAGCAAGGACACCGGCACGCGCGCGCACTCGCAGCGCGTCCAGCAGTACGCCATCGAACTCGCGACGGGGCTCGGCGCGGACGTCGCCGGCGATCCGAGCGCCGAGTACGGCTACCTCCTCCACGACGTCGGGAAGATCGGGATCCCCGACAGCATCCTGCTCAAGCCGGGGCCGCTGACGCGGGCCGAGCGGCGCGTGATGGAGCGGCACACGGAGCTCGGCGAGCAGATGCTCGCGCGCGTCGGCTTCCTCCACGGCGAGGGGCTGCGCATCGTCCGCTCGCACCACGAGCGGTGGGACGGCAAGGGCTACCCCGACGGCCTCGGCGGCGACGAGATCCCCGTCGGCGCGCGGATCTTCGCCGTCGCGGACACGCTCGACGCGGTCACGAGCGACCGCCCCTACCGGCGCGCGCGCAGCTGGGACGTCGCCCGCGAGATCGTCCTCGCCGAGGCGGGGCGGCAGTTCGACCCGGACGTCGTCCGTGTCTTCCGCGAGCGCGAGCCCGAGCTCCGCGCGGTGCACGCCGGGCTCGCGGCGGCGTAGGCCGTGTCCCGCGTTTCACGTTCGGAGGGGCGGATACGCCTTCATCGTGATGCGAAGGAGCGGACTCCCTGCACTCGTGCTGGCGACGCTCGCGGCGGCGTTCCTCGTCGCGTGCGGCGGCGACGGCGGCGACGCGGTGGCGACCCAGCCCGGCACCGACGTCACGCAGGGCGACCTCGAGTCGGCGGCGCGCGCGGGGCGCGACGAGGTCGCCGGGCTGACCGAGCAGCTGCGCGACGCGCGCAGCTCCGACGACGTCTCGGCCGCCCTCGCGCAGGGCGCCGTCGAGCTGCGCGAGCGCGCCGACGAGGTCGAGGCCGCCGAGGCCGAGGGCGACGCCGCGGAGGCGCGCGACCGCTTCGCCGCGGCGCTGCGGAGCCTCGCAGACGACGCCGAGGCCGCGGCCGCCGACGTCGCCGAGGAGGACTACCAGCAGGCGGGGCGCACCGTGCTCGGCGGCGACGCGCTCGCCGAGGTGCAGCGGGCGATCGACGACCTGCGCGCCGCGGGCGTCGACGTCGAGGAGCTCGAGGCGCAGACGGGGGCCGACCTCTCCGCCGAGGCCAGCCGGATCCAGGCCGAGCTCGACACGCTGATGCGCGACCTGTCCACTGCGCGTTCGAGCGACGACGTCGCCGACGCGATGGAGGCCGCCGCCGACCGGCTCCGCGAGGCCGCCGACGAGCTCGCCGCGGCCGAGGCCGGGGCGGAGCTCGAGCCGGCGCGCGACGACACGGCCGACGCGGCGCGGCGGCTCGCGGACGAGCTGGAGGCGGCGGCGCCGGCCGCGCGCGACGCCGACCTGCAGCAGGCGCTCGCCGACGCGCGCGCGATGAACGCGATCGCCGACGTGCGGCGCGGGCTCGACGAGCTGCGGCGGCGCGGCGTCGACGTCCAGGAGGCCGAGGCAGGCGACCTCGAGGTCGCCGCGCGCCAGGCCCGCGACGAGGTCGACCGCGCGCTCACCGACCTTCGCGACGCCCGCTCGGCCGGCGACGTCGCCGACCGGATGGAGGAGGGCGCCGAGCGCATCCGCAGCGCGGCCGACGAGGTCGAGGCGGCGGAGACCCGTAGCGACACCGAGGACGCGCAGCGGCGGCTCGCAGACGCGCTCCGCGACCTCGCCGACGAGCTCGAGGCCGCGGCGCCGGAGATCCGCGACGGCAACGTCGCGCAGGCGCTCCAGCGCGTCCAGGCGCTCGAGGCCGTGAACGAGATCGACGCCGCCCTCCAGGAGCTCCGCGCGCAGGGCGTCGACGTCCCCGACCTGAGCCGCTAGACCCTCGTAACAGACTGTTACTTGGGTACGGGGTCGAGCTTGTACCCGACGCCGTAGCGCGTCTGCACGAACGTGTGCCGCGGCGCCCGCGCGTCCACCTTCTCGCGGAGCTTGCGGACGAAGACGTCGACCGTCCGGTCGCGGTGCGTCGCGCGGCGGCCCCACACCTTCTGGAGCAGCTCGTCGCGGGTGAGCACGCGGCCGCGCTCGAGCGCGAGCGCGTAGAGGAGCCGGAACTCGGTCGGCGTCAGCTCGGCGCTCTCGCCGTCGACGTAGGCCTGGACGTTCGCCGGGTCGAGGCGCAGCTCCTCGACCTGGAGCGGCTCGCCGCGCGCCGGGCCCTCGGCGCGCACGCCGCGCCGAGCCGCCGCGCCGACCCGCGCCACGAGCTCCTTCATCGAGAACGGCTTCACGAGGTAGTCGTCGGCGCCGAGCTCGAGCGCGTGCACGCGGTCGTGCTCGGTCCCGCGTGCGCTGACGACGACGATCGGCGTGCCGATCCCCTCGCCGCGCGCCGTCTCGATCACCTTCCACCCGTCGGTGCCGGGGAGCATCAGGTCGAGGACGCACACGTCGGGCCGCTCGTACCGCAGCCGTGCGAGCCCCGCCTCGCCGTTCGCGACCGCGAGCGGGTCGAACCCCGCGGCGCCGAGGTGGCGCACGATCCCCTGGGCGATGACGTCGTCGTCCTCGATGATCAGGACCTTCGGCATCCGTTGCATAGTGTGATCGACCGGTGGCGGGCGAGGCGTCGAGGCGTGGTGAAGAAGCGGTGAACGGGTGGTGAACAGGCCGACGCGGGAGGAGGAGGCGCGGCTCGACGCGGAGCGTGGACGCGTGCTCGTGGAGGAGAGCCGGGAGCTGGTGGTGGTGCTGGACGACGCCGGTCGCGTCGTGGCGGCCAGCCGCCGCGCCCGCGAGTCGCTCGAGGGGCTGCGCGAGGGCGCGCCGCTGCCGGAGGGGCTCCTCGAGGCGAACGGCCACTCCGCGCTCGAGGTCCCCTACGAGGTCGCCGGCCGCCGCGAGCGGCTCGTCTACCTCGGGGCCGCCGGCGCGCACTCGGCGTACGAGGAGCTTCGCGCCGGGTTCACCGCCGCCGTGTCGCACGAGCTGCGGACGCCGCTCGCGCGCCTGCTGGCGCTGCTCGAGACGGCGACGCTCCCCGGCGAGGACGTGGAGGGTCTCGTCACGCGCGCCCGCGCGGAGGTCGAGGCGATCCGCGGGCTGATCGACGACGTCCTCTTCCTCAGCGAGCTCGAGACCGGGCGCGCCGTCGTCGCGCTGAGCATCACGCCGGTGCTGCCGGTGCTGCGCGATCTCGTGGCGGAGCTCGAGGAGAGCGCGGCGCGCGCGGGTGTCCGGCTGCGCGCCGACGGCGACGAGGAGGCGGCGCTCGCGCTGCGGCCACGGATGCTGCGCGTCGTCGCCGGCAACCTCGCCGAGAACGCGATCCGCTACGCCGGCCCCGGCGCGACCTGCACCCTCACCGTCGCCCGCGAGGACGGCGCGGTCGTCCTCACCGCGCGCGACGACGGGATCGGCGTCGCGGAGTCCGACCTGCCGCGGCTGTTCGAGCGCTTCTACCGCGCCGACCGGGTCCGGGCCTCTCGCGGTACCGGCCTCGGGCTCGCGATCGTCAAGCACGTGGTCGGCTCGGCTGGCGGAACCGTCGAGGCCGCGAGCGAGCGCGGCGCGGGGCTCACCGTGCGCTGCGTCTTCCCGGGGTAGAAAGGCCCGCCCCGGGGGTACCGCCTCGGCATGCTGACGACGATCCGCTCCCGGTGGCAGGAGGTCCTCCACGGGCTGTGGTTCGTGCCGGGCCTCGTCGCCGGCGGCTTCGTCCTCTTCGCGTTCGCCATGCTCGCGATCGACCGCGTCGTCGGCGGCACCGGCGGCTTCGACTACGCCTTCGGCGGGACGGCGTCGGCCGCGCGCGACATCCTCGCGACGATCGCGGGCTCCGTGATCACGGTCGCGGGCCTCGCGTTCTCGATCACGATCATCACGCTGCAGCTCGTCGCGGGCAACTTCAGCCCGCGCGCCACGCGGACGTTCCTCGGCAACCGCCAGACCCAGGTCGCCGCCGGCATCTTCCTCGGCATCTTCCTCTACTGCATCCTCGTGCTCCGCGCCGTGCGCGACGAGAGCGAGGACTTCGGCGTCACCGGCTTCGTGCCCGGGCTCGCCGTCGCGGTGGCGATCGTCCTCGGCGTCGTCGGGCTCGGGACGCTGCTGTTCTTCATCAACCACATCGCGCAGTCGATCAAGGTCTCCGAGATCACGGCCCGCGTCGCGCGCGAGACCCTCTCGTCGATCGACGACCTCTACCCGCAGCCGTTCGGGCACGCGGCGGAGGAGGAGGGAGACCTCGCGGCCGCCTGGTACGACGAGGACGACGACCCGGTGCTCGTGTACCCGACGCGGCCGGGATTCGTCCAGCGCGTCAACCTCGACCGGCTCGCCGAGGACATCCCCCGCGACGTCGAGCGGATGCACGTGATCGTGCACCCGGGCGAGTTCGTCACCGAGGCGCAGCCGCTCGTCGCCTTCTGGCCGGGGAGCTGCCCGCGTAAGCCGCTCGAGCGCGCGACGCGGGCGGCCGTCGTCGTGAACAGCGAGCGCGACGTGGGGGAGGACGTCGCGTTCGGCATCCAGCAGCTCGCGGACATCGCGCTGCGCGCCCTCTCGCCGAGCGTGAACGACCCGGGAACGGCGGTGAACGCCGTCGGCTACCTCGGCGCCTGCCTCGAGCGGCTGGCGGGGCGCGAGTACCCGTCGGCGCGGCGCGAGTACGAGGGCGGGCGGCTCGAGGTGATCACGGCGCGGCCCGAGTTCGAGGGCTACGCGGTCGCGGCGTTCGCCGACGTGGGAGCGAGCGCGAGCGGGCACCCGCGGGTCGTGGCCGTGCTGCTGACGATGCTCGCGCGCGCCGCCGCCGTGGCGACCGACTGCGACGCCGAGGATCGCGCGCGCAGCGTCGTCCGCCTCGCCGAGCGCGTCGCGGGGCCGGCGCTCGAGGACGCGCGGACGGAGACCGACCGCGAGATCGTCGAGGAGGCGCTCGCCGAGGTGGAGCGGGCGTGCGGCGACGTCCGCCCGGGCGCGTTCCGGATCGCGCCCGCCGGGGAGCCGCTGGCGCAGGCGCGGACGCGCCTCGACCGGTCGCCGCTCGAGTGACGGAGAGGCGCGAGCGGGGTACGGCAGAGGCGTGAGCGTCGCCGGCCTCCGCCCCTCCCGCCGGACGATCGTCCTCTTCGACGCCGCGATCCTGGCGTGGTTCGCGGCGTGGATCGTCGCGGGCTTCTCGATCGCCGGCGAGGTGCAATCGCTCGGCGACCTCAGCGACACGCTGGCGACGGCGGCCGGCGCGATCGAGGAGACCGGGGACGTGCTGCGGATCGTCGGCAACGTCCCGTTCATCGGCGGGCAGGTGACCGAGCTCGCCGAGCGGATCGAGCAGACGGGCGCGGACGCGCGGCGCAGCGCCAACGCGACGCGAGAGTCGGTCGACCGCCTCAGCCGCATCCTCGGCCTCGCCGTCGTCGTCGTCGGCACGGTGCCGCTCGCCGCGCTCTACGTCCCGCTCCGCACGGCGTGGGCGCGTGAGACGAGGGCGATCGAGACGGCGCTGCGGCGCGATCCCGCCGGCACGCAGCTGCGGGAGTACCTCGCGCGCCGGGCGGTGCAGACGCTGCCGTACGCGCAGCTGCGGGTGATCACCGAGGACCCCTGGCGCGACATCCACGAAGGGCGCTTCGACGCGCTCGCCGACGCCGAGCTGCGCCGCCTGGGCATCCGCCGGCGGCTCGGCGCGAAGTGAGGATCGCCTCCGCGTACGGCGCCGCGGTCGTGGCGCTGCGCCACGTGCTCGTCCTGCTCTGGCTCGTCCTCGCCGCCGCCGCCTACCTGACGATGCCGGGCCCCGGCGAGGCGCGCTCGGCCGCGCTCGGCAGCCTCGTCCCGGCGGACGCCGCGGCGCTCGACGTCCACCGGCGGTCGGCACAGCTCTTCCGCTTCCCCGTCCTCAGCAACACCGTCGTCGTCCAGCGCGACGAGGAGGGGCTCTCGGCGGCGACGCAGGCGCGGGTCGTGGAGCGGGCGCGCGCGATCGCCGAGCGCGCCTCGCC
>Ga0247713_1001624_pt1 | contig 10903 bp, 10 predicted proteins | sample 21E_NmetaG_FD_189936 | JGI IMG/M metagenome (GOLD analysis project Ga0247713, IMG submission 189936) | Soil microbial communities from hillslope of Landscape Evolution Observatory, University of Arizona, Oracle, AZ, United States - 2-1-E_N | ecosystem: Engineered > Artificial ecosystem >... | reverse complement strand
GAACCAGAGCGTCATGAGGCCCCCGAACACCACGCAGGCGACCGGCGGCCGCCTGGCCACCTTGACCCTGGGCGCGTACGCCGCGGTCGCCTGCGTGGTGTTCGGGGGCCTCATGACGCTCTGGTTCTGGCCGTTCCTGGCCTCGGGCACGGCCGCCGCGTTCGAGCCGGGCCTCGGAGCCGCCGAGACGGTCCGGCGCTACATCGCGTTCTACGCGATCTCCTCGCTCGGTTGGGACGTGGGGCGCGCGCTCCTGGGGACCGTCCCCCTCGTGGTCGTCCTGGCCCGCCCCGTCGGGCGCCTCCTGGACCGGGCGGCCGCGCGGCTGGGTCAGACGTCCGCGCCGATGTAGCCCTCGCGCTCGAGGTGCAGGACGATCTGGTTGGCCGCCTCCTCGGGCGTCAGGTCGGAGGTGTCGATGACGACCTCCGCGTCGGCCGGCTCCTCGTAGGGGTCGCTGATCCCGGTGAACTCCTTCACGATCCCCGCCCTGGCCTTCGCGTACAGACCCTTGCGGTCCCGCTGCTCGCAGACCTCGAGCGGGGTCGCGACGTGCACGAGCACGAACCCTCCGCCCGGCGCGACCATCTCCCGCACCTCCTTCCGGACGGCGTCGTAGGGGGCGATGGGAGCGCAGAGCGCTATCCCGCCGTTGCGGGTGATCTCCGATGCGACGTAGCCGATACGGCGGATGTTGATGTCGCGGTGCTCCTTCGAGAACCCCAGCTCCGAGGAGAGGTGCTTGCGGACCAGGTCCCCGTCGAGCAGTGTCACCGGCCGTCCCCCGATCTCGAGGAGCTTCACCAGCAGCGCGTTGGCGATGGTCGACTTGCCGGACCCGGAGAGCCCGGTGAAGAAGACGGTGAACCCCTGCCTGGCCCGCGGGGGATGCGTCCGGCGCAGCTCCTCGGCCACCTCGGGATAGGTGAACCAGCTGGGGATCTCGCGGCCGTGGGCGAGCCGGTCTCGGAGCTCGGTGCCGGAGATGTCCAGGACGCGGGCGCCCTCCGGCACCTCGTCGCTCGGCATGTATGCGTCCGAGTCCTCCACGTAGACCAGGGCCTGGAACGGGACCATCTCCACCCCCACCTCGTCCTGCAGCGAGGCGAGCAGCTCCTGCGCGTCGTAGGGCCCGTAGAAGGGGGTGCCGTCCGAAGCTCTTCCCGGCCCGGCGTGGTCGCGGCCCACGATGAAGTGGGTGCACCCGTGGTTGCGCCGGATGATCGCGTGCCAGACCGCCTCGCGAGGGCCGGCCATCCTCATCGCCAACGGGAGCAGCGACAGCATCGCGGTGTTGGCCGGGTAGTGGGCGGCGACGGCCTGGTAGCAGCGCACCCGCGTGTAGTGGTCGACGTCACCCGGCTTCGTCATCCCTACGACCGGGTGGATCAGCAGGTTCGCCCCGGCCTGCACGGCCGCCCGGTGCGTCAGCTCGACGTGCGCGCGGTGCATCGGGTTGCGCGTCTGGAAGGCGACCACCCGGCGCCAGCCGAGTCGACCGAACTCCCGGCGCAGGTCGGCCGGGGTCAGACGGAGCGCCTTGAAGTCGTAGTGGACCGGGGGCTGGACCCCCTCCACCGTCCCCCCCACGTAGACGCGGTTGCTCCTCTGAAGGAGGTGGGCGACCCCCGGGTGCTCCGTGTTCACCGTCCCGTAGACGGCCTCCGCCTCACGCTCGCGGTCCGGTGTCCAGACGTCGGTGACCGTGAGCGCGGCGAGCATGAGTCCCTCCGGGTCTCGGAGGGCCAGGGTCGCCCCTTCGGCCAGCCCGCCTGCCACCTCCTCCGTCACGTCGAGGGTGATGGGGATCGGCCAGACGGTACCGTCGGCCAGGCGCATATCGGAGACGACGCCGTCGTGGTCAGCGCGACCCATGAACCCGCGCAACGGAGAGAACCCGCCCGACAGGAGCAGCTCCAGATCGCACAGCTGCCGGGGCGTCAGGTCCCACGAGGGCCAGTCCCGCGACTGCTTCTGGAGCTCCCGGGCCCTCTCGGGTTCGGTCACCAGGTCGACGAGCACGCCTCCGTAGGGTGCGATCAGATGGTCTGACATCGGTCTCCTCCTCGGTCTCAACCCGTCCGGCCGAGGCCGTGGATGCCGCACTCGGTCTTCTCGCGCCCGGCCCAGCGTCCGGCGCGCGCGTCCTCGCCCTCGCGAACCGGGCGTGTGCAGGGGGCGCAGCCGATCGACAGGTAGCCCCGGTCGTAGAGCGGATGGGTCGGGATGTCGTGCTCCTCGGCGTACCGCCACACCTCCGACGCCGTCCAGGTGGCGAGCGGGTTCACCTTCCAGATCTCCCGGCCGGAGTGCAGCGTCTGGACGTCCACGACCTTCGTCTCCCGCCGGGTGGCCCCCTGGTCCCGACGCAGCCCGGTCACCCACCCCCCGAGGCCGTCGAGCACCTCCTGCAGGGGACGGACCTTGTTCAGCTCGCAGCACCGGTCCGGGTCGACCTCGTACAGGCGCGGGTGGACCTCGGCCGCCTGACGCTCGGGTCCCAGCGTCGGACGGGTCTCGATGAGCTCGAGGCCCCAGTCGGACACGATGCGGTCCCTGAACCCGATCGTCTCCGGGAAGTGGAAACCGGTCTGGATGAACAGGACCGGCACCGGCCGGTCGATCACCTGCCGGGCCATGTGGACGTTGACGAGGCCGCCGACCTGGAAGCTGACCGCGATGGCGAGGTCCGGGATGGAGGTGAACGCCCACTTCAGGACGTCCGCCGGGTGGGCGTCGCCCAGCCGGGAGTTGAGCTCGTCGACCTCGTGCAGGCTGATCATCAGTCGTCCTCCGGTCTGATCTCGTCGGCGGCGACGGGCGGCGGCCCCACCCTCTCGAGACCCTTGGCCGCCCGCTTCGCGATCGCGTCGATCTGCTGGTCGGTGTGGGTGACGATCCACTCGCCGAACGACCTCTGCCCCCGCCGCTCGTCGAGGTAGATGCCGATCAGCCTCTCCGCGAACGAGACCAGCTCGTCCGCCCGCAGCCTCACCCCCCGGACCTTCCGGCCGAACCGCCGCTGGGCTCCCAGGTGTCCGCCCACGTGGACGTTGAACCCCTCGAGCTTCGTCGAGGACCCGTCCCCGTTCGTCCTCTCGCTGACGAGGACGCCCATGAACCCGATATCGGCGAGCTGGTATCGGGCGCACGAGTTCGGACATCCGTTCACGTTGATGCGCAGCGGCTCGTCGAACCCCGGGAGCCGCCGCTCGAGCTCCTCGGTGATCTGGGTCGCCCGGTGCTTCGTCTCGACGATCGCCAGCTTGCAGAACTCGATCCCGGTGCAGGCCATGGCCCCGGTCCGGAAGGGAGACGCGAAGACGGGGTAGCCGAGGGACTCGAGGGAGTCCATCGTCTCGGCCAGTCGGTCGTCCGGCACGTCGAGCAGGACCACCTTCTGCTGGGCCGTCAGGCGCAGCCGACCCTTCCCGACCCGGTCGGCCAGGTCGGCGAGAGCCACCAGGTCCGATCCGGACGTCCGCCCGGTACGCATGGCGAAGCCGAGGTAGTTGAGGCCGTCGTGCTGACGTCCGACGCCGGTGTGGTCGCGATGCGTCTCGTCGGACGGCTTCGCCTCCGGACCGTCGACCAGCCCCCGGCCCAGGTACGCCTCCAGGACCTCGCGGAAGGTGGCTGCGCCCCAGTCGGCGACGAGGAACTTCAGCCTGGCCCTGTTGCGGGAGCGGCGGTACCCGTAGTCGCGGAAGATCGCGGTGATCGCCACGCAAACCTCGACCACCTCTTCCGGGGGGACGAAGACACCGAGGCGCTGCGCGAAGTGGGGAGTCGAGGAGAGCCCCCCGCCCACCCAGACGTCGAAGCCGACGCGCCCGTCGTCGAGCTGGTGGGCGACGAGGCCCACGTCGTTGGCCTCGTGGACCGCGCACTGGTGCCGGCAGCCGGTGATGGACATCTTGTATTTGCGCGGGAGGTTGGAGAACTCCTTCGTCCCGGTCAGCCGCTCGTTGACCGCGTAGACCAGCGGCGTCGCGTCCAGGACCTCGTCGGCGTCGACGCCCGCCAGCGCGCATCCCAGGATGTTGCGCGGCACGTCCCCGCAGGCCTCCAGCGTGTTCAGCCCCACCGCCTCCAGGCGCTCCCAGATGCGGGGGACGTCCGCGATCCTCACCCAGTGCAGCTGCACGTTCTGCCGGTCGGTGACGTCGGCTACGTCGCGGCCGATGTCTCGGGAGAGCTCCCCGATCGTGCGCAGCTGCTCCGACGTGAGGACCCCCCCGGGGATCCGGATGCGCATCATGAGGAACCCGTCCGACTCGGGACGCTGCGTGTAGATCCCGTACGACCGGAACCGGGACCGCAGGTCCGCCACGAAGATCGGCTCCCCCGTCGCCGCGTAGTGGAGGATCCGCTCGTACACGTCGAGGGAGTCCTGATCCTTCTTCGTCTGCTCAGCGGCGTTGAGCGGTTCCCGGTACCCGAAGGCCCACTGGCCCTCCCCCCTGGGGGGACGGGGGACCTGCACCCGGTCGATCGACGGCTCCGCCATGGCCGTCAGATCTGGAACGCGAGGTAGGAGGAGCGGTCGAGCTCCGCTTGGCGGCGGACGAGATCGGCGATCGTGACGCCGGCCAGGCGTTCGCGGATGGTGATCTGGAGGTCGAGCCAGAGCTCCTGGACGGCCGAGTGAGCCACCGCCCTGCCCTGGTCGGCGAACGGATCGAGGCAGGCCTGCCCGACCACGGGACCCTCGAGCAGGTCGATCACCTCACCCACGGTGATCGTCTCCGGGTCGCGGGCCAGGACCGCCCCGCCGGACGCCCCCCGCTGGCTCGTGATCAGCCCCCCACGGCGCAGCTCGGCCAGCACCTGCTCGAGGAACCGGACCGGGATCCGCTGCGACCGCGCGATCTCGCGCGCGGAGATCGGACCGGAGACGGGGGCCGCGCCCAGCTCCAGCAGGGCACGAAGAGCGTACTCGGTCTTCTGCGAGAAGCGCATGGGTTTGAATACCGCTCGCGAGGTAGGATTGTCAACTGGACAGAATCCTACTTACCAACTAGAGTATCTTTCCCCTGAGGTGGAGGAACAACCATGGGCGAGCTGAACGGCGAAGACCAGAAGAAGATGACGATCATCGCCTGGTCGGGCGATCTCGATAAGGCATGGCCCACGCTCATCCTGGCCACGACGGCCGCCGCCTCCGGGGTCGACGTAGCCGTCTTCTTCACCTTCTGGGGTTTGCGGATCCTGCAGCGCAACGAGAAGCGCATCACCGGTCGCAACTGGAAGCAGAAGATGCTCTCGGTCATGAACCGCGGGGGGACCGACCACCTGAAGCTCTCGAAGCTCAGCATGGGCGGCGCTGGCGGCCTGATGATGAAGCAGCTCGCCAGCGAGTACAAGGTCGCCTCGCCCACGGAGCTGCTCGAGGTCGCTCAGCAGCTCGGCGTGAAGCTGTGGCCGTGCCAGATGACGCTCGACCTCATGGGTCTGCAGCGCACCGACCTGATCGACGGTCTGGAGGAGACGGTCGGCGCAGCCACGGCGATCCAGCGGATGAGCGAGAGCGACATCCAGCTGTTCATCTAGGTTTCTCGGGGGAGAGAAGCAAGAGGGGCCGGTCTCCCGGCCCCTTTTGCTTTGGCTCGAACGGCCGGTGGCCCGTCGGTGCTACCCGCCGGCCACGGCCGGGATGATCGAGACGACCTCGTCGGCCGGCACCTGCGTGTCCATCCCGTTGAGGAACCTGATGTCCTCCTCGCCGACGTAGACGTTCACGAACCGGCGGAGGGTGCCGTCCGTGTCGCAGAGCCTCTCCTTGAAACCGGGGAACTGCGACTCGAGCGAATCGATCAGCTCCGATATCGTGCCGCCCTCCGCCGTCACCTCGGCGGTGTCCTGCGTCAGCTTGCGCAGGGGGGTGGGGATCCTCACCTTCACGCTCATCTTCCGTCTCCTCACGACGCGGCCGCAGCCCCCGGCACGGTGCCGAGGGAGACCTGGTGCTCGAACTCCTCCAACCTGGGCGGGATCACCGCCGCGGGTTGGGCCCGGCCGGCGACGGCCTCGAGGGTCTTCAGACCGTGGCCGGTGATGAACGCGACCACCCGCTCGCCCCTCGAGAAGGCCCCGGCGGCCGCGAGCTTGCGGAGCACGCCCACGGTCACGCCCCCGGCCGTCTCGGTGAAGATGCCCTCCGTGCGCGCCAGTAGGGAGATGGCGTCGACGATCTCCTCGTCGGTCACGTCGTCTATGCGTCCACCGGTCTCCCGGGCGGCCTGGACCGCGTACCCGCCGTCGGCCGGGTTCCCGATGGCGAGGGACTTAGCGATCGTGTCCGGCTTCACGGGCCGGACATGCTCCACCCCGGCCTTGTAGGCCGTCGCCACCGGCGAGCACCCCTCGGCCTGCGCCCCGTGTATCGCCGTATGGGGCTCGGCGGGCATGAGGCCCACCTTGTGCAGCTCCTGCAGTCCCTTGCGCACCTTGACGAGCTGGCTCCCCGACGCGATCGGGATGACGATGTGGTCGGGGTAGGCCCACCCGAGCTGCTCGACGGTCTCAAAGGCCAGCGTCTTCGACCCCTCCGAGTAGAACGGGCGGACGTTGACGTTCACGAACGCCCACGGGTACTGGCCCGCGATCTCCGCGCACAGTCGGTTCACGTCGTCGTAGTTGCCCTTCACGGCGACCACGCTGGCCCCGTAGACCGCGGTCGAGACCACCTTCCCCTGTTCGAGGTCGGCCGGGATGAAGACGCAGGCGGCCATCCCCGCCCGCGCGGCATGCGCAGCCACCGCGTGGGCGAGGTTGCCGGTCGACGCGCAGGCCGCCACCTTCAGGCCCAGCTCCTGCGCCTTCGTGAGCGCCACGGACACCACGCGATCCTTGAAAGAGTTCGTCGGGTTGAGCGTGTCGTTCTTCAGCCACAGGTCGTCGATGCCGAGCTCGGCTCCCAGGCGGGGGGCGCGAACGAGCGGGGTGTACCCCGCGCCCAGGTCGACGCGAGGCGTCGCGTCCGAGACCGGCAGCAGCGCCCCGTAGCGCCAGATGGAGTCGGGTCCGGACGCGATCGACTCCCGCGAGACCACCGCGGCGATCGCTTCGTAGTCGTAATCGGCCTCGAGGGGGCCGAAGCAGAACTCGCACACGTGGATCGGTGCCACCTCGTAGGTCCGCGCGCACTCACGGCAGCGCAGGCTCTGGATCTCAGACATGGTCGGTTCCTCCCGGGTCGGTCGGTGGTCGTTCAGGCACCCGGGATGGGCATTCGCTCCGAGAAGGTGTGCGATCTGCTCATCGGCTGGCCCCCATGGAACCAGAACGGGGCGAGGGGCGCCACCGCCCGCTCAGGTCGTGGCGTCGTGTGCGACGCTGGGAGGAGCGTAGAAGCGGGCAGGAGTGAGCGAAGCATGGCAGGCGGTCCGAAGATCCTGATCGCGGACGACGAAGAGGACGTCCTGATGCTCTGCCGGGTGAACCTCGAGTTCGAGGGGTTCGAGGTGGTCGAGGCCCCGAACGGGGCCGAGGCCGTCCGGACCGCCCGTGCCGAACAGCCCGACCTGGTCCTCCTCGACGTGATGATGCCGGTGAAGGACGGGTGGGAGACCCTGAGCGACCTCAAATCCGACGACGTCCTGCGCCGCATCCCGGTCGTGATGCTGACGGCGAAGGTGCAGGAGGAGGACCAGTACCGTGCCCTCGCCGCGGGGGCGGCGGACTACGTGACGAAACCCTTCCACCCCACGGCTCTCGTGCGGACGGTCCGGACGGTCCTCGAGACCTCTGAGGAGGAGCTCGAGGGTCGCCGGCAGGAAGCCCTACGCAAGCTCGAGCTCTTCCGGAAGCTGTAGCTCCGACACGCTCGCCGGCCGCCGGGTTAGCGTCAGATCCATGAGGGTCGTACCCGTCCGGCACCGGTCCATAGACGACTACCGGGGCGTCGTCGGCAACGAGGTCGTCAACGCCCTGCAACGGCACGCGTGGGGGATGTCCGGACACTCGGTGCTGCACATCAACTCGACCGCCTACGGGGGCGGGGTCGCCGAGGTCCTGCTCGCCCACATCCCTCTGCTGCGCGATCCCGAGATCGAGGCTCGCTGGGCGGTGATCGACGGCGACGAGCGCTTCTTCGGCATCACGAAGTCGATCCACAACGCGATCCAGGGGGAGCGGGAGCTCGAGTGGACCGCGGAGATGGAGGAGCACTACACGGCGGTCGTGCGCTCCAACCTCGACTCCCTGCCGGAGGGGTACGACGTCGTCGTCGTGCACGACCCCCAGCCGCTCGCGATCCCGAAGCTGCTCGGGGACGACCGCTCGCGGGTCGGCCGCCGCTGGGTGTGGCGCTGCCACATCGACTCGTCCGACCCCAACCCGGAGGTCTGGTCGTTCGTCGCGCGCCACCTGGACGTCTACGACGCGGTCGTCTTCACGGCGGACGAGTTCGTGCAGCCGGAGGTCCCGGTCGAGCGGGTCGTCGTCTCGCCGCCGTCGATCGATCCGATGTCCCCGAAGAACGCGGACCTGGCGGACGTCACGGTCCACGACATCTGCACCCAGTACGGCATCGATATGCAGCGGCCACTGATCGCCCAGGTCTCCCGCTTCGACCCATGGAAGGACCCGTTCGGCGTCATCGCCGCCTACCAGCTGGTGAAGGAGCAGGTACCCGACGTCCAGCTCATCCTGGCGGGCTCACTCGCCCACGACGACCCCGAGGGGTTGAAGATCTACGAGGACGTCATGACGTATCGAGAGAAAGACCCCGATGTCGCCGTGCTGTCCAACCTCCAGGAGGTAGGGAACACCTCGGTCAACTGCTTCCAGCGAGCGGCGCAGGTGGTCATCCAGAAGTCCCTGAAGGAGGGGTTCGGGCTGACCGTGGCCGAGGCGGCCTGGAAGGGGAAGCCCGTGATCGGCGGCCGTGCGGGAGGGATAAAGCTGCAGATCGTGGACGGGGAGACCGGCTACCTGGTCGACTCCGTCGAGGCCTGCGCGCAGCGCACGCTCGAGCTGCTCGCGGACCCGGAGCGCAGCGCCCGGATGGGGAGTCAGGCCCGCGAGCTGATCCGCAGCCGCTATCTGACGACGCGGGAGCTCGGCGACTGGCTCGAGCTCTTCGCCTCCGTGAACGGTGGCTGAACTCGTCGCCTGCTCCCACCGGGGGCCGTACGTCTACCGGCGAGGGCCGGACGGCTACACGGGTCAACGCGGCGGTGGCGGCCTGATCAACGCGGTCGGGCTCGCCATGCAGGGCCACGGCGGGACGTGGATCGCGGCCGCCATGTCCCCCGACGAGCGGGCCCTGGCCAAGGATCATCCGGAGGGCCGGGAGGAGGACGGGATCAGGCTGCGCCTGCTCGACATCCCGGAGCGCGAGCACGCCCTGCATTACGACGTGGTCTCGAACGAGTACCTGTGGTTCGCCTTCCACTACCTGTTCGACGTCCCGCTCGAGCCGGTCTTCGACGACGCGCTCGGACGAGCGTGGGACGCCTACCGCACCGTCAACCGGATCTACGCCGAGGCGGTCGCCGGATGCGACGCTCCTTCCGCCGTCCTCGTCGAGGACTACCACCTGATCACCGTGGGGGAGGAGCTTCGACGGCTCGGCTATGACTCCGCCCCCCTCCTGTACTTCCACCACACGCCTTGGTGCGCCCCCGACTACCTCTCGATCTTCCCGCGGTCCCTGCGAACCGAGATCGTCCACTCGATGCTCGCCTACGACTCGATCGGCTTCCACGCCCGTCGATGGGCGGACAACTTCCTCGCCTGCTGTCGACGCTTCTGCCCGGATGTTCGGATCGAGGGGGACTCCGTGCGGATCGGGGACCGCACGGTCACCGTGTGCGTGGCCCCCGTCCCGCTGGATGTCCAGCGCCTGACCGATCAGGCGGCCTCCGAGAAGGTGGACGGCTGGGTCCAGCGGCTGGAGGAGCAGCGTCAGGACCGGTTCATGCTCGTCCGGGTGGACCGGATCGACCTCTCGAAGAACCCTCTCCGAGGCTTCCTGGCCTTCGAGTCGCTCCTCGAGTCGGACCCCTCTCTCGCCTCGCGGGTGTGGTTCTGCGCCATGCAGTACCCGTCCCGGCTGAAGGTAGAGCGGTACAGGCGCTACTTCACGCGCTGCACGGAGGTGGTGAGCCGCATAAACGAGAGGTTCGGCGCCCACGCGCCCGGCGACGAGGGCCCTCTCGGTTGGTACTTCGCCGACGACTTCTCGCGCTCGCTGGCCGGGCTGCGGACCTACGACGCGCTGCTCGTGAACCCTGTCTTCGACGGCCTCAACCTGGTCGCGAAGGAGGGCGCGCTGCTCAACGAACGCCACGGCGGGATCATCCTCTCGCGCAACGCGGGGGCGTTCGAGGAGCTCGGAGAGCACACGTGGGACGTGAACCCCTTCGACGTGTCCGGGACCGCGGACGCCATGCGCAGGACGATCGAGGAGGACCCGGGAGATCGCGAGGTGCGGGCGTCGGAGCTCCGGCGACTGGTGACCGGGTCCGATCCGGCGGGCTGGGTCCGGACCCGGGCCGCCGCGGCCGGGCTCAGCCTGTAGCCGACTCGGCCAGGGCAGCGCGGGCCGCGTCCACCGTGCGTGCGATGTCCTCGTCGGTGTGGGCGAGCGAGGGGAACCAGGCCTCGAAGGGGGACGGGGGAAGGAGGATCCCCCGGTCCCGCATCGCCCGATGGAACCCGGAGAAGCGGGTCCGGTCCGTCGCCTCGGCCTCGGAGAACGAGCGCGGGGGCCGGTCCGAGAAGGCGACGGAGAGGATCGTGCCCGCGCGAACGACGGAGACGCCATCCGCTCCCGCCGATCCGATGCCGTCCGCCAGGGCCCGCGCCGTCTCCTCGAGCCTCTCGTAGGCCGACGCGTCGAGGTGCTCGAGCGCGGCCACTCCCGCCGCCATCGCGTGCGGATGCGCCGCGTACG
>Ga0247713_1001623_pt1 | contig 10907 bp, 8 predicted proteins | sample 21E_NmetaG_FD_189936 | JGI IMG/M metagenome (GOLD analysis project Ga0247713, IMG submission 189936) | Soil microbial communities from hillslope of Landscape Evolution Observatory, University of Arizona, Oracle, AZ, United States - 2-1-E_N | ecosystem: Engineered > Artificial ecosystem > Mesocosm... | reverse complement strand
GGTGCTCGATTTCATCGGCGCCCAGAACGCCAACTTCCGGTTCGATTTGCGATACCGGGCGCTGACCGGAGCCAGCCGGCGGGGACTGGTTCGGCAGATCGAGCACGGCTTCCCGACCCTGCCGGCGGGCTGCCACATCTCACTGGACCGGGTGTCGGCTGACCTGGTGCTGGAGAACGTGAGGGCGTCGCTGAGGATCGATTGGAAGGGCCTGGTCTCGGAGCTGCGGAACCTGGGCGACGTAGATCTGGGGACCTTCCTGAAGGAGACCGGCGTCGAGCTGGACGACATCTACCGGCGCCGGCACGGAGGCTGGGCGGGCCTGCGAAGGCAAGCCGGGTTCGACGACAGGGATCCGGGCCCGGACGACGACAAGCTGGCGGGCTCGATAGGCCGGATGCTGCACATCGACGACCTGGAGCGGCTGAAGTTCATTGCCGGTTTGCTGGAGTCGCCGATGGACCGGGAGCTGCCGGCGCTGGACACCCGGGACGGCCGCCTGCTGGCCATGCTGCACTTCGCACTGTGGGGGTCGGGGGAGCGGTTGGACCGGATGCCGGATCTACTGCGCCGGCTGGCCGAGAACCCGGCCCGAGGGGAGGAGTTGCGGCAGCTGGTGCCGGTGTTGACCGAGCGGATCAGGCGGGTGACGCATCCGGTGGACCGCGGGGGCCGGGTGCCGCTGCAGGTACACGGCCGCTACAGCCGGGACGAAGCGCTGGGCGCCTTCGGTGTGTCGAACCCGAATGTGGTGCGGCAGGGAGTCCTGTACGTGAAGGACGAGAAGGCCGACCTGTCGTTCGTGACGCTGCGCAAGACGGAGGCGCACTTCTCGCCGACCACCATGTACAACGACCGGGCGATCACCCCGTCGCTGTTCCAGTGGGAATCGCAGAGCACGACCTCGGAGGCGTCGCCGACGGGTCAGCGGTACATCCATCACCAGGAGCAGGGATCGACGGTCCACTTATTCGTGCGGGAGTCGAAGGAGAGCGACGGGGACCTAGGAACGCCGCCCTATCTCTATGCCGGTCCGGCTCGCTACGTGAGCCACACCGGCGACCGCCCGATGCGGATCCTGTGGAAACTGGAGCACGAGCTACCGGCTGACGCCTTCCTGGCGGCAAGGGTAGCTGCAGGATAAGGCGGTTACACGATCGGGAAAGCTAGTGGAGCGGTCCACAGAAGAGTCCTGGACTCGACATCGCCTCGCTAGCCGGTCAGTGGAGTGGTCGCCGAGTGTTTCGCGCGCACTTCAACGGCAAGGTAGCGAAAGTCCATCGTCTTTCGTGGGCCGGATATCTTTGAGTAATCGCGCCATCTGCAGACGTAGTTGGCACTTAGGTCGAGCGGGACATCCCTGTTCTTGGTAGTGCCCCTTCCGGCAAGGGCGCTCCAACTCAAGGATCCGGCGAGTTCACGTCCTTCGTGAATGCGGAATAGGGCATCGACTGGGTCCAATTTTGTGCTCGCGTTCCAGTAGGACGGGTCATTCGATAGTGCAATAGCCCAGCCGCTGTTGGCGATGCCGTCGGAAACGAACCTCTCGACTCTTCCGATATCCTTTATGAAATCATGTCGGGAGATGTCTTGAGCTGCTTGGTTGGGTAGATCGAAAAGTTCACCATCGAGCTGGACAGTCGTCCGTCGGACCAGGTACTTCAATTCAATCGCCACGCGCTCCTCAGCAAGCGCCACAAGCAAGTCCAGCCGGATTCGGCGTTCGGGTCGAGTTTCGAGACGAATTCGTGCGGTTGGATGTTCTACGTGGATCCGCCAGGCGAGGGCGTGTTGAAAATCAGCCTCCGAGTGAAAGACGGGTCGGTCAGTTGCTAAACGGGTCATTAGGCCCAAAATGTCGATTGACATTACCCGGTTGGTCGACCGCAGGTGTTTAGGTGAAGACATGAACTTGGCCAGGTGCCCCGAAGGGTCGAGATCATCGCCAGGCTGGTCATTGCTCGGTCGTTTCTTTGATCCAGAACCGGGGAGCGTTATTGAAGTCGCTCAGCTCATTCGAGTATCGGTAGCCGTGTACTCGCATCCATATCGCTACATCCAGCACACGAAGAACGGCGACATCGGAGGGAATCTGTACTTCAGTACGGAGGTCATCAATCGCACGTCTAATCTCCTGGCTTCCGGCCCCCTGAAAGCGTTGGTGCCATAACACCCAATCGTTGTCCGCGGGGTCTGTGAGGAGGGCGGCGGCGACGTGCTTGTCATAAACCGGAAGGAGGTTAGGCCTCTTTGCAGCCAGAAGCTTGCTCGCTTTAGTACGCCCCAGGCCACTGGCCGCCTCACCTTCTGGCCATCGATGTCGACGGGCAAGGCGCCACAACCTTGTCGCAGCGCTGGTAGCTGAGAGGTCGGCGCCCGGGTCCCAAATATGCCGGTCCGCAGGCCCAATTTCAGCGAGCAGCGTCTTAACCTCCGCCCGCCCTTCATTCCTGAGCCAAATTGCAGCACTAGCCGGAATGTTAACTCCCAGCATGCTGACAGCCAAAAAGTCATTGGCAGTAAATTCGTTGGGGCGGTCGTGGTCCATGAACCGCTCGAAATGCGAACCGGTGAACGACTTGAAATAGCATGCCAGCGATCGAACGGCCCTATCCTTTTCCGCCCCGCTGATGAAACTTTTCGGGTCAGTTCTGAAAATAGCTCCCCTCCTCAACGGGTGCCGTTCTGCCCTCGGCGGAAGCACCGCTACTGAACGACTCTGGTTCCTCCGGGTTCTACCCACACTGCGAGCGTCTCACTTTCATTCACAACAAGTCGCAGCTCGCCTCAGCCAACCCCGAGAGCGCATCATGTCAGTTTCAATAGCATGATCTTGGTGACAAGAATGTCCGACGCGCCGTCAGGAGGAGCTGCAGGGATCTGCCCGCCAGATCCGAGAGGCGCAGCCAATCCTCGTCGCCGTAGCGGTTGGCGTCTGTATATCCCAGGCTTTCGCGGGTCCCAGCGACGACTTCGATCACTGGAGCTTAATGTTTGATGCCCTTGCGAAGAAGTGGCGAAGAGCCACGGAGCATCCCCCAACTGGCTAGGTAGAAGGCTAGGTGAAGGCAGACAGTTCCATCGTGTCGCCGTTAGATACTGCCACTGTCCCGATGGCCTTGGAAATGATTGAAGCAGTATGAAACGACGAATACTAGCAGTCGCGGTTCGTGCCCCAAGGTATGCGTTGAGATTGCGTTCGAAATCCCTCGACTCTCCCCTCCCGGTTCATATCAGCCGATCCGGGAAGGCTGCCAGAGTTGGGGGCCAAGGGGGTGGATTAATCACCAAAAGAGGTGCAAAGTCTGATGTAAGCCCGAATCCTCCTACTAGGAGCTATTGGCTTGCGCCCGATTCCTGAATGCCTTCCGGGCTTCTTTGACCGTGGCATAGAACTCATGTGCGGCATTGTCCTTGGCATTGAGTGACGGCTGCAGGATCCGCAATACTTCTGCTTCGATTAACCACGGTTCCTCTCGCACTGTCCAACTGATGGACAAGTTCTGTCTCTGCCATTCGCTAAGTCGGGCGTTATCAACCCGGGTAAGCAGAAACTTCTTGCCCTTTACGAAAGGGCGAAACTCAAGTTCCTCCATGAGAAGCGCTGCGAGAATGTATCGAAAGGTGGAAGAACCGGTGTTTCCGGAAATGTGGTTCTGAGTAATACGAGACCTTAGGGTTGCCTTTGATCCCGGCCGGGGCGAAATGCCTACATAGAATAAATTCTGGTTCGGATCCCCTGGATGGGGATTCGCCGGTACCCCAGGGATTGAACCGCTTCTTGCCCACCAAGCGTAGAGCCCGGGCTCGGCTGGTAGATCAACTCTCGCTGTTTCGACCGTGCAAACTGGACCTAAAAGAGCTAATGCTGCAGCGTCATTCGTCATTTGGATTCCAGAAGCAACGCATCGAGCATTCGCCGATCGCCTTCCGTTGCAAGGTTCAGTTCAAGAATTCGCTTTAAGGCGGCGACAGCATCAGCCCTTTGACCTTCCTTTTTGTGTAGCTTGGCGAGGGCTCGAAACGCCTTGGCGGCTGTGGCCAATGGTGCCGTCGGCATTCCGTATTTGACGCACTCCGGTGACCGAAGTGCACGCTGATTCAGTTCGAGCGCGACCTGGGCGGCGCGCGAGTACTCCTTCATCTTGTAAAAACCCTCCGGGTAGGAGCACAGATGGGGATGGTACCTAGTGGTCTTATTCCAAGTGGAATGGAGGAATCGAATTCCCTTGTCGAGGTCTCGAACTTGAGCTTCAGCAACCAGGAGTTGTCCCAATTCGCCGGATATCTGCGCTCGATCAATAATGTGGACGGTTCGCTCCGACTCGGAGGGCAGCTCCTTGGGCAAGATGCCGGATGAGAATTCGTATGCCGCCTCCAGGTGCCTTATGACCTTGAGGAGACTCGGGCGACGCGCTTCGCCGGATTAACCAACCTACGTAAGTCCGTGTATTAACCCCTAGCCAAGAGTGGATGCGCCAAGAGGGACAAGCTGAGAATCGACGGTCCACCTCTTCAATGAGCGCAGCAACATCGGGCTCGGCGGGATCACCATCCAGGTTCTTAATCGATGCGTCGACGAAGGAACTAAAGGCCTCTTCCTGCGAATCGAGGCCATCAGCATTCAACGGTCAATCTCGCCGTTCAAGCTAATGTCGGGTGGAAAGAGTGGTGACTGCGCACCAACTGTCTCGGTCCCTTGAGGCGGAGCCACATTGTTGCTCTTCGGCTCATAAGTACCTTCCAGTTTCCCCTCGAAACCGGGCTCAAATTTCGCGTTCGGGAATCTGAAAGCCGAGGCTCTCACGTAGGTGTCTTTGCGACTCCCCTCTTGGTCTAAATCGCAGGAGATCCATCTCCGTCCCAGCGATTCTGCCGCCTGGCCCGTCACGTTGCTGCCAGCAAAGGGGTCGCAGACCAGATCCCCTCGTTCGGTCAAGAACTCTATGAAGAAGGCGGGCAATCCGACCGGGAATCTGGCCGGATGTGGCTTGACCAAGCTCTCTCGACAATGTCGAAGATATCGATCGTTTGAGACCGTGTTGGAAACGGCGATCAAATTGGGGAAATAGCTTTCAAACGACGGACCGTCCTCTAAGGCTGGTTCCGCTGAACCCAGTAGATTCGGTGGAATTGATCCTCCGCGATCGTTGAGAAAGGATCTGGAGATGTCATGCCCTGAAGGTCGAGTTCCGTACTGGTAACCATTTCGCAGGAGACCCTGCATCGAGTCTGAGTAACGCTTGAGTACTCTCGTGTTGTCCGCTTTTGTGTTGGTAGCGTCTCGTGAGAACCAGAAAACGGGATTGACAGAATCCTTAACTCTTATCCTTCTTACATTGACCCACTCAACTGGGGCTGGCAATTTTGCCGGGTTGTACCAATAGAACTCCTGACACAAATCAAACTCCTTGGCGAGCTCCACCGCCAGCTGAAAGTGATACACGGAGCGTGCCGGTCGCCCAGCCTGGTAGGCGCCACCGATGTCTATTACAAGCGAGCCGGAGTCCCTCAAGACCCTTAAGAATGATTTCGTGAATTCCAGGAACCAGGCCACGTATTTATCGGCGGCCTCATTCCCGTAGTCCTTCTTTCGAAGCAGAGCAAACGGCGGCGACATGAAAAGCAGATCGACGGAGTTTGCTTCGATCTCGTCCGAAAGAAGGAGTTGCTTCGAGTCGCCCTGGTAGGCAACACCGCAAGATGTCGTATACGCCTTCCGATAACCAGTATCGACGGACGAATCGGCTTCAGGAATAAATGTTGAGTTATCAGCTGACATCTTTGTCCGTCCTCTGGCAGAAGTTCTGAAAGTCGCACGCTCGACACGTCTCTCGAGATGGATAGCTTAGGAGTTCAAAGTTCTTGCCGATTATCTCGAGTGCTGTGTCGTCAAATCGCCTCTTGACGTCTTCGAGGTCTGCGTTCGTTACGTTGACAACGAGTCGCGCATCTTGAGGGTCATCCTCACCGGTGAAATACAGGACAGTGCGGCCAGGTCGTTCACCGTACTTGTCCTCCAGCAGGTAACGATATAGGGCGAGTTGATCTTTGTAGCCGTCCAGGCGCTCCATCCCCCTCTGTCGTTTCATCGCCTTGAAATCGACCAACTCGACGACGTCATCATCACCACGAATAAGATCGACCCGACCATTTAGAACGTACTGGGGTTGTTCGAGGGTCACCTCGACCTCGGTATCTTCAACGCGATGAAGCTGATCCTTGTTCGCTTCAAAATACCGAGTCACGTGTTTGAAAGCTTCATTTCTCTGATTAGGCGCTAGTGGATGGATACCCCGGCGCCTGAGAAGTTCTGAGTTGCGGTCGAAGTATCCACGGATGAGTTCGGTGGTAAGCGGTTCTGGCCGGCCGTCCAAAGTGTGGCGGTGAATATCCTCAATCGTTTGGTGGACGACGGTCCCGAAAAAGACTTGTGCGGCGAAGCTTGGCGCAAATCCATACTCTCGAAAGAATTGGTACTGACGTCTGCAGGTCCGAAATACGTTGATATGGCTGGTCAAGGACAGCAAAGGCTTCATCTCGTCAGAACCCAAACTCGTTTTGGGAAGCTGCTTCGCCACCCTGGTGGTATTTAGCGATCTGGCGTCGGGTAGGCGCTGCGCCAATCCCGCGAAGTTGGCGTGGGGGGTGCCGTCCGAGTACGCAACCAAAAGATGCTGCGCTCTCGAGAAGGCGACGTAGAACTCTCGTCGGTGATCAAACTCCGTGATCCTCGACTCCGGTTCGAAGGGTCCGCGAGGGTAGAACTGTCCGAGAGCGCGGTTGATCTCCTTGTTTCCGCGTGGCCTCTTGTTGAGGCTCCCGACAATCACGACCGGAAACTCAAGTCCTTTGGCCTGGTGGATGGTCATTACCTGCACCAGGCCAGGCGGCGCACCTTCGTCGAGGTCGAGATCGTCGACGCCCGCCCGATCCAGAAGGTAGAAGAACGACGCCCAGAGCCGCCACGGCAGAATGGACCTATTGCCTGCATTGAGGACCTGGAACCGAAACTGCTGCTGAAAGGTTCTCAAGAGGGTCGTAAAGTGACCGAGATTTCGGGCTGCAGGTGGGTCATTCATCACACTTTTGAATGGTGCATAGCGAATCGCTCGGTAGAACAGGTCGAGTAGAGAAGCGCTCATGTCCTCGTCTTTGCGAAGGCCATCGAAGCGAGCACGCGTAGCCTCGAGCCACCTGATGAGTGGCCGACTATCTGGAGCACGTTTGAGCGTCTCAAGACAACCGATCGCCCATGCGCACGTGTCCGAAACCGGTCCGGATTCGGGGCCGCTATCAGCGTCAAATCCTCCAAGCATCCACAGGACGCCTACCGCGTACCTGACCTCCCGGTTGTCCAGGAACTTGCCGGAACGGGGGGCAAAGCATTGAATCCCCTTCGCCTTCAGTTCATTTATGACTTCCTGCGCGTGGTGGGAGACCGAGTGAAAGAGCAGGGCAATCTGATTGGGGTCGTTGACCGCTCCACCCAGTAGTAGGCTTTCAACGAGATCAGCTAGCTGGGTGGGATTGGCGTCCATGAAGACCGCTCCTGGATAATCCTCATGATTCAGGCTGTGGTCCGCCGTAACCGTGTGTCCCGTCCGAAAAGTGGTAGATCCATCTGTCCAATTACCGTCGTTCATAAAGTCGAGGTAGGCGTCGATCACCTTAGGATGTGATCGGTAGTTGATCGTGAGTTGAACTTCGGCTGGCGGAGCGCCCAGGCTGCTCAGTCGGTCCGGGAACTGGAGAATATTCCTTACTTCGGCGCCACGAAACCTGTACAAGCTTTGGTCGTCATCCCCTACCACTGCCAGGTTGAGGGCCTTACCGGCCAGTGCAACCAGAATTTCCTCTTGAACGTAGTTCGTATCCTGGTATTCATCGACCATGTAGTAAGAAAAGCTGTCCTGGGCCTGTGCCAAAGCCTGAGCATCGCCGGCGAATAAGTCATGCAGTTCTCGCAGAATTAGACTGAAATCGAGGTGACCGTCAGCCAGCAGCAGTTCCTTGTACCGGCTATAGGCAAGTCCCAGTTGCTGCAGAAATGTGTCGCTTGAGGACAGGAGCTGCTCCGCCCGAATTGTCTCCTCCGTGATTTTGCTGAACCACGGAATGATGCCCTCGACCGCGGTTGACTTGGAGCCCCACTTTCCTAGGTATCGCGTCCCCACCTTTAGATCACCCGCTATCTTCTCCAGGCGGTCGTACACAAAGAGAACCTGACCCAGCTGATCCATGGGCTCGTAGCGGCGAAACTCGGGGTGATACTTGCGGAGAAGGGTCCCGCAGAACCAATGGATCGTTCCAACGTTGACTTCCGCCAGCTGAACTCGGGCACCCTTCAGCCTGGACGCGTAAAGTCGGAGACGATCCTCTAGTTGGCGAGCGGCCTTCTCGGTGAAGGTGATGAGTACGACTCTGCGGGGCTCGACTTCCCGGCAGGCGAGCAGATTCAACGCTCGCAGTACTAAAACGTGCGTCTTGCCCGATCCGGGGCCGGCAATGATTCGAAGCGGTCCATCGATCGTTTCGATCGCCTGGCGTTGCTGCTCGTTCGGCAGGAATGCCTGCGTCCCGTAGAGCTCCTCGATGGACACGGTCATTGGTACATTCCACCACGTCTAGGGACTCGGGCTAAACTGCCAGAAGTGCCTTGATTGTCGTGGGTGCGCCCGGCAGCAACGTTCGGGGGTACATGTGGACATCGAAACCGAGCTAAAGATTCTTGCGTCCGTCAACCTTTTTAAGGAGGGACGGGACCTTGAAAGCTTTATCGGTCGACCTTTTTACTTTGATTTCAGCAAAGTAAAGGTGCTAGTCAACGACAAGTGGAAGCAGAAAGTCGGGGGTATCCCCGCCGGCGCCTTTCTTCTGGCTTCGTATGACGGAGAGGCCGGCGTTGACGAGATGATCCTTTTGAGGGTGATCGGACCGACTTCACTTCCAACTGACTCTGACGTGATCTCTTCCATGGTTGAGTACTACAAGGAGGATCTTCCTGGAGACGCTATCGCGACGAAGCTAGATAGCTATACCAGGTATGAATTCATGTTTTCGGGTCTCGAGTGCAGGGTTCTTGGAACCTTCTACCTCGACGAGGACGGAGACACTGTTTTCGGTGCCGACGTTGACAACTTTTATAGCTCACACAATTACTCGGTATACAAGCCGAAGGGAAGGGTACTTGAGTACCTCGTAAATTTCAGGGAGGGCGAAGGAATTCCCGGGGGGCCAGATCAGGTACGTCTGGGACACGTGCGGTACAGCGCCTCCCGCCGCCACAACTCCGAGGCTCAGGTACCCATATATGTATCCGCATTTGATTTCGTTGGCCGTAGAACCGCTCTCTTCGGGATGACTCGAACAGGCAAATCGAACACCGTGAAGAAGCTGATAGAGGCTGTGGTTTCGCTCTCCGAGAAAGAGTTGGAATTCGACGGCAAACCGCTAAAGCCAGTCGGCCAGATCATCTTCGACATAAACGGTGAATACGCTAACGAGAATCAGCAGGACGAAGGTACGGCTTTGTTTAAGCTTTTTAGTGGCAAGACCAGCCGCTACAGCCTCATGGAAAAGCCCGGCTTTGAGGTGATGAAGGTAAATTTCCACATCGAACTGGAGACCGGATTTAGCCTGATAAGGAACTTCTTATCCGAAAGCTCCACTAACTACCTTGGCAGCTTCCTATCCATAGACTTTGCCAAGCCTGATCCTGACGACTTCTCCGCCTCCACGAGGTGGGATCGAGTAATGGCGGCTTATCGCACCGTTCTATATGCGGCCGGATTCGGGATGGGAACCAACAAGATCAAATTTACGGGTAACAAAGATCTGAACGCGTTGGCCGGTGGCCTCGATCCGAATAAGGGGTTAACGGGGCCCGAGGCGGTCCGCTGGTTCACGGCAATTTGGGATGCATACGAGACGGATACCTTCTTTTCAAATTACAGAGCCGAAAAGGGCGTGGAATGGGCCGACGAGGACCTCAAGGCTTGTCTGGTGATGCTGACCCGAAAGATGAAGCCCGGGGGGCGAGCGAGTGTCGCCGGCTATCAGAAACTGCGGCCGTTCCAGCAATACCACAGCGCCTCTACGACCGACTCGTTTACTGACGAAATAATCAAGTCCCTTCGCGCAGGCAGGATCGTGATTATCGATCTGAGCCAAGGCGACCCGACGATCCAAGCAACATACTCAGAACGGCTATGTCAAAGCATCTTTCAAGACGCCATGGGACGTTTCATCACCAACGAACCAGCAAACTACATACAGCTTTACTTTGAAGAGGCGCACAACCTCTTCCCCAAGAAGGATGACAAGGATCTTAGCCAGATCTACAACCGGCTGGCGAAGGAGGGTGCCAAACTCCGCCTAGGATTGGCCTACGCAACGCAGGAGGTCAGTTCGATCTCGTCCAACGTACTCAAGAACACTCAGAACTGGTTCGTTTCTCACCTCAACAATCAGGATGAACTGCGCGAGATCCAGAAGTTCTACGACTTCGAGGATTTCGTCGAGGGGCTTCGCCGAGCATCTGATCGCGGGTTCATCAGGATGAAGACGTACTCAAATGCTTTCATCGTTCCCGTGCAGATTGATCGATTCTTAGCCGACCGGAACTTGTAGTTGGCTTACGGACAAAGTCGGAGAAAACGCCCATTTGAGCGGGCTAGCAAGATCGGTCAGTCTGAGATCCTTAACAATCCGACAGTGCAAGAGTTTGTCGCAAACTGCGAGATTCCAACTCCTCCGCCACCTGAGTCTCTCAAAGAAAGACTTCAGCCGCTTCCGACCGGAAGCGGTCGGATCAAGACCGTAATTGCCGTGGACGGAGGAATGACCGAGGTCAGTGTCGAGGCCAAATTCCCAACTGCCTCAGTCGCCTTCATTACCTTCGGACC
>Ga0247713_1001622_pt1 | contig 10907 bp, 11 predicted proteins | sample 21E_NmetaG_FD_189936 | JGI IMG/M metagenome (GOLD analysis project Ga0247713, IMG submission 189936) | Soil microbial communities from hillslope of Landscape Evolution Observatory, University of Arizona, Oracle, AZ, United States - 2-1-E_N | ecosystem: Engineered > Artificial ecosystem >... | reverse complement strand
GCTCGCAAATCTGGCACTGGGTCCGTTCGGGGGCGCGAACGAACGAAGGCCGGACGGTCGATCGGGAGCTGATCGAGGTAATCGAGGAAGAGGAGCTGGACCGGATCCGGGAATCGCTCGGCGACGATGCATATGCAGGGGGGCGCTTCGCCGATGCACAGGCGATCTTCGAGCGGGTGGCGCTCGGGGACGACTTCGTCGATTTCCTCACGACCCCGGCGCTCGACTACCTCGACTAGCCCGCAACTTCCGAGCGGCCGAAACGCTCCTAGTACTTCCGGAGAAGCCGCATTTGGTGAGGTCGCGCTGGTCGCGCGCGCGACCTCCGCGACCTCCGCAAGCGGCGGTTTTCTGCGGATGGGGGAGTCGTTTCGGGCGAGCTCCGGAGCAGCTGGAACAAACTAGGAGAGCAAGCCGTTGAGCGACCCGCCGTCAACCGAGACCTTTGCTCGTCAACTGCCGGTTCCGATCCACGCCGAGCCGTCCTCGTAGATCTCCTTCTTCCAAATCGGGACCGTCGCCTTGATGGTGTCGATGATCCAACGGCACGCGTCGAGCGCCGCCTGCCGATGGGGTGCGGCGCACGCCACGACGACCGTCGGCGCGCCGAGATCGCAGCGCCCGATGCGATGCTCGGTCACGACCTTGATCAGATCCCAACGGCGGGCCGCTTCCGAAGCGACCTCGTGAAGGCGTTCGGCGGCAAGAGAAGGGTGCGCCTCGTACTCCAGGGCGACGACGTTCTTGCCCGAGGCCTCGGGAGCGGCCGCGGTTTTCCGGACGGTTCCCACGAAAACTGCAATGCCGCCGCACGAGGGATGGGTGACCCGCTCTACCGCCCGCCCCGGTTCGAGGTCTTCTTCGAGGACGGCAGAAGTGACATCAGCCACCGATGTAGCTCATCTCGACTTTTCGGCGGGCGTTCCCTTCGCCACGCTCGGCCTCGAGCGCGCGTACCTCCGAATACCGGTCGGAACGTCTTTTCCACGCGCCGGCGATCGCGTCGGCGAGTTCTTCGTCACCGCCTCCCCCTCTGATGATCGAACGGAGGTCGCGACCGTTCGATGCGAACAAGCATGTGAAGAGCTCACCTTCTGCCGAGAGACGAGCCCGGGTGCAGGCGCGGCAAAACGGTTTGGTCACGGACGGGATGACGCCGATCTCCCCGGTTCCGTCGACGTAGCGGTAGCGCGACACGACCTCGCCCGGATAGTTGGGGGGCAGGGCTTCCAAGGGATAGACCCCGTCGATCGCGCCGAGTATCTCCTCCGCCGAGACGACATCCTCCCTGCGCCAGCCGTTGGTAGTACCGACGTCCATGTACTCGATGAAGCGAACGATATGACCGGTGCCGCGGAAGCGGCGCACGATGTCGAGGATGCCGCGGTCGTTTACACCGCGCTTTATCACCGTGTTGATCTTTACCGGCGCGAGGCCGGCCGCATCGGCCGCCGCGATCCCCTCCAGCACCTGCTTCACGGGGAAGCGAACGTCGTTCATCGACGCGAAGATTTCGTCGTCCAGCGAGTCGAGACTTACCGTCACCCGGTCGAGTCCCGCCCGCGCGAGCGGTTCGGCGAAACGGGCGAGAAGCGACCCGTTCGTGGTGAGCGCCAGCTCGAGGCCGTCGATGTCGCCGAGCATTGCGATCAAGTCCGGAAGGTCGCGTCTCAAAAGCGGCTCACCGCCCGTTACGCGCACCTTGTTCACTCCCAGGGCGCGGAAAAGCCGCGTTACGCGGACGATTTCCTCGAACGTCAGCAACTGGGCGCGGGGAACGAATTGGTAATCGCGACCGAACGCATCGCGCGGCATGCAATATCCGCAGCGGAAGTTGCAGCGATCCGTCACCGAGATGCGCAAGTCGCGCAGGGGGCGCCCCAAGCGATCGACAACCCCCACCATTTCATCCATGCATTCATGCTCGCACATTCGGAAGGCTCCGCTGAGGCGCCGGGACCGGCCGGGGCGCTCCGTTGCAAGCGCTCGGTTACCATCCGCGGCGATGAAAGTCCTAATACTCGGAGGCGATGGTTACCTCGGATGGCCGACCGCGATGCATCTGTCGCAGGCGGGTCACGACGTTGCGGTCGTGGACAATTTCCTCCGCCGCCAGATGACGATCGAGCGCGGCGCCGACTCTCTCACTCCCATCCGCTCTCTTCACGAACGCGTCTCCGCCTGGAATGCCCTAAGCGGCCGATCGATCGCGATGTTCGTCGGCGACCTCACCGACGGAGGCTTCGTCGACGAGGTCGTGGACGGCTTCCGGCCCGACGCCGTCGTTCACTATGGTGAGCAGCCGAGTGCCCCCTACTCGATGGTCGACCGCCGTCATGCGGTCTTTACGCACCGGAATAACGTCGAAGGAACTTTGAACGTTCTCTACGCGATGCGAGATCTCGTACCCGACGCCCACCTCGTCAAGCTGGGGACGATGGGCGAGTATGGGACGCCCAACATCGACATCGAAGAGGGCTTCATCGATATAGAGCACCACGGGCGCCGCGACACGCTGCCGTTCCCGAAGACGCCCGGATCGATGTATCACCTCACGAAGGTTCACGATTCACACAACATCCATTTCGCGTGCCGAATTTGGGGACTTGCCGCCACCGATCTCAACCAAGGAGTCGTTTACGGGATCCGAACGCCGGAGACGGATCTCGACGAGCGTCTGTGCACGCGCTTCGACTACGACGAGGTTTTCGGAACCGCGCTCAATCGCTTCTGCGTCCAGGCGGTGGTCGGGCATCCTCTAACCGTCTACGGGAAGGGCGGACAGACACGCGGGTTCCTCAACATCATCGACACCATGCAGTGTGTCCGTCTGGCGGTCGAGAATCCGGCCGGTGCCGGGGAGTACCGGGTGTTCAATCAGTTCACCGAGCAGTTTTCCGTTCACGACCTCGCCGAAACAGTCCGCCGGGTGGGTGACGAGGTAGGGCTCAACGTCGTGGTCGACCGTCTCGAGGATCCGCGCATCGAGGCGGAGGAGCACTACTACAACGCGGCCAACACGAAGCTCCTGGAACTGGGGCTCGATCCGCACCCGCTGACCGACGAGGTCGTCGTGCATTTCATCGAGACGATCGAGCGCTACAAGGACCGGATCCTTCTTGGGCCGATCGCCCCGCGTACGCGCTGGGACCCCCGCGACCGAAAACGCTGAGCCCAGCAGGAGCCCGGCGCCGGCCGGCGAACTTCGACCGAGACAAGCTAAAACGCGACAACGCGAGGTGACGCAGTCATGCGCAAGCCCCTCTCACTTTTGATCGCCGCAGGTCTGACGGCGAGCCTCTTTGCCGTTCCGTCGGCGGCGTTCGGCGCCAGAGCCGCGGCAAAGAAGAAGAAGATCCGGGACTCTTTCTCGGCGCAACTTCTTCCGTTTCCGGGCCTCCAGGCGGTCCGAGATCCGCTGGGGTTGGAGCGACCCGGCTGCCTCTCCGGCCGGGAGAACGTCCACTGGATGAGGGTTCCGTTCGACCCGCCCGCCGCCGGCACGCTCACCGCTACCACCGAGGGATTTCAAGGCGACTGGGACCTCCACCTGACGGACGAGAACGGGAAGCCGCTGGTCTCGAGCCAGGAACAGCAGATCGACACCGCGCCGGCCCCGCCGAAGGAGCAGGTGCAGCTCAAGCTCAGGGCGAACCAGCCGGTGAACATCGAGGTCTGCAATTGGGCGGGTGAGCCGCAGAACGAGGTTCAGTACGAGTTCGTCTACGTTGCGAAGGGCAAGCACAAGAACCACTGACGCGCTTCTCTACGGCGCCCGCAGAAGCTCCCATCTGGGGCCGGCCGGGATAAAGCCGAGCCGGGCGTAGAAGTCCTTCGGCCAATCGTCTTCGTCCGCACACAGGAACACGATCTCTGCGCCGTCTCGGCGCGCCGCGCGGGCGGCCGCGAGCACCGCAGCCCGCGCGTAGCCTCGGCCGCGGGCGGCCTCGGCCGTCTGGACGTCGTCGATCTCCGCCACCCGCCCGATGCGGAAGAGGTTGAGGCTCGACTGCAGTACCCCGTCTTCGTCTCGGACCCCGAAGAAACGCCCGTTCCCGGCGCGCCGGTACACGTAGTCCCGGTCCAAAAACTGACGAATCAAATCGTCGTCGCCGCCGAAGCCGGCTCGATGCTCCCGTTCACGCAACTCCCGCAGATCCTCGAGAGGAAGTTCGGAGGCGATATCGGCGGCTCCACCCGGGTCTGATTCCCACGTCATGTCGACGAGGCGCGACACGTTCCAGCCGGGTTCACGGCTTGCTTCATCGGCGAGCCGCGGGCCGTGTCGCTCGTCGTCGACGTCGAGCTTCCGGTGCTCCAGTCCGGCATCCTCGAACAGCGGGTCGGCGGCATCCACGAAGTGTCGGAACGATCGTGCTGCATCCCGAATCGCAACGGTATTCAAATCGTGCATCCTCGGGAACGAGGGCGCTAGATAGAGAAGCGCGCCCTCGATCGGGATCGTCTGCTCGGCGCAGGCGGCGGCGAACGCGCGCGCGTAGGCGATGATCTCCGAGCGGTTTGTCATACCTCTTCGAACTTGGCGATGATCGCGTCCGCTACCTGATCGGTGGTCGCGGGGGCCCCGCGCGGGCGCATGTCACCGGGCAGGACCTTGCCTTCGGCGAGGACCAGCGACACCGACTTCTCGAGCACGTGCGACTCCTTGTCGAATCCAAGATGGCGCAGGAGGAACACCGCCGAGAGAATCATGGCGATCGGGTTCGCGATGCCCTTGCCTGCGATGTCCGGAGCGGATCCGTGGACCGGCTCGAACACCGCGTAGTCCTTCCCGAGGTTCATCCCCGGTGCGAGACCGAGCCCGCCGACCAGCCCGGCGCACAAATCCGAGACGATGTCACCGTAGAGGTTGGGCAGGACGACGACGTCGATCTCTTGGGGCTGCCACACGAGCCACATGGCGAGCTCGTCGACCTGGATCTCCTCGAAACCCACGTCACGATATTCGGCCGCAAGCTCGAGGCCGGTGTCGAGCCACACCCCGTCGGAGAACTTCATTATGTTCGCCTTGTGGCCCAGCGTCACCTTGCGGCGATGATGGCGACGGGCGAAGTCGAACGCAAATCCGACGATGTCGCGCGTCGCGCTTATGGAGATCGGCTTGATCGACATGCCTGCGTCTTGGGCGACCGGAAAGTTGTGGAAGTACTTGAGGAAGCCGCGCAGTTTCTCGAGCTCGGCCGTGCCCTTTTCGAATTCGATGCCCTCGTAGAGATCCTCGGTGTTCTCCCGGATAACCACGATGTCGATCGCGTCGAAGCGAGACTTCACGCCCGGGTAGAGGCGGCACGGCCGGACGCTGGCGAAGAGGTCGAGCTCTTGGCGGAGGGCCACGTTGATCGAGCGAAAGCCGCCCCCCACGGGGGTCGTGACCGGGCCCTTGATCGCGACTTTGTTGCGGGCGATCGACTCGAGTACGTGGGGCGGAAGCGGGACGCCGTGGGCGTCGATGGCCGGGATGCCCGCGTCGTGGATCTCCCATTCGATCCCCACGCCGAGAGCGTCGACCACTTTTCGCGTCGCCCCCGAGACCTCCGGCCCGATGCCGTCTCCCGGGATCAAGGTGACAACCGACATGCGGGACAGGATACGCACCCGCGCCGGCGCGGAATGTTTCGCGCTCTACTTCCATAATCCTTCCGTGCGCCTGACTTGCTTGATATAGAGGACCTGAAGGCGGCTCGGACCGCACCGGGTCCGACCGATGAGGGCGTGAAAGGGGAGTACATGCCGGAGACGACCACCACGGCGCGCCGGAGCGGCGGCGGGCTCGACGGTTACTTCAAGATCGCCGAGCGGGGCTCGACGGTCCGCATCGAAGTCATCGCCGGGGTCACGACGTTCATGACCATGGCCTACATCCTGTTTCTCAACCCGGCGATCCTGTCGGTCCCGGACTCGCAGGGAACGACGCTGCCGCCGGCCGCGGTGCTGACGGTGACCGCCCTCGCCGCCGGCCTCATGACGATAGCGATGGGAACGGTCGCCAACTACCCGTTTGCGATTGCGGCGGGCTTGGGCCTGAACGGGGTCGTCGCGTTCCAACTCGTCGCCGGGAACGGCCTCACCTGGCCGCAGGCGATGGGGGTCGTCGTCACCGAGGGCATCATCATCTTGATCCTGGTCCTCACGAAGTTCCGTCAAGCGGTAATGGACTCGGTGCCCCTACCGCTGAAGCATTCGATAGCGGTCGGCATCGGGTTGTTCATCGCGATCATCGGTTTGGTCGATGCGGGCGTTGTTACGTCGACGACGCTTCCGGTTCCACCGCTGCAACTCGGCGCCGGCGGCGAGCTGCAGGGGTGGCCGGTCGCCGTCTTCATCGTCGGGCTGCTGTTGATCATCACCCTCTATGCACGCCGGATGCGGGGGGCGCTCCTCATCGGGATCCTGGCGACGACCGTCCTCGCGGTGCTGGTCAACGAGTTGCTCCTCGACGGCAAGGGTTTCGGCACGGCCGCGCAACTCCAGTCGCCGGTCGACATTCCGGCGGGCGAGAACTTCTCGCTCATCGGCAACTTCTCCTTTGGCTTCTTTGCCGAGATGGGCTTCCTCGCCGCCGTGCTGGCCGTGTTCACGCTGATGATTGCCGACTTCTTCGACACGATGGGCACGGCGATCGGCCTCGGGCGCGAGGCGAACCTGCTCGACGAGCGCGGCCGCCTGCCCGATGTCGGCCGGGTGCTGTTTGTCGACTCGGCCGCGGCCGCAGTCGGCGGCGCGTTCTCCGCGTCGTCCAACACCACCTACATCGAAAGCGCGTCCGGCATTGCCGAGGGAGGCCGCACCGGGCTGACCGCGGTCGTCACCGGGGGCCTTTTCCTCCTCGCCATCTTCTTCTCGCCGCTCGCCGAGATCATCCCGTTGCAGGCGGCCGCGCCGGCGCTCGTGCTGGTCGGGTTCCTCATGATGACCGCCGTGCGCGAGATCCCGTGGGACGACCTCGAGATCGCGATCCCGTCGTTCCTCACGATGGTGCTCATGCCGTTCACCTACTCGATCACGAACGGCATCGGCGCGGGGTTCGTGACCTACGTCTTCATCAAGGTGGCGCGCGGCAAGGCGGCGGAGGTCCACCCGATGATGTACATCGCGGCGGCCGCGTTCGTCGTCTACTTCGGGATCTTCTACGTGCGGGGGTGGCTCACCTAAAGACGACGCAGCTTCGTACCGAAAGCGACGCCCCACGTCGTTTTTCGTACAGAGGTGTGCGCCCCGCCACTGTGGCGGCAAGGTATCCGGCGCAGAGTGGCGTTCATGGACCCGGACGCCCGTTGCCACGCGATAGCAAGTCGGCAGTTCGGCGCGATTCACGTGTCACAGGCGGAGCGGGCGGGCCTGAGTCCCGCGGCCGTTCGCCGGCGCGTCGGGTCGGGGTTGTGGCGGAGGCTGTTGCCCTCCGTGTGCGCCATCTGTGCGGCGCCGTCGAGCTTCGAACAACGAGCGATGGCGGCAACCCTGTATGCGGGGCCTCCTTCCGCTCTCTCGGGATTGACGGCCGCCTACCTGTGCGGCTTCGTCGATGACGCTCCGGAACGCATAGAGATCCGAACTCCACGAAACCTGCGCGTCCCGGGGCTGGTCGTGCATCGCGGTCGCCTCGAGCGGGGCGACGTGGTGAAGTTGGGGCCGCTTGTGGTCACGCACCCGGCGGTGACGTTGATCGACGTGACGCGGACGGTGGGCGAGGCGGACCTCGAGAAGATGCTCCACCGAGCTCTCACGCGGCGGCCGGGACTCCGGGCGCGACTGGTCAAGAGGCTCGACGCCGCCGAACATCGGGGCCACAAAGGGATCCGCAAGCTCGATGAGCTTCTGTCTCTCGTTCCGCAAGGAGCCCCGGAAAGTGATTTTGCGACCGACGTCTTTCGCGCACTCCGCATCCTCGGACGGCCCTATGCGATCCCCGAGTTCCCTTTCGCCGTCGACGGCGCGGGGTACCGGATCGATTTGTTTTATCGAGACGAAGGGCTCGCGGTGGAGTGCGACTCCCGCGAGTTCCACACGCTTCCGCACGATTTCGAACGCGAGCGGCGCAAGCTGAACGCGTTGCAACGGACGCCGTGGAGAGTCCATCACGTCACTTACCGCGCGTTCACCCGGGACAGAGACGGCGTCGTCGAGACCGTTCGGGTGCTGCTCGGGCGACCTCCGTACCAAAAGTGACGCTGGGCGTCGCTTTTGGTACACGGGTACCTCATCCCATGTGGGGGTAGCGCCACTCGGTCGGCGGGGCGAACGTCTCCTTCATCGTGCGGGGCGACACCCACCGGATCAGGTTCAGCCACGAACCCGCCTTGTCGTTCGTGCCCGATGCTCTCGATCCGCCGAACGGCTGCTGTCCCACGACCGCGCCCGTCGGCTTGTCGTTGATGTAGAAGTTGCCGGCCGAGTGCCGGAGACGGTTGGTTGCCTCCCGCACCGCCGCCCGCTCGGTCGCGAACACCGCGCCGGTGAGCGCGTAGGCGGAGCCGTCGACCAGGTCCAGGGTCTTGTCCCAGTCGGCGTCGTCGTAGACGAACACGGTGAGGATCGGCCCAAACAGCTCTCTCACCATGGTGTCGGAGTGCGGGTTCTCGGTGACGAGCACGGTGGGGGACACGAACCATCCCTTCGAGTCGTCGCACGTTCCTCCCGCAAGGATCGTCGATCCGGAGTCGCGCGCCGCCGCGATCGCGTCGCGGTGCTTGACGAACGCCGCCTCGTCGATCACTGCGCCCATGAAGTTCGAGAAGTCGGCGACGTCGCCCATGGGGATCGATTCGGTCATTTCGGCAAGCGGCCCCTTTATCTCCTCCCACACCGAGCGCGGCACGTAGGCGCGCGACGCCGCCGAGCACTTCTGCCCCTGATATTCGAACGCGCCGCGTCCGAGCGCCACGATCAGCGCGTCGGGATCGGCGGACGGGTGCGCGACGACGTAATCCTTGCCGCCGGTCTCGCCGACGACGCGCGGGTATCCCTTGAGCGAGTCGAGGGACGCGGCGGCCTTTTGCCACAGGCTGCGAAACACCGTGGTCGACCCCGTGAAGTGGAGCCCGATGAAGTCCGGGTGGCGCATCGCGATGTCCGAGACCAACGCGCCGCTCCCGTGCACCAGGTTGATCACGCCGTCGGGCAGCCCGGCGGCGCGAAACAGGTCCATCAAGAACTGCGCCGAATAGGCCTGCTTCTCCGACGGTTTCCACACGACGACGTTGCCCATGAGCGCCGGGGCGGTCGGCAGGTTGCCGGCGATCGCGGTGAAGTTGAACGGCGTCATCGCGAGCACGAAGCCCTCGAGCGGACGGTAGTCCATGTAGTTCCACATTCCCGCGGCCGAGACCGGCTGGTCGGCGTAGATGCGCTCGGCGAAATGGCAGTTGAACCGCCAGAAGTCGATCAACTCGCAGGCGGCGTCGATCTCGGCCTGCACGACGGACTTCGATTGCCCCATGATGGTGGCGGCGTTGAGCCTGTCTCGCCACGGCCCCGCGAGCAGGTCGGCGGCGCGCAGGAAGATCGAGGCGCGGTCGGTCCACGACAGCGCGGGCCACTCCGGAGCGACGTCGAGAGCGGCGCGGATCGCCCGGTCGACGTGCTCCGCCTTGGCCGCGTGTACGCGCGCCAGCGTGAGCGAGTGGTCGTGGGGCGAGACCACCTCGAAGGTGTCGTCGCCCTCGACCGTTTCGCCGCCGATGACCATCGGGCAGTCGCGCACGCCGGCATCCCTCAAGGCGCTCACGGTCGCGGCGAGGCTTTCGGTCTCCGGCGCGCCGGGCGCGTAGGCGCGCACGGGCTCGTTGCGGGGGGGCGGGACCGTCACCCCGCCGTTGATGCTGCTCGGCGCGCCGTAATCAAGTCCCATGGCTGCTCTCCTCGTCGAGATGTGAACCGAACGCTCCCTCAAACCATAGTAGGAGGGAACCAAGCGCCGCGTCGCTCACGGATTCGTGCGCACCGCCACGCCTATCCGGTCGGCCGCATTCCGTAGCCGGCGGTCGAAGGTGAGCACCGGCACATCAAGCAGCGCCGCGAGCGCGAGGTATTCGGCGTCGTACGTCTTGGCCCATCCGAGCTCGTCTGCGATTTGCCATGCTTGTTCCCCGAGCCGCCGGTGCTGCCGTTCTCGCACGTGTCCCGATTCGAGGGCCGCGAGGGATCGTTCCGCCGCCGCTCGATCGATCAGCCCTCTCCACACCGAGACGTGCAAGACGGAACGCACCTCGGGCCATAACAGCGGAGGGGCGACGAGTTCTTCGATCCCGAATGCGCGAAACCCGTCCTCGGCCGCGCTTGCCGGAAGAGCGGCGCTGGCATCGAGTACGAGCATTCCTAACGAGCCTCGCGATGTTCGCGAACGAGTGGCACCCAGTCGGGCATCGGTTGCCCCCCCCATGTCTTGGTCCACGCTTGCGGGAGCGGAAGCGAGTGCGCCTCGTCGACGAGATCCGCGAGATCTGATTCCTCGATCAGGTGCTGGGTGCCGACCTTCTGCGACGGCAGGCGCCCCGAGCGAATCCAGCGCCGGATGGTTTCCGGGTTTCTGCCCGTTCGGCGCGCCGCCTCGGGTACCGTGAGCACGTGTTGAAGACTACTACATATCGTCCCGCGCCGACAACGGAAGCCGTTCCAGGTAGTTGTAGACCGTGAAGCGCGTCACGCCGAGGCGTTCGGCGACGTCCTCCACCGCCTTACGGATCATGAATACGCCGCGATCGTTCAAGAACGCGACCACCTCCTGTTTATCGGCGCGCGACATGTTCGCCACCGGAACCCCGATGCTGCGCTCCGCCGCGGCGATCAGATCCTCGAGCGTCGACGCCACGTGCGGGCGGCCGGCACCGTGCAGGAACAACCCGTAGGCGGCGCGCTCCCCGCCCCGCCCGCACACGACCACCTTGCCC
>Ga0247713_1001621_pt1 | contig 10908 bp, 11 predicted proteins | sample 21E_NmetaG_FD_189936 | JGI IMG/M metagenome (GOLD analysis project Ga0247713, IMG submission 189936) | Soil microbial communities from hillslope of Landscape Evolution Observatory, University of Arizona, Oracle, AZ, United States - 2-1-E_N | ecosystem: Engineered > Artificial ecosystem >... | reverse complement strand
AGACAAGCATCCTCGGTCGCGGGCGTGTGCCTACAGCCTTCGACGTGTTCGGCGTGGCTCCAGGGCGCTGACCAGCGCCGATGGGCCGAGATGTGTGCTCATCCCGGCGTCACCTGCGGAACTCCGGTATACGGTTGCTGAAAGTGCTTCGGAAGGACCCCAGCGCCGTAAGCACGTCACGCATCGCCCGACCTGGGACGAGGCGCTCATCCCGGCGGCCGACCCGAGCGTTTCCTAGCCTGGATCCGTCATGCCCCGTCCGCAGATCGTGATCGAGAACCCGATCCTGAACACGCCGTTCGCCGAGCCGGAGCGCCACTTCCGGTTCGACGACGAGGGCATCACTGACGACGTGGTCGAGGGGCGGCGGCCGTCGTCGTATTTCATGCCGATCCCGAAGGCCAAGAAGAAGGGCGGCCAGCTCGTCTTCGACGAGTGGACTGGCGACCGGATCGAGGAGAACCGGCTCATCAACCAGATCCGGGACCGGGTGGCCCGGTGGCGGGAGCTGGGCTGGCCGAGCGTGACGCCTACGACCCGGTCGCCGCTCGAGTACTGGACGAACTCGGAGCGGGAGCGGCCGCTGTTCTTCTGCCAGATCGAGGCGCTGGAGACGGCGATCTACCTGACCGAGGCGGCCAAGAAGCTCGGCGACCCCTGGATCGAGAACGAGCTGCGTACCTTCGCCGAGGATGCCAACCCTGGCCTGTTCCGGGTGGCCCACAAGATGGCCACTGGCACCGGAAAGACGGTCGTGATGGCCATGCTCATCGCCTGGCACACCGTCAACAAGGCGGCCAACCCGAAGGACGGGCGCTTCAGCGACGCCTTCCTCGTCGTCACGCCGGGCATCACGATCCGGGACCGGCTGCGGGTGCTGCTGCCCTCGGACCCGGAGAACTACTACCGCCAGCGCGATCTCATCCCCGCCGACCGGGTCGGTGACCTGGGCCGGGCGAAGATCGTCACCAACTTCCACGGCTTGGCGACCCTTCTTTGGGGTGGCCGGTTCTAATGCCGGAACCCGACCTCGCTTGGTACGACGAGCTACGCGCTGCGTACCGGCCCGCGAGGGTTCGCCTACTACTCATCGCCGAGTCCCCGCCGGACCCCGGTGCTGGAGCGCGGCGGTTCTTCTACGCGCCGGCACTGACGCCCGACAACCTGTACCGAGGGGTGGTCGCTGCCCTCTACGGCCACGAACCTGGCTTCAGCCCGAGGAGCAAGAAGGCACTGCTCGATCGGCTGCGGGACGACGGAGTGTGGCTCATCGATGCCGTCGATGAACCGATCGACAAGCGGTCGATGTCGGCGCGGCGCCGTGCTATCGCTGCTGGCGTTCCCCGACTCGTGGATCGCGTCCGAGCCGTAGCGCCGACGACTGGCGTGCTCATCTGTCACGGGGTCGTGTATGAGCTCGTTGCACCTGCGCTGCGCGCCGAGGGCATTCGGGTCCTGCACGACGAGCCACTTCCCTTCCCGCTCGGCAACTGGCGACAGCAGTTCGTCACGGGTGCCCGTGACGCCCTGAGACGCGCTGGATGGTGGGCCGGCTCGTAGGACCCGTGACCGGCCCCTGATGACCGATGATCTGCTCCCCGGTCGCTCCCATCCCGCTCCCAGGGGAGCCCCTCATGTGGCACCTCCAGGTCAGGCCGGGACCCGGAGGCCGGAACAACCAGGCCCCAGCTTCATTTGAGAGCCCCCACGTTGCACGATCTGTTGCGGCCGACCGTTCTATTCGGCGCTCGCCCCGAACGCCCCCTACCGCCGATTCGGGCGCAATGAGTGTTGCCTCGTCGGGCCGCAGTGGAGTGCGTTCTCGGGTTACCGGCGCTCGCCGAACAGCCCGGCTGTTGTGTACTCGACCACGATCTCGCCGCCGAGTCCCTCGATGAGCTCGCCGACCTTCTCAAGCACGATGGCCAACATCTCCGGAGGCAGCGTCCGATGTCCGCTGTGGGTTGGGAGTTCATCGAGCCAGGTGTCGGTGGTGTATGACCTCTGCCATGAGTAGGAGCGTCGCTCGAGGCCCGTGAAGGCTCCCGCCTCTTCGAAGGCGGGCGCATCCGGGTCTCCTGAGGGACGGGTGGTCCCCAAGGCGACCGAGTCGACGAGCAGGTGCGGGGCGATGCGGGAGTAGATCCGCTGGAACCCGTCTGCCACCGCTGGATCGTGGCCGAAGGCCGTTCCAGAAGACGCCGAAGCGGCCGCCCGACCGGAGTACAGCGGCTACCTTTTCGGCTCCGCGGAGGGGGTCTACCCAGTGCCAGGACTGTCCCGCGGTCAGCACGTCGAAGGTTCGGCCCTGGCTGTCCCAGGCCTCGAACGTCGAGACCTCGACGGTAAGGCCGTGAGCCCTCGCGATCTTGGCCATGCGAAGGTCCGGTTCGACGCCGATGACCGAGCAGCCGCGCTCGATGAGGAGCCGTGCGACGATCCCGGTTCCACAGCCCACATCAACGACGGCGCTGGCGCCATCGGGGAGGAGATCGTCGAATAGCTCCGAGGGATAGCCGGGACGAGCACGGTCGTACTGGGCAGCGTCCTCGCCGAAGGACCCGGCACGCCCTCGGTCCTCGAAGATCACGCCGCGATGTTGGCAGGCGAGTCGTCACTCGTGGCGAGTGCGCCGCAAGAACCGCTCACTCCTCGCACCCGAGCGACGCGCCCACCAGCGCGCTCGGTGTCCAGGTCAGTCCGGACGTGCATGTCGACGACGGAGATCGTCGCTCTCGCCGCGCGACCTGGCGCGACGAACTGCGTGGACGCGTTCCGTGATCCCGCTCGTCGGTGGCGATGGGCCGCGTCAGAATGAGCTATGTCCCGCCCGTCGGATGGCCGCCTGGTCGAGTTCTACGACTCGAGCGATGAGCCCGGCCGCCTCTTTAGGCGCGAGGGTCGCGTCGAGCTCGTGCGAACGAAGCGCCTCCTGCAGTGGGTCCTGCCTGAGGCCCCGAGTCGAATCCTTGACGTCGGCGGGGCGGACGGCGTCTACGCGCGTTGGCTCCTGGGCCTCGGCTACGACGTCCAGCTGATCGACCTTTCGTCACGTCACGTCGACGTGGCGACGGCCGCCGGCCTGACGGCCCAGGTCGGCCATGCCCGCGATCTGCCCTTCGACACGAGCTCGTTCGATGCCGTCCTACTCCTCGGGCCCCTCTACCACCTGACCGATGCACAAGCGCGGCTTGCCGCACTGCGTGAGGCGTCGCGGGTGCTCCGGCCCCAAGGCGTTCTCGCAGCGGCGGCTGTCAGCCGCCTGGCCGTGGCCGTGGACATGTACCGCAAGGGACGCCTCGGTGTGGCCGAAGCTCTCCAGCAGGCCAAACGGATTGCGACCCACGGCTACGACGACACCGGGTACGGCGCCGGTCTCTTTTACTTCCACACCGCGAGCGAGCTCGCGGCTGAACTCGAAGGCGCCGGCTTCGTCGGGGTGCGAGTTCACGGAATCGAAGGCCCGGTGTGGCCGCTCATCGACCCGGCAAGCACGCCCGACGACGCGACGGTCGAGCTGGCGGCCGCCGTCGCTGACATGGCGGACGACGACGCCTCAACTGCGGGCGCGAGCGCCCACCTCCTCGCTCTCGCTACTGCTCGAGCGGATCACTGATCGCGACGGAACGACGGCTCCGCTAGTCGTTCGGGCGCGACAGATTGTCCTGCCCGGACGGACGCACGTCCGCTTCCTAGACTGTTGCTGTGTCCGTGATCGAGCAACCGGAGGAGCCGCATCTCCGCCTGTACACGGTCGATGATGAGCGTCTGTGGGAGTCACGGCCGCGGCTGCGCGCGGAGGAGTTCGCCCTAGAAGACGTCACCGACGCGGAGTGGGACGCCTTCTACTCGGCGCTCGCTGACATGGGATCGAGCGCCGGCGCCTGACCCACGTCGTCGTAGACACCGACATCGCTAGCTGGCTACTCGATGCCCGTCCGTCGCCGTGGGGTGAAAAAGCCCGTCGCGTCATCGGCGGCCGCTCAAGAGTGGTGTCCTTCGTGACGGTGACCGAGCTGCGGTACGGGGCGCTGCGAGCCGAATGGGGCGAACTGCGCCGCCGGCAGCTCGAGCGGTCGCTTGCCGATCTCGACGTGATTCAGACGAGTGAGGTGCTGATCAACCGGTGCGCCTCCCTGCGGGTTGAGCAGAGTCGTGCCGCCATGCGCTTGCGCAGAAGATCCACCAGGCCGACCGGTGGGTCGCGGCCACGGCGGTGGCGTTGGGTCTGGAGCTGGTGGCCGGCGACGGGATCTTCGAGAACGTGGCCGGACTCGATGTCCGCCGGATCCATCGCTGAGCCAAGCGGCATCAGATCCGCGGGACGGCTACCGGGCGGCCGCGAGGAATGCGGCCACGACGTAGGTGGCGTCCCGGTCGAGGGACACCCGGGCCCGGTCGTAACGCAGGTGGTCCGTGGATCGGCGTGACTTGCTGCCTCCTGCACGTCCCGGAGCGGAACGCCGGCATCGAGGGCGGCGGTGATGAACGCGTGGCGAAGGGTGTGCGGCCCCACCTGTTTGTTGATCCCGGCCTTGCGCGCGAGACGACGAACGATCCGCCAAGCTGCGTGGCGGTCGAGTCGCTCGTCGTTCCGTCCGAGGAAGATCGGGCCTTCGACGCGCTCACCGATGGCCAGGTCGATCGCGCGCGCCGTCCGAGGAGCAAGCGGGATGGTGACGACCTTGCCGCCCTTGCGGAGCACCGTCAGGGTGCGATGGCCGCGTTCGAGGCCGAGCGCTTCGATATCGGCGCCCAGACCCTCCGAGACGCGCAGGCCGTTGACCGCCAGCAGTGAGACGAGGGCGTGCTCGCTGGCCGAGGCCAACCCAGCGGCGACCAGGAGCGCGCCGACCTCGTTGCGGTCAAGGCCGGTGGCGTGGGACTCGTAGTCAAGGCGAGGCCGGCGGACGTGGGCCGCGGGGGACCGCTCGAGGGGCCCTTCCTGCTCGGCGTAGCGGAAGAAGCCCGCCACTGTGCACAGCCGACGGGCGACTGTCGCCCGAGCCCGGCCGTGGGCTTCCAAATCCCGAGCGAAGCACCCGATGTCGGCCCGTCGGACACCGAAGAGCCGTCGGTTGTGCTCGTTGCACCAGGCGACGACCTGGCGCAGGTCCAGCGCGTAGGCGTCCCGGGTGAGGCCGCGATAGCCGGCGAGGAACGCGGCGAGCGCGTACCGTTCAGGGTCGGAGAACTCGGGCTCCACGACAGCGACTTCAGTCGTTGGCGTAGTGGTCATGAGGCACCTCCAGGTCAGGCCGAGACCTGAAGGTCGGAGCCGCCCGGCCCCAGCCGCGTGTTGAGAGCCCCAAGGGTTGCACGATCTGTCGCGGCCGGCCACAGCGACCGTGGGCGACCCGAACGCACCTACCGCTGATTCCGTACGCCGTCACGCGCGAATCCGAGCTCTCGTGCTCGCGGGAGTTGCCTCGCCTCTACCGGCACTTCGAGGGCAGATTTCCGATCGCGCACGTAGCCATTCGGGCGCCACAAGCGGTGGCGCGGACCCACGCGAGATAGCCCGACCGGCGTCGTGGAGTACCCCGCGGCCGACGCCTCCCCCGCAGGTGCGGAGTAGTTTTCGGCTGTGGGGCATGCGCCTGAGGTGCGACTGATCGAGTTGCTCGGCGCGTTGTCGCTGGTCAGCGACTTGGGCATGGGCCAGCCGATGGAGCACAACCTCCGGCAGTGCCTCATCGCCTCCCGGCTCGGCGATCGCATTGGGCTGGATGAACGGGGCCGGCGGGGCGTGTATTACGCCGGGATTCTGGCGTGGGTGGGCTGCCACGTCGACGCCTACGAGCAGACGAAGTGGTTCGGCGACGAAACGGCGCTGAAGGGGGATCAGCGACTCGTCGACTTCGACTCGGACGCGAAGGGGATGGGCTTCGTTCTCGGCCACATCGGCAAGGGCCAGCCCGTCTTGCACCGCGTCCGTACCGGGTTCGGTTTCATCCGCTCGGGGATGAAGGACGTCGACGTCATGCTCGACAACCACTGGCGGGCCGTCGACAGCCTTGCGATCCGTCTGGGGTTCGACGACGACGTGCGGCTCAGCATCAAGCAGACCTTCGAGCGCTGGGACGGAAAGGGTGCCCCAGATGGAGCAAAGGGCGAGGAGATCGACATCACTTCACGGCTGGTCTCCCTCGCCGACGTCATCGTGGTCTTCCACCGGGCGGGGGGCGTTGCGGCCGCCCTCGACGTGGCCCGGCAGCGCAGCGGAACGCAGTTCGACCCCAACCTCGTCGAGCTGTTTTGCGAGGTCGCCGACGATCTGCTCGGCGATCTCGATGGGGTCACGAGCTGGGAGGCGGTGATGGACGCCGAGCCGTCGTTCGCCGAGCCACTGACCGACGGCCCGCTCGACGCCGCACTCGAGGCACTGGCCGACTTCGTGGACGTGAAATCTCCGTTCACGCTCGGGCATTCCCGCGGCGTCGCCGACCTGGCAGCCGACGCCGCCGACGACCTCGGGCTCCCGTCCGACGACTCCACGGCTGTCCGCCGGGCCGGTCTGCTCCACGATCTCGGCCGCCTCGGCGTCCCCAACAGCGTGTGGGACAAGCGGGGCGAGCTCAGCGTCCCCGAGGCCGAGCGGGTCCGGCTCCACCCCTACCTGACCGAGCGGACCCTGGCGTCGTCGCCCGGCCTGTCGGCGCTCGGTTCGTTGGCTGTCCAGCACCACGAGCGCCTCGACGGCTCCGGCTACCCGCGAGGGTTGAAGGCCGACTCCATCGGTCCCGGTGGGCGCGTGCTAGCCGCCGCCGACGTCTACCGCACGAAGACCGAGCCGCGTCCGCACCGCGAGACATCTAGCGCATCGGAGGCGGCGCAGCACCTGCGCTCAGAGGTGCGAGAGGGTCGGCTTGATGGTGACGCCACCGAGGCCGTGCTGCGGGCCGCCGGCCATCGCGGCCGCCGACGCCCGAGCACCGTCGGAGGGCTCACGCCACGGGAGCTCGAGGTGCTCCGCCTGCTCGCCCTCGGGCGCTCCAACAAGCAGATCGCCCACGAGCTGGGGATCAGCCGCAAGACGGTGGGCAACCACGTCGAGCACATCTACACCAAGCTCGACGTGAGCAACCGGGCCATGGCAAGCCTGTTCGCCGCGCAACACGGCCTGATCGGCTGACGCTGCGCCGGCGGTCAGTTCGCCGGCTTGCCGTAGTCCTGATCGGGCGAGTCGATGCCGTACACGACGCACGGCACGTCGCCGGTCACCCAGGCGTCGTGGCCGGGTGCGATGACGGCGGCGTCGCCCGGACCGAGGTCGAGCTCGGTGCCGTCGTCCATCAGGACGTGGATCGTGCCCTCGGTGACGATGAGTCGGTGGGGGAACTGACAGGTGTTGGTGCCGGCTGCCGGCTTCACGTGTTCGGACCACTTCCAGCCCGGTTCGAACACGGTGCGGTCGAACGTCACCCCGCCGAGCGTGACGAGGTGGGCCGTGCCCTTGCCGAGATCGACGACATCGTCGGGCTCGTCGAGCGACTTCACGGCGGTGGCCTGGATCGTGGTCATGTCGTTGTCTCCTTGGGTTGTCGGTTCTCGATCGGAATGCGGCTTGCGGTCAGCCCACAGCGACCTGCTGGGACAGGGCCTCGAGCGACTGCTCGATCGCCTTGCGCAGGCCGCTGCGCCGCAGCTCGGACAGCACGCGGCGCCGCAGAAACGTGCGGGGGTTCACCGACACTTCGACGATGACCCGCGTTCCCCCGGGGTCGGGCTCGAGCTGCCAGCGCCAGTCGGCGAACGACGGGTTCCCGTCATCCGACTGGGACCGGTAGGCGAAGCGGCCCCGGTCGCGGTCCAGCTCCAGCACCCGCGACCGGCTGTTCCACCGGGTTTTCATGGCGCGAATCGTCACGACCCACTCGGCGCCGACGGCAAGGTCGACGGGCGACTCCACGACCTTCGGGATCTCGAGGTTCCAGTCCGGCAGGCGGTCGATGTCGGTGATGACGTCGAACACCGCCTCCGGCGGGGCCGGGATGACGGTGTCTGTGGTCAGCGAGAAGTCCATGGACCGAGCGTGCGCCGATCGGCGCCGCCCGTCATGGGGCATTCACCCCCGAAGTCGGCATCGTGCCCCGCCCATAGCTGCCGGACGGTACGACTTGGAGCGGTGTCCCAGAACGCCGGCTGAGTGGCGCGGCACGGCAAGCCACGCTCCAGCTCCTGCTGCCTGCCGCGAGCGCGACGGATCGACGGTGACGTGCGCCGTTCTGGCGCGACAGATCGTCAGCGGCGTTGTCGCCCCGTACGCCGATTCGATTCCGTACGCCGGTCGACGCTCGGACGGCTACCTACAGTGCATGCGTGGAGACCTCGGAGCTACCACGAGCGGTGGCGGCGTGCAGAGCTGTGGCAACAGCCTGCGGTCTCAGCGTCGACGACGCTGTCATCCTCAACGATTCGAACCGTGCTGCGGTGCACCTTCGGCCTTGTGACGTACTCGCCCGCGTCACGACTCGTGCCCGTCAGGACGGCGCCACGTTCGAGGTCGAGATAGCGCGGCGCCTCGTCGAGACCAGTGTTCCGCTGGCGACGCTCGACCCTCGAGTCGAGCCGCGCGTCTACGACCACGCCGGCTTCGTGGTCACCCTGTGGACCTACTACGCACCGGTGCCGCCGCACGACATGGCGGCGGACGAGTACGCGGGAGCGCTCGAGCGGTTACACGCCGGCATGCGCGAGGCCGATCTGACCGGCGACTGGGTGCCCCACTTCTTGGATCGAGTCGACGAGGCGCAACGCTTGCTCGACGATCCCACAAACAACCCGGAGATTGCCGGCGATGACCGCGAGCTACTCGCCACGACATTGACGACGATGAGGAGCGCCATCGTCGACCGAGGTGCGCCCGAGCAGCTTCTTCACGGCGAGCCACACCTTGGCAACGTGCTTCGGACGAGGGACGGGCTGCTGTTCGTCGATCTCGAGACATGCTGCCGTGGGCCAGTTGAGTTCGACCTCGCCCACACGACCATCGACGGTGGGCCGCCGACCGAGGTGGCCGCGCGCTACCCGGCCGCCGATCAATCGCTGGTCCGCGATTGTTGGCTCCTGATGCTGGCGATGGTCACCGCGTGGCGCTGCGAACCCGGTGATGATCTCCCGAACGGGGCCGCCATGGCTAGGAACTGGATCCGACAACTGCGCGCCGCGGTCGCGGAATGAGCCCCATATCGACGAGGTGGCGGTCGCTCTCGGCGGGTGATCTGTCGCGCCAGATCGTCGCAGAGGCCGTGACCCCCATCGCCGATTCTGTGTGCGGCTCACAGCGCAGCCCGGGGCTGGCTTCGCGCCGCCGCCGTAGGCTCTCCAGGGCGATGACACCAAGGAGGAGCTGATTGGCCGGTCCCTTCGACGTCGACCCGACGAGCGTTGAGCGCCTCGGCGCGGCGTTCGCGCTTTTCGTCAACGACCTCCTCGTGGCCGAAGTTGGCCGCGCCGGCCTCTTGGGCTTCCAGCTTGACATCAACTCGCAGACGAACACCGCGGACGGTGGCGTAGACGCAGCACTGCGGAGTTCGAATGCCACAGATTGGTTGCCCAAAGGCGATTCGGCTTGGCAGTTCAAGTCGTCGGATCTCGAACCCGCCGAGTGTAAGGAAGAGCTGAAAGGTGCAGCGTTCGCGCGCGATCTCATGAGCAAGGGGGCAACCTACGTGCTCGTGCTCGGCCGACCACTCGTCGGCACGATGAAACAGAGCCGCCTCGGCGCTCTGCGCGAGCAGGCCGAAGCCCTCGGACTTGATGGCAGCGTCATTCGACTGTACGACGGCAACCAACTCGCCCGATGGGTGTCGACCTTGCCGGCACTAGCACTGGACAGACGGCTCGGCGGCCCAGGGCCAGCTGTCCTCGACTTCGAGCGTTGGAGTAGCTCCGCCGAGCATCAAGAACGCTGGGTCGCCTGTCCGAGCCGAGCTGAAATGGAAGCGGCCGTCACGAGCATATCGACGGGCGACCTGCCTATCTACCGGCTGGAGGGCGGGTCCGGCCTCGGGAAGACACGCCTCGCGATGGAGGTGCTCCGCTCCGCTGAGGCGAGACCGCTCGTGGTGTACGCGCCACGCGCAGAGCAGCTGCAAACGGAGACGGTCTCGTACCTCTGCGATGGTGAAAGGACGTCCATCCTCGTCGTCGACAACTGCAGTCGTGCGTATCACCAATCGATTGTTGAGCAGATCGACGGCCGCAAGGTGCGGCTCTTGACCATCGGCATCGACGCCGAAGAGAGGCTTGTTCGAACACCGCTTCACCAGTTGCCGGCAGCCGAACCCGGCGAGATCGACGCGATCCTTCAAGAGAATGTCCCAGGGCTCTGGCCCGAGGTGAGGTGTGTCTGAGTCTTTGATAGAGCCGGCGGTGGAATCAACCCAACTCATGGCCGGTCCTCGGGGCGGTCGGTGTCGTTGTCATGCTTGGTCCTGCGGTTCTGGTCGATCCGGTTCTGGCGGGCGTCTCTGAGTCCCTTCTCGCGGGCTCGCCGGATGGCGGGCCCCCGGCCGTAGTGCTCGTCGGCTGGGGTCACGTAGCCCACGCCGGCGTGCAGCCTTACCGTGTTGTACTCCGTCCGCACCCGGCGCAGCTCGCGCTCGAGCACGGCGGGGTCGGTGATCTGCTCCAGGTGCGGCCACTCGACCTTGACGTGGCCGAAGAAGCTCTCGATGTGGGCCTGGTCGGTGGGCGTGTGGGGGCGGCCGTGGTACTGCCAGATGGCCATCAGGGCCATGAACTCCCGGGTCGAGCCCGACGTCATCTGGGGGCCGTTGTCCGACCAGGCCAGCAGGATCGGCCGCCGGGGGTCGTCGACGTCGAGGTCGAGCCGCTCGGGCGTGAGCCTGCCCAGCAGGCCCTGGCCCTCCAGGGCGTCGGCGAACAGCAGCTGGACCTGGG
>Ga0247713_1001620_pt1 | contig 10913 bp, 10 predicted proteins | sample 21E_NmetaG_FD_189936 | JGI IMG/M metagenome (GOLD analysis project Ga0247713, IMG submission 189936) | Soil microbial communities from hillslope of Landscape Evolution Observatory, University of Arizona, Oracle, AZ, United States - 2-1-E_N | ecosystem: Engineered > Artificial ecosystem >... | reverse complement strand
GTCTCCATCCTCGTCAGCGAGACCGCCCCCTACCGGTGAACGGGTAGGGTCGACGACCATGAGGCGACCGGTGGTCTGCGCGCTCCTGCTCCTCGCCGCCGCGTGCGTGGGGGTGGAGCGTCCGGAGCCGACGCCGGATGCGCGCCCCACCGCCTGGACCTACGTCGCGCTCGGCGACTCGCTCGCCGACGCCGGTGAGCGGGGCTACGTGCCGGCCTTCGCCGGGATGCTCGAGGAGTCGCTGGGGACCGACGTGAGGCTCCTGAACCTCGGGGTCTCCGGGTGGACCACCCGCGACCTGCTCGGTGCGCTGAGGAGCGACGACCAGCTCCGCGACGCCCTGAGGTCGGCCGACGTGGTGACGTTCAACATCGGGGGCAACGACCTCCTCCGCGCCCGCGCGATCTTCGGGACCGCACGGTGCGGCGGCACGGCCTGCCTCGCCGAGGCCGTGGCCGGCTTCCGGACGAACTGGGACGAGATCCTCGACGAGATCCTCCTCCTGCGCGACCCACGCGACGTCATGGTGCGGACCCTGGACATCTACAACCCGTACGCGGCCCAACAGGTCCGCGACGGGACGTTCGACACCCTGGCTCCCTTCCTGGAGGAGGCGAACGAGAGGATCCGGACGTCGGCCGAGGTCCGGGGTCTGCGGTGGGCGCGCGTGCACGAGGCGTTCAACGGCCCGGGTGGACGGTCCGACCCCGTGGCGCAGGGCCTGATCGCTGACGACGGCCTGCACCCGTCCGACACCGGCCACCGTCTCATCGCCGAGCGACTCATGGCGCTGGGGACGCGCCCGCTCGTTGCGCCGCGCTAGCCCTCGAGGTCGAGCAGCCGCTCGAGGCCCACGGTCAGGCCCCGCAGGTCCGCGATGGCCTTCACCGCCATCACCACGCCCGGCATGAAGGAGGACCGGTCGATGGAATCGTGGCGGATGGTCAGCGTCTGTCCGACCCCGCCGAACACGACCTCCTGGTGGGCGACGAGCCCCTGGAGCCTCAGGGAGTGCACACGCACCTCGCTCACTTCGGCTCCGCGGGCGCCGGTCACCGTCTCCTCCTCGCCCTCCGCCGCCTCTCCGCCGGGCGGTCTCCCGTGCTCCTCCCAGACGCGTGCGACCCCGCGGGCCGTACGCAGGGCGGTGCCCGATGGAGCGTCGAGCTTGTCGTTGTGGTGGAGCTCGACGATCTCGCACGAGCCGAGGTACCGGGCCGCCTGGTTGGCGAAGTGCATCATCAGGATCGCGCCTATCGAGAAGTTGGGAGCCACGAGCACGTTCGCCGCCGACGAAGAGGTGAGCTGCTCGATCTCGGTGAGGTCGGCGTCCGAGAGCCCGGTCGTCCCGACGACCACGTGGATCCCGTGCTCGATGCAGAAGCGGACGTTGTCCATCACCGCATCGGGACGGGTGAAGTCCACGGCGACGCTTGCCTCCGCGTCGACCAGGGCGTGCGGGGAGTCGGCGAAGCCGTCCACCCCCGGGTCGACGCGCGCGACGAGCTCGAGGGCGGGGTCCGCGTACACGGCCCCGCAGACGGCCTGTCCCATGCGCCCCGCCGCACCGAGCACACCGACCTTCGTCATGGCTACAGCGGGTCGGTGTGCCGGTCCAGGGAGCCGGGAGCCACGGGTCCGACCGAGGCGAGGACGAACCCTCCGCCGAACACCTGCTGCGCGACCCGGGTGACATCCTCGGCGGTGACGGCGTCTATGCGGGCGAGGACCTCGTCCACACCGAGCACGTCACCCCAGACGAGCTCTCCCTTACCGAGCCGCGCCATGCGCCCCCCGGGGTCGTCCAGCCCGAGCACGAGCGAACCCTTCACGTGGCCTCGGGCCCTGTCCAGCTCCTCGGGGGTGACCTCCCCCGCGGCGACCGACGCCGCCTGGGAGCGGACGATCCGCATCACCTCGTCCGCCGTCGCCTCCGAGGTGCCGGCGTACACGGAGAATAGGCCGCTCTCGACGTAAGACTGGTAGCCGCTGAACACGGCGTAGGCGAGTCCGCGGTCCTCCCGGATCTCCTGGAACAGGCGCGACGACATCGAGGAGCCGTAGAGCACGTTGAGCAGGGACAGCGCGAAGCGGTCCTCGGAGTCCCGCGGCGGGGAGGCCGCACCCCACACCAGGTTCACCTGCTCGATCGTCCGCTGGTCGTACACGGCCCGGCCGGACGCGATCTGCGGCGGATCGGACGGGAGCCGCCGGAACCGCTCGTCGGCCTCGAAGACCGCCGACACCTGCTCGGCGAGCGAGGCGTGGTCGATATCGCCCGAGGCAGCGACGATCACCCGGCCGGGTGTGTACCCCTCGCGGTAGAACGCGAGGAGGGCGTTGCGGTCCATCGACCCGACCGTCTCCGTCGTCCCGATGACCTCGCGGCCGAGTGGGTGGTCGGGCCAGGCCGTCTCTACGAACAGGTCGTGCACCCAGTCGTCGGGGGCGTCCCTGGTCATGTGGATCTCCTCGAGCACGACCTTCCTCTCCGAGGCGAGGTCCTCCTCACGCAGGAGCGCGCTCGTGAACATGTCGAGCAGCACGTCGGTCGCCATCGCGACGTCGGTCTCGAGGACGCGCGCGTAGTAGCACGTGTACTCCTTCGTGCTGAACGCGTTCACCTCTCCCCCGACCGCGTCGAAGGCGTGGGCGATGTCGCGGGCGGTCCGGCGCTCGGTGCCCTTGAAGAGGAGGTGCTCGAGCAGGTGCGACGCGCCGGCGATCTCCCAGGGCTCGTCGCGCGCTCCGCGGTCCACCCACAGCCCGATGGCGGCCGTGCGCGTATGCGGCATGCGCTCGGTGACCAGCCGGACGCCGGGCACCGGCTCGGACCGGCGGAACGGGACCGCCTGCCTATCCATCCCGGCGGGGTTCAGTCGTCGTTCCGTGGTCCGCGGTCGCCGCGCGGCCCGCGGTCGCCCCGCCGGCCCCGGCCCCCGTTGCGGCGCTCGCCGTCGCCGGAACCGTCCCCCGACTCGGGCTCGTCCTCCTCGCCCTCGCGCACCGGGACGAGCGAGAGCTTGCCGTCGGGACGGATCTCGGACACGCGCACCTTGAGGGTGTCGCCGACCTTCACGATGTCCTCGACCTTCTCGACGCGCTGTCCGCGGGGGGCGAGCTTCGAGATGTGCACGAGCCCGTCCTTGCCGGGGGCGACGTTGACGAACGCCCCGAACTCCCGGATGTTGACGACCGTCCCCTCGATCTCCTCGCCGACGCTGAGCTGACGGGGGAACGCGATGTCCCCGATCATCTCCTTCGCCTTCAGGACCTGATCGCGCAGGCCGGCCACGAAGATGCGGCCGTCGTCCTCGATATCGATCTGGACACCGGTCCGCTCCGTGATCGAGTTGATCATCTTGCCCTTCGGACCGATGATCTCACCGATCTTGTCCACGGGGACCTGCACGACCTCGATCAACGGCGCGTGCGGCGAGAGGCTCTCGCGCGGCTCGCTGATCGCCTGACGCATGGCGTCCAGCACCTTCAGCCGCGCCTCCTTGGCCTGCTCGAGCGCGTCGGCGAGGACGGAGGAGGGGATCCCGGTCGTCTTCGTGTCGAGCTGGAGGGCGGTGACCACCGTCTCGGTGCCGGTCACCTTGAAGTCCATGTCGCCGTAGTTGTCCTCCGAGCCCAGGATGTCGGTGAGCGTGACGTACTTCCCGTCCTCGGCGATCAGACCCATCGCGATCCCGCCCACCATCCCGCGTAGCGGGACGCCGGCGTCCATGAGCGACAGCGTCGCCGCGCAGGTGGAGGCCATCGACGTCGACCCGTTGGACTCGAGCACCTCGGAGACCACGCGCAGGGCGTAGGGGAACTCGTCCGGCGGAGGAACGACCGGGAGGACCGCCTTCTCGGCGAGCGCGCCGTGTCCGATGGCTCGGCGGCTCGGCCCGCGCAGCGGGTAGGCCTCTCCCGTCGAGAAGGGCGGGAAGTTGTAGTGGTGCATGAACCTCTTCGTCTTCTCCTGGAGCTCGTCCACCCCGATGAACTGCTCCATGCGCGGCATGCCGAGGGTGGTCACCGAGAGGGCCTGCGTCTCGCCCCGCTGGAATAGACCCGTACCGTGCGCCCGGGAGAGCAGCCCCACCTCGGCGTAGAGGTGGCGGATGTCCCTGGGCCCACGGCCGTCGATGCGGACGCCGTCATCGACGATGCGGCGTCGGATGATCTTCTTCTGCAGGGCGCGGAAAGCGGCCGAGACCTCCCGCCCCCGCTCCTCGAACTCCGATGACGTGGCCTCGACCAGCTCGGCCTTGATCTCGTCGAGCCGGCGGTTGCGGTCGGCCTTGCCGGCGATCGAGAGCGCCTCCCGCAGCTTGTCTCCCGCGAGCGAGCTCACGCGGTCCATCACGTCGTCTCCGTACTCGGAGGTGACGATCCACTCCCGCTCGGGGATCTCGCACTGCGCGGCGAGCTCCGTCTGCAGCCTGCAGACCTGGGCGATGTAGTCCTTGGCGACCTCGATCCCCTCGGCCAGGACCCCCTCGTCGGGAGCCGGGGCGCCGTCCTCGATCAGGTCGAAGGTGTGCTCGAACCCGCCCGCCTCGATCATGAGGATGTCTACCGATGAGCCGTCGTCGCCCACCCGGCCGGCCACGATCAGCTCGATGGTGGCCTGGTCCATCTCCTCGAAGGTGGGGAACGGCTTCCACTGCCCGTCGATATGCGCGACCCGGACCCCCGAGATCGGCCCGGCGAACGGCACGCCACCGAGCAGCAGGGCGGCGGACGCGGCGGTGATGCAGTGGATGTCCCACTGGTTCTCACCGTCCATCTGCAGGACGGTGGCGATGATCTGGACGTCGTGGCGGAACCAGTCGGGGAACGCCGGGCGGAGCGGACGGTCGGTCAGCCGGGCCGTGAGGATCCCCTTCTCGCTCGGCCGCCCCTCGCGCCGCAGGACGCTCCCGGGTATCCGGCCGACCGAGTAGATGCGCTCCTCGACGTCCACCGTGAGGGGGAAGAAGTCGATCCCCTCCCGCAGCGTGGGCGAGGCGACCGCGGTGACGAGCACCTGGCTCTCACCGCAGGTGATCACGACCGCTCCGTTGGCCGCCTTCGCCAGCTTCCCCGTCTCGAGGGAGATCGTGGCGTCTCCGAACGACCCCTGCGTGCGCTTCACGTCGTACATATGCGGTGCTCCTCCTGTGTTCGGGGGAGGAAGCGCCGCGGGGCAGTTCTCAGTGGGGAGCCATGGGGTCTACCCATGGTTCTCGACTGACAACTGTCGCCGCGCGCCTCCTCACCCTCTACGTCGTCGCGGACCCTCCGCCGCGACCCTCGGACGGACGACGACGCCGGGCCGAGGGCCCGGCGTCGCGTCAGCTGTGCCTGATCTTCAGCTCGTCGCGGATCGCTTTGTAGCGATCGAAGTCCTCGCGCTTGAGGTAGTTCAGCAGGCGCTTGCGCTGCTGGACCAGCTTCAGGAGCCCGAGTCGCGTGTGGTGGTCCTTCTTGTGGACCTGGACGTGCGCGGTGAGCTGCTTTATGCGCTTGTCCAGGATCGCGATCTGGACCTCCGGCGAGCCGGTGTCGTTCTCGTGGGTGCGGAAGCGCGAGACCAGCTCGCCCTTCTCTTCCTTCGTGAGGCCTACGGACACGTGCAACTACTCCTCGTTCGGGGGGGCTCGGTACGGACCCCCCGATTATGCCACAGCATCCGGGCTGTTCAGGGGGCCGAGGCGAGCACCCGGCGGGCCTCGGCCACGTCGAGCCGCATCTGCTCGACCAGTTCGTCGATCGAGGGAAAGGCGCGGTCACCCCTCAGCCGGGTGGTGAACTCGATCTCCGCCTCCCGTCCGTACAGGTCCTCGTCGAGGTCGAACACGTGTATCTCGACGCCGGTGGACGTCCCCTCCAGGGTCGGCTTGTCCCCCACGTACACGGCCCCGGGCAGCCGTCGGCCGGCCTCCACCCACCAGCCCGCGTAGATGCCCGCCGCGGGGAGGCACGTCCGCTCGGGGGGCTCGAGGTTGGCGGTCGGGAAACCGATCTCCCGGCCGCGTCCGTCGCCGCGCACGACGGTCCCGGCGATGCGGTGGCTGGCTCCCAGCAGCGCCGCGGCGCCTGACACGTCACCCTCCAGGACGAGCCGGCGGACCTCCGACGTCGAGACCTTCTGGTCGCCTCCGACGAGAGGGGCCACCTCGACCGTGAACCCCAGCTCGGCTCCCAGTTCGGACAGGACCTGCGGGTCCCCCGCCCGGTCATGACCGAAGCGGAAGTCCTGGCCCACCACGACGTGCGCGCAGGCGAGTGACTCCACCAGGACCCGGCTCACGAACTCCCTCGGGGTGAGCTCGGAGACCTCCCGGCTGAACGGGACGAGCAGGACGCGGCCGATACCCAGCTCCTCGAACCTGGCCAGCCGCTGAGCCGTGCTCCACAGGCGGCACGGGGCCGCCTCGGGACGTACCACCTCGAGCGGGTGCCGGTCGAATGTGACGACGGTGGGCACCGCGCCGGCGCTCTCAGCCGCCTGCGTAGCGCGCTCGATCAGGGCCTGGTGCCCGATGTGGACGACCGCGAAGGCGCCGATGGTCGCCACGGACGGGCCCGTCGGACGGGCGTCGAAACCTGTGAGGACCTCCACGGGGCTCAATCTCCGCTCGCCGGGGGCAGGACCGTGACGGGGCGCAGGATACCGTCCTCGGACTCGAACACGCCGACCACCCCGTCCGGCCCCCGGACCAGGACCAGCCCCGGGGGGGCGTCGGTGGGGAGCCGCTGTCCGGACCGTGCCCGCCGGGCCGGGTCCGCGGCGAGGTCGAGCATCCGGAGGTCGCGCAGGGCGGTGTCGACCGCCAGCACGTCCGCCGGGCCGATCCCGTCCGGAGGAACGGCGTCGTCGACGGACAGGGAGCCGATCGAGGTGCGGCGCAGCGCCTCCACGTGGGCGCCGCAGCCCAGCGACTCCCCGATATCGGCCACGAGGGACCGGATGTATGTGCCCGCCGAGCACGTCACCTCCACACCGAAGCGAGGGAGGTCGAACGAGGTCACGGTCAGCTCGTAGACGGTGACCGTCCGCGCCTCGAGTTCCACCTCCTCACCTCGGGCCGCGCGCCGGTAGGCCCGCTCCCCTCCCACCTTGATCGCCGAGACCGCCGGGGGGACCTGCTGGATCGTCCCCCGCAGGCGGGACGCGGCCTCGGCGAGCTGCTCCTCCGTCACCGCCGGGTCCTGCCTGGACAGGACCTCGCCGGCCGCGTCGAGGGTGCTCGTCCGCACGCCCAGCACGCCGGTCGCCGTGTAGGTCTTCGCCTGGTCCTGCACGAACCGCAGGAGGCGGGTGGCCGGGCCCACCGCCAAGACCACGAGTCCGGACGCGGGGGGGTCGAGGGTGCCGGCGTGTCCGACCTTGCGGGTTCCGAGACGGCGCCGGGCGGCGTCCACCACGTCGTGCGACGTGGGGCCGGGTGGCTTGTCTACGAGGACGAATCCGATCACGCGGGTGGCGACCGGAGCGCCTCGTGGACCGCGGCGATCGTCCCCTCGAGGTCGAGGTCGGAGGTGAACCCGGCTGCCAGGCGATGTCCTCCGCCGCCGAAGGCGACCGCGACCGCGGACACGTCCGTGCCCCCCTTCGACCGCAGGGACGCCTTCCACCGTCCGTCTTCCAGCTCCTTCAGGACCGCCGCCACGTCGGCCTCCCGGATGGACCGCAGCACGTCGATCAGCTCGTCGGTCTCGTCGAAGGAGATCCCCTCGGCCTCGACGTCGGCCTGCGTCACCCAAGAGACGACCGCCGGGGGGTCGGCCAGCATGCGCGCCCGCTCCAGCACGTGGCCGAGCACCTTGAGGTAGCCGAAGGGCTGCGACTCGAAGACGGCCTGGCTGACCTCGTCGACCCTCACCCCGCGGTCGATGAGGAACCCGGCCATCGCGTGGGTGCGTGGCCCCACGCTCGCGTACGCGAACCGGCCGGTGTCGGTCACGAGGCCCGTGTACAGGCACGTGGCCACCTCGGGGGTGATATCGGCCCCCAGTCGAAGCAGCAGGTGACAGACGAGCTCCGACGTCGAGGAGGCCTCGGCGTCGACGACGTCGATCGTGCCGAAGCACGTGTTGGAGACGTGGTGGTCGATGTTGATCAGTTCGGGAGCCGAGGTGAAGGGGGCCTGGAGGAGTCCCAGGCGCTCCGGGCTCCCGCAGTCGAGGGCGACGCAGAGCCGCGACTCCGGGAAGGACGAGGGAGGCACGATCTGGTCGAGCCCGGACAGGTAGGAGTACAGGCTGGGGACGGCGACGTCCTCGCTGCCCCAGCCCACCGCGACCTCGGCGCGGCCCCGGAGGGCGAGCGCCAGCGCCAGCGCGGAGCCGAGCGCGTCGCCGTCGGGGTGCACGTGGCATGCGATGTTGACCCGGTCCGCGGACGAGATGACCTCGGCCGCGCGGTCGAGGGATCCGGCCACCTCGGGCTGGGGCGGTAGGGGCTGGGTCAACCCTGCTCCTCGTGCTCAGCGGACGGCGACTCGTCCCCCGCGTGGATCTCGCGGAGGAGCTCGTCGATCCGCGCGCCACGGTCGGGCGTGTCGTCGAGGTGGAAGTAGAGCTTGGGCAGCGTCTTGAGGCGCACCTGTCTGCCCGCCTCGGTGCGCAGATAGGACTGGGCGCTCTCGAGCCCTTCCTGCGTCTGCTCGCGCTGCTCGGGGTCCAGCACCGTGTAGTAGACGTCCGCCTTGCCGAGGTCGGGTGTGACACGGACGGCGGTGATCGTGACGAAGCCGACCCGCGGGTCCTTCAGGTGCCGCTGGATCAGCTCGCTGAGGACCTCCCGCAGAGCCTCCGAGACGCGCTGGGTGCGCCTGGTCATCGGTCAGTCCTCCGGTTGGAAGATCTCGACGTCGGTGGACAGGATCTCTACCCGGCTCTCCCGGGCTACGAACCGCTCGACCTCCTGGAGCATCTTGCGGACGTGGTCGATCTGGCCGGAGACGCAGGATATCCCCAGTGCCGTCCGCTGCCACAGCTGAAGATGGTCGACCTCGGCCGCGGCGACGTTGAACTTCGCGGTGAGGCCGCCGATGAGCCCCTTGACCACCGTCCGCTTGCCCTTCAGGGAGCCCGACGCGGGGATGTGCAGCTCGATGCGGGCGACGCCGACGAACATGACGGCGTCAGGTGCGCGCGATCTCGCGAACCTCGAACGCCTCGATCACGTCGCCGATCTTCACGTCGGTGTAACCCTCGAGCTGGATGCCGCACTCGAAACCGGTCGCCACCGTGCGCACGTCCTCTTTGAACCGGCGCAGGGAGCCGATCCGGCCCTCGTGGATCACCACGCCGTCGCGCAGGAGGCGGGCTTGCGAGTTGCGGACGACCTCCCCGTGGGTGACGTAGCACCCGGCCACCATCCCGCGCGGGATCTTGAACGTCTCCCGAACCTCGGCCGACCCGAGCACGTTCTCGCGGAACTCGGGGGCCAGCATCCCCTTGAGGGCCTGCTCGATCTCGTCGAGCAGCTCGTAGATGACCCGGTACGTCCGGATCTCGACGCCGGCCGTCTCGGCGGCCTGGCGCGTCTTGCCGTCCGGTCGCACGTTGAACCCCACGACGATGGCGTTGGACGCGGTCGCGAGCGTGACGTCGCTCTCGGTGATGGCTCCCACCGCCTTGCGGACTATGTTCACCCGCACCTCGCCCACGTCGATCTTGTGCAGCTGGTCGCTGACCGCCTCGAGCGTCCCCTGCTGGTCGGCCTTCAGGATCAGGTTCAGCTCATCCACCTGCGCGAGCAGCTGCTCCAGGCTGGCCTTGGGCTTCCGGGCCACGAGCTCGGCCTGGCGTCGGGCGGCGTCACGCGCCTGGGCCGTCTGGCGGGCCGTCCGCTCGTCGGCGACCGTACGGACCTCGTCGCCCGCCTCGGGCACCGAGCTCCATCCGAGGACGAGCACGGGACGGGAGGGGTCCGCCTCGTCGATGGCTCCCCCCCACTCGTCGAGCATCGCCCGGACCTTCGCCCACGCCGCGCCGGCGACGATCGTGTCGCCGACCCGCAGGATCCCGTGCTGGACGAGGACCGTGGCCACCGCTCCGCGCCCCTTGTCGAGGTGGGCCTCGAGGACGACGCCGCGGGCCGGTCCGGACGGGACGGCCTTCAGGTCGAGGTCCTCTGAGACGAGGACGACACCGGTCAGCAGGTCGTCCAGGTTCTCCCCGGTGACGGCCGACACGTCCACGAACAGGACGTCGCCGCCCCACTCCTGAGGCTGGAGCCCGCGCTCCGAGAGCTCCGCCCGAACCCGGTTGGGGTCGGAGTCGGGCTTGTCGATCTTGTTGACGGCCACGATGATCGGCACGTGGGCCGCCCGGGCGTGGTCGATGGCCTCGAGGGTCTGCGGCATCACGCCGTCGTCGGCCGCGACCACCAGGATGGCCAGATCCGTGACCTGGGCTCCCCGAGCGCGCATCGCCGTGAACGCTTCGTGGCCGGGTGTGTCGAGGAAGGTGATCGCCTGGCCGTCCTTCACGACCTGGTAGGCGCCGATGTGCTGGGTGATCCCGCCGTGCTCGGCCTCCACCACGTTTGCCTCGCGGATCCGGTCGAGGACCGTCGTCTTCCCGTGGTCGACGTGACCCATCACGGTCACGACGGGGGGCCGGGGCGCCAGCTCCTGGCCGTCCGCCTCGGCGGCAGGCGAGGGGGAGTCGAGCCGCTCCTCGACCTCCGGGTCGACCAGCTCCACCTCGACGCCCAGGTCCTCCGCGACGACGAGCACCTCCTCGTCGGCCATGGACTGGGTCACGGTCTTCATCGCGCCGTGGCGCATCAGGACGGTGATCACCTGGGTGGCGGGCTTGCCCAGCCGGTCGGCGAACTCCTGGACCGTCACCCCGTGGTGGACGTGTACGGCGACCGCCGAGACCGCCGGGACGGGTTCGGGCTCCGGCTCCGGCTCGGG
>Ga0247713_1001619_pt1 | contig 10915 bp, 10 predicted proteins | sample 21E_NmetaG_FD_189936 | JGI IMG/M metagenome (GOLD analysis project Ga0247713, IMG submission 189936) | Soil microbial communities from hillslope of Landscape Evolution Observatory, University of Arizona, Oracle, AZ, United States - 2-1-E_N | ecosystem: Engineered > Artificial ecosystem >... | reverse complement strand
AGATGGCACTGCGCTGGTGCGCCGCCGGGATGGTCGAGGCCGGCAAGCAGTTCCGCAGGGTCAACGGCCACCTGCACCTGCGATCCCTGCGCGACACGCTGGAGCGAGTCACCCAGCCCGTCGGTGCGACCGGTCATACTGACACCGCCGCAGCCGCCTGATGATCACCGGGCCGCCACCGAAGTTCCACGGAACTCGGGACATCCTCGACCACTGAACCTCCGCGCAGATGCAGGCCACCGAAGATGGCGTGCACGCGGGTGAGCCCGGTCAACCGCTTGGCGTGCCGAAGCACGTTGATGATCCAGGCGTGCCCGCACCCGGTCAGGACCACCAGCCCCCTTCCCCGGACCTCGAGCACGAGGGCCTGGTCGTCGTGCACGAGCGGGTCGGGCCGCCAGCCGCCGTCTCGCCACGCCTGATGCGAAGGCGGCATCCCGGTCTCGAATTCGGTGGTGCGGTCGACCTCGCCGGTCACGAGCAGCGACCCGCCCAGCAGGAACGACGGGCGGCGGCCCTCGACGACGACGAAGCCCGCGCCCTCGATCGCGGCGCGGCTGGGCGTCGGCAGCTCGAACGCGTGCGTCGGAGAGACGAGGCGGCGACGGGTCCAGAAGTCCGGGTGCAGCACGACCGGCAGGTTGTGCCGGTGGACGCGGCGCGTCAGGCCGTCCAGCCCCATCACGTGGTCGAAGTGCCCGTGACTGAACACGATGGCCTCGAACCCGTCCGGCGCGATACCGAGCCGGTCGAGGTTTCCGATCAGGCCGTCCGGGCTCGCGCCGGCGTCGAACAGAACCCGCCGGACGGCGTTTCCCGTTCGTACCTCGACCAGCGCGGAGAACCCGTGCTCGGCCCGGAGGAAGTCGACGGTTCGGCCGCCGACGGCCATCCCGGCGGGTACCACCGGTGGGGTTCCCGCCGACCCTGCCAGCCCCCACCGCCGGACCAGCCCGATGTCCGGGAGCAGCACGTCGCTGCAGTTGTCCACCAGGGTCGTGACCTCCACCGCATCCACCGGCCGCAGGGTGATCGGCAGGTTGGTCACCGTCGACTCGCCGTGGCGGGCTCGACGAAGCGCGGGCGGTAGGGCTGGGTCTCGCCGATCTCGACGTCATAGGTGTGGCGTTCCCGGGTGACGATGTCGGTCCCGTAGACGTGGATGGAGACGGCATCGTCGCCGTCCAGCGCCTCCACCGTGTGCGCGACGTCGCGAGGAACCACCGTCACGTCGCCCTGCGCGTTCACGAGAGTGCCGACGACCTCCAGCGGGCCCGGGCCCTCGGTGAGGCCGTACCGGGTCTCCCGCTCGCGGCCCCGATAGATTCCGATCACCGCCCAGGAACCGTGATCGTGGACGGGGACGGCCGCCCCGGGCCGGAACACCACGGCGAGCACCGAGCAGTTCTCGGCGCGCAGTAGCGGGTGCAGCGCCCAGTCGGCGGCGGGATCACGGTCCAGGTAACGCGCATCGAGCCAGTCGCTGCTGTCGGCGAGCGCCGTGGTCAGTGCGGCCCGCACCGGCTCGGGTCCGCTCTCGCCCGAGGAGCTCAGCGTCCGGATGGCGGAGACCAGGTCGGCCAGGGTGTTCACGCGTCCGGACGGTAGGCCCGGCGGGGTGGCACGCACCTCCGTACCGGTACGGAACTCCTGCTCACATCCTCAGCTCGGCCGCCCGGCGCACCAGCTCCACCCGGGACGCGAGCCCGAGCTTTGCGTAGACGTTGGCGATGTGCGTCTCGGCGGTCCGCTCGCTGACGACGAGCCGGCGGGCGATGTCCAGGGCGCTCAGCCCCTCGATCGCGAGCGCGGCCACCTCTCGCTCGCGGCGGCTGAGCGCCTGCGGACCCCACCGCGCACGGCCTCGCCGACCCGGCCGGACACCGGTGACGAACGCCTCGACCTCGGTGAGCACGGCTCCCGCGTTGCCGATCCACGGCCAGTGGTCCACCCCCGGCAGCTCGACGAGACGGGCACCGGGGATCCGTGCCGCCACGTAGCGGGAGTGCCCGACCGAGAGCCACGGGTCATCGACGTGGTGCAGCAGCAGCGTTGGCACACCCACCTCGGCGAGGACCGGTCGCAGGTCGGTCGCGGCGCAGAGGTCGAACAGCGCGCGAGCCTGAGCGGGACTGGCCGCAGCCCGGGCGTGCCGGGCCCACCAGTCGCGGTACCGCTCGTCCCCGGCCAGCGACGGATTCATCGCCTCGATGCCAGGCCCGCTGGCCCAGCCGTGATCAACGCCGGCCACGACTGCGGAGAAGAACTCCTGACTCCAGCCGGCCGGGTAGTCGGCGTCGCGCAGCAGCCGGGCATGCGCCGCCCACAACACCAGCGATCGGGTGCGCTCGGGGTGGTGCAGCGCGAACGACGAGCAGATCGCCGCCCCGACCGCGACACCGAAGAGCGTCGCCCGTGTGGATCCGGCCGCGTCCATCACGGCGCGCACGTCGTCGACGGCCTGCGCCATGTCGCCCGGTCCCGGTGCGGGGTCCGAGAGCCCGGTGCCCCGCTTGTCGAACCAGATCAGCCTGCTGAACGAGGCGAGCCCGCGCAGGAACAGCGCCAACGAGGGCTCCTCCCAAGCGAGGTCGAGATGGGACACGAAACCCGGTACGAACACCAGATCGGGTCCCTGCCCGAGCACCTGGAAGGCGATGCTCACATCACCGCCCCGCGCGTACCGCACCTCCGGACGCATGCCGCGAGCGTACGACGATCCCGCCAGACCTCGGCTGTCCGCGTCTCGGGCGGGCCGTCACGGCCACCCGGATCGCGAGCGGGCGCTACGCGCGGCGCCGGGGTACCCGCCACCGAGCTCATCACCGCGGGCGTCGACGCATCGCTGATCGGTCCCGGGCAGGCGGTCGGCCTTCACCGAGGCGCACGACCGGGCGCACCGGGGTCGAGGCTGTCCGAGGCCGACCGGACGGCGCGATACTCGCCGGATGCGCGACGGTGCAGACCCGGACGACCTCCGCCTCACGGAGTTGGTCGCCGCGATCTCGCTCGCCACCGACCTCGGTACCGGCCAGCCCATGGACCACGCGCTGCGCACCTGCCTGCTCTCGGCCGCCGTGGCGGGTGAGCTGGACCTGGACGCGACCACCGCCGCCGACGTCCACTACGTCGCGCTGCTGCGGTTCCTCGGTTGTGTCGCCGACGCGCCGGAGATGGCGCACCTCGCGGGCGGGGACGGTGCCGCGTTCATCGCGGCCATGGCACCGGTGTACATGGGTTCCCCCGGCGAGCAGGTCCGGACGCTGGTCCGCAACGTGGGCCGGGGCCAGGCGTTGCCGCGCCGCGCCCGGCGGGTGGTGGAGGCGCTGGGCGCCGGTCGGACGGAGGTCTCACACTGCGAGGTCGGGGCGCGGCTGGCGACCCGGCTCGGACTGGGCGACGGGGTGGTCGGCGCGCTGGCGCACGCCTACGAGCGGTGGGACGGGGGCGGACCCTACGGCCTGGCCGGGGAGGCGGTCCCGATCGCGATCCGGGTGGTGGTCGTGGCCCGCGACGCCGTGTTGTGGCAGCGGCTGGCGGGCACCGAGTCGGCCCTTGACGTGCTGGCGCGGCGCCGCGGCCGGGCGTACGACCCGGCGGTGGTGGACGCGGTGCGCGCGGTCGGGGTGCCCGACGGCGAGGGCGGGTCGGTGTGGGAGGACGTCCTCGCGGCCGAGCCCCGGCCGGTCCGCCGGATCGGCGCGGTGGCCCTGGACCGGGCGCTGGCCGCGGTGGGCGACTTCGCGGACCTGCGCTCGCGGTGGACCCGCGGCCGCTCGGCCCGGCTCGCCGAGCTCGCGGCGGCGGCGGGGCGGACCTGCGGGCTGCCGGACCCGGAGGTCGCCACGCTGCGCCGCGCCGCGCTGGTGGCGGACCTCGGTGCGGTCGGCGTGCCGGCCGGGATCTGGGAGCGGCCCGGCCCGCTCGCGGTGGAGGAGACCGAGCGGGTCCGCCTGCACCCGTACCTGTCCGAGCGGGTGCTGGGCCGCTGTCCCGGGCTGCGGCCGGTGGCCGCGCTCGCCGGGGCGCACCACGAACGGCTCGACGGATCCGGCTACCACCGCGGCGCCGCCGCCGCGCAGCTGCCGGGCCCGGCGCGCCTGCTCGCCGCCGTCGACGTGTGGACGGCGCTGGGCGAGGACCGGGCGCACCGCTCCGCGTCGCCGCCCGCACAGGCCCGCGACGCGCTGTGGGCGGAGGTCGCCGCGGGACGGCTCGACGGCAGTGCCGCGGAGGCGGTGCTGGCCGCGGCGGGCCAGGACGGCGGCCGGCCTCGCTCGACGCGTCCGGCCGGGCTCTCCGAGCGGGAGGTCGAGGTGCTGCGACTGATCGCCCGCGGCTGCACGAACCGGGACGTGGGCGGCCGCCTGTCGATCTCGGCCAAGACGGTCGGGCACCACGTGGCGCACATCTACGCGAAGATCGGCGTCACGACCCGGCCGGCGGCGGCGCTGTTCGCGATGGAGCACGATCTGCTGCAGGAATAGGGCGCTCGCCCGATGCGGCGGGCGACCGGGGCCGGCCACGCTGCGTTCCCGACACCGGAAGGAGCGCACGATGAGCGACCACGACCCGGTCCCGGGAAAGGCTATCTCCCGGGACGGCACGCCGATCGCCTACTGGCGCAGCGGGTCCGGCCCACCGCTGGTGCTGGTGCACGGCACCACCGCCGACCACACCCGCTGGCAGATGGTGCTGCCGCTGCTCGAGCCGCACGCCACCGTCTGCGCCATGGACCGGCGCGGGCGCGGCGCCAGCGGTGACGCCGGCCGGTACTGCCTCGCGGCGGAGGCCGGCGACGTCGCCGCGGTCGTCGACGCCGTCGCCGACGCGACGGGCGGGCCGGTCGACGTGTTCGGGCACTCCTTCGGCGCGCACTGCGCGCTGGAGGCGGCCCTCCTGACCGGCAGCGTCCGTCGGCTGGTGCTCTACGAACCCGCAGTCGTTGCGGTGACGCCACCCGGCTGGCTGGACCGGATGACCGAGCTGCTCGCGGCGGGCCGCCGCGAGGAGGTCGTGATCAGCCTGCTGTGTGATCTCGCCGGGATGACCGCCGAGCAGCTCGAGCTCGCGCGCTCGCAGCCGTCCTGGGCGAACCGGATCGCCACCGCGCACACGGTGATCCGCGAGACCCGTGCCGAGGACGACTACCGGCTCGACCCGGCCCGGTTCGCCGGGCTGACCGTCCCGACGCTGCTGTTGGCCGGCTCGGAAAGCCCACCGGAGCTGGCGGCGTCGACCGACGCGCTCGCCGCAGCGCTGCCGGGCGCCCGCGTCGTCACCCTGGCCGGGCACGGCCACGTCGCGATGCTCACCGCGCCGGATCTGTTCTGTTCCGAGGTCCTCGCATTCCTGCGGGAAGGGGAAGCGTCATGACCGAGCACCCGGTCCTGGAGAAGGCCGTCGCCGCCGACGGCACCGCCATCGGCTACTTCCGCAGCGGGTCCGGCCCGCCGCTGGTGCTGGTGCACGGCACCACCGCCGACCACACCCGCTGGCAGGCCGTGCTGCCGCTGCTCGAGCCGCACGTCACTGCGTACGCCGTGGACCGCCGGGGCCGCGGCGGCAGCGGTGACGGCACGACGTACTCGATCGAGGCGGAGGCCGCCGACGTCGCCGCGGTGGTCGACGCGGTCGCCGACGCCACCGGCGGCCCGGTCGACCTGCTCGGGCACTCCTACGGCGGGATCTGCGCCCTCGAGGCGAGCGTGCTGACGGCGGCGGTGCGCAGGCTGGTGCTCTACGAGCCGCCGGTGCTGCCGTCACCGCGGTCGGCCGCCGGCGACCGGCTCGCCGAGCTGCTCGCGGCCGGGCGCCCGGCGGAGGTCGTCGAGACCTTCTTCCGCGATGTGGTCCGCATCCCCGACGGTGACGTCGAGCTGCTGAAGTCGCAGCCCTGCTGGCCGGCGCGGGTCGCGGCAGCGCACACGGTGGTGCGGGAGGAGCGGTTCGGCGACCACTACCGGTTCGACCCGGCCCGGTTCGCCCCGCTCTCCGTGCCGGCGCTGCTGCTGGCCGGCTCGCAGAGCGCGCCGTTCCTGCAGGCCTCCACCGCGGCCGTCGCGGCGGCGGTGCCCGGCGCCCGCACCATCGTCCTCGCCGGGGCAGGCACACAACGCGATGGAGACCGTCCCGGACCGGTTCGCCGCCGAGGTCCCCGGCTTCCTGCACGGCGGCGCGTCGTGACCGGGACCCGGTTCACGGAGCTGGTCGGGTGCGAGCTGCCGCTGCAGTCCGCAGGGATGGGCCTGGTCGCCGGGGTCGAGCTCGCCGCCGCGGTCAGCGCGGCGGGCGGGCTCGGCATGCTCGGCCCGCAACCGCTGCCGCCCGACGCGTTCGCGGCCACGGTCGACGCGCTCGCCCGGCATGCGGCCGGGACGGCGTTCGGGGTCAACTTCCTCGTCCCGTTCCTGGACCCCCGTCAGGTGGACATCGCCGCTCGGCGGGCCAGTGTGGTCGAGTTCATCTGCGGCGATCCCGACGCCGACCTGGTCCGGGCCGCGGGCGCCGCGGGTGCCCTGGTGTCCTGGCAGGTCGGCTCGGCCGCCGAGGCACGGGCGGCGGTCCGGGCGGGCTGTGACCTCGTCGTCGCGCAGGGCACCGAGGCCGGCGGCCACGTGCGCGGCACCCAGCCCCGTGCCGCCGTGCTCGCCGAGGTCCGCGCCGCCGTCGACGTGCCCGTGCTCGCCGCGGGCGGGATCAGCACCGCCGAGACGGTGGCCGAGGTCCTCGCCGCCGGCGCCGACGGGGCGCGGATCGGCACCGCGTTCCTGGCCGCCACCGAGGCCGACGTCCACCCCGACTACCTGCGGCCGTCCTGTCGGCCGACGGCGCGGACACGGTGCTCACCGGGGTGTTCGCCGAGGGCTGGCCCGACGCCCCGCACCGGGTGCTGCGCTCGGCCGTCGAGCGGGCCCGGCTCGCCGCCGGCGACGTCGTCGGTGAGCTGACCGTCGCCGGCGCGACGGTGCCGATCCCGCGGTTCGGCGTCCTGCCGCCGAGCCGCGCGGCCCGCGGCGAGGTCGCGGCCATGGCCCTCTACGCCGGCGAGGGCGTCGGTGCGGTCACCGCGGTGCGGCCCGCCGCGGAGATCGTCCGGGCGCTCACCGCCGCCCTGCGCCGAGGGCCGGGGACGACGTGGCAGGCGCGGGCGTGCTGCCGGCGGCGGCGGTGCCTGCGCCCGCTCGACTTCGTCAGGGCCCGCCGAGGAGGACCACGCGCGTCACCGGTAGCAGTACGAGTCGGACGAGGCGTCCCCGCCCTGCAGCCGGATCTGGTGGACACGCAGGCCGCGGAAGTCGTCCCCGTGGGGGAAGAACGTCTCGTCGACGCTCAGCCCACCGTCGGGATCCGCGTCGAGCTTGGCCATCCAGGCCCCCACCCCCTGGGGGAAGAACTGGTCGTCCCATGCGCCGTAGAGGGAGTTGGTGAAGTACACGCGACGGCCGTCGCGGCTCACCTCGACCATCTGCGGGCCGCCGGCCAGCGGCAGATCGGGGCGAGCGGGATGCGGCGTGCGCCCGACGATGCCGCCGAGCCGGACCGATCCCACCTCACGGGGGTGCGCCGGGTCCGACACGTCGAACTGCTTCATCTCCCCGGTGCCCCAGCACGACACGTACAGGAACCTGTCGTCGACGGAGAGGTCGATGTCGGTGATGATCGGCGGCACCGCGGAGAACGGCTTCAGCGCGGGCGGCAGCAGGTCCGGGTCGGCCGGCTCCGCCGGGATGCTGATGACCTTCTCGACCTTCCACTCGGCCCCGTCGAGGTACCACCGCCAGACCGACCCGGACAGGTCCTCGGTCGAGATCACGACACCGACGAAGCCCCACGTCGCCTCCGGGTCGTGGGACGGGCGGACCTCCAGCGCCATCTGGTGCTGCGCGCCGAGATCGACCCGCTGCAGGTGCCGACCCTCGGCGAGATCCCAGAAGTGCACGGCGTGGCCGTACTTCCCGCCGAGCAGCAGCTCGGGGACGATCCCGTTCTCGATCATCGAAGGGCTGCCCCACTCGCTGGAGATCAACACGTTCTGGTTGAGATGCCACCAGGCGTCATAGGCGTAGTGCTGCGGACCGCGGTCGGTCTCCCACGCCCGCAGCACCTCGAAGCTCGTGTGATCGAGCAGGGCGATCCCACCCGGACCGTCGTCGTCGCCCTGGGCACCGCCGATGCAGGTCAGGAACACCCCGTCCGGCCCGCAGTGCATCGTGTGCGGCCGGGAGTAGCCGGCCTTGTCCGACAGCTCCTTGCCGCTGATGGTCCTGACCAGGCGGGGCGCGCGGGGGTCGGGCTGAGTGTCGAGGACATGGATGTTCGACGACCGCAGGCCGGGAACGAGCAGGTAACGACGGGCCAGCCCGTCCATGTCGTGGCCCTCGTGGCGCAGCGCGCTCGAGCAGGCGTTCCAGCCGAAATGGTGCAGCTCGTCGCCGACGCCGGGGACGTCGGTCCAGCCCACCACGCGTCCGTACGTGTCGGACGACGGGTTCACGTCCACCACGGTCATCGCGTCGTGCTTCTCGGCGTTGCGGTCGAACGCCACGACGTAGGCCAGCTCCTCCGGCGGAGCGGCCGCCGCCTCCGCTGCCGTGCGGTAGAACGTCGGATCCACAGTGGGCTCGGACACGTAAACCTCCCGGGGCTACATCGCCCGGCGGCCGCCGGGCGCGCCTGCGGCCTGGCTACCACTGACCGCGCCGCACGACAAGCCCGAGCCGCGCCCGGCGACGGCGAGGAGGTCGACGCCGAGTCGTTCGCCGGACCGGTCAGCCCGGTCGTCGCCGAGGCGGTGGGCCGATCCGCGGAGGAGGGGCAGCGGCGTCAGCGGCGGGCCCGGCGCCAGGATCCCGAGCGTGCGCCCGCCCCGACCCCGGCCAGGTGCAGGGCCATGCACAGCAGGCCCGCGATCACCAGGAGCTGGGCGGTGAGCACCCCGAACGCCAGCCCGGCGAGCTCGAACAGCAGGGCGAGGCCGAAGAGCACGGCAGCGACGACGGCGAGCATCGGACGACTCCTTCCGTGGGACCGAATCCCTCGGCCGAAGTATGAACCGCACCCCGCTCGTGCGCAGAGCGCGACTCAGGAGTCGAAGTCGACGGTCACCTCGTCGGTGACCGGCACGGACTGGCAGGTCAGCACGAAGCCGGCCGCGACCTCGTCGTCCTCCAGCGCGAAGTTGCGCCGCATCGACACCTCGCCCGAGGTGACCCGCGCCCGGCACGTGCCGCAGACCCCGCCCTTGCAGGCGAAGGGCAGGTCGCCGCGGACCTTCTGCGCCGAGTTCAGCACGGTGTCAGCGCGCGGCAGCGTCAGGGTCGTCCCGCGCCCGTTGAGCACCACGGTGACCTCGCTCGTCTCGCCCTCGACCTCCGCGTCGGGCCGGTGCAGCTCCGGCGGGGGCTCGTCGACGTAGAACAGCTCGCGGTGCACGCGCCTGCGCTGCACGCCGAACGCCGTCAGCACCTCGACCGCGGCCTCGGTCATGCCCAGCGGCCCGCACAGCCACCAGTGGTCGACGTTCTCGACGTCGACGAGCGCGCCCAGCAGCGTCCGGATCTTGTCCCGCTCCAGCCTGCCGGTGAACAGCTCGGCCTCCATCGGCTCGCGGGACAGCACGTGCAGCAGGTGCAGCCGCGGTCCGTACGCGTTCTTGAGGTCGGCGAGCTCCTCGGTGAACATCACCGTGTCGGTGCGGCGGTTGCCGTAGAGCAGGGTGACGCGGGTGTCGGGGAACGCCGCGAGCACCGACGCCGCGATCGACAGCACCGGGGTGATCCCCGAGCCCGCCGCGATCAGGCCGTGGTGGCTGCCCGGCTCGATGTCCGGGGTGAACGACCCCGACGGCGGCGCGACCTCGAGCGTCTCGCCGGGCCGCAGCCGGTCCACCAGCCACTCCGAGAACAGCCCCGTGTCCACGCGGCGCACCCCGATCCGCGGCGACGCACCGGCCGGGGCGCAGATCGAGTACGAACGCCGCTCCTCGACCCCGTCGACGACCCGGCGCAGCGTCAGGTACTGCCCCGGCCGGAACCGGAACGTCTCCCGCAGGTCCGGCGGCACGTCGAGGGTGACGGCGACGGCGTCGTCGCACAGCCACTCCACCCCGGCGACGCGCAGGGCGTGGAACCCGCCGCGCGCGTCCGGCACCGGGACCTCGGTCGCGACGTCCGTGGCCGTCACGTCAGATCTCCTTCATGTGCTGGAAGGGCTCGCGGCAGGCAGTGCACCGCCGCAGCGCGGTGCAGGCCGTCGGGCCGAACCGGGAGAACTCCTCGGTGGCCGGCGAGCCGCAGCGCGGGCACCGCACGGCCGCGCTCGGCACGGTGAGCGTGAGCGGGATCGGCCCGGTGGCGCGGGGTCCGACGCGGTCGGGCGGGGCGACGCCGTGCTCGGCGAGCCTGCGCCGGCCCTCCTCGGAGATCCAGTCGGTGCTCCAGGCCGGGGAGAGCACCGTGCGTACCTCGACCCGCGCGTACCCGGCATCGGCCAGGCGCGCGCGGATGTCGTCGCGCATGACCTCGATCGCCGGGCAGCCCGAGTAGGTCGGGGTGATCGTCACGACCACCGCCTCGCCATCGGTCTCGACCCCGCGCACGACACCCAGGTCGTGCAGGGTCAGCATCGGCATCTCCGGGTCGACGACCTGCGCGACGACCTCCCGGGCGTCCGGCCGCAGCCGGGTCTCGACCGCGTCGCTCACCACCGGGCTCCCCGGTGCGCGCGGGCCAGGCTCTGCATCTCGGCCAGCACGTGCCCGAGGTGTTCGGTGTGCAGCCCCTCCCGCCCCGCGCGACCGCCGACGGTGCCGGCCGGCGGCACCTGCGGCCGGGTGAGCGTCGCCCGGCCGAGCACCTCGTCGAGCACGCCGTCGACCTCCGCGCGGATCTGCGCCGGGTCGACGGCGACCCCC
>Ga0247713_1001617_pt1 | contig 10923 bp, 10 predicted proteins | sample 21E_NmetaG_FD_189936 | JGI IMG/M metagenome (GOLD analysis project Ga0247713, IMG submission 189936) | Soil microbial communities from hillslope of Landscape Evolution Observatory, University of Arizona, Oracle, AZ, United States - 2-1-E_N | ecosystem: Engineered > Artificial ecosystem >... | reverse complement strand
CCGTGATGTGGCTGGGCGCGCTCCGCGAGCGCCGAGGCGTCACAATGCGCGTCGCATGATCGGCGTCACCGGCATTGAAGAGGTCCTTTTCGAGCTCGCGAACGCGCTGCGCATCCCCGTCTTCGCGGCAGCGATCGGCGCGCTCGTCTTCGTGCTCTTCGACCTCGGCGCGTTCGTCGTCGAGCTCACCCGCCGGCGCAGCCACGGCCGCCGCGAGCACGTTCAGGAGGCTGCGTCCAGCGCACGCCAGGCGCTGGCCGCCAACGACACGCCGGCCGCCCAGCACGCGCTCCTGCCGCTGGCCTCCAGCGCGCAGATGGCCGACACGCTCGTCACCCTCGTCGACGGCCATGACCAGCCGGGCATCCACGACCGCCGCGCCAAGGCGCTGGCCGACTTCGACCTCGGCTCGCTGCGCAAGCTCGAGCGCAGCCGCATGCTCGTGCGCTTCGGCCCGGCACTCGGCCTCATGGGCACCCTGATCCCGCTGTCGCCGGCGCTCGAGGGCCTCGCCGAGGGCAACGTCGCACAGCTCTCGGAGAACCTGCGGGCGGCGTTCAGCGTCACGGTCATCGGCCTGCTCATCGGCGCCCTCGCCTTCACGATCTCGCTGGTGCGCGACCGCCTGTACGCCCAGGACCTGTCCGATCTCGAGTACGTGGTCGCCGCGCTCGATCCGCCGCAGGACGGCCGATGATCGCGCGCAGCCGGGTGACGCCGCGCGCCAAGGGCCGCAGCGACCGCGGCGGCGATCCGCTCGCGGGCCTCGTCAACCTCTTCGACCTGGGCATCGTGCTGGCCCTCGCCTTCCTGCTCGCCGCGCTGCAGTCGGTCAACCTGACCGACCTGCTGACGCAGGAGAACGTCACCGTGACGCGCACGGAGGCCAACAGCCAGACGTTGATCATCAAGGAGGGCGAGTCGATCAAGACGGTGCGGCTCAGCAAGGAGACGGTCACGGGCTCGGGGCGCCGCGTGGGCGAGGTCTTTCGCCTCCAGGACGGGCGGCTCGTCTACGTGACGGGCGCCGGCGGCCGGCCGGTCGATCCCACGCCCTGACCCGACCGGTACACGAGCGCCAGCAGGGCGCTGAGCAGCGCCGTCGCGCAGCAGTAGCCGACCTCGGTGCGCAGCAGCTGGTCGTCGATCGCCGGGCTGAGCATCCACGCCAGGAAGGCGCCGGCGCTGACGAGCCACGCGACCGCCGCGCCGCGCGCCTGACCGCGCGCGAGCGCCGCCTGGTTGAGCGTGCCGGCGACGAGGTGAAAGCCCATGCCGAAGCCGACGAGCGCCAGCCCGCCGCGGGCCAGGTCGCGGTCGATGTCGAAGATCGTGCTGACGACGGCCGGGCCGATCGCGAACAGCCCGGCGGCGACCGCGAGCGCGAAGCCGGCGATGGCGAGCACCGTGACGCGGACCGCGCGGCCAAACTCGGCGGCGCCGGCGGTCGCCTGCAGGCCCGCCAGGTGCGGCAGCAGCGATCCCTGGACGGCCTGGAAGAGCTGCAGCGGCGCCCGCGTGATCATCAGCACGCTGAACACGACGCCGGCCAGGACGGGGTCGTCGGCGGTTGCCTCGACGGTCAGTACCGCCGCGTTGAGCAGCGTCTGCTCGGCCACCATGATCGCGAACACCGCGACCGCGAAGCCGAGGCCGTGGCGCATCGTCAGCCCGCCCTCGGTCGCCTGCACCGCGGCGGGGTCGGCGGGCGGGTCGCGGCGCGCGAAGAACCACGGCACCACGAGCAGCGACATGAGCGGCGCGACCGCCATCCCCAGCGCCACCGCCGACTGGCCCGTGGCGATGCCGAGGACGACCGCCAGCGCGAAGCAGACCCGCGAGACCGCCTCGAGGAAGACGAGCAGGCCGTAGAGCTCGAAGCGCTGGTGCCCGGCCAGGAAGCCGCGCGCGAAGTAGCTCGCGGCGTAGGCCAGCACGCCGACGACGAGCACCCAGTACAGCGCCGCCGAGCCGTCGAAGAGATCGTTCTGCAGCAGGTCGCGCAGGGCCAGCGCGATGGCGAGGAACGCCAGCGCGAAGCTCGCCTGGATCGCCAGCGCGACGCGCAGGTTGTGCCCGCCGGTGTGCCCGCGCGCGCGGCGGTCGGCGATCGTCCGCGACAGCAGCTGCTCGATCGGCCGGTAGATGACCGACGCGACGACGAACATGATCGACCAGACGAGCGAGATGCGCTTGTACTCGACGTCGGACAGCGCGTGCGCCGCGAGCGCGAAGTAGGCGAGGGTGACGAGGCCGGTCGTCGCGATCCCGATCGACAGGACCCGCGCGCCGCGCCCGTAGGACGACGACGGGCTAGACGCGGACAAGCAGCATGGTCCACGGAAACGGCGAGCGCGCCTCGACGACGTCGCCGTGGCGCGACAGCAGCTTCACGAAGCTGCGCTTGGACCAGTGGTTGAGGTGCCCCGGCGTGTTGCCCAGCGCCTTGACGTACGCGCCTCTGGCCATGTTCAGGCCGCGCCAGAGCGGCTCGCGCGGCACCGAGACGAGCAGGTGGCCGCTCGCCACGCGCGCCATCTCGGCGACCGTGTGCGCCGGATCGGGCACGTGCTCGAGCACCTCGATCGCCGTCGCGACGTCGAACTCGTGATCGGCGAACGGCAGGTTCTCGGCCTTCATCACCCGGTAGGAGAGGTTCGGCGCCTGGCGCTGCTCCCACTCGGCATGCAGCAGCGGGTCGTCGAGGTCGATGCCGACCACGCGCCGATCGCCGAGGCGCTGCGCCCACTTGTGCGTCAGAACGCCCTCGCCGCAGCCGACGTCGAGCAGCGACTGCGGATCGGCCTGCTCGAAGAGCTCGTCGAGGGTGCGCTCGAAGGCGCCCATGAGGCGCCGCACGACCGGGTTCGTCGAGCCGTACTTGTCGTAGGTGTTGCCGGTGACGGTGCCTTCTGCGTCGACGGTGACCTCCGGGGTCGCCGGACTCACAGGCGCACCACGTCGCGCTCCCCCGTCTTGCCGGTGGCGGCCCCGGCGTCCGCGCCGGTCGTCGGCTTCTGGCCCGTGCCGTCGCCGGCGCCGGGCTCGTAGTGCGACGGCGCGACGCCGAGCTGCAGCTCGATGCGCCGCACGCGCTCGAAGGTGCGCTGGATCATCGTGCGCTGCGCCGACATGAGGTCGCCCATGACGCCGAGCGCGGCCAGCACCATCGCCGCGTTGAACAGCACGGCGCCGAGGATCAGCGACTGGACGTGGCCCGCGCCCTCGTCCTCGACGATGTAGAAGTACGCGAAGCGCGCCCAGACGACGAGCGCGACGAGCCCCATCACGGCGGCCGCGGTCATGAAGACCCGCAGCGGCTCGTACTGCGAGTAGATGCGGAAGATCGAGACCGAGTTGCGGCGCACGTAGGACCACATGGACGGAAACAGGCGCGACTCGCGCGTCTTGGGGTTCGTCCGGATCGCGACGTGGTCGACGGCGACGAGCTGCTTGCCGGCCTGGATGATCGTCTCCAGCGTGTACGTGAACTTCGAGACCACCGCCATCTGGATCGCGGCCTCGCGGTTGTAGGCGCGAAAGCCCGAGGTCGTGTCGGGCACCTCGGTCGCCGACGCCTGGCGCACGACCCACGAGCCGAGCTTCTGCAGCGAGATCTTCAGCGGCGAGAAGTGCTCGATCTTGTGCACCTCGCGGTTGCCGACGACCATGTCGGCCTTGCCGGCGAGGATCGGGCCGACGAGCTTGGGGATGTCCTTGCCGTCGTACTGGTTGTCGCCGTCGGTGTTCACGATGACGTCGGCGCCGAGCTTCAGGCACGCGTCGAGGCCGGCCTGGAAGCCCGCGGCCAGTCCCTTGTTGTTCGTCAGGCGGACGATGTGATCGACGCCGCCCGCCCGCGCCACCTCGATCGTCCTGTCCGTGGAACCGTCGTCGATGATCAGCCACTCGACCGCGTCGAAGCCGTCGACGCGCCTCGGCAGGTCCGCCAGCACGAGCGGAAGGGTCTGCTCCTCGTTGAAGCAGGGGATCTGGATGATCAGCTTCATGCGGTGGGTCCGCGTGGAATCCTAACGTTCATCGAAGTGTCATCCCCGCCCAGCGCCACCAGCCCGGCCACCGTCGCATCGCCGCCGCCCGCCGAGGCTCCTCCGGCGCGCCGCCGGCGGCTGCCCGCGATCCGCACCGCCCTCCTCGAGCGGGCCGGCCTCGGCGTGCTCGCGCTCGCCGCCCTCGTCGGCTACCTCGTGTACCCGACGTATCCGAACTACGACTCGTACTACTCGCTGCTGTGGGGGCGCGAGCTCGTCGCGCTCGACCCGCTCTCGTTTCAGGCCTACCGCGCCCCGACCGAGCATCCGCTGGCGATCGCGTTCGGCGCGCTGCTGACGCCGCTGGGCGACGGCGCCGACCGCGTGATGGTCGCCTGCGCGGTCATCTCGTTCCTCGTCCTCGTCGCCGGGATCTACGCGCTCGGCAAGACCGCGTTCACGCCGCTCGTCGGCTTCGTCGCCGCCGCGCTGCTCGTCTCGCGCTTCGACTTCCCGTTTCTCGCCGCCCGCGGCTACATCGACATCCCGTACCTGGCGGTGGTCATCTGGGCGGCGGTGATCGAGCTGCGCGCGCCCCGCCGCCACCCGGTCCTCGTGCTCGGCCTGCTGGCCGCCGCCGGGCTCATGCGCCCGGAGGCCTGGCTGCTGGCCGGCGTCTACTGGCTGTGGATCGTGCTGCGCCACGACGTGACGTGGGGCCGGCGCGCGATCTACGCCGCGCTGGCGGCGATCGGCCCGCTCGTGTGGGTCGCCGTCGACTTCGCGGTCACCGGCAACCCGCTGTACTCGCTGACCGGCACCCAGGACCTCGCCGAGGAGCTCGGTCGCAACAAGGGCGGCGCGGCGGTCCCGGCGGCGCTGTACACGTTCCTCGTCAAGCTCGCGAAGTTCCCGGTCGTCGTCGCGGGCGCGTTCGGCCTCGTCCTCGCGGTCCTGCTGACCCCGCGCCGCGCGCTCATGCCGCTGGCGCTGTTCGCGATCGGCGCGGGCACGTTTGCGCTCGTCGGCCTCGCCGGCCTGTCGGTCATCGACCGCTACCTGCTCGTCCCGTCGCTGTGCGTCATGGTCTTCGCCGCGGTGTTCATCGCCGGCTGGACGATGCTCGAACCCGGCAACGGGTGGCGCCGCGCCTGGATGACGGGCGCGGCCGCGATCGTCATCTTCGGCGTCGTGTTCACGGCGACCCGCGTTAACCTCGTCCAGCTGCGCAACGAGTTGCAGTTCCGCGGCGATTCCCACGCGGCGCTCGAGCAGGTGCTGCACCACCCCGCCGTCGCCCGAGGGCTGCGCTGCGGACCGGTCTACGTGCCCAACCACAAGCTCATCCCCGACGTGCGCTGGATCCTCGACCGCCCGAAGTCGGGGGTGCTCGCGCGCTCCAACGTGCGCTCCGAGAAGAACCCCGCGCCGCCGCCGTCGCGCGGCGTCGTGCTGCTCGTGCACAATCGGCCGGCCCTGTTCAAGCAGGCGTGGGTGACGCCCGCCGACGAGTCGGCCGACAACCTCCCGCCCGCGGGCTACGATCGCGCCGCCACCAGCCGCTACTACGCCGCGTATGTCAACTGTTGAGAGCCCCCAGCGAGGCGGCGAGGGCGACGCGCCGCCGCGGTCGGCGTCCGCCGGCGAGGGCGGGCTGAACGCCCTGCTGACCGGGACGGGGCTGAGCCTGCGCACGCCCAGCCGCGAGCGGCTGATCTGGGGCGCGGCGGTCGCCGGACTGCTGCTGCTGGCCTTCGGGCTGCGCATCTGGGGCAACGGGCACGGCCTGCCCTACGCCTACAACTCCGACGAGAACGCGCATTTCGTGACCCGCGCGATCGGCCTGTTCGGCCACGACTGGGATCCCAACTACTACGTCAACCCGCCCGCCTACACGTACGTCGTGCACCTCGTGCTCGGCGCCTGGTACGGCGGCCGCGCGGGCGTGTCGACCGCCTTCGCCGCTGACCCGACCGAGATCTGGCTCATCGCCCGCACGATCGCCGCGCTGCTGGGAACGCTCGCGATCTGGCTGCTGTACCTGGCCGGCGCCCGGCTCGTCGACCGCCGCGTCGGCCTGCTGGCGGCCGGCATCTTCACCGTCGCGTTCCTGCCGGTCTTCTATTCCAAGCTCGCGCTCAACGACGTGCCGACGCTGGCCGGCGTCTGCCTCGCGCTGTGGGGCGCCGCCGGGGTGCTGCGCCACGGTCGCATCCGCGACTACCTCCTGGCCGGCCTCGGCCTCGGCCTGGCGTGTGCGACGAAGTACACCGGCGGGATCGTGCTGCTGCCGATCGTCGCGGCCGCGATCGCGCAGTTCGCTGCCGCCGGCGGCCGCGCGAGCGCGCTGCGCGGGATCGCCATCGTCGCGGTCGCGTCGCTGGCGTCGTTCGTCGTGGCCAACCCATACGCGGTGCTGGACTTCTCGTCGTTCTGGAACGGCCTGACGCATCAGTCCACGGCCTCCGGCGACGCCGCCGGGAAGCTCGGGCTCACGCAGGACTCCGGCTACCTCTACTACCTGTGGTCCTTCGGCTGGGGGCTGGGCTGGCTGCCGCTCGTCTTCGCCGTGGGCGGTGCGATCCGGCTGTTCGCCGACGAGCGGCGGCTGTTCTGGCTGCTCGTGCCGGCGATCATCGTGTTCGTCCTGTTCATGGGCTCGCAGGAGCGCTACTTCGGGCGCTGGCTCATGCCGGTCTTCCCGTTCGTCTGCGTGCTGGCCGCGTACGGCGCGATGGAGCTGGCCGACTGGCTCGGCCGCCGGGCGCCCGGGTTGCGCCCGACGCTCGTCGCGGCCGCCGTCGTCGTGCTCTGCGGGCAGGGCTTCGTCTACTCGCTGCATTCGGGCCTGGTGCTGTCGCGCGAGGACACCCGCAACATCGCGCGCGACTGGATGGTGAAGAACGTCGCCGAGCGCGCGAAGGTCGTCGTCGAGCCGGTCGTGCCCGACCAGTGGGCGCAGGACGTCGGCAAGCCGTCGCCGCTGACCGACAACGGCAACCGCTGGAGCAAGTATCCGCTCAGCCGCAAGATCGATCCGCAGACCGGCGAGCCCGTGCCCGGCGCGGCCGGCGTCGTGAACATCGAGGACTTCGAGACGGTGCTGCATCCGGAGCTCGTCGACGTCTTCGAGGAGATGGCCTACTGCTGGGTCGTCGTGGGGTCGACGCAGCGCGGTCGCGCCGAGGCCGAGCCCGACGTCGTGCCGCAGGCGCTGGCGTACTACGCGGAGCTCGAGCGCCGCGCGGACGTCGCCTACGAGGTCTCGCCATACGCCAAGGGCAAAGGGCCCGTGGCGTTCAACTTCGACTGGACGTTCAACTACTACCCGCTGGCCTACAACCGGCCCGGACCGACGATGACGATCTATCGCCTGAAGGGCGGCGGCTGCGCCGAGGAGCTGACCGCAGCTCCGTAGCCCGCGTCCCTATGCTGCGGTTGTGTCCACGCTGACCGCGGTCGACCACGACCATCTCGCCCGCTCGATCGAGCTCGCCGAGTTCGGCCTGGGGCGCGTGCATCCCAACCCGATGGTCGGCGCGCTGCTCGTGCGCGACGACAAGGTGCTGGGGGAGGGCTGGCACGACGAGTGCGGCGGCCCGCACGCCGAGGTCAACGCGATCGCCGCCGCGAGGGCGGCGGGGGCCGACCCGGCGGGCGCGACGCTCTACGTGTCGATGGAGCCGTGCTGTCACCACGGCAAGACCCCGCCGTGCACCGACGCGATCATCGCCGCCGCCATCGCCCGTGTCGTCGTCGCGTCCGACGACCCGAGCGCGAAGGCCGCCGGCCGCGGCCTGGGCATCCTGCGCGACGAGGGCGTTGAGGTCGCCGTCGCCGAGGGCGACGTCGCCGCGCGCGCCCGCCTCATCAACCAGGCCTTCCGCAAGCACGCTCGGACCGGCCGGCCGTGGGTGCTGTTCAAGTCGGCCATGACGCTCGACGGCAAGGTCGCCACCCGCACCGGCGACTCGCAGTGGATCTCCGACGAGTCCAGCCGCGCCCGCGCCCACCGCTGGCGTGCGAGCATGGACGCCGTCGCCGTCGGGATCGGTACCGCGCTGGCGGACGACCCGCAGCTCACCTCGCGGGTCGAGGGCGTCCACCACCAGCCCTGCCGCGTCGTCTTCGACGCCACGGCGCGCCTGCCGCTGGACTCCCAGCTCCTGCGCGCCGCGCCGGAGTCGGCGCTCGTCGTCGTCGTCTCGCGCGCCGCGCACCGCTCGGCGATGGAGGCGCTCGCGATGGCCGGCGCCGACGTCGTCGTGGCGACCGGCGAGAACGAGCCCGCGCGGGTGCGCTCGGCGCTGGACCAGCTCGGTGCGAAGGGCATCACGTCGATCCTGCTCGAGGGCGGCCCGCACCTGGCCGGCGCCTTCCTCGACGCCGGCGAGATCGACGAGGTGCGGCTGTTCCTCGCGCCGCTGCTGCTCGGCGGACGCGCGGCGCGCGACCCGCTGGAGGGCGAGGGCGCCGAGCAGATCTCCGAGGCGATCCGCGCGCTGACGCTCGACTGCGAACGCGTCGCCGACGACCTGCTGATCTCCGCCCGGTTGCGGGAGTGGTAGGTGTTCACCGGCCTCGTCGCGGACCTCGGCCGCGTCGCCGCGCTCGATCCGACTGACGAGGGCCTGCGGCTGACGCTCGGCACCCGTCTGGCCGCCGACGTCGACGAGGGCGACTCGGTGGCGGTCAACGGCGTGTGCCTGACCGCGACGGCCGTCGGCCCGGACAGCGTCGGCACCGACGTCATGCACGAGACGCTCGAGCGCAGCACGCTCGGCGACGTCCGGCCGGGCGCGCCGGTCAACCTCGAGCTCGCGGTGCGCGCCGCCGACCGGCTCGGCGGCCACATCGTGCAGGGCCACGTCGACGGGGTCGCCACGGTCGCGGGGGTGCGCGAGGACGGCTTCGCCAGCGTCGTCACGTTCGTGCCCGCGGACCCCGCGCTGCTGCGCTACGTCGTCGAGAAGGGCTCGATCGCGGTCGACGGGGTGTCGCTGACCGTGGCGCGGATCGACGACGCGGCCTTCGACGTCTGGCTGATCCCCGAGACGCTGGAGCGGACCACGCTCGGCGCGGCCGGCGCCGGCACGCGGGTCAACCTCGAGGTCGACGTCGTGGCCAAGTACGTCGAGAAGCTGCTGCCCCGCTGATCGCGCAGAGGCCGTCCGCCGCCGCCACCGGACGGGCGGATCGCCGCGTTTGGCAAGCTTGGTGGCATGAGCTCGCAGACACGCACGCCGTTCGCGACGATCGACGAGGCCCTCGAGGACATCCGCGAGGGCAAGATGGTCGTCGTCTGCGACGACGAGGATCGCGAGAACGAGGGCGACCTGACGATGGCCGCGCAGTTCGCGACGCCCGAGTCGATCAACTTCATGGCCACGCACGGCCGCGGACTGATCTGCCTGTCGCTCACGCCGCAGCGCTGCGACGAGCTCGGCCTCGACCTCATGGCGGCCAAGAACGAATCGCCGTTCGAGACACCGTTCACCGTCTCGATCGAGGCCCGCGAGGGCGTCACCACCGGCATATCCGCGCATGATCGGGCCCGGACCATCCAGGTCGCCATCGACCCCGAGAGCTCTCCCCGCGACCTCGTTCAGCCGGGCCACATCTTCCCGCTCAAGAGCCGGGCGGGCGGCGTGCTCGAGCGCATCGGCCAGACCGAGGCGGCGGTCGACCTCGCTCGTCTCGCCGGGCTGAACCCGGCCGGCGTCATCTGCGAGGTCATGAACGACGACGGGACGATGGCGCGCGTGGAGGACCTCGTCGGCTACTGCGCCCGCCACGGCCTGAAGATGATCACGGTCGCCGACCTGATCGCCTACCGCCGGCGCCACGACAAGCTCGTCGAGCGCGTCGTCTCGACGAAGCTGCCGACCGGCTTCGGCGACTTCGAGGCCGTCGGCTACCGCGAGCTCGTCGGCGGCAAGCACCACGTCGCGCTCGTCAAGGGGGAGGTCGACGGCAAGCAGGACGTGCTCGTCCGCGTGCACTCCGAGTGCCTGACCGGCGACGTCTTCCACTCGCTGCGCTGCGACTGCGGCGAGCAGCTCGAGTCGGCGCTGGCGATGATCGAGCGCGAGGGCACCGGGGTCCTGCTCTACCTCTCCCAGGAGGGCCGCGGCATCGGCCTGCTCAACAAGCTGCGCGCCTACAAGCTGCAGGAGGGCGGGATGGACACCGTCGAGGCCAACCTCCAGCTCGGGCTGCCGGCGGACCTGCGCGACTACGGCATCGGCGCGCAGATCCTCGTCGATCTCGGCCTGAGCTCGATCCGGATCCTCACGAACAACCCCAAGAAGATCCGCGGCCTCGAGGGCTACGGCCTGTCGGTCGCCGAGCAGCTGCCGATCGAGCACATCTCCAACCCGCACAACGAGCACTACCTGCGGGCCAAGCGCGACCGCATGGGCCACACGCTGCACCACCAGGGCCTCGACGTCGACAAGGAGATGCTCCACGACGAGGAGCGCCAGGACGCGCAGTCACAGGACGCCGATCGGTGAGCGAGCCCGCCCGGGCGCGCTACGCGATCGTCGTCGGGCGCTTCTACACCGAGCTGGCTGAGCGGCTCGTGACCAGCGCCACGCGCGTGTTCGAGGCGGCGGCGGGCGAGGGCGCCGTCGACGTCTTCGACGTGCCCGGTGCCTTCGAGTTGCCGCTGGCCGCGCAGCTCGCCGCCCAGAGTGGCCGCTACGCCGGCGTGGCCTGCCTCGGCGCGGTCATCCGCGGCGAGACGACGCACTACGACTACGTCTGCAACGAGTCGGCGCGCGGCATCCAGGACGTCGCGCTGCGCACCGGCGTGCCGTGCAGCTTCGGCGTCGTCACCGTCGAGAACATGGAGCAGGCGATGGCGCGCACCGGCGGCGGCAGGCGCGATCAGGGCGCCCACGCCGCCGGTGCGCGCCATCGCCTGCTC
>Ga0247713_1001616_pt1 | contig 10924 bp, 11 predicted proteins | sample 21E_NmetaG_FD_189936 | JGI IMG/M metagenome (GOLD analysis project Ga0247713, IMG submission 189936) | Soil microbial communities from hillslope of Landscape Evolution Observatory, University of Arizona, Oracle, AZ, United States - 2-1-E_N | ecosystem: Engineered > Artificial ecosystem >... | reverse complement strand
ATCGTATTCGCAGGACCCGCCGCGGGGGTCCTGCGAATACGATGGCGCCATGGGCACCGGTGAGGAGGTCCTGAACGTCGACGGCCGTGAGGTGGCGGTCAGTCACCCGGAGAAGATCTTCTTCTCGGAGCGCGGCGAGACCAAGCTCGATCTCGTGTTGCACTACCTCCGTCACGCGGAGGCGTTCATGCGGGTGTGCGGCGGCCGTCCGACCCTGATGCAGCGGTTCCCCGAGGGAGCCGAGGGTCCGAACTTCTTCCAGAAGCGGGTGCCCCGGTCCATCCCCGAGTGGCTGCAGACCACCATCGTGAGCACGCCGAACGGCACGACTTCGCAGGCGCTCGTGTTAGCCGACCTCGCGCACGTCGTGTGGGCGGTGAACATCGGTTGCCTCGGCTTCCACGTCTGGCCCTATCTGGCGGCAGACCCCGACCACACCGACGAGCTGCGCCTCGACCTCGACCCGCAGCCCGGCGTCAGCTTCGATCAGGTGCGCGAGGCGGCGTGGGAGCTGAAGGCGCTCCTCGACGAGGCGGGCATCCGGGGCTACCCGAAGACGACCGGGAACCGCGGGATCCATGTGTACGTGCGTCTGGAGCCGCGGTGGGACAGCTACCAGGTGCGGTCGGCGGCGGTGGCGGTGGCGCGCGAACTGGCCCGTAGACGTGCCGACCTCATCACCGACGCGTGGTGGAAGGAGGAGCGCGGCTCCCGGGTGTTCGTCGACTTCAACCAGAACGCACCGCACAAGACCGTGTTCGGAGCGTGGTCCGTACGGGCGCGTCCGGGAGCCCAGGTCTCGACCCCCCTGTCATGGGAGGAGATGAACGAGATCCATCCCGACGAGCTCACGATCGCCACCCTCGAGGGTCGGGGCGACCCCTGGCTGGAGATGAACGACTATCCCCAGGACCTCGATCCGCTCCTGGAGATGAACGAGCGCGACAGAGCGAACGGGATGATGGACGCGCCGTGGCCCCCGGTGTACCCGAAGCAGCCGGACGAGCCGCCGCGCGTCGCCCCGAGCCGGGCCCGGAAGTCCTAGGGCGTCAGGACGATCTTCGTGCAGTCGTCCTGCTTGTGCTTGAAGATCTCGTAGCCGCGCGGCGCCTCGTCGAGCGTCATCCGATGGGTGATCACGAAGCTCGGATCGATCTCACGGTCCTGGATCCGCTGCAGGAGCGGACGCAGGTAGCGATGCACGTGGCACTGGCCGGCCTTCAGCGTGAGCGACCTGTTCATGAACGACCCGGTGGGGAACTTGTCCATGAACCCGCCGTACACGCCGACCACCGAAACGATCCCCCCGTTGCGGCAGCTCGTGATCGCCTGGCGCAGGGCGTGCCCCCGCTCCGTCTGCAGCCGCAGCCCCTGCTTCACCCGGTCGTAGGCGTTGATGAGCGGCGTCCCATGGTGCGCTTCCATGCCTACGGCGTCGATGCACGCGTCCGGACCCCGTCCCCCCGTCATGTCCTTCAGGGCCTCCGAGACGTCTACCTCCTCGTAGTTCAGGACCTCGGCTCCCCTCGCCCGGGCCATCTCCAGCCGGTACGGGAAACGGTCGATCGCGATGACGCGGTGAGCACCGAGCAGGTAGGCGCTCGCGACGGCGAAGAGTCCCACCGGTCCGGCTCCCCAGACCGCGATGATGTCCCCTTCGGAGATCTCGCACATCTCGGCCCCCATGAAGCCGGTGGGGAATATGTCGGTGAGGAAGAGGACCTGCTCGTCCGTGAGCGTGTCGTCCTCGATCTTCAACGGGCCGATATCGGCGAACGGCACCCGGACGTACTCGGCCTGCCCTCCCGCGAACCCGCCCGTGAGGTGTGAGTACCCGAAGATCCCGGCCGTGGGATAGCCGAACATCTTCTCGGCTAGCGCGGCGTTGGGGTTGGAGTTCTCGCACAGGGAGTAGAGCTCTCGCTCACACGCGTTGCACGCGCCGCAGGCGATGGGGAACGGGACGATCACCCGGTCCCCCACCTTGAGGTTGGTCACGGCCGACCCGAGCTCGACGACTTCGCCCATGAACTCGTGTCCGAGCACGTCGCCGTTGCGCATCGCCGGGATGTAGCCGTCGTAGAGGTGAAGGTCGGATCCGCAGATCGCGGTGGACGTGACGCGGACGATGGCGTCGCGTGGGTCGAGGATCCGGGGATCGGGGACGTCCAGGATCTCGACCGAGTTGATCCCCGTCCAGCACGCCGCCCTCACGACGACACCTCCGCCGGCTGAGCCGCCCGGTACGGGAGCTGCTGGAGGGTCCCGCCCGCATCCGGGGTGGCATCGGAGCGGACGACGTGTCCGGTCTCGACGAGCTGCTTGAAGCGGCGCAGCTCGTCGCGGGCGTGTCCGTCCGAGGTCTCCAGCACGACCTCGGTCCCCTGTCCGGCGGGAGCCTCCGTGAAGGTCACCGATCCAGGTGTGCCCACGCCCGCGTGAAGGTCATCCCACGCGCGTCGCACCTCGTCGGGAGCCCGGTTCACGGTCGCGACGGCACGCGTGTGGGAAGGAGCGGGGTCGCCGGAGACGCTGCGCATCACGTCCGCCACCGTCGCTCCCACTACAGCGGCGGCCGCCCCGGCCGTGCGTGCACCGGCTCCCGGGGACCGGCCGAGGGTGAGCAGAGCGAGGTCGAGGACGTCGCCGGCGACGCGCCCCCAGAAGAAGACCGTCCGGTGCGTGGCGAGTATGGCCACCCCGGCGGCCACCTCGCGGGCGCCCATGGCCCGCATCACCCGCCTCGCGGTCGGCGTGGCACGGACACCGACCATCCTGTTCACCGCGTCCGGCATGGCCAGCTGCGCGGCTCCGAGCCCGACGCTGAACCAGCCGAGGGCCCGTCCAAGTGGGTCGTGGTGTTCGTGGTGGCTCATGGGGCTCCCCTCATCCGTGGGTGAACCCCTCCCATGCCCTCCACCCATGGGGGGCAAACGCGGTCCCGCGAACCGGCGTGGCTAGGTGGGTCCGGCCCGGTAGGGCGTCTGCCCGTTCGAGCGCTCGAGCTCCGCGCGCAACTCCGCCTCCCGCTCGCGCATCGCCTCCCGCCCCTCGCGCAGGGCCTCCCGCAGCCGTGCTCCCAGCTCACGACCCCGCGCCGTCGCCGACTGCGCCACCTCGGCTCCCCGGGCGGCAGCCGCATCGACCGCCTTCGTCGGCATCTGCTTCGCCTTCTCCCGCGCCCACACGTATAACCCCACGCCGGCCATCGCTCCGAGGAGGAGCCAGCGGATCCGCTTCAACATCAGCGTTCCCTCATCTTCTGCCAGGCCCGCGCGGCGCCTGCGGCCAGAGCCACCCCCCGGACGGCCGGGTTGGCGATGGCGGTGGCGAGCGTGGTCGTCACCTTCTCGACGGCGGTGACCGTCCCCTTGACCGACTCGAGTATCCCTTCGACCTGGACGAGTTCGCGGTTCACACCGTCGACGGTCTCGTTCACGTCCGAGAGCATCGGGACGACCTGACGCCGGAGATCCTCCAACAGGTCGCGCGTCGACGTGAGGACCCGGAACAGGCTGAGCAGGACGACGCAGAGGAAGGCGACCAGGATCGCCCAGAAGACCGCGGCCGCGACGAGCGCCCACCCGCTCAACGACACATCCACGCGCACCTCCGCACTCGACGTCCGGGTAGATGTTCTACCGGATGCCGGGGCCCGGTCGCGCGCCAGCGCGGCCACGAGGGACCGCTTCATACTGGGGGCCTCGTCCGGTACCCAGGAGGGAAGATGCGTCTGCCGCTGAGCGGCCGTGCCCTGTCGGCGCTGCTGTCCGTGCTCGTCCTGGTGACGGGGTCGGGCGCGCTCGGCCACCGGTGGATGACCGAACCCGACCCCGTGTCCGTGGACCAGGCGCTCGAGGAGTACCGTTCGTCGGCGACCCCCGCTCCTGGGCAGCAGGACGCGCCCGCCACGGGTCTGCAGCCCACCGACGGGCCGCCCGACGACGCGACCGCGCCGGGGACGGACGCAGCCCGGCCCGGTCGGGCGCCCTCCGGCGGCGGACCGGCGGCCCCGACACCGGCGCCGGCTCCCGGCTCGGTCCCGCCGCCCCCGCCCGGCGTGTACACGTGGCAGACGGACGGGTGGGAGGAGGCCGGTTTCCGGCGCACGTACCCGACCGAGACGACCCGCATCGTGACGCCTCGCGACGCGCGCAGCGTGACGAACAACCACAAGTTCTCCCAGGACCATGAGGAGTGGTTCGTCCTGCAGAGCACGGACAGGGGTGGGGTGATGTCGGAGCGTCGGATGAAGATCACCTTCGGTCCGGTCACCGTCGACCGGACCGTCGTCTTCGACCCGCCGCTGCTCGGCGTCCCGATCCCCCATCAGGTGGGCGCCCGCTGGCAGGGGACATGGACCGGCGCCACGTCCGGGTCGTACACCGGCGAGACGCTCGAGAAGCGCACCGTCCGCATCGGCAACGAGGACGTGGAGGTGTACGTCAACGAGCTGAGGATGACGATGCGGGGGGAGAGCGAGGGGGAGGTCATCACGCGGCTGTGGTACTCCCCCGCCCACCGCCTGATGGTCCGCGAGGAGGGGAACTACACGATGCGCGGGGGCCCGGGGACCTATCGCACGGAGTACACGATCACCCTGCGCTCGACCAGGCCGCAGGCCTAGCGGTCCGGCTCCCAGTACCGCCGATCCTCAGCCTCCTCCGGCCGGTACCTCTGCTCGACCCCCGGGTGGTCGTGCGGGTACCGGTACCCCTTCCCCTCCTTCGTCAGCTGACGCGCCACGACCGGGTCGGACGAGCGCAGGTGCGGAGGGACCTGCGTCGTAGCGAGTTCGCTCACGTGCTTGCGGGCTGCGCCTATGGCCCGGTAGACGGCGTTGGACTTCGGCGCGAGCGACAGGTAGACGGCGCCCTGGGCCAGGTTGAGCTGCGCCTCCGGGAGCCCTACGTGCTCGAGCGCGTGCGCCGTCGCGACAGCTACGACGAGGGCCTGCGGGTCGGCCATCCCGATGTCCTCCGACGCGAAGATGACCATCCGCCGGGCTATGAAGCGAGGGTCCTCGCCGCCCTCGAGCATCTCGGCCAGCCAGAAGAGCGCCGCGTCCGGGTCGGACCCGCGCATCGACTTGATGAACGCGCTGATCACGTCGTAGTGGCGGTCCTGCGCCTTGTCGTAGCGCACGACGCGGCGCGCCATGGCGGCCTTGGCATCGTCGATGGCCACCCGCGCGTCCTCCCGTGAGAGCGCGAGCTGGGCGGCTGCCTCGAGCGCGTTCAGTGCTACCCGGGCGTCTCCCCCGCCGGTGGTGGCCAGCCACTCGAGCGCCTCGTCGTCGGCGCTGACACCCGTGTCGCCCAGGCCGCGGGCGGGGTCGGCGAGCGCGCGCCGCATGAGCTCGATGACGTCGGACGGCGCGAGCGGCTCGAGCCGGAAGAGCAGGGACCGCGAGACCAGCGGCGAGTTCACCTCGAAGAAGGGGTTCTCGGTCGTGGCTCCGATGAGAACGAGGGAGCCGTCCTCGACGGCGCCCAGGAGGGCGTCCTGCTGGGCGCGGTTGAAGCGGTGGATCTCGTCGAGGAACAGGACCGTCCGGCCCTGGGTCTGCGCCTTCGCGATCACCTTCCGGACATCCGCCACCCCGGCCGAGATGGCGGAGAGCTGCTCCACCGGGGAGTCGGTGCGGCTCGCGACGATGTGCGCGATCGAGGTCTTGCCGGTCCCCGGGGGCCCCCACAGGATCGCCGACCGCAGCTCGTCGCGCTCGATGAGCGCTCGCAGCATCGTCCCCGGACCGACCACGTGCTGCTGGCCGACGATCTCGTCCAGCGTGCGCGGGCGCATGCGGACGGCGAGCGGGGGTCGGCCCTCGAACAAGGAAGGGCTTCGCTGCATGGCCTCACCCTAGCGTCCCCGCCCGTCCGGTCGGAGTCTCGGCTGGCGATCAGCGCTTGACGAGCCGGAACATCACGAAGCCCGGACGCTCGTGGAGCTTGGCGTACGTGTCGGGGAACCGGGCTCCCATCTCGTCGCCCGGTAGCGGTTCCACCAGCCTCTCGATGACGAACCCTGCCTCATGGAACTCGGCGCACGTCACGGTCAGCGGGAGCCTCCAGTAGCGCACCTGCCACCCGTTCACCCACGTCTCCTCGACGGGCTCGACGTCGAAGTAGCTCCCGCCGAGCCGGACCCAGTCCGTCGTCGGGTGGTGCGTGGATACGACGAGGTAGCCGTCCGGACGCAGGACGCGATGGACCTCCCGCAGCAGCGATGTCCGGTCGTCCAGGTGATGGATGACGAGAGCCATGACAGCCACGTCGAAGGAGGACTCGGGGAGGTCGAGGGGTTCGGATAGGTCCTGGACCCTGAACTCCGCCTCCGGGACCCGCTCCCGGGCCAGCTCGACCATGCGGGGCGATCCGTCGAGACCCATGAGGGACGCGCCGCGGGAGACCAGCTCGGCGGCGTACAGGCCGGGACCGCATCCGACGTCCAGCACCCGCTTCCCGGACACGTCACCGACCAGCTCTAGGACGGCCGGGCGGTCGTACAGCGCGTTGTAGGCGCCGTGCGCCGCGTGCTCCGCGTACTGGTCGGCGAAGTCCTCCCAGGACCTACTTCCGGTCATCGTCGACGAGCCGGATGCGCAGGTCGCGCAGCTGCTTCGGGTCCACCGGGGATGGGGCTCCCATCATGAGGTCCGACCCCGTCTGTGTCTTGGGGAACGCGATCGTCTCCCTGATGTTGTAGTTGCCGGTGAGCAGCATCACGATCCGGTCGATCCCGATCCCGACGCCGCCGTGCGGGGGGGCGCCCCAGCGCAGCGCCTCGAGGAAGAAGCCGAACCTGGCCTCCGCTTCCTCGGCGCTCATCCCGATGACGTCGAACACCTTCTGCTGGATGTCCGGACGGTTGATCCGGATCGAACCGGACAGCATCTCCAGCCCGTTGCATACCAGGTCGTAGGACTGCGAGACCGCCCGTCCGGGATCGCCGTCGAGCAGTTGGATCGAGTCCGCCGTGGGGGCCGAGAAGGGGTTGTGGGCGGCGTCCCAGCGCTTCTCGTCCTCGCTCCACTCGAAGAGCGGGAAGTCGACCACCCAGAGGAAGCGCCAGTCCGCGGGGTCGGAGGGGGAACGCACCACGCCGGTGTCCCGCGCCATCTCAAGGCGGAGCTGACCGAGCACGGTCGACGCGAGCAGCGGATCGCCCGCTACGAGCAGCAGGAGGTCGCCCACCTCTGCCCCCAGGCCCTCTCGTATCCCCTTCAGCTCGGCTTCGGACAGGAACTTCGCGATCGGCGCGCGCAGCGTGTCCGGCTCGACGACCATCCACACGACGCCGGGCGCGGATCCGAGTTCCTTGGCCCGCTCGATCAGCGCGTCCGACCTCGCCCGCGAGAGCCCCTCCCCCGCCCCCGGGACACGTAGGCCGCGGATCGCGCCTCCGCCCTCGACCACGCCGGCGAACGCCTTGAACTCCGTGGAGGCGAAGACCTCGGTGACGTCGACGATCTCCGGACCAGCCCGCAGGTCGGGCTTGTCGTTGCCGAAGCGGTCCATCGACTCCTGGTAGGAGATGCGCTCGAAAGGGACCGGGAGCTCGTGTCCGAGGCACTCCCGCCAGATGGAGGCGAAGACCCCTTCGACCATCGTGAGCACGTCGTCACGCTCGACGAAGGACATCTCCAGGTCGAGCTGCGTGTGCTCGGGCTGGCGGTCGGCGCGCAGGTCCTCGTCGCGCAGACAGCGGGCGATCTGGTAATAGCGCTCGACCCCGGACACCATCAGGATCTGCTTGAAGATCTGCGGCGACTGGACGAGGGCGTAGAAGCTGCCGGGCTGGAGCCTCGACGGCACGAGGAAATCGCGCGCCCCCTCCGGCGTCGATCGCGCCAGGATCGGCGTCTCGATCTCGAGGAACCCCTGCGCGTCGAGGAACGAGCGCATCGCGGTGACGGCCTGCGTCCGCGTGCGGAGCATGTGCTGCATGGGAGCCCGGCGCAGGTCCAGGTACCGGTACCGGAGCCGTGTCTGCTCCTCGGCCTCCACCTCGTCGGCGATAGGGAACGGCAGCGGCGGGCACTCCGCGAGGATCTCGATCGTCGACGCCACCACCTCGACGTCGCCGGTCTCGAGGCGCGGGTTCTCCGTCCCCTGCGGGCGCGTGCGGACGGTCCCCCTCACCTGCACGCACCACTCGTCGCGCAGCCGGTGGGCGACCTCGGCGACCGCATCGTCGGAGCAGACGACCTGGACGACGCCCGACGAGTCGCGGACATCCACGAACAGGACGCCGCCGTGATCGCGGTGCGCGTTCACCCACCCGGCCAACGTCACGTCGACGCCGGCGTGATGGTCGCGCAGCTCTCCACAGGCATGGGTCCTGAGCAAGGGAAGTCCTCCTCGACGACGGACGTCGAGGATACGTCACCCCGCGGGCCCGCCCGCGTCTCGGACCTCCCGGTGCCGGACAACCACGTTTCCGGGCCGGCGGGCCCGGGGACACGTACCGGGATGGACACGGTCCGCATCCTCGAGCAGTCGGACACGGTGGCCGTGGTGGGCTTCTCGGCCGACCCGGCCAAGTCCGCCCACTCGATCCCCGTCTCCCTGAAGCGGTCCGGGTACCGGGTCGTGCCGGTCAACCCCAACTGCACGGAGGTGGCGGGCGAACGGTCCTATCCGAGCCTGCGTGACGTCCCCCATCCGATCGACCTCGTGGTCGTGTTCCGTCCGGCCGAGGAGGCCCCCGGGATCGCCCGGCAGGCCGTCGAGGTCGGGGCAAAGGCCCTGTGGCTGCAGTCGGGGCTGCGCTCGCCGGAGGCTCGTCGTATCGCGACCGAGGCCGGCCTCGGCTACGTGGAGGACCGCTGCACCGCCGTGGAACGGTCGGTCCACGGGATCCGCAAGCTCCGGTCCGGCTGAGCGGGTCGCGAACAGGCCTCGAGCACGGGTGCGCACACCTCGTAGAAGGGGTGTCCTCGACCATGTCGCCCGAACGCGTGGTCCGGGCTCATCGCCCCGATGCTAACGTCAGCGCGACCATGACGAGGTTCCAGGCCCTCCCCGGCTTCCGCGACTTCTACCCCGACGAGATGGCGGTCCGGAACGCGATCTTCTCGGCGTGGCGGGACGTCGCGCGCAGGTACGGGTTCGCCGAGGTGGACGGGCCCCCGCTCGAGCCCCTCGACCTGTTCGTCGCGAAGTCGGGCCCGGAGATCGTCCAGCAGCTGTACGCGTTCACCGACAAGGGCGAGCGGGAGGTGGCGCTGCGCGCAGAGATGACGCCGACGCTCGCGCGGATGGTCGGGGCGCGGGCGGGCGGCCTGCGCAAGCCGGTCAAGTGGTTCTCGATACCGCAGCTGTTCCGCTACGAGCGCGCCCAGCGCGGACGGCTGCGCGAGCACTTCCAGCTCAACTGCGACATCGTCGGAGAGCGGCGGGTGGGCGCCGACGCCGAGCTCCTCGCCCTCGCCATCGACGTGCTGCGCGCGCTCGGGCTCGGTCCCGACGACGTGGTCGCACGCGTCTCGAGCCGGGCCCTGCTGGCCGCGCTCATGGTGGACGCCGGCGTCCCGACCGACAGGCTCCCGCTCGTCTACAACATCGTGGACAAGCTGGAGCGGGACGGACGCGACTCGGTGGCCGACCGGCTGCGGAAGGAGGCCGAGCTCGACCCCGGACCCATCCTCGCCCCGTTCGAAGCGCCCGATCTCGACGGCGTGCGCCGCTACGCCACGGGGGACGACGCGGAGGCGGCGCTGAACGACGTCGCCGAGCTCTTCGATCGCCTCGACGCGATGGGGCTCGGCGGGTTCCTGCGCTTCGACCTGTCCATAGTGCGTGGGCTCGCCTACTACACGGGTGTCGTCTGGGAGCTCTTCGACCGGCGGGGAGAGCTGCGAGCGATCGCGGGCGGCGGGCGTTACGACCGCCTGCTGGGTGAGCTCGCGGGAGCCGACCTGCCCGCACTCGGGTTCGGCATGGGTGATGTCGTCCTGACGGAGCTCCTGCGCGACCGGGGGCGCCTGCCCCACACCGACGCCGGAGTGGAGTGGTTCCTCGTCGCGGTGCACGCCGACCAGGTCGCGCCCTTGCTCGAGCTCGCGCACCGCCTCCGCGACTCGGGGGCGTCGGTCGAGTACGAGTTCGCCGAGGGGTCCGTGGGCAAGCAGTTCAAAGCGGCCGGCGCGCGTGGCGCTCGCCGGGTGGCGGTGCTGGGTCCGGACGAGGTCGCGGCGGGTGAGGTGACGGTCCGGGACATGGCCACCGGCGAGGAGGCCCGGGTGCCCATGGCCGAGCTCGGGGGGTAGGCTGTCGGCATGAGGCGCACCCTCCTGCTCGGCGCGGCGGCGGTCCTGGCGCTCGCGAACATGGCCCCCGCGACCGGCGACCCCTCGGGACAGACGAGTCCGACACCGGAGCCCATCGTCGTGCGCGGGTCGTCCGGGGGTCCGCAGATGGGAGACCTGGCGTCCGTGCGCGTCGAGGGAGGGGCCGAGCAGACGGTCGCAGCGCCCACGTTCGAGCTATCCCGGCCCGCGCCGGCCCCGCAGCCGGGATCGGGACGCGACGAGACGGCCTCCTCGACCACCCGGACCGGCGGCAAGGAGACGACGAAGATCTCGGGGTCGGGATCCTTCTCGTCCTCGCAGGACAGCGGGACGACGTCCGGGCGCAGCTCCGGGTCGAGCTCGGGCGGATCGTCGTCGACGAGCGGGAGCCGCCCCGACGGGCAGCAGATGTGCAGCATGCCCGCCATGTGCTGAGGTCCCGATGAACCCACGTCGCTGGCGCATCGCGGCCCTCACCCTGCTCACGGTGACGGCAGGGTTCGGCTCCTACCTCGCGTTCACGTCCGGGAGCGGGAGCACCCCCGCCCCGGCGGAGGCGTTCGAGGTGAGCGCTCAGATCGGACCCGGCCCCCGGCCGGGAGACCTCCACGCGCTGCTCGCCCCGAC
>Ga0247713_1001615_pt1 | contig 10926 bp, 10 predicted proteins | sample 21E_NmetaG_FD_189936 | JGI IMG/M metagenome (GOLD analysis project Ga0247713, IMG submission 189936) | Soil microbial communities from hillslope of Landscape Evolution Observatory, University of Arizona, Oracle, AZ, United States - 2-1-E_N | ecosystem: Engineered > Artificial ecosystem >... | reverse complement strand
GACGGCTTGGACACCGAAAGCATCGGGGGAGCCCCCTCCCGGATGGTGGACCTGACCTGCCCACCACGCCGCTCGGGCTGCGGGGTTTCAGTGATCGAGAGTGCGGGGTCTTACGTGATCCTCACCAGCGATGGCGCCGTCCACGTCGTCGCCACCGGGGACGTCGGCCCGCAACGCCTCGAGGAATGGCCGTTCGAGTGCTCGGCGGAACCGGAGCACCGAGGGATCCCACTCCAGCTCCTCGTCCACACCGGCGAAGGAGCGGTAGTGCAGCTCGTAGCAGAGGTACAGCGCGAGCTGGACATCCTCGCCGTAGGGGTCGACGCCGCCATCGACCCCGTCGAGTGCGCTGGACGCGCCAGCCCCGCTCAGAACGTTTACGAGCGCGCCGGACAGCGGCCCCCGCTCACGGGGGAGCGCGGCGGAGTTCGATGATGAAGCAATGGCGCTCTCAATACCCGCCGCGACCGACGGGGAAACTGCCTTGTCGCTGGGGGCGGCGCGCTGCCGACACTCGGGGCCTCGCTACTGTCATGCCCGCCGTGTTGATCGCGGCCCTGGCGGCGCTGCCGCTGACCGCTCGGCGCTGATCGGACGCTCTCGCGGGGGCCCCAGGCCACGCCCAAGGGGAATGGCTGGTCGCTGCCGGCGCAGGCCATCAGCGAGTCGGGGGTGACGACCGCTCCCGGAAGTGCCGGCGGCGACGATCGCGTCGGGGTCGGCGAGCCTCTCGATGGTCCGGCCCTTCGCGCGTGCCGGCCCGCCAAGGAGTGGGACTGGCAGCTGGGGGCGGCGGGGCCGAGATCGGCCAGCTCACCGGGCCGTCACGGCCCAGGCCATCGGCCGGCAAGTGCTGATCGAGCGTCTCGAACCGCCGGTTGCGCTGCGCTGGCCGGGGCGGAAGCGGACCAACGCCACGGGTAAGAATGCGAAATGGATCAGGTCCGACGGCAACACTCCGCTGAGGACGAATGCCCTCGGCGACCGGCCTCCGACGAGCAACTGGGATTTGTCCGGCGTCCCATGGTCCGCTGGCTCGATCCACACCAGCTGGTGGACACCGCCGGCCGAGTGCTGGCGTCGGGCTTTTCCATGTCGTACACGGACAGTCGTCAGATGCAGGCCCTGTCCCCCGGCCAGGTGACCGACCGCTCAGACGCGTCGGAGCTGTGGATCGACTACGTGTCCGACCTCGGGGACGGCTGGAACTCCACCTTCACCATCGCCTCCCTTCTGGCTCGGGACGAGCTTGAGTTGTGTCGCGATGACGAGGCCCATCTCCTGCGGAGGGGTGCCATGCTCGTGATGGGCGGCGACCAGGTGTACCCCGTGCCCACCAGCACCGAGTACAAGAACCGGTTTCTGGGGCCCTATCGGGCGGCCATGCCACGCCCTCCCCCCGGGCCGGAGCCCGAGCTGTTCGCCATCCCCGGCAGCCACGACTGGTACGACGGGCTCGTCAACTTCACCAACATCTTCTGCCGTCAGCGCCCGATCGGGGGATGGAACACCACCCAGACCCGCAGTTACTTCGCCGTTCACCTCCCCCATCGCTGGTGGCTCTGGGGAGTCGACCTGCAGTTCGGCGACTACCTCGACCAGCCCCAGATGGACTACTTCCGGAAGGCGGCGCAGCAGATCGAGCCCGGCGATCAGATCGTGCTGTGCATGGCCAAGGAGGTGGAGAGCGGGCGCAAGACCTCCGAGGTGTTGGCCACGCGGGACCTGGTCGACCTGGAGCGGGAGGTGGTGAAGCCGGCCGGCGCCCGCATAGTGCTCTACCTCAAGAGCGGCCGGCACTACTACGCACGGTACGAGGGCCCTGGGGGAGCGACGCAGCTGATCACCGCCGGGGGCGGCGGAGCCTTCCTGCATCCGACGCACGCTCTTCCCGAGACCGTGGACCCCCCTGGCGACGACGACACCGGACCGTACCGTCGGGCTGCCGTGTACCCCTCGGCCGACTGGTCTCGCCGGCTAAGAAAGCGGGTCTGGCTACTGCCGGCCTACAACCTGCCCCTGGCTGCCGCCCTCGGCGCCTTCCAGGTCCTGATCGTGCTGATGCTCAACCTCTACCGGAATGACCGCCACCGCGACCTCTCCTTCGATGATCTTGGCCGTGCCCTCTGGGAGAGCCCGACGGCATTCCTGCTGATCATGCTCATCATTGCCGCCTTCGGCGCCATGATCCGTTTCGCCCACGACGCCCAGGGGGTCCCACGGCTCCTGATCGGGCTCGGGCACTCCGTCCTGCAGTTCGGCGGACTGGGAGCGGTCGTGGTCGTGGCCTCGAAGGTCACGTCCACCTGGGAGGGGCCGCCGTCGCTGGTTGCCTTTCTCGCCCTGGTGTGGGTGCTCGGCGGTATCGGCGGCGTGCTCGGCGTTGCCGGCTACCTGTGGGCCACCAACTGCCTTGGCTACCACGCCAACGAGGCCTACGCCCCGCTGCACCACATGGACCAGAAGAACTTCCTCCGCCTCCACATCGACGCGTCCGGGACCTTGACCGTTTACCCGGTGGGCATCCACCGGGTCTGCCGGCGGTGGCGGTTTTCGCCCGAGGGCGCCGCCCACGAGCCCTGGCTGGTTCCGAGCGACGGTGGGCCGAAGCCCCACCTGATCGAACCACCGCTGGCGCTGGCCGGTCGAGGGCAGCACCAGGCGTCGTCCGCCCAGCGGCCCCCACCACCACCAGGTGATCACTGACTCGGCCATTGCCCGTCAATCGGATCCCGAGGAACGGGTGGACTGTCGCGAAGCAGAGACGCGGCCATTCCCACCACCCAGACGTGCACGAGAGTCAGCCCGGCGCGCTGCAACAAGCCGGGTGCGAAGAGGCCGGACACGGCACCGACCAGGCACACGGCGGCGAGGCCCCCGACAGCGAGAGACAGCCGGGCGAGTCCCTTGCGTCTCAGCCGCCCGGCGGCCAGCATGGGCATCGCCACCAAGCTGACGTAGCCGGTGACCGCGAAGGCCGCATGAAGCTGGTCAACGGTGGCTGTCCGCCCCAGGGGGGTGGCCACGATCCCGAGGGTGACGATTCCGGTCACCGCTGCGCCGACCCATGCCAGCCCCCCGATGCCGACTCGAAGCGCCGTCGCGAACAGCAGCATGCCCACCCCCAGGGTGGCCAGCCCTACCGTCATCAGGACCCGAGCGGACGCGTCGATGGCAGCCAGCCGGCTGATCGCCTGGTCGATCGGCGAGTACCCGTCCTCGACGGTGCCGCCGATGGCCCACGCAGAGATGAACGTGACCGGCCCGACGACCCCGCCCCACGCCGTCCCCGTCCGACCCATCCGGCCGATCATGACCTAGGGCGCGCCCGAAAGCGCAGTCCGCTTCAAGCGTGCGCACTGGTCGGGCGAGAGAATGAACGACGTGACCGCAGCCGGCCCGACCGACGTGGCGTTCGTCGCTCTCGCCGAGGGGCGCTGGGCTGAGGCGCGGATCGAGTTTGAGCAGGCCCTGGCCGCTGCCGAGACAGCCGAAGCATGTTTTGGCCTGGCCATGGCGTTGTGGTGGCTGGGCGAGAACCAGGCCAGCGTCGATCGCTGCAGCCGTGCCTACGCCTTGTTCCGGGAGTCTGGCGAAGTCGAGGGCGCGGCGCAGTGCGCGGTGTGGCTGGCGATCACCTACAAGGCGAACTTCGGCAACTTCGCAGCGGCGAATGGTTGGATCGGCCGGGCCGAACGGCTGCTGGAGCCGCTGGAGCCTGGGCCGTGGCACGGCTGGGTGTGGGTCGCCCGCGGCTACCGGATGACCGACCTGGAGACCGCCGAGGGGCTCACCGAGCGGGCCGTCGAGGTGGCAAGGGCAACAGGTGATGTTGATCTCGAGCTGGTCGCCCTCGCCCAACTCGGGCTCATCCGGGTCGGCAAGGGACAGATCGAGGCTGGGTTCGGCCTGATCGACGAAGCGATGGCAGCTGCGCTTGGCGGGGAGCGCTCGACGTTGGACACGGTGGTCTATGCATGCTGCGACATGCTCAACGCGTGCGAGCTGGCCAGCGACATCGAGCGGGCGGCCCAGTGGTGCCGAGTGGCTGACGACTTCGTCGCCCGGTATGGATGCCCGTTCCTCTATGCCGAGTGCCGCATCTACTACGGCAGCGTGCTCACCGCCAAGGGACGGTGGGACGACGCCGACCGGGAGCTCGGTGCCGGTGTTCGCATCGCCGAAGGCGCATCTCCCGGTCTGCACCGCCGGGCCCTGGCCCGGCTCGCCGGGCTCCGTGTCCGCCAGGGGCGGTTGGAACAGGCCGAGCAGCTGTTGGCCACCCTCGGCGAAGGCGTCGAGGCCGAGGCGGAAGCAACGCTGCTGACCGCCGCCTTGTCGCTGGCGCGGGGCGACCCGCCAGGCGCGGGTCGCCTGCTGGAACAGCGACTACGCCACCTGGAGGACCACCGGTGGCACTTCGCCGCTGCGCTCGACCTGCTGGTGGACGCGTACGTCGCTGCGGACCAGCTCGACGCCGCCACCGTCGCCGCCGACCGGCTGGCCGGCACGGCTGACGAAGCCGCCAGCCAGCACCTGAGCGCGCTGGCCGCCTTCGCTCGCGGTCGCGTCCTTGTCGCCCGCGGTGACCCAGACGCGATCGGACACCTGGAGGCCGCCCTCACCACGTGGGCCGCCCTGGAGCTGCCCGTGGAGGTAGCCCGCACCCGCTTCGAGCTGGCCCGCGCTCTGGCCGGGCGCGAGCCCGACTCGGCGGTCGATCACGCCCGACGGGCGCTTGCCATCCTCGACAAGGTCGGCGCGTCGATCGACGCCGATCGAGTCGCCGCCTTCCTCCGCTCGGTTGGGGTCGTTCCCCGCACCGGACCGAAGCGGGTCGGGGTGCTCACCGTGCGGGAGCGGGAAGTGCTGGGGCTGCTGGGGGCTGGCCTGTCGAACCCGGAGATCGCCGAGCGGCTGCATGTCAGCCGCAAGACCGCGTCCCACCACGTGAGCAACATCTTCACCAAGCTCGGTCTGCGCAACCGGGCCGAGGCCGCCGCCCACGCCGCCGTCGTGCTGGGCGAGGCAGACGGCCGGTCGCCGCCGCCAAGCTGACCGGCCGCAGTCTGGGCTCCGAAATGGGGCAGTTGCCCGATGCTCCGGCACCGGCACAGCCGCAAGATCCGGAACATGACCACCACCGAACCTTCCGAGTCCTTCCAGATCCCGATTGAGGCGGCCGAGGCCTACGAGGCCGCATTCGTACCCGCGTTCTTCGCCCAGTGGGCGCCGATCCTGTGCGACGCCGCGGGCGTCACCGCCGGCCGGCGGGTCCTCGACGTGGCCTGCGGCACCGGGATCGTCGCCCGCACCGCGGCAGACCGTGTCGGAGCGGCCAATGTGGTCGGCATCGACCTCAACGACGCCATGCTCACCGTCGCCCGGCGCCTACGTCCCGACATCGACTGGCGCCAAGGGGACGCAGCCGCCCTCCCCTTGGACAACGCTTCCTTCGACATCGTGGTGTGCCAGATGGCCCTCATGTTCCTTCCCGATGGCGCCGCCGCCCTCCGGGAGATGGCCCGGGTCGCCGCCCCCGGCGGCACCGTTGCCGTGCTGGTCCCGAGCAGCCTCGACGCCCAGCCCGCCTACGGGCCGTTCGTTGACATGGCCGCACAGCACGCCGGCGCGGAGGCGCGCTCTCTGCTCAGCACCTACTTCGCCTTAGGCCAGCTTCCCCACCTCACCGAACTGTTCGAGAAGGCGGGGCTCCCGGTGGCGTCCACCAGCACGCATCTCGGGACCGCCCGCTTCCCATCGGTGGACGCCCTCGTGACCGCCGAGGTGGACAGCACACCCCTCGGCGAACGCATCAGCACCGAGGTCCACGACCAGATACGCCAGGGCGCCCGCAAGGTGCTCGCCCCGTTCACGACCCCCCACGGAAGCCTCGAAGCACCCTTCGAAGTCCACGTCGTCGCCGCCCGCCGGCCATGACCGACTCGACTGTCGCATCCATCTTGCCGCCCGTGCCGGCCAGGGCGTGACCGAAGCCGCTTGAGCCGTCCTCGGTCGGCGCTGTATGCCGTTCTCGCCACCCAGAGGCCGTGCCCGGACCTCACGGAGAGGAAGATCATGACGCCTTCGACCAACGACGCTCCGAAGCTCCCTCCGACCTGGTTCAAGCACGCCTTCTGGCGCACCCACCGGGTGCTGCACCGGTTGAGCGGCGGGCGGTTTCTCTGAACCCCGTCCAGCCGGCGCGGGTGGGGCGCCCTCAGCCTCACCACCACCGGGCGCAGAAGCGGCAAGGACCGCACCGTGATCGTCGGCTACATCGAGGACGGCCCCAACCTGGTCACGCTGGCGATGAACGGCTGGGACGAAGGGGCCCCGGCTTGGTGGCTCAACCTCGAAGCGAACCCCGAAGCCACCGTTCGGCTGGCCCGGCAGCAACCCCGCCCGGTGCGGGCGCGTGCCGCCGCCGGCGAGGAACGCGACCGGCTGTGGAAGCGCTGGGCCGAGATCGACGCTGGTCTCGACGGCCTGGCCGGCAGCCGCACGACCCCTACCACGGTTGTCGTTCTCGAAGCTCGAAATCAACCTCGGAACGGCACCGGCCTGGCCAAGGACCACGAGTACTTGGATACCGGGGGCCCGTCCGGGTGGATTGTCGAGCTGCTCGGGGTGTCGCACCGACTCGGCTTCGCGTAGTCACGCATCAGCCGCCGGATGCTCACCATTCCTGCTGGTCAGCGCCCCGACGTGTCAAGTGGCCGGGGGGAAGTTCGGCTTAGAGATCGCGACTTCGGTGATCGCGCGCAGTCGAGGACTCGCCGCTTGCCTCCCACGCTTCGTCCGGTCTCCCATATGGTCGATGGGGTTCCGGTCATCGTGACCATCGCCGACGATTCGGTCCGAGGGATCTGGGGTAGAGCCCGGTTTCCTACTCCCTATGCGATCGGCGGGTCCTGCAGTGGCGCGCAATACCATCACCGTGAACGCACCTCCGCTCGACGTTTTCGGCGTCCTCTCCGACCCACCCGGCTATGCCCTCTGGGTGGTAGGGAGCAAAGCGATCCGCGGGTACGACGAGGCATGGCCCGCGCCGGGCACCGAGTTCCACCACACCGTCGGATTCGGGCCTCTTGTGACCAAGGACAGGACGGTCGTGCTCGAGACGGACCCTGGCCGCCGTCTCCTAATGCTGGTGCGGGCCCTGCCGTTCATGCGGGCGACCGTCTCCTTCACGCTTGAGGCGGACGGCTTCGGCACCAGGGTCACCATGGAAGAACATCCCAACGGAGCCCCATGGGAAAAGCTCTGGAACCCGATCTTGGATACGCTTACCATGCTGCGCAACGCCGAGACGCTGCGCCGCCTCAAGCGACTGACCGAGGTGCGGGCCGGACCTGTATACCCTGGGCGTACCAGCTAGACGCCGTGGGTGACTCTCGGCGCGGTCATGATCCGGGCAGGTTCGAACCGTGTTGGGTTCAGATGTCCGGCGTCCATGCCTTGGACTCGCGCAATGGTGCTCCCAGTCCCCGCTTCGAGGGTAGAGACGTCCCGGACCGCTGGACTACTTGCGTCGCAGGTCGGCTGGCCCCCGAATCGTTGCCGGCGCCCTCGTGCGCTGCCCCGCACGGAGCCACGCCGCAGGTGGCGCCGCCGCCATAGGTCGTAGCGGGATCGCTGAAGTGATGCCGACTGTGCTTCGCCGAAGTGTCGCCGGTGGCGGCCTGGGTGCGGCCGGGCTCCTGGCCTACCAGGTGGCGAGGTACAAGAGGGGGACACGGCGGCGGTTCGATCTGCCGGACCCGCCCGCGCCGGGCAGCGCCGAGTTCGCCCGCCTGGTCTCGGCCATGGCGGGGGCGTGCCTCCGTCCCGGCAACCGGGTCGTCATCATGCGAAACGGCACCACCCTGGGCGCCATGCTGGAGGCCATCTCCTCGGCCAAGGTCACGATCGATCTGTCGTCCTACATCTACTGGCCGGGGGACATCGCTGACCGCTTCGGGGAGGCGCTCATCGAACGGGCCGACGCCGGCGTCGAGGTGAACGTGGTCCTCGACGGCTATGGCTCGGCCAAGCTGGAGGGCGCCCGTCTCGACCGGCTGGCGCGCTCGGGGGTGAACATCTCGATCTTTCGCCCGCCGCACTGGTATCAGGTCAGGAAGCTGAACAACCGGATGCACCGGCGCATCCTCGTGGTCGACGGCACTCTGGGTTTCGTGGGTGGCGTGGGCATCGCCGACGTGTGGACCGGCGACGCCGAGGACCCTTCGCACTGGCGGGAGACCCATCTCCGGGTCGAGGGCCCGGCGGTGACCGACCTCCTGGGCGCCTTCCTCGAGAACTGGACAGAGGCGAGCGGAGGGCTTTTGGGCGCGGCCCATGTCCCCGAGATTGCCGCCTTCGACGACGGCGTGCCCTTGCAGGTGACGCGAAGCACACCGATAGGCGGGCCGACCGCTTTGACCCAGCTCTTCTACGCCGCCATTGCCGGAGCGCGGCAGCGACTGTGGCTGACGACCGCCTACTTCGCCCCCGATCGGGCCTTCGAGGACGCCCTCTGTGCTGCCGCCCGCCGAGGCGTTGACGTCCGCATCTTGGTCAACGGTCAGCAAGTGGACAAGGAGGTCGCCCGTCAGGCAGGGCATCGCTCCTACGGCAAGCTGCTCGAGGCCGGAGTACGAATATACGAGTACGACAAAACTATGCTGCACGCCAAGGTTCTGCTGGTCGACGACTGCTGGGCCAACGTTGGCTCGGGGAACTTCGACAGCCGCTCGTTCGACCTCGACCTCGAGATCAACGCCGCCATCTTCGATCGGCGCCTCGTGAGCGAGCTGGAGACGCATTTCCGAGAGGACCTCGACGTGTCCCGGCAAATTGACCGCGCCACCTGGAGGAAGCGACCCCTGCAAGAGCGGGTCGCAGAACTCGCCACCGAGTTGATCCGCCAGTCCCTCTGAACCCGCTGTCGCTCTGAACCCGCTGTCGCAGTCGCCCCAGCCGAGGTGGGTGATCCGTCCCTGCAATACGCGTGAGCGGCGCGTCTCAGCGGGTCGCGGCCTCAGCGGCTTTCGAACCACGTGACCGTGAAACCGCGCGGCCATTTTCGTCACCGATCCTGAACACTTGTAGGAGCTCATCCACCGCTGGCCCCGGCGGTGGATCAGCGAGGGAGGATGCGCTCTAGCACTCCCGACGCAACCTCGCTCGGACGCTGCTGCTCGCCCATAAGCGCGTCCATCACCACGAAGGAGCCGGTGAGGGCGGGAATGGCCCACTGAAGCGCCTCGAGCTTGCGTTGGGCACTGGCCACGTCAGAAGGGGTCTGCGGGGCAGCGCTGGCCCCGCCCTCCACCGGGACGTCGCCCGCCGCGATCACCACCTGGCCGAGGCTGCGGGCGTAGGCGGTGGCGCCCAAGGCGGCAGCTGTGAGGACCGTCTTCACGACGGTGGTCGTGGCCACACCCTTCTGGGCGGAGATCCGACCCTTGTTGCCCATGGTCAGCAGCGCGGAGCCCGCCAGGTGGGCGCCGAATTGCGATCAGGTTGGTCCCCTGCGCCCGTAACCTTCAGCGAGCGACCGATCCGTTCAGTGAGCCACCACCTGCACGGCAAGGAGGGCCATGTCGTCTCGCTGCGGTCGGTCGCCGAGCACTGCGTGCGCCACCCGCTCCACGAGCTCGGATGCCGAGCAGTCCCCGCAGGACGACAAGAGCCCCACCAGCCCGTCCTCGCCCACCGGGGACTCGGTCACGCCGTCGGTATAAAACAAAACGGTGTCGCCGGCGCGGAGACGGATCGTCCGATCCTGAAAGGAAGCCCCCGCCAGGAACCCAACCAGCGTGCCGTACGCACCTACCGGCTGCACCGCCCCCTCCCGGCGCAGGACGAGGGGCAGGGGATGGCCCCCGCTTGCGAGCGTGAGGCTGAAGTCACGGCCATGGGGGCGCAGGCGGGCATAGGCGAGTGTGCAGAACCGGTCGTCATCGACGTCGTGGCGGCTGTCGATGAGCAGCGTCTCGTTCAGCACCGTCAGCACCTCGCTCGGCAGGTCGTGGTCGACGGCCGCGGCCCGCAGCGCGTAGCGGGCGGCAGCGGTGATGGCCGCCGCACGAGGTCCCTTGCCGCAGACGTCGCCGATCGCGATCCCCCAGCCCCGCCGGGGCAGGGGGAACAAATCGTAGAAGTCGCCACCGATCTGGGCCTGCGCCGCCGGGTGGTAGCGGGCGGCGACCTCCAGTCCTGGGATCCGGGGCAGGTGGGGTGGGAGCAGGGCGGCTTGGAGCGCTTCGGCGAGCTCCTCGGAGCTGCGCCGCAGCTCTGCTTCGAAACTGACCGCCCGCCGGGCCTGGAGGCGGAGCTCGAGCTCGTCCACCACCAGGGACGCCAGATCGGCGAGCGTCCTCGTCCCCTCCCCGTCGAGCGTGCGGGGCTCCCTGTCGATGACGCAGAGGGTCCCCAGGTTGTGGCCGTCGGACACCGTGAGGGGAACGGCGGCGTAGAAGCGGAGCCCGAACTCGTCCGCTACTAAGGGGTTGGCCAACGCAATCGGGTCGAGGCGAGCGTCGGGCAGCACGTAGGGCTGGGTCTGGAGGATGGCGGAGGCGCACAGACCGGGGTTGCGGGGGATCTCGGCGACGTCGAGGCCGTGGTGAGCCTTGAACCAGATGCGGTCCTCGTCGACGATGCTGATGATGGCGATGGGCACCCGCAGCAGTCGAGCGGCCAATTCGGCGATGCGGTCGAAGGCGCCGTCGGGAGGCGTGTCGAGGATGTCGTAGCGCCGCACTGCCGCGAGGCGCTCTCGCTCAGAGGACAATACCGCCGTCACACTCTTCTCCTAGTCCCGCATTCCGCACTGCCCGGCGGTCAGACTTCGCCCTTTGACGGCAGGATCGAGGTGATCCCGAGCGCGTCGAGGACGGCCCGCTGGGCGCCGGTGAGAGGGTCGGGGATGTCCTCGAG
>Ga0247713_1001613_pt1 | contig 10945 bp, 7 predicted proteins | sample 21E_NmetaG_FD_189936 | JGI IMG/M metagenome (GOLD analysis project Ga0247713, IMG submission 189936) | Soil microbial communities from hillslope of Landscape Evolution Observatory, University of Arizona, Oracle, AZ, United States - 2-1-E_N | ecosystem: Engineered > Artificial ecosystem > Mesocosm... | reverse complement strand
CCTGCGTTCCGCAGTTGATGGTGGCGTCTGGGACACGGCTGGACGGTCCGAGCAGGTCAGCGGCTTGAGACAGCCGTCACGCGGCGGAACTTCCTAGTACACGAATCGCCCGGCGCGGCTTGCTTGAGGTGGGTGAATGCCGCTACGGTCTGGGACATGTTCTTGCGGGAGGTGAAGCGGGAGAACCGGAACGGGACCCGGGTGTCCTACCTGCAGCTGGTCCACAACGACTGGGACCCCGCCGCCCGCACCTCCCGAACCAAGATCCTCTACAGCTTCGGGCGGACCGATCAGGTCGACACCGCAGCGATCGAGCGGCTGATTGTGTCGCTGTCGCGGCTGCTCGACCCGGCCGCGGCGTTGAAGGCCACCGCCGGGTCGGACCTGAGCTTCATCTGCTCGCGCCCGCTGGGCGGTACCGATGTGCTCGACGGGCTGTGGCGCCGGCTGGGCATCGACACCGCGATGACCCGGCTGCTCGCGAAGCGCCGGGTCACCTCCCGGTTCGAGCGAGTGCTGTTCGGGCTGGTCGCCAACCGGGCGCTGGCTCCGTCGTCGAAGCTGGCGGCCGCGGACTGGATCACTCATGACGTGCATATCGACGGCCTGCCCGAGACCTCCGACGATGTCTGCTACCGGTCGATGGACTGGCTCCACGACGTGCGCGAACACCTGGAGCGCGAGGTGTTCGGCCAGGTCGCGAACCTGCTCAACCTTGAGGTCGACCTGCTGTTCTTCGACACCACTTCCACCTACTTCGAGCTGGAGGACCCCGACGAGCCCGTGGCCCGCGACGAACACGGCCACGCCCTACCCGACGACGTCGCCGAGGGCACGGGGAGCGACAGCGGCACGGGGAGCGGCGAGTCGACTCGTGTCGGGTTCCGGACCTACGGCAAGTCCAAGGACTCCCGCGATGACCTGCCGCAGATCGTGATCGGGATGGCGGTCACCCGCGAGGGGATCCCGGTGCGGGTGTGGTGCTGGCCCGGCAACACCGCCGACTCCAAGCTGATCCGCCAGGTCAAGGACGACATGCGGGACTGGACCCTGTCGAAGATCGTGTGGGTCGCCGACCGCGGGTTCTCCTCCGAACGTAACCGCCGCTACCTGCGCCAGGGCGATCACGCCTACATCATCGGCGAGAAGCTCCGGTCGGACTCCCCGGAGATCAAGGCCGCGCTGTCGAGGCAGGGCCGATACACCTCCATCGCGGAGAACATGCGGGTCAAGGAGGTGAAGGTCTCCGACAGCGAGCGGTTCGTCATCTGCCACAACCCCGACGCCGCCGAGCGCGACGCCCACATCCGTGCCCAGCTCGTCGCCCAGCTCGACGAGCTCATCGCCGGATCGGACAAGCTCCCGGTGATGAAGCGCGGCGAGCTCCGCGGCCGGATCTCCACCAAGCCCGGCCTCAACCGATACCTGCGCGTCACCCCCGGCGGGCTGCTGCGCATCGACAAGGCCAAGATCAAGACCGAGGCCAACCTCGACGGCAAGTACCTGCTGCGCTGCTCGGACCCGCACCTGCCGGCCGCCGACATCGCGCTGGGCTACAAGCAACTCCTCGAGGTCGAACGCGGATGGCGCGACATGAAGCAGATCCTGGACCTGCGCCCGGTCTATCACCGCCTCGAAGAACGCATCCGCGCCCACGTCGTGCTCTGCTGGCTCGCGCTGCTACTCATCCGCATCATCGAGACCACCACCGGCCAGACCTGGCACCACATCCGCCGCGAACTCGACCGGCTCCACGCCGTCACCTTCACCGGCCCCACCGGCACCTTCCGCCAGCGCACCGACCCCACCAAGCCACAGATCGACCTCTACGCCCGGCTCGACCTACCCCTCCCCAAGAAGATCATCGAGATCACCGCCGCAGGTCGCTGACCAGACGAAACACCCTCGCCTAGTAACACACGCGCGGCACACCTCACCGCCCATTTCCGCAGGTCAACACCGCAATCCGGGTACTAGACGCTCACCTGAACTGCGGAACGCAGGTCCCCGTAGGCGGCCATTTACCGCCCCGGTGATGGCCAGCGATCTCCCCGCTGGCGGCCAGATATCTTCGTCGAGGAGATCCGTGCCCGCGCCGTCGTTGCGGGGACCGGGCCTGCCGGGGTCTCGCAGGAACGGCGAACGGCACGTTCGGACGCCAGGAGCGCCCCAACGTGCCGTTCGCCGGTCGTGGGAAGCGGATGTCAGCCCATCGACGGACCCAGGCCCATCGACTGCGGCGTGCTGGAGTCCGGCGACGGCTGCGGGATGCCCTCGTCGAGCTGCCCGAACTCGGTCATCAGCGCCTTGTTCCAGGGCGTGACCTCCTCGGCCACCAGCGAGTTCGTGGTGAGGATCAGCCCGGCCACGGAGGCACCGTTCTGCAGGGCCGAGCGCACCACCCGCAGCGGGTCGATGATGCCCATCTCGATCATGTTTCCGTAGCGGCCCTCGAGGGCGTCGAAGCCCTCGTCGACACCGAGCGCGGTCAGCTGCTTGACGACGTCGTCGCCGTCGTAGCCGGCGTTGGAGGCGATCAGGTGGACCGGCTCGGTGAGCGCGCTGCGCACGATCTCGACGCCGATCCGGTAGTCGCCGTCGACCGCCAGGGTGTCGAGGGAGCGCTCGGCGTGCAGCAGTGCCGCACCACCGCCGGCGACGATGCCCTCGGCCATCGCGGCCCGGGTGGCCTGCAGCGAGTCGTCGACGCGGTGGCGGATCTCCTTGAGCTCGGCGTTCGTCGGAGCACCGACGGAGATGATCGCCGCCTTGCCGGACAGCCGGGCGATGCGGTCGTTGAGCCAGTCCTCGTCGGTGCCGATGCTGGCCCGGCGCATCTCCGCGCGAAGCTGCGCGAGGCGCCGCTCCACGGACTCCTTCGCCCCGCGGCCGCCGATGATCGCGGTGTGCTCGTTGGTGGCCCGCACCTGCTGCGCGCGGCCGAGGTGCTCGGCCGTCATCTGCTCCAGCGAGAACGAGGACGCCTTCGAGTGCACCTTGCCGCCACAGAGCGCCGCGATGTCCTCCAGCATGTGCACACGCTTCTCGCCGAAGCCCGGCGCCTGGATGGCCGTCACCTTCAGGTGGCCGTTGACGTGGTTGTGCACCAGCATCTGCAGCGCGGTGCCCTCCACCTTCTCGGCCACGATCACCAGCGGGCGCGGATCGCGCATGATCTTCTCGAGCACCGGCATCAGCGACCGGACGTCGCTGATCTTCTCGGCGCTCAGCAGGATGTAGGGGTCGTCGAGGATCGCCATCATGCTGCCCGGGTCGGTGACCAGGTACGGCGAGACGTAGCCGTTGTCGAACTCGAAGTCCTCGACGAAGTTCACCGACAGGCCCAGCACCGGGCCGTCGTCGACCGAGATGACACCCTCGTCACCCACGATGTGCAGGGTCTTCGCGACCACGTTGCCGATCGCCTCGTCGTCGTTGGCCGAGATCGCCGCGACCCGGGAGAGGTGCTCCAGGCTGTCCACGGGGTGCGCCACCGTCGACAGGTGCTCGACGATCGCGCCCACGGCGATGTCGATGCCGCGCTTGACGAGCACCGGGTTCCCGCCCGAGGTGATCGCCTTCATGCCCTCACGGACGATCGCCTGCGCCATCACCGTCGCGGTCGTCGTGCCGTCGCCGACGATGTCGTTGGTCTTGATCGCCGCTTCCTTGAGGATCTGCGCACCCATGTTCTCGAACGGGTTGCGCAGGAAGATCTCGCGGGCGATCGTCACGCCGTCGTTGGTGACCTCGGGCGTCCCGGTGATCTTCTCGAGAACGACGTTGCGCCCCTTCGGCCCCAGGGTGGACTTGACTGCTTCAGCCAGCTGGTCGACGCCTGCCTGCAGCAGGTCGCGGGCTTCCTGGCCGAACTTGAGTTCCTTGGCCACGGGTCCTCCTGGAATAAGTATCTCGTGTACTGCTCAGGCTGAGGGGAGACATGCGACCGGGTCGCTGCCCGCAGAAGTGTGCGGGCAGCGACCCGGGACGAGCTACTTGACCGGCGGGGGAAGCATGTCGCCGATGAACTCGGCGGCCTCTTCCAGGTTCCCGAACATGACGGTCCGGTCATCCATGTGGATCATCTTGCCGTAGTGCGTCGACATGTTCTCCTCGAACTCCGCGGCGTCGTAGAAGCCCGGCTCCTCGCCGAGCGCCTCGGAGATCTCGTCGTACACGAAGTCCATCCGGCCGACGCAGTCGACCCGGATCATCGACGGCAGGTGGGTGATGGTGACGTTGTCCTGGCGGTTCATCACCTCGGCCACCACGGAGCCGACCTGGTTGTTCATCAGTGTCACGCCGGCCTTGCCGGAGGGCGTGGCATCGGCCTTGAACGGGCTCTCGGCGCTCTTGAAAGCAGTCACTTGGTCAGCTCCTCGGGGGTGTTGAGGTGGAGATCGGTGAGGATTCCGGCGAAGCGGCTCTTGGCCCGGTCGAGGCTGTCCTCGAAGCGCGGCGGCTTGGCGTCGGGCTGGCTCCACAGCGGCTGCAGCGTGCGCGCAGCGTCGAGAGCCATCGGCACCCACTTCTGCAGCCAACCGCTCATCAGCTGCTTGTTGTGGTCGGCGAACTCCTTGTCGACGGCCAGCGGGGCGAAGCAGGCGATCGTCCAGCGCAGGTCGCGCTGGGAGTAGTCGTACTCGCCGGCTCCCATGACGGTCGGGGTCACGAAGTCGCCGTTGCCGGCCGCGGACTGCTGCACGAGGTTGCTGCGGAACAGCTCCCCGATCAGCGGCTCGAACACGACGTTGGTGGCGAAGATGGACTCGCCCCAGTCGTCGTCGACGGCGGTGAGCGCCTCGGCGACGCTTCGCACGCCCTGCCAGTCGGCGTCGTTGTTCCACGCATCGAGGTGCGCCGCACCGTCGAACCCGTCGATCTCCTCGCTCAGCGTCAGGTTGTACAGCGCCAGGTCCTGCGCGAAGCGGAGCTTGTGCGCACTGTTCACCGCCATGGCGGTGTTGTGCATGTTGGTCGGGCCGGAGCGGTTGCACTGGGCGAACACGTACAGGCCGAGGATGTGCTCGATGTGCATCCAGGCGCCGACGTTGCGCTCCACGAAGCGGATCCAGTTCGGGGTCCACTGCTCGAACGCCTTGGTGTTTCGGGCGTTCTCGATGTTCTGGTTGACCTGGCGGACGACGTTCGCGTTGTAACGGTAGAGCGTCATCTCCCATTCTTCGTTGGGGTCGCGGAACTCGTGCCAGCCGTGCGCGGGCCACTCCTGCACGTGCATCCCGCCGGAGCCGATGCCGCGCTGGGGTTCGGGCTTGTCCACGCCCCAGGCCTTGAGCTTCGTCCAGTGCAGCGGGTAGCCGGCCTCGCCGTTCGCGAAACCGTAGATCCAGCCCTGGGACAGGTAGTGCCGGGGGTCGGGCTGGACGTCGACGGTCACGTCCTCGTAGTGGGTCTGCTTGCGCTTCGCCGGCTTGTAGTAGTTGTACCGTCGCGCCGACGCGCTCGAGTCGGGGAACTCCCGCGCACCGGCTTCCGCGTCGGTGAAGACGGGCTTGGGGACGCTGCGTTCGGGACGTTCAGTAGTGGTCATGGGCCGTCCTCGCCTTCCGGTTCACCGGTGGTGGTGAACTTGTCGTAGAAGATGTTCTGCTCGCGCACACCGAGTGCTGTCAGGGTTGCGATCGCCGCGTCCACCATCGGCGGCGGACCACAGACATAGGCATCCATCCCTTCCAAACTCGATTCGTTCGCCTGCACGACCTCGGTGATGAGGCCGGTGGCTCCATCCCAGTCGTCGCCGTCGGCCGGCTCGGAGAGCGCGGGGACGTAGCGGAAACCGGGGATCTTCTCGCCGATCTCGGCGATCTCCTTCTCGAAGCACAGGTCACGCAGGCCCCGGGCCCCGTAGTAGAAGGTGGCCTTGCGCTCGACGCCGCGCTCGGCGAGCGACCGCAGCAGGCCGAGCACGGGGGCCATGCCCGCGCCACCGGCCACGAAGATCATGTCGGACGTGCGACTCTCGCGCAGGGTGCAGGTTCCGAACGGCGCCTCGACCTCCAGTCGGTCGCCCACCTGCACCGTGTTGGCCAGGAACTGCGAGAACTGGCCGTCCGGGTAGATCTTGATGACGAACTCGAACACGCCGTCGCGGCCGGGGGTGTTGGCCATGGAGAACGAGCGGTGCTCGTCGGTGCCCGGGATCATGAAGTCCATGTACTGGCCGGGGAAGAACTTGATCTCCTCGGGTTCGATCAGCTTCACCACGAGGTGGCGCATGTCGTGCGTGACGGGCTCGTTCGACACGACCTCGACGAAGCCCTTCCGCAGCGGCAGGCCCGAGCGGATGATCTCCTCGTCGTAGTTGAGCAGCTCGATCACCAGGTCGCCGAAGGCGTGCGCCCGGCACAGGAGGGTCGAACCCTCCTCCTTCTCGTGGTCGGGGAGCGCGAAGGTGGAGTACCGGTCGTGATCGATGTCGTCGAGCTCCCCCTCCAGCACGAACGACTTGCATGCGGCGCACTGGCCTTCCTTGCAGCCGTGCATGAGCTGCACGCCCTGCTCGGCTGCTGCACGCAGGATGTTCTGGTCCTCATCGACCTCGATCTCGATACCGACCGGCTCGAAACGGACTCTGTGCTTGTCGCCCAACGGGAACCCTTCGACTGGAACGGGACGTCGTGAATCGGTCGGGACGACCGGACCGAACGGTCCGGGTGTGGAGTTGCTGAGGGCAGGCCTGGCAGGGGGAGGGCCCCCGGGACCGCTAGCGCCCCGGGTGCCCTCCCCCCTCGCCTGACCCGCGCTCAGGCGTCCGTAGGTGCCGGACGTCCGGCCGGGCCCTGCTTGCGGTAGTCCGCGAGGTAGGCCTCGCGACCCGCGTCGTCCATCTCGTTGAAGATGACGTTCGGGCTACCGAGCGGCGGGCAACGACGCATGTGGTCCAGCGTCCACATCTTCTTGGGGTCCAAGTCGAGGTGGGGCTGAGCCGTCATGGTCTTACCGTCGTCGCGGACGAAGCCCATGTCGGAGACGACATCGGCCCAGTTCCAGCCGTGGTACAGCGTCTCCCACTCGCGGTGCCCGACGAGCCGGCCCATGTTCGGGGTCTCGCGACCCTGGTACGAGGGACGGAACGCCTCGACATCGGTCCAGCGGCAGACCTCGTGGCAGTACGTGCGGTGGTGACCGTCGACCTCGGCGGAGACGATGTCCTCACGCACCAGGCACGGGACCATGCAGGTCCAGCAGCGGGCGGGGTACACGTAGTCGACGTCCTCGAACACGATCGGGTTGTGCCCGTTCGGGGTTGCCAGACGGTTGTAGTTCTCCCACCACTTGCCGTACTTGTCGTACCAGCCCGGGTACTTGTACTCGAACCACTCGAAGTCCTCGTCGGTCATGCTGTCGATGCGCCAGTAGTTGGCGAGCCAACCGGTGGCGAAGAACTGCGCGACCTCGTGGACGTAGCCCTTCTCCCAGATCTGCTTCCACGACTCCTCGATGAGGTCGTGCGGGATGACCAGGCCGTACTTCTCGAGCGGGATCAGGTACGCACGGTAGTAGTCGTCGTAGATCCAGCGACGCCACATCTCCGCGTAGGACTCGCGGTCCTTGCGACGGTCCTTCGTGCCGTACTCGATGAACGTACCGATGGCGGCGTCCACCACGCGGTGGTTGTTCCACCACGCGTAGCGCAGGTCGCGCTCGAGCAGCTGGCGGTTGTCCTCGTCCGACAGCGCCATCAGCAGCGTGGCGTAGCCGTTCGAGATGTGCCGGGACTCGTCGGACTGCACCGAGTGGAACACCGTCGGCAGCAGGTAGTCACCGTTCGCCGCGGCCTCGGCCGGCATGGCCACGAACAGGGTGTTCGTGAACGCCGTCTCGGCGACGATCGTCAGGTAGATGCTCGCCGCGGTGATCGCGTCACCGGTGATGAACCCCTCGGCGAACTGGCGGCCGATGGTGCCGCAGTAGTCGCTCTGGAAGTTCCGCAGGCTGTTGTTGAAGCCTGCCGGGTCGATGTAGTTGTTCATGTACAGGCGCTTGAGGTTCTGCTGGATCGTGCTGTGCCGAACCTCGTCGATCATCTGGATCGCCTGGCCGTTGTGCAGCTCCGGGTTGGGAACCACGTGGAACAGCATCGGCATCGAGCGCGCCGCCGAGATCTCCGGCAACGGGATGATCGACAGGAAGAGCTTCTGCCACTCCAGCCAACGCTCCTGGACCTGGCGGAACATGTTCCCGCGGATGGCGCCGTCGGAAGCGCCGTAGACGCGGTGGTCCTTCTCCTCCTGCATGGGGAAGTAGGACCGCAGAACCTGCTTGAGCGGGTCCTTCTTCGCGGCCTTGCGGAAGGTGTAGTCGGTTCCGTACTTGAGGTACGGCTCGTGGTACTGCGGCTCCCAGGAGAGTTCCTGGATCTTCTGGTGAGCCTTCGCCAGACTCTGCCGACTCACTGCATCTCCTCACGGTGGTGGTGGGCCGGGATCGCCTCCGCGCCCCGCGGGCCGCCGGCTCGTCGCCGGCGGGGGTCGCAGGGGTTCTCCCGTTGTCGCCCACCTGCCTCAGCCCCGGATCTGCGCGGGTACCGCGGCCTGCGGAGGTGGACACGGTTCGGGCCGCACGAGGTCGACAGACCTCGGTGCCGCTCGTCCCGTGCCATGGATCACACCTCTCCACCGGACCTCGGGGGGTCTCAATATGAGACGATTCGCTGCTTCCCCCCGTCGGGTCGACCGGTCCGTCGGCGCTGGCCAGAGGGGGTCTGACCGGGTACCTTCGTGTGTAACCGGCTGCGTGCCGCGCGGATCACAGCTGCTCCGAGGAGGCGACCGGTTGGCCCTACCCACCGACAGCGGGCGCGAGCTCCTGCGCAGACGCCGCACTGTTTCGCAGGCATGCGGCGCAGGTGAGGCCGCCCGGCGTCCGGCCGGCCCGGCCACCGAGACCCTGGCGCACGCCCGCACCGCGTTCCTGGTCGACGATGCCGTCGACGCCGGGGTGGTGCGGGAGCCGATCCTCGCGTCGTGGACGCGGTCCCGGGAATGGGACGTGCCCGCGGACCACCTCGAGCTGCCCTACGAGTCGGAGACCTACCGGGACTCGCTGCTGCTCCGAGCCGCGCAGCCGATCATCGGCGAGGTCGCCGACCACATGGCGACCGAGCCGATGAGCGTGATCCTGTGCGACGAGGAGGGCGTCGTCCTGGAGCGGCGGACCGGCGATTCCGCACTGGAGCAGCACCTGGACCGGATCTGGCTGGCCCCCGGATTCAGCTACGCCGAGAAGTACGTGGGCACCAACGGCATCGGCACAGCGCTGGAGGGCCGCGGCCCGGCCCAGGTCTTCGGCCACGAGCACTACGTCGAGCACCTCGAGGACATGGCGTGCGCCGGCGTGCCGATCCGCCACCCCGTCACCGGAAAGCTGCTGGGGGTGCTCGACCTGACCGGCTGGCGCGCCGACGGCAACGCCCTGATGGTGGCCGTCGCCTCGCAGATCGCCCGCCGCATCGAGGAGACGCTGCTGCAGCAGTCCGGGCGGCGCGAGCTGGCCCTGCTCAACGACTACCTCACGGCCTGCCACCGCAACCGCGGCGCCGTGCTCGCCGTCAGCGCCGACCTGCTGATGATGAACGACCGGGCCCGCGAGCTGCTCGATCCCGGTGACCAGACGCCGCTGGTCGCCGAGGCCGCCGAGGCGCTCGCCACGGGCCGGCGCCAGCAGCTGGTGATCGACCTGCCCAGCGGCGCGAGCGCCCGCGTCCAGTGCCGGCCCACCTGGTCGGCCGACGGCGTCGAGGGCGGCGTGCTGCAGGTGCAGCTGCTCGATCCCGACGTCGGCGGTCGCCGGCAGGTGGCGCTGCCGGCTCCGGCCGCGCTGCCCGCCGCCGTGGGTTCCGGTGCGCTGTGGACGAAGTGTTGCCAGGCCGTGGACCGGCACTTCGGCAGCCGCGAGTGGCTCGTCCTGGAGGGCGAGGCGGGCACCGGCAAGCGAACGCTCGCCCGCGCCACCCACCAGATGCGGACCCCCGCCGCGCACCTGCGCCTGCTCGACGCCCGCGACTACTCCGCCGAGTGGATCGGCGAGGTCGTGGACGAGCTGGAGAACGGCAGTGGCACGCTGGTGATCAGCCATATCGACCGGCTGGACGCCGTCGGCGTGCAGGCCCTCGCCGACGTGCTGGAACCGCACCGCGAGTCCACCTGCCCGGAGCGGGCCTGGGTGGTCGCGACGAAGACGCGGGGTCTGCCCGAGGCGGACCTGTCCGCCCTGCTGCGCTGCTTCCCGCGCACCGTCGAGGTGCCGCCGCTGCGCCACCACGTCGAGGACGTCGCCGAGCTGGTGCCCTACTTCATCGCGCGCCTCACCCGCGGCACCGACCTCACCTGCTCCCCCGAGGCGATGCGGCTGCTGATGCGCAACCGGTGGCCGGGCAACACCGAGCAGCTCTACCAGGTGCTGCGCAAGGTCGTCGCGAAGCGGCGCACCGGGGTGATCGAGGTGCGGGACCTGCCCGCGGAGACCCGTGCCACCACCCGCCGCGTCCTCACCCCGCTCGAGGCCATCGAGTGCGACGCGATCGTCGACGCGCTGCTCGAGACCGACGGCAACAAGGCCGAGGCCGCCCGCCTGCTCGGGATGTCCCGTGCCACGATCTACCGCAAGGTCCGCGGTTACGGCATCTCCATGCCGCGGCAGGGGGCGTCCGCGCGCAGCTAGGCCGCACGCCGCTTCGCCTGCTCCGCGCTGCCGGACCGAGCCTCAGCCGCGCTTCTTCGGCCGCCACTCGGTGAAGCCGGCGGCCGCGGCGTCGGCACCCGAGCGGAACCACACCTCGGCCTTGGTGCGCTTGTAGTACGGGCTGGCCGGCGGGTGGAACAGTTTCGACGACAGCTTGCCCTTGATCGTGTACTCCGGGCCCGGGGCGGAACCGTCGGGCAGGGGCCGGGCCGAACCGGGACCGAACGGGGCATCGCCGTTC
>Ga0247713_1001612_pt1 | contig 10952 bp, 6 predicted proteins | sample 21E_NmetaG_FD_189936 | JGI IMG/M metagenome (GOLD analysis project Ga0247713, IMG submission 189936) | Soil microbial communities from hillslope of Landscape Evolution Observatory, University of Arizona, Oracle, AZ, United States - 2-1-E_N | ecosystem: Engineered > Artificial ecosystem > Mesocosm... | reverse complement strand
CGGTATGTGCTTGAGGTTCGGGTCCCCCCTCATTTCTTTGAGAACCTCCATGCCGTCCTTCTTCGGCAGATTGAGGTCGAGCAGAACCAGGTCGGGCATCGACCCATCGTCCCGGCTGTTCAGGTATACCAGCGCGTCCTCGCCGTCGTTGACCACGGCAACCTTGGTGGTGACTTTCGACCTCCGCAGGGCGTCCTCGGTCAGCTCGACATCGCCCGGGTTGTCCTCGACCAGCAGGATGTTGATGGGACGGTACGTCTGTATCATGCCGCCACCTCCTCGGCTGCCGCCGGCAACGTGAAGTAGATGGTGGTTCCCCGGCCGGCCTCCGATTCCGCCCAGATCCGCCCGCCGTGGCGTTCGACGATCTTCTTGGAGATCGCCAGCCCTATCCCGGTACCCGGGTACTCGTCGCGGCCGTGCAGCCGCTTGAATATCACGAAGATCCGCTCGGCGTACCTGGGATCGAATCCCACCCCGTTATCGGCCACACTGATGAGCCATTCCCCCGGCCGCCTCTCGGCATGAATACGCACCTGCGGCTGAGCCGCGCCGTGGAACTTGACGGCGTTGCCCACCAGGTTCTGGAACAACTGGGTTAGCTGGGCCTCGTCTCCCTTCACATGGGGCAGTGGATCCGCGGTGATCACCGCCCCACGCTCCTTTATGGCCAGCTCGAAATTCATCAGTGCCTGCGCGAGAACCCGGTTGAGGTCCGTCGGCACTATCTCGCAGCCGCGACTGCCCACCCTCGAAAAGGTCAGCAGGTCACGAACCAGGCTCTGCATCCGGTTGGCGCCGTCCACCGCGTAGTACACATAGCGCTGCCCCGTCTCGTCCAGTGAATCCGCGTACCGTTCCGACAACAGCTGCATGTAGCTGCTGACCATCCGCAATGGCTCCTGCAGATCGTGGGAGGCGACGTAGGCGAACTGCTCGAGGTCGGCATTGGATCTGCTGAGATCCTCGGCCCGCCGGCGCAACTCGTCCTGGCTGCGCGCTCGCTCAACCGAACGGCCGAGCTGAACACCTATCTGGGAGAGAACGTCCAGTAACTCCTGGTCGAGCTGCTGCGGGCGGTCGGCGAGGAACTGCAGAACTCCGACCACCTCACTTGCGACCTGGATCGGAACCACCGCAGCGGAACCGGCTCTGCCGGCTTCCCCGCTTGAAGGCTCCCCGGCCAGAGCGGCAATCCAAACCGGCTGACCGGTGGCGAAAACCTTCTCTACCGCGTCCTCGGCAACCGTCGCCGCCTGAAGACCCGGGGGTCCGGCATCCCGCGTCCGGGTCGAGGCCTCGAGATGCCAGGGGCGGGAAGCTTCAAACCGGCTCGGATCGCCGTCGATCATGTAGGCGTGCCCCGATTTCCACGATGTCTCGGAACAAACGGTGTCCAACGCCGACTGGACGGCCTGGTGCGACCCCCCTGGGGCATTGGCCGAAGAGGTCACCTGCTGAAGAACCCGAAGGTAGGCGTTCTTACGCTGTTCGGCCTGGAACAGATCGGCCCGGGCCAGGGCCAGGTCGGCCAGCACGCCCAACGATTGGAGGATCTGCGCCTCCTCACTGCCGAAGAACGGGGTGAACGGACTGGCGTACACGACTATCTTCCCGGAGCGGAGGGGTACGGTGAGCGCGGTGCCCTGGCTAGGCTCGCCGCCGGTCGCCACCCCGCGGGCCCCGGGCGAGACATGCGACCCCACCACGCCTCCGGTGACGTCGCGCAGCTCGGCGCCCTCCCCGCCGACCAGCGCGCACATGCTGGGCAGCAGGATGTCCGCGATGCGCTGGGGGTCAAGGGCCTGCATGAGCTCAAGCTCTGCCGCCCGAAGGGCCAGCTCCTCGCGGCGCCTCCAGGCAAGGCGGACCAGCCGAGGAGGGGCAAATCCCAGCAGGAACAGCGGTGCGGTGGCCAGAGCAATAAATTGGACGACAAACGCTGCGGGGGTTGCCTGCTGGCCGGACGGGCTCAGGGAAGAAACCAGCAACGCCAGGGCCAAACCGGCCGTCCCGAGACTGAGGGTCCGCATGCGGCGGCGGGCAACCCCGGGTTGGCCTTTTCCTCCTTGCCACAGCCGCACCGCTACCACCGACGACAGCAGAAGCCAGTCGGTCACGAACAACACCAGGAACCCGACGAACACGGGAGGAAGAGCCTCGTTCACAGCGGGGAACCCCGGCAGGGAGAGAGAGGCAACGACCACCGTCCCGGTAAGGACTGCCGCGGAGTTGTTGAGCCAGCGGGGCTGACGGACGAAGGTGGACATGAACCGGAACAGAAAGTAGGGGAACATCGCCAGGATGGTCAGCAACACCTTGCCCGTCCACAGCAGCGACGGATCGTTCAGCTCGTCGGGCAGGAACGACCCCACGGCCACAACCGTCGCCAGGCTCCCCAAGGTTGCAGCAAGCCAGCCGGCTGCGGGACCGGGACGCCTGCGCCAATGCGCTACCGCCAGGATCCCAAGCAGCCCGAAGGCCACGTTTTGAACTGTGGTCAGCGCTTGGAACAACTCGTTCACGAAGTGTCCATTCTTGTTGAGAGCATTCCGGCGGCCGGTGAACGGCTCTTCAGCCACCGATCGAAAGCTCCTGCCGAACGCACTCATCGTGCTCCTCGCGGCAGAGAAAAGCATGGGCCATTTGGCCCTCAGTTTTTGTGCCTTTTGCGGGACCGCTCGGTCGCGCCGGGGTTTGAAATTTCGGTCGCGCCAGGGTTTGAAATAAGGCGGTTATGGTGCCCCCGGCAGGATTTGAACCTGCGGCCTTTCGCTCCGGAGGCGAACGCTCTATCCCCTGAGCTACGAGGGCGGGGATCAGTCCATTGTACTTGCCGCTCTGCCGGGTAGGACAAACGCCCCGGCTATGATCGAAGGACAGTGAACGCCGGCACCCGCCACAAGATCCTCATCACCGACGATGACCCTGTCATCATTGAGCTCCTTCAGGTAAATCTGGAGTTTGAGGGATACGATGTGGTCTCCGCGGGCGACGGCCTCGAGGCGGTGGAGAAGGCCGTCGAGCATCTGCCCGACCTGGTGATCCTGGACATCATGATGCCCCGGATGGACGGGTGGACCGCCCGGGCGGAGCTCCTGAAGGATCCCCGGACGGCGGAGATTCCCGTGATCTTTTTGTCCGCCCGAGCCCAGCAGGCCGACCTTAGAAAGGGATACGAGTCCGGAGTGGCCGCCTACGTCACCAAGCCTTTCGAGCCGGTTGAGCTGCTCGACCTGATCGCCGAGGTCCTGAGCGGCAACCACACCCGTCCCGACGACCCGCCCGGGTTCTGATGATCACCGACCACCTTGCCGGCCTTCTGGAGGCCGGGCTCGACAAGCTGCGTTCCGAGGGGACCCTTCCCGCCGGCGCGCAGGCGGCGGTTGAGCTGACCCGGCCGGCACGGCCCGAGCACGGCGAATTCTCCTCCAACCTTCCCCTGACGCTTGCCAAGGGCGCCGGGATGGCGCCCCGGGCCCTGGCCGAGAAGCTGATCGCCGCCCTGCCGGCATCGGATCTGGTGGACAGGGCCGAGGTTGCGGGGCCCGGCTTCATCAACTTCCACCTGGCCGCAGGTTGGCTGGGCCGCACGATCACTCAGATCGCCGCCCTCCGCTCCGCTTACGGCAGGTCGGCCGCCAAGGGCGAGCGCATCCAGATCGAGTTCGTCTCCGCCAACCCCACCGGCCCCCTGCACGTCGGATCCGGCCGCAACGCCGCCTACGGGGATGCGCTGGCCCGGCTGCTCGCCGCAGCCGGTTACGACGTCTCCACCGAGTACTACGTGAACGATGCCGGCAAGCAGATGGAGCGATTCTCGCAGTCGCTGCACGCCCGCTACCTGCAGGCGCTCGGCCGGGATTCCGAGGTCCCCGAGGACGGCTATCAGGGCAAATACCTTGCCGAGTTGGGGCGGGAGCTGGCCGCCGAGTTCGGCGGCAGCCTGGCCGAGGATCCCGGCCGGATCGGCCGGATCGGGACCGAGCGGATGGTGCAAAGTCACCGCCGGACGCTGGAAAACTTCCGGGTCCACTTCGACAGCTGGCTCTACGAGTCCTCGCTTCACGCGACCGGCAAGGTACAGGCCGGGATAGAGCGGCTGAACGAAGCCGGGCACACCTTCGAGAAGGACGGGGCCCTGTGGTTTCGCTCCAGTGAGCTGGGGGCTGCTCGCGACCAGGTGCTGGTCCGCTCGGACGGGCAGGCCACCACCTACCTGGCGGCCGACGTCGCCTACCTGATCGACAAAGTCTCCCGGGGGTTCGACCGGATCATGTACGTGTGGGGCGCCGACCATCACGGCCAGGTTGCCGGCCTGCAGGCAGTTGCCGGAGCTCTCGGTCTCACCCAGCCGGTGGAGATAATGCTCCAGCAGCTGGTGAACTTCATCTCGGGCGGCGAGGCGGCGAAGATGAGCAAGCGTGCGGGAACCATCGTCACCATCGACGAGCTGATCAACGAGGTGGGGGTCGACGCCGCCCGGTTCACGCTGGTCAGCCGCAGCATCGACGCAACCATAGACTTCGACCTGGACCTGGTGAAATCGGAGTCGCAGGACAATCCCGTCTACTACGTCCAGTACCAGCACGCCCGCACCTGCTCAATCCTTCGCAATGCCCGGCAGCAGGGTGTTGTCCAGGCGGCGGCGGAAGATGCCGACTTCAGCCTGTTGACCCACGAGGCGGAGTCGACGCTGATCCGCAAGCTGGCCGAGTTCCCGGACCTCGTCGAGGATTCCGCCCGCCTTCGGGCGCCCCACCGCCTCACGCATTACGCGCAGGCCCTCGCCTCGTTGTTCAGTGGGTTCTACCGGGACTGCCGGGTGCTGAGCGACGACGCAGAGCTCAGCCGGGCCCGCCTGTGGCTGGTGGAGGGGACCCGGCAGGTGCTGGCCAACGCGCTGGACCTGCTCGGAGTCGACGCCCCGGAGAGCATGTGAGCGCCGTCGAAGAACTGCGAGCGGCGCTTCCCAACACCGCAGACATCAACAAGCAGGGACATCTGGAGATCGGCGGATGCGACACCGTTCAGCTGGCGGAGCGTTTCGGAACCCCTCTGCTGGTGTTCTGCGAGCGGACCTTCGTCGACCGTGCCGGCTCGGTTCTGGCCTCGTTTGAGGGAGCCACCATCTACTACGCCGCCAAGGCGTTCCTCAGCAAGGCCATTTGCCGGCTGGCCGGCCAGCACGGCCTTCACCTCGACGTGGCATCCGGAGGGGAGTTGTTCACCGCGCTCTCCGCCGGTTTCCCGGCGGCCCGAATGGTGATGCACGGCAACAACAAGCTGGATTCGGAGTTGCAGGCAGCAGTGGATGCCGGAATCGGGCGGATTGCCGTGGACAACCTCGAGGAGATCGAGCGCATCGGCACCCTGGCCCGGAAGGCCGGGCGCCGGCAACCGGTCTTCCTGCGGGTAAACCCGGGGGTGACTACCGACACCCACGTCCACATCCAGACCGGCCACCACGAGTCGAAGTTCGGGCTGCCGATCCAGACCGGGGCGGCTCGCCAGGCCATCGTCCGGGCCAATGCCCATCCCCATCTGGAGCTGAGGGGCCTGCACGTCCACATCGGCAGCAACATTTTTTCGCCGGATCCGTTTCAGGAGACGACCGAGGTATTGTTCGAATTTCTGGCGAAGGTGAGAGCCGAGTTCGGGATCGAGTTTCCCGAGCTTAACCTGGGCGGGGGGTTCGGGGTTCCCTTCGTGGCCGGGGATCGTCCGTTCGACGTCAGGGCCCTCGGCGAGATGGTGGTTTCCACCGCCCGCAGGGCGGCCGCGGCGAACGGGATGGACATGCCCCACCTTTGCTTCGAGCCGGGACGCTGGCTGATCAGCAACGCCATGGTGACCCTGTACTCGGTGGGCACGATCAAGCAACAGTCCGAGGACCTGGTCTTCGTGTCGGTGGACGGCGGGATGAGCGACAACATCCGCCCGGCGCTCTACCAGGCCCGGTATGGGGCGATCCTCGCCAACAAGGCCGGCGAGGAGGCCGACCTCACCGTCACCCTCGCCGGCATGCACTGCGAGTCGGGAGACCTGCTGGCCGAGGCGGTGTCCCTGCCCGGTTCGGTGCAGCGGGGAGACCTGGTTGGGATGCCGGCCACCGGTGCATATACCTACTCGATGGCCTCCAACTACAACCGCAAGCCCCGTCCCGCCGTGGTGACCGTGCGGGATGGCGATGCCCGCCTGATGATCCGCCGGGAGAGCTACGAAGACCTGGTCCGGCTCGAAGAGGAGTAGGGCGGTGCGCCGCGCCGGCTTGATACTGGCGCTCGCCCTGTCCGCCGGCGCCTCCATCCCGGTTGTAAAGAGCACTTCCAAGGCGGTTCTGCTGCTCAGCGACCTGCTGACTCCGGTCAGGTTGCTGAGCGCCACCCCCGACCCTCGGGTTTCGACCATCAGCCTGCCGGACGGACGAGCCGAGCTCTACGAGGGGCGCTCGACGATGCCCGGCGTGGTCCTGGTGCACGGCGTTGCCGCCGGAGGCCCGCTGGACACCCGCGTGGTCCAGATCTCCGAGGCGCTGAACCGGATGGGCCGCACCGTGCTCGCCCCCTACCTCGAGCTCGGAGAGCACCGGCTGGACCGGGGCGATACCGCCCGGATCCGCCAGAGCATCGAACACCTCCACGACCATACCGGCGACCGGGTGCTGGTTCTGTCGTTCTCGTTCGGAGCGGCCTTCAGCCTGGTGGCCATGGAGGAGGAGCCGGAGATCCAGGACAAGGTCCTGGAGCTGGTCACGGTCGGAACGTACTTCGACCTGGTGCATCTGCTGCAGGGGGTCACCACCGGCCAGGTGAATGCGCCGGGCGGGATAACCGACGAGTGGAGCCCGGACCCGCGAGCCGGCAGGGCGGTGACCGAGTTCCTGGCAGGCTACCTCGGCCCCGAGGAGGACGCGCTGATGGACGCCTACGACGAACGGGAGCCCGACGGTTTGAGCGCGGAGGCCCGTGCGGTCTACGACCTGATGGTGAACTCCGACCCGGCTCGCACCAGGGACCTGGTGGCGGACCTGCCGGCCGGGCTGGGCGAGCTCATCGCAGACCTGTCTCCCGCCTCGCGCATCGACCGGATACGTATCCCGGTTTCGGCGATGCACAGCCGTCAGGACCCGGCATCGCCGCCCAGCGAGTCGGAGTTGTTGATCGCTTCGCTGGAGCCGCCCGCCACCGGACGGCTCACCCGGGTCGGCTCGTTCCGTCACGTGACCCCAGAAAGCGGCCTGGGCATGCTGCAGGACGTGGGCCCGCTGGTGGGGTTCGTGTCACGGGTATTCGGTGTTCAGGAACGGTGGGGCCTCTTCTTTTACTTCTGAACCCCGATCCCGGATTCTATGCGCTCGTCCCTCGTCGGCCCGGTCTCCTCGGATCGGCCGCCGCTTCCCGGTGCCGCCGAACCGACCGGCGCCCTCAGATCAGCATCGATGCGTAGCCGAGCGGTCCCTCGTGCTGGGCCACCTCGGTGCTCCCGTCCGCCAGGCGTTCCAGAACTATCAGGTCCTCCAGCCGTGCCTGCACCCCTGGGACGTGCGATATGAGGCCGATGAGCCGGCCGGGGTCGGCCAGGGTTTCGATGCCCTCGAGCGCAAGGTCCAGGCTCTCCTGGTCCAGCGACCCGAATCCCTCGTCCAGGAAGAAGCAGCCCAACCTTCCGCCTTCCAGGGCGACGGCCTCCGACAGGGCAAGCGCCAGCGACAGCGAGGCGAGGAAGGTCTCACCGCCCGAAAGCGTCTCGGGGCTGCGGGTGAGACCGGTTCTTTCGTCGACTACCTGGAACTGACCGGCCTCGTCAAAGGTGTAGTAGCCGGTGAGCTCGTGGAACTTCTCGGATCCGATCCTCGACAGAAGGCGGCGCTGCTCGTCCAGCAGGAAGGCGGTGAACTTGGAATCTGCGAAGTCGGCTATCAGCCGCTCCAGGCGCCCGCGGCGCGCCACCAGGGCCGTCAAAATGCCTTCGACCTCGGTGCGCCTGCGCAGCGCGGCCTGCAGTTCTTCGATTTTCAGTTCCAGCCGGGTCACTTCGCTCCTGGCCCGCGCCAGGACGTCCGATGCCTGGTCCTCGGTGCCGGCGGAAAAGCGGGTTCGAAAGCTGCCGACCGTCTGAGCCGCAATCAGCGCGGCATTCTCCAGCTGCGCCGTTCGCCGGGCGAGCTCCTCGATCCTGCGGGTTCCCGTCTCGATCACTCGCTTGGCCGAGTCCCACAGGCCCTCGCCTTCCGTGGAAAAGGTGGTCATGCCGAGCAGGCCGCAGGTGTGGCTGAGCAGGTGGGTAACGTCGCGCCACCTCTGCGCCTGGCGGTCCAGCTCCTCGCGGGCTCTGCGCTCCCGCAGGTCGGCGGAGTCTCGAGCCCGGCGCGCCTCGGCCGCTTCCCGGCGGGCTTCCTGCAACTCCGCCCGGCGACGGGCGAGCTCGGAGCCAACGTCATTTACACCGGGCGCCAGCTCGAACAGCAGGTTGTTGGCCTGGTCCAGCTCCGACTGCAGCCGCTCAGCGTTCTCGGCCGCCAGGCGCATCCGCTCCCCCGTTCGGGCCTGAGTGGTCGCTGCGGCCTCGAAAGCGGCTCGTGAGGACCTTAGCTCCGCCTCGGCCCGCTCGACCTGCCCGTGGGCGGCGCTAAGCGCGGGAAGCGGCAGGGACTGCGGAACTGACGTCACCGGCTGGTCACACACCGGACACGGGTCGCCCTCCGCCAGGTCGAGGCGAAGCAGATGCGCAGCATGCCGTTGCTGTAGCTCGTGCACCTGGGCGCGCCTGGAGGTCACCAGCGCTTCGGCGGTCCTGAGCGCCTCCTGCAACGCGGGCAGCTGTGCTTCGCCCGAACGAAATGCACTCTCTATATCTGACCGTTCGCGTTCAGCCGAATCGAGCGCCGACACCAGCCGCTTTCGGGCGTCGAGGCCGGACTCCACGGCCGCCAGCCACTGGTCGCCTCCGGACTCCGCGTTCACCCTGGACTCGTGCGCCTCCGCGGTCTTTAGCAGCTTCCCGGCACCGGACAGCGCATCCACGGCCTCTGCCAGCAGGGATTCGGCCCGATCGTGGGCCTCGGCCAGCTCGCGCAAGGCTTCTTCGGCGGGCAGCCGAAGCAGGGCCGCTTCGGTTTCCGAGCGCTCCCGTTGCACCCGGGAGACCTCGTGCGCCGAGCTGCGGACCTCCTGCTCCGCCTGAAGGACCTTGGGAAGCTCCTCCCGGATCTCGTCCAGCAGAGCCCGGGCCTGTGCCGCCTCGGTGGTTGCCTGCTTCACCCGTGCCTCCGGCTCATCCGGGAACCCGTCCAGAGTGCTTTGGTGAACCGCTATCTGCCCCTCGAGCAGCTGCCATCGGGTCCTCGCGCCCTCCCGCAGCAGGTCCACCCGGTCCAGGCGGAAGATGCCCTTCAAAATCCGGGAACGCTCGGTGGGGGTGGCTTTGAGAAAACGGTCGAACTCGCCCTGGGGCAAAACCACCGACGAGCGGAAGGACTCGAAGTCCAGGCCGACGATTTCGGTAACCCTATCGGTCACGTTGCGGTCGCCGGTGACCGGCTCCCCCACCCCATCCAGCCGGCGCAGGACCGTTTGCGACGTGCCCTTCTGGCGAATGACCCGGACGACCTCCCACGCCACGTCGTCCGTCTCGAAGACAAGCTGCACCCGAGCCTGCTCCTCCTGGGAGTTGATGAGTCTTTTGGTGGCGGACTCCACGCTGGGAGTCTTGCCGTACAGGCCGAAGATGATCCCCTCGAGAATGGAGGACTTGCCCGATCCCGTGGGACCGACGATGCCGAACAGGGTTCGGGACTCGAAGCTGAAGGTCTGCGGCTTCCGGTAGGACTTGAAGCCCTCCAGGGTCAGCTCAAGAGGCCGCACGCTGGACCTCCTCCTCCAGAGCCTTCAGTTCCTCGAGCAGCTCCACCGGCGGCTCTATCCCGTGCTGACGAAGATGGTAGCCGGCGTAGAGCTCGCCGATCCCCCCGTCCATCGGCTTGGCTGCGGCGTCCTCGGAACCGGCCAGCCGCTCGTAGACCGCCTGGACCAGCACCGCGTTGGGCAGGAACCTGCGCACCTGGTCGGCCAGCCCGAACACCGGCCCCGAAGTCTGCACCCGGACATCCAGGTAGGCGTCACCGAGCTCGCTCACTCGTGACTGCAGAGCCTCCAGCTCGTCCTGCACCCGGACCAGGCGCCGGCCGGAGGTGAGGGGAAGTGTCTTGACCTTGGCGGGCGATCCCGGCTTGATGTCGACGATCACCGCCTGCTTGTCATGGCTCCTCTCCGAAAAGTCCAACTGAAGAGGGCTGCCGCTGTAACGGGCGGCCACCGCCGCGCCGGCCACCTCCTGCGGGCGGTGGATGTGTCCCAGCGCAACGTACCCGGCACCCGGCGGTATGGACTGCGCGGTGGCGGCGTACTGCTCCCCCAGGTGGATCTTGCGCTCTCCGCCCCCGACCTCGGCGCCATGCACGAAATAGTGAGCCATCAGCACCCCGATGCCGCCGTCGTCGAACCCCGAGCACAGGGCGGTGCTCAGCCGCCGCACCTTGTCCGCGTAGCGGTCGGCGCCGATGACGGTGCCCGGATCGAGCTTGGCGAACCAGTCCTCGGAATCCTTTAGCACGTCGGTGATAGTGAAGGCCTCGTGCAGGAACGGGAACACCGCGACGCATGCGGTCTCGGTTCGGTCACGGGAGGGGATCTTCACGATGCCGCCGGCATCCGGGCGGGCGATCTTCGGTGCCAGGATGACCCCCCGGGGCTCCAGAAGGCCGGCTAGCACCGAAAACAGCGCCGGCGAGTCGTGATTGCCGGGAATGGCGACCACCCGGCCGGCGGCTTCGGCCAGACGAATCAGCGTCTCGACCACCAGCTGCAAGCTGTCGAGGGGCGGAAGCGCCCGGTCCCACAGGTCTCCGGCAACCAGGACCGCGTCGACCTTTTGGTCCCTGGCCATCTCGA
>Ga0247713_1001610_pt1 | contig 10970 bp, 10 predicted proteins | sample 21E_NmetaG_FD_189936 | JGI IMG/M metagenome (GOLD analysis project Ga0247713, IMG submission 189936) | Soil microbial communities from hillslope of Landscape Evolution Observatory, University of Arizona, Oracle, AZ, United States - 2-1-E_N | ecosystem: Engineered > Artificial ecosystem >... | reverse complement strand
TAGTAGTGGTTCACGAACCCGATCTCGACCTCGCGTCGGGCAATCGCCTGGAGCGTGCCCGAGTTGTTCGAGAAGAACTTGACGTCGTTCGCCTTCAGCGCGAGCAGCCAGTCGCGGGTGCGGTCGTCGCCGACTCGCATCCGCATCGCGCTCACGAACGCGACGAACGACGCGTTCGTCGGCGGCAGGCCGATCTTCCCCTTCCAGCGCGGGTGCGTGTAGCCCCAGATCGAGGTCGGCAGGTCGGCTGCACGGAGGGTGTCGGTGTTGTACGCGACGACTCGGGCGCGGGCGCTGAGGCCGACCCAGCGCTTTCCGGGCGCGCGGAAGCGCGGCGAGACCTTGCGCAGCGTCTTCTGCGGCAGCACCGCGAGCCGCCCCTTGCCGGCGACCGCCCCGAGCGCTCCCGCGTCCTGCGCGATGTACACGTCGGCCGGGCTGCGCGTGCCTTCCTCGATGAGCGTCGCCGCGAGCGCGGCGCTGTCGCCGTAGCGAACCTGCAGGCGGATCCCGGTCCGCTGCGAGAACTGGTCGAGGATGGGCTTCACGAACCGCTCGTCGCGGCCGGAGTAGATCGTCAGCGTGGTCGCCTGCGCGCCCACGCCGCCGGTGCTGCTCTTGTTCGCCGCCGTGGCGGTGGCGGCGGTCGCGAAGAGCGCAAGCCCCGCTGCTGCGAGGGCGACGGCTCTCGTCCGAAGCTCCTTCGTCATCGTCTTCCTGAACCCCCTGTGATCGTCTCGACAGTCAATGTAAGGCGCGCCTTACAGCGATGCGCCGGGTGACCTTACACAAGGTTCCGACGGCGCGCTACGAGAAGGCGCAGACGGCGTCCACGTGCGGCCGCACGCGCACGCGCGCACCCAGCTCCACCTGCTCGGTGGAGGGCCGCTGCGAGACGAGGACGGCGTCGCCGGTCTGCACGCGGTAGAAGACGTCGTGGCCGCGGAACTCGCGCCCGATCACGGTCGCGACCCCGGCGGCGTCGGGCAGCAGCTCGAGCTGCTCCGGGCGGATCAGCACGTCGACGTCCCGCTCCGCCGCGGGCGCCGAGAGGGCGAAGGTGCCGAGCGTCGTCTCCACCTCGCCGCCGGAGACGCGGCCGCGGACGAAGTTGCCCGCGCCGACGAACTCGGCCACCCACCGCGTCGAGGGCAGCCGGTAGAGCTCCTCCGGCGGCGCTGCCTGCACCACCGTCCCGTCGAGCATCAGCGCCACGCGGTCGGCGAGCGAGAACGCCTCCTCGCGGTCGTGCGTGACGAGCATCACCGTCACGTCGGCGGCGCGCAGGATCGCCGCGAGCTCGTCGCGCATCGTCCCGCGCAGGAGCGGGTCGATGTTCGACCAGGGCTCGTCGAGCAGGACGAGCTCGGGGCGCGGCGCGAGGGCGCGCGCGAGCGCCACGCGCTGCTGCTGCCCGCCCGAGAGCTCGTGCGGGTAGCGGCCGCCGTAGCCGTCGAGGCCGACGAGCGCGAGTGCGTCGCCGACGGCCGTGCGCCGCTCCTTGCGCGTGACCCCGAAGCCGACGTTCTCGGCGACGGTGAGGTGCGGGAAGAGCGCGTAGTCCTGGAACACCATCCCGATGCGCCGCCGCTCCGCGGGCACCCACACCCCGGGCCCGGCGACGGTGCGATCCGACACGCGGATCTCTCCTGCGTCCGGCTGCTCGAAGCCGGCGATCAGGCGCAGCAGCGTGGTCTTGCCGCAGCCGGAGGGGCCGAGCAGCGCCACGAACTCGCCCCGCTCGACGCAGAGCTCGGCGCGGTGGACGGCCTTCACGGCCCCGAACGCCTTCGAGGCACCGTGCACGCAGATCATCCCGCAGCTCATGTAAGGGGAACCTTACAGCGTCTCGCGCGCGCTGAGCGCGCCGAGGGCGGCTGTAGCCTCGTCCGGGTGCCGCTCGCCTCGGTGTACCCGCTCGTCTCGTCGCGGTCGGTCGCGCGCGCGTTCACGTACGAGGTCGAGGAGGGCGTCGGCCGCGGCGCCGTCGTGGCGGTTCGCTTCGGACGCGCAGCGCAGCGCGGAGTCGTCGTCGAGACCGGAGTCGAGGCGCCGGCCGGAGTCGTCCCCGCGCCCGTCGAGCGTGTCCTCTACACGCTGTCGCCGGCGCTCGTCGACCTCGCGCTGTGGGTCGCCGACTACTACGGCTCGACCCCCGCGCGGGCGCTCGAGCTCGTCGCGCCGAAGCTGCGCGCGCGACGCGGCGAGCGACGGTCGCCGCCCGAGGGGCTCACCGGGGAGGACGAGCCCGAGCGGCTGACCGAGCCGCAGCAGCGGGCCGTGGCGCGGATCGTCGCCGCGCTCGACGGCGACGGGGGACATCTGCTGCTCGCCGGCGCGACGGGCAGCGGCAAGACCGAGGTCTACCTGCAGGCGTGCGCGGCGGCGCTCGAGCGCGGCCGCGGCGCGATCGTGCTCGTGCCGGAGATCGCGCTCACGCCGCAGACGCTCGGCCGCTTCCGCGCGCGCTTCGGCGACCGCATCGCGGTGCTGCACTCCGGGCTCACCGACGCCGAGCGGCGCGACGAGCGCGAGCGGATCGTGGCGGGAGAGGCCCCCGTCGTCGTCGGCGCTCGCTCCGCGGTCTTCGCGCCGGTGCCGCGCCTCGGGCTCGTCTGCGTGGACGAGGAGCACGACGCCTCCTACAAGCAGGAGTCGGACCCGCGCTACGACGCGCGCACGGTCGCGGCCAAGCGCGCCGCGCTCGAGGGCGCCGTCGCCGTCTACGGCAGCGCCACGCCGCGGCCCGAGAGCTGGGAGCGGCTCGAGCGGCTCGAGCTCGGGTCACGCCTGGGAGCGCCGATGCCGACCGTGCGCATCGTCGACCTGCGCCGGGAGGCCGGCTACCCGCTCTCGGGGCCGCTCCTGCGCGAGCTGGGCGCGCTCGAGCAGCGCGGCGGCAAGGCGATCCTGCTCCTCAACCGGCGCGGCCTGGCGCCCGCCCTCCACTGCCGCGCCTGCGGCGTCTCGCGCCGCTGCGGCCTCTGCGACGTCTCGCTGACGCTGCACCGGGACGAGCGCCTCCACTGCCACCACTGCGGCTACTCGGAGGCGATCCCCGAGACCTGCCCGGCGTGCGGGTCGCTCGAGCTCGCCCGGGTCGGAGCAGGCACGCAGCGGCTCGAGGCGGAGCTGGCCGCGAAGGTGCCCGAGCTCGAGCGGATCCGGCTCGACGCCGACACCTCGTCGGAGCGCGGCGCGCTGCAGGAGGCGCTCGAGCGCTTCGCGCGCGCCGACCGCGCCGTTCTGATCGGGACGCAGATGGTCGCGAAGGGGCACCACTTCCCGGGTGTCTCGCTCGCAGCCGTCGTGGATGCCGACACCGGGCTCGCGCTACCCGACTTCCGCGCGGAGGAGCGCACGTTCCAGCTCGTGACGCAGCTCGCCGGCCGGAGCGGCCGCGATGCGCCGGGAAAGGTGGTCGTGCAGACGTTCCAGCCCGACGCGACGCCTCTCGCCTTCGCGGCGCGGCACGACGTCGCCGGTTTCCTCGCGGAGGAGCTCGAGCGGCGGCGGGAGCTCGGCTACCCGCCTTTCCGGCACCTCGTCTCGCTCGTCGCGACCGGGCCGGACGCGGCCGCGCCGGAGCGGCTGCTGCGCGAGCTGCGGGAGGGCCTCGCGGGCACCGGCGACCTGCTCGGCCCGGCGCCGCTGCTGCGCCTCCGCGGCCGCCACCGCGCGCAGCTCGTCGCGAAGACGGACGGGCCCCGGGCGCTCGCCGCCCGCGCCGCGAGGCTGCTCGAGGCCGCCGCACCGGCGATGCGGAAGGCGGGCGTCACGGCGGTCGTCGACGTCGACCCGCAGTCGCTCTGACCGCGCCGGAACTGTTTCCCAGCCGGGCGACGCATCCCTCGGCCAGGGGACGGTGCGGGAGTTCACCCTGGCTACACTCGAGGCGATGGCGGGCGAGTCGATGGCGGGCGGGGAGGAGCGGCACGACGGGCTCGAGCCGGAGGAACGGGCGGAGCTCGCGGCGCGGCGGCGCGTCGCCCTCGCCCAGATCCGCCAGTACCCGGACCCGGCGCTACGGCTGAAGGCGAACGACGTGGAGGAGTTCGACGAGAGCCTCGCGCGTCTGGCCCGGCGGATGACCGACCTGATGCACGACGCCCACGGGATCGGGCTCGCGGCCACGCAGATCGGCGTGCTGCAGCGGCTCTTCGTCTTCCAGCGGGAGGGCGAGGACGAGCCGACGGCGCTCGTCAACCCGCGCATCGTCGAGCGCTCGGACGAGACGGAGGTGCTCGAGGAGGGCTGTCTCTCGCTGCAGCGGGTGCACGTGCCCGTGGAGCGCAGCGTCGCGGTCACCGTCGAGGCCCGCGACGTCGAGGGCGGGGAGCTCCGGCTCGACCTCCAGGATCTCGACGCCCGCGTCGCCCAGCACGAGCTCGACCACCTCGACGGCGTGCTGATGCTCGAGCGGACGGATGCCGCGTCGCGCCGCGAGGCGATCGCGACGCTGCGCCAGAACCTCTAGCGTCCTCCCGATGCAGATCGTCGTCGCCGCCACGGCGCCCTTCGGCGCCGACGTGCTCGAGCGCCTCGCGTCGCGCCACGACGTGGCCGCGCTCGTGACGCGTCCCGACCGGCCCGCGGGCCGCGGCCGGAAGCTCGCGGCGCCGCCGGCGAAGCGCGTCGCAGAGCGCCTCGGGATCCCAGTGCTGCAGCCGGAACGTCCGACCGCCGAGCTCGCGTTGCCCGCCGACACCGTCGTCGTGTGCGCGTACGGGCTCCTGATCCCCGAGGAGCTGCTGGCGCGCGGCCTCTGGCTCAACGTCCATCCGTCGCTGCTCCCGCGCTGGCGCGGCGCGGCGCCGGTCGAGCGGGCGCTGCTGGCGGGCGACGCGGAGACGGGCGTCACGATCCACGAGACGGTGAAGGAGCTCGACGCGGGGCCGATCGCCGCGCAGCGGGCGTTCCCGGTGGGGCCGGAGGACGACGCGGGCACCGTCTACGCGCGCGCCGCGGTGGTCGCGGTCGAGCTCCTCGACGAGGTGTTGCCGACGCCGTCGTTCCGGCCGCAGGAGGGCGAGGCGACGTACGCGGCCAAGATCGAGCCGGCGGACCGGGAGCTCGACCTCTCCGACCCGGTCGAGAGCCACAACCGCATCCGGGCGCTCTCGCCGCACATCGGCGCGCGCGCCGAGCTGCGCGGGCGCCGCGTCACGATCTGGCGGGCGCGGCTCGAGGAGGGAGAGCTCGTGCCGGTGGAGGTGCAGCCGGAGGGCGGGCGGCGGATGCCGTACGAGGCGTGGGTGCGCGGGCTGCGGTGAAGGCGATCTCCCCGGCGCGGCGGGCCGCGTACGAGGTGCTGCGGCGGGTCTTCGAGGACGAGGAGGCGTACGCCGACCGCGCACTCCGGAGCGCGTCGGAGGGGCTCGACGAGCGCGACCGCGCGCTCGCCCGCCAGCTCGCGCTCGGCACGGTGCAGCGGCTGCGGACGATCGACCACGCGCTCGAGACGCTCGGCAAGCGGCCGCTGCGGAAGCTCGACCCGCCGGTGCTGGCGGCGCTGCGGCTCGGTGCCTATCAGCTGGGCTGGCTCGACGGCGTGCCGCGCTACGCGGCCGTGAACGAGTCGGTCGAGCTCGTCCGGCGCGCGCGGCTCGAGCGGGCGGTGCCGTTCGCGAACGCCGTCCTGCGACGCGTCGCGGACGGGATCCGTCCGCTCCTCGACTCGCTCCCCGAGGGGCCGCTCAAGCACTCGTACCCGGACTGGATCTGGGAGACGTGGCGGCGCGACCTCGGCGAGGAGGGCGCGCTCGCGCTGATGCGAGCCCAGAACGAGCCGGCGCCTGTCGTCGTCAGACACGTCCGCGGTCAGCTCCCGGATGGGGCCGAGACGGACGTGCCGGGGGCGTACGAGGTGGCGCGCGCGGACGAGGTTGCGCTCTCCCGCGGCGAGCTGTGGCCGCAGAGCCGCGCCTCGCAGCTCGTCGGCCACTGCGTGCGCTCGAGCCCCGGCGAGCGGGTGCTCGACCTCTGCGCCGCGCCCGGCGGCAAGACCTCGATGCTCGCCGGCGACGTCGTCGCGGTCGAGGTCAACGAGGGCCGCGCCCGCGAGCTCGACGAGAACCTGCGGCGGCTCGGCCGCGACGACGTGCGCATCGTCCGCGCCGACGGCCGCGACCTCCCGGCGGACTTCGCCGGCTTCGACCGCGCGCTCGTCGACGCGCCCTGCTCGGGCCTCGGCGTGCTCGCCCAGCGGGCCGACCTCCGTTGGCGGGCGCGCCCGTTGCCGGAGCTCCAGCTCGAGCTGCTGCGCGCCGCGGCCGAGAGGGTGCGTCCCGGCGGCACGATCGTCTACTCGGTCTGCACCGTCAACGCGGACGAGTCGGAGGCCGTGGTGGAGGCGTCCGGCCTGAAGGTGGAGCCGATCGAGGAGTGGCCGCAGTACCGGCACCCGCGCCGCCCCGAGTTCCTGCAGACGCTCCCGCACGTGCACCGCACGAGCGGCTTCTTCGTCGCCCGCCTCCGCGTCTAGCGAGGGCAGCGGCCGGTCGGGTCGACCTCGATCCGCAGGAGCGGCGGCACCGCCCCGGTCGCCGCGACGACCCAGCCTCCGTCGCCCTCGGCGCGCAGCGGCGGCAGCGGCCGCGTCGCGCAGTACGTCGTGAAGTCCGCCGCCTCGACCCGCACGAAGAGGAAGAAGCGCTCGCCGTCGCTCTCGTAGGCGCGGAGGACGAACGAGCCGTCGTCCTCCGTCAGCGCCTCGTCGACCGGGAACTGCGGCAGGGCACCGCGCCCGGTGCCGGGGTAGAGCGCGACGTATGTCTGCAGGGGCGCGAGCCGCAGGAGCTCCTCGTCGGGCACGACCACGCCCACGGCGAGCGGCTCCTTCTCGGCCCGCTCGAGCGGGTCGCCCACGGCGATCGTGAACCACACGAACCCGCCGATCAGCAGCAGGACCGGGAGGAAGGAGACGATCGGGCGCACGCGGTGCACGGGCGAAGTGAAGCAGCAGCGTCCGCCGACGCGGGTCGTATGATCGCTGCGTGGCGTGGCGCGACTGGGTGCGGACGGTCGAGGTCGAGCCGTCCCTCTACGCGGCCGACTTCGCCCACCTCGGGGAGCAGGTGCAGCACCTGCTGAACGCCGGCGCCCGTGTCTTCCATTTCGACGTCGGCGACGGGCACTTCGTCCCGCCGGTCACGATCGGCCCCGTCGTTCTGCGCTCGATCGCGCCGCTCGTGCACCAGGCGGGCGGCGTCCTCGACTGCCACCTGATGGTCTCGAACCCCGCGCACCACTTTCCCGAGCTCGCGGCATCGGGCGCCGACAGCGTCACGTTCCACGTCGAGGCCGTCGACGACGTGGCGACCGTGCTCGCGCAGGCGCGGGAGCACGGTCTCGCCGCGGGCGTCGCGTTCAACCCCGCGACCGCCGTCGAGGAGGGCGCGGCGGCCGCCAACCTCGGCGCCGACCTCGCCCTCTGCATGTCGATCGTCCCCGGCTACTCCGGCCAAGAGTTCCTGGAGGGCGCGCTCGAGCGGATCGCCCGCCTGCGCGAGCTCGTCGACTGCCACGTGCAGGTCGACGGAGGCGTCGACCAGGACAACGTGCGCACGGTTTACGACGCGGGCGCCGACCTGCTCGTCGTCGGCAGCGGCATCTTCGCCCGCGAGGACCTGCCGCGGGCGTACCGCCGGCTCGTCCAGGCACTGGCATGAGCCTGCGGCGGGCCGTCGCGCTCGCCGGCGCGGCGCGCGGCCGAGCGCACCCGCGTCCTACCGTCGGCGCGGTCGTCGTCGACGCGGCCGGCGCCGTCGTCGGCGAGGGCGCGACCGAGGCGGATGGCCGCCACGGCGAGATCGTCGCCCTCGCCGCTGCGGGCGAGCGCGCGCGGGGCGGCACCCTCTACGCGACGCTCGAGCCCTGCGCGCACCACGGTCGCACGCCGCCCTGCGTGGACGCGATCGTCGCGGCCGGGATCGCGCGCGTCGTCGTCGGCGTCCGCGACCCGAACCCGGTCGCCGCGGGCGGGCTCGAGCGTCTCCGCGCGGCGGGCGTGCAGGCGGAGGTGGAGGACGAGCCGGAGGCCCGGCGGCTGCACGAGGCATGGCTGACGTGGACGACGCGCGGCCGCCCGTTCGTCACCTACAAGGCCGCGGTCACGCTCGACGGGCGCGTCACCGTGCCCGGCTCGCGCTGGGTCTCGGGCGAGGAGTCGCGCCGGCTCGTGCACGAGCTCCGCGCGGCGAGCGACGCGGTCGCGGTCGGGATGGGCACCGTGCGGGCGGAGAACCCGCGTCTCGACGCGCGCGGCGTCGACGCCCCACGGCAGCCGCGGCGCCTGGCCTTCGGCTCCGGACCGCTCCCGGACAGCTCCGAGCTCGAGCTGCGGCAGGGGCCGCTCGAGGAGGAGCTGCGCGCGCTCGCGGCCGAGGATGTGCAGTCGCTCCTGCTCGAGGGCGGGCCGACGCTCGCGGGAGCCTTCCTCCGCGCCGGCCTCGTCGACAAGCTCCTCCTCTTCGTCGCGCCGGTCCTCGCGGGCGACAGCCCGGGGCTCCTCGACCGGCTCGACGCGCCGCTCCGCCTGCGCGGCCTCGCCGCGCGGCGCGTCGGCGACGACGTCCTCCTCGAGGCGTACCTCGGGGAGGACGCCGCCGGCTGAGCGCTACGGCACGAAGACGATCCGTGCGGGCACGCGCCCGTGCTCGACGTCCTCGATCGCGTCGTTCACGTCCGCGAGCGGCCGCTGCTCGCGGATCACCCGCGTGCGGCCGGCGGCGTGGAGCGCGAACACCTCGCGCAGGTCCTGCCGCGTGCCGACGATCGAGCCGATCAAGGTGATCCCGTTGAGCACGGTCTCGAAGATCGGCAGCTCGACGCGGTTCTCCGCGGGCAGGGCGACGAACACGAGCCGCCCGCCGCGCCGCAGCGAGCCGTATGCCTGCTCGAACGCCTTCGGGGAGACTGCGAGCGCGATCGCCACGTCGGCGCCGCCAAGACGGGCGATCGCGTCGACTGGGTCCTCCTCGGCCGCGTTCACGGTGAACTCGGCGCCGAGCTCGCGGGCGAGCTCGAGCTTCTCGGGGAGGATGTCGACCGCGACCACGCGCGCGCCCGCGATCGCCGCGTACTGGATCGCGAGGTGTCCGAGGCCGCCGACTCCGAAGACGGCGACGAGCTCGCCCGAGCGGGCGCCCGAGACCTTGACGGCCTTGTACGTCGTCACGCCGGCGCAGGTGAGGGGCGCCGCGTCGAGCGGGTCGACGCCGTCCGGCACCCGCACCGCGTAGCGGGCGTTCGCCTTGGCGAACTCGGCGAAGCCGCCGTCGATCGAGTAGCCCGTGTTCTGCTGCGCGTGGCAGAGCGTCTCCCAGCCGGAGACGCAGTGGTCGCAGGTGCCGCAGGCGTAGCCGAGCCAGGGCAGCGCGACGCGGTCGCCGAGCTCGAGCTCCGTCACGTGCTCGCCGAGGCCGACGACGATGCCGACTCCCTCGTGACCCGGGGTGAACGGCGGCGACGGCTTCACCGGCCAGTCCCCGTGGGCGGCGTGGATGTCGGTGTGGCAGAGACCGGAGGCCTCGATCCGGACGAGCACCTCGCCCGGGCCGGGCGACGGCATCGGGATCTCCTCGAGGACGAGCGGCTCCGTGAACGCGACGACGCGCGCGGCCCTCATCGTCGTGACTCCGCCGGGCGCTGCCGGCTCGGGGCGAATCAGCGTGTCGGACATGAGCGAACCTCCTTCGGGGTCGTACTCCATCCTGGCCGCGACGCGCCGTGGCGGCATCCGGGCTGACGCCGGTCGGCGTGCGGGGAAGTACCGACGGTTAGCCTTCAGGCGTGTTCACGGGTCTCGTGCGGGAGGTCGGCCGCGTCGCCTCGTTCGACGGCGGCCGCCTCGTCGTGGAGTGCGGGGCGGAGGCGGCCTTCGGCGACTCCGTGGCGCTCGACGGCGTCTGCCTCACGGTGGTCGAGGCGGACGGCGGCCGGCTGGCGTTCGACGTCGTGCCCGAGACGCTCGCGCGCGCGAAGCCGTTTCGGGAGCGCGTCAACGTGGAGCCGGCCCTCCGCGCCGGCGAGCCGCTCGGCGGCCACTACGTCCAGGGCCACGTCGACGGCGTCGGCACGGTGGTCGCGGTCGAGCCGGAAGGGGAGGGGGCGCGGGTCGCCGTCTCCGCGCCGGAGCTCGCCCGCTACCTGGTCGAGAAGGGCTCGGTCGCGGTCGACGGCGTCTCGCTCACCGTCGCCGCGCTCCGGGAGGACGGCTTCGAGGTGGCGCTCGTCCCGCACACGCTCACGACGACGACGCTCGGCGACCTGCGGCCCGGCGATCCCGTCAACCTCGAGGCGGATGTCCTCGCCAAGTACGTCGCGCGCCTGCTCGAAGCTAAGGTTGGGCCGTGACCGTGACCGCCGAGGCGCGCACCGAGAGCCCCTTCGCCACGATCGAGGAGGCCCTCGAGGACATCCGCGCGGGCAGGTTCGTCGTCGTCGTGGACGACGAGGATCGCGAGAACGAGGGCGACCTCACGATCGCGGCGCAGTTCGCGACGCCCGAGGCCGTGAACTTCATGGTCAAGCACGCGCGCGGGCTCGTCTGCCTGTGCCTCACCGAGGAGCGCTGCGACGAGCTCGGGCTGCGGCAGATGACCGACCAGAACGAGACGCCGTACGGCACCGCGTTCACCGTCTCGGTCGAGGCGCGCGAGGGCGTCACCACCGGGATCTCGGCGCACGACCGCGCCCACACGATCCAGGTCGCCGTCGATCCCGCGTCGACGCCGCACGACCTCGTCCAGCCCGGCCACGTCTTCCCGCTCCGCGCCCGCAGGGGCGGCGTGCTCCAGCGGGCGGGGCAGACCGAGGCGGCCGTCGACCTCGCGCGGCTCGCCGGGCTGATCCCGGCCGGCGTCGTGTGCGAGATCATGAACGACGACGGCTCGATGGCCCGCGTGCCCGATCTCGTCCCGTACTGCGAGCGGCACGGGCTGAAGATGATCACCGTCGCAGACCTGATC
>Ga0247713_1001609_pt1 | contig 10975 bp, 8 predicted proteins | sample 21E_NmetaG_FD_189936 | JGI IMG/M metagenome (GOLD analysis project Ga0247713, IMG submission 189936) | Soil microbial communities from hillslope of Landscape Evolution Observatory, University of Arizona, Oracle, AZ, United States - 2-1-E_N | ecosystem: Engineered > Artificial ecosystem > Mesocosm... | reverse complement strand
GCCGCGGCCCTCGCGGAGGTCGACGCCGGGATGCGCGACGGCGTCCTGCTGCGCGGGGAGGTGCTCGCCCGCTGGCAGGAGTTCGTCGGCACCGGTGAGCTGCTGCGGACGCTGCAGGACCGCGTCGGGCGGTGGCGGGACCGGCTGACGGCGGCGGTGACGGGGCGGCCGCGGCCCGGTGGGGACCTCACCGTCGCGCTGGAGTCGGGGGTGGCGCTGCTGATGGCCGCCGCCGCCGCGCAGGCCGCCGAGCGGGCGACGACGGCGTGGCGGTCGAGCGCAGCCGGCGCCGCGCTGCTGCGCCCCGGGCTCCCGGACTCCGGCGAGGAGCGCCTGGACCGGGTGTCGCCGCGGTTCCGTGCCGAGGCCGAGCGCACGGTGCGCGACTGGCAGGGCGCCGTGCTCGACCTCGTGCGCCGCGAGGGGGCCGGCCGGCGGACCACCGCGCGGGCCGCCGCGTACGGCGTCAACGCCACCGGGCTGCTGGTGATGATCGCGGTGTTCGCCACGACCTCCGCGCTCGCGCCGCCGATCGAGGTCGCCGTCGCCGGCGGCACCACCGTCCTGTCGCAGAAGGTGCTCGAGGCGGTCTTCGGCGACCAGGCCGTCCGCGCGCTCGCCGCCCGGGCCCGGGCCGACCTGCTCGACCGCGTCGAGACCCTGCTCGCGGGCGAGGAGGAGCGGTACGTGGCGCTGCTCGACCGGCACGCGACGGACCCCGACGACGTGGCCGCGCTGGAGCGGGCGGCGGCCGCGGTGGAGCGCGCCCGGTGAGGCTGCGCGTGCCCGGGGTGGCCGTGGCCGAGCGCGAGCGCCGCGCCGCCGAGGCGGGCGTCGCCATCCGGTTGCGCGCGCTGGACCGGGTGCTGGAGATCGGCGAGGGGCGCCTCGACGAGGCCCGGCTCGCGCCGGCACGCGCGCTCGCCCGGCGCGCGGGGGACCGGCTGCGGCTCTCCGGCGCGCACACGGTGGTGGCGCTCGCCGGGGCCACCGGCAGCGGCAAGTCCTCGCTGTTCAACGCGCTGGCCGGCGGCGAGGTGTCGACGGTCGGGGTGCGCCGGCCCACCACCGGTGCCGCGCACGCGGCGGTGTGGGGCGCCGACGGCGCCGGGCCGCTGCTGGACTGGCTCGAGGTGCCCCGCCGCCACCACGTCGAGAGCCCGGACGGGGAGAACCTGCACGGGCTGGTGCTGCTCGACCTGCCCGACCACGACTCGACGGAGGTCGCGCACCGGCTCGAGGTGGACCGGCTGGTCGCGCTGGTGGACGTGCTGGTGTGGGTGCTCGACCCGCAGAAGTACGCCGACGCGGCCGTCCACGACCGCTACCTGCGCCCACTCGCCCGCCACGGCGAGGTGATGGTGGTCGTGCTCAACCAGGTCGACCGGCTGCCCCCCGAGCACGCGGAGGCGGCGGTGGCCGACGTGCGGCGCCTGCTCGCCGACGACGGGCTCGACGGCGTCCCGGTGCTCGCGACGTCCGCCGTCACGCCGGGCGGCCGCGACGAGCTGCGGGCCGTGCTGACCGGTGCGGTCGCCGCGCACCGGGCCGCGCTGCGGCGCGTCTGCGCCGACCTCGACGCCGTCGCCGCTGACCTCGCCGACGCCGTCGCCGGCCCCGCCCGCACGGAGCTCGACCCTTCGACGGCCTGCGCGCTGGAGGCGGCGCTGAGCGCGGCCGCCGGAGTGCCCGCGGTCGGTGCGGCCGTGCAGCGGGCCTCGGTGCACCGGGCGGTGGCGGCCACCGGCTCGCCGTTCACCCGGTGGGTGCGGCGGCTGCGCCCCGACCCGCTGCGCCGACTGCACCTCGACCGGGCCCGGTCGCCCACGGCGCCGGCGGGCGGGCAGGACGACGCCCCGGTGGCGCGGACGTCGCTGCCCGTGCCGTCGGCCGTCGAGCGCTCGCGGGTGGACCTCGCGCTGCGCGCCCTGGCCGACTCGGCGGCCGACGGCCTGCCCGACCCTTGGCCGGACGGCGTCCGTGCCGCCGCCCGCTCCCGCTCCGAGGACCTGGCCGACGCGCTCGACCGCGCCGTCGCCGGCACCGACCTCGGCCTCGGCCGCACGCCGCTGTGGTGGCGGGCGGTCGGGCTGCTCCAGGCGGTGCTCGCCACGCTCGCGGTGGCGGGCGGGCTGTGGCTCGCCGGGCTCTACGTGCTCACCGTGCTCCGGCTGCCCGAGCCGGCGACCCCCGCCGTGGGGGAGCTGCCGCTGCCGACGGTACTGCTGATCGGCGGGGTGCTCGCCGGCCTGCTGCTCGCCCTGCTGGCGCGGGTGCCGGCCGGCATCGGCGCGCGGCGGCGGCGCGCCCGCGTCGAATCGCGGTTGAACTCCGCGGTCGCCGACGTCGCCGGCGAGCTGGTGCTGGCCCCGGTCACCGCGGAGCTGCACGCCTACGGCGGGCTGCGGGAGGCCGTCGCCGAGCTGCGACGGTCGCAGCGACGAGGGTGACCTACTCGGCGGCGGGTGCCGGCGCGTCGAACGTGACGGTGACCTGCTCGTAGCCGAGCGAGCCCGCGAGCGAGGTCAGCATCTCGCGGGTGTTGGTCTCCGCGCGGACGAGGAGGTCGCTCTGCCGCGCCGCGGCGTCGACCTGCTCCGCGGCCATCCGGTAGAGCTCCTGGTCGTCCACCGGGTTGTCCGCGACCAGGCCGGCGAGCCGCTCCGCGATGCCGCGGTCGCGCCCCACGACGCGGCTCTCGGCCGGGTCGATCGCGGCCGGCGCCAGCCGTGGCGCGGGCAGCGCGATCGTCACGGCCCCGCCGGAGACCGTCACGCGCTCCGGGCCGAGATCGGCGAGGTCGACCAGCGCGTCGACCTCCCCGACCGCGAACAGCGTGGTGCGCTCACCGCTGATCACCGAGGGCAGGTACGGGGTGTCGCGCTCGAGGTCGACGAGGACCTGGAAGGTGCCGGTGGCCGCGTGGTACTCGGACAGGTCGGCCAGCGCGACCATCAACGGGGCCGGGCTGCGGTCCACGGTCTGCTGCGCGAACGGGTCGTTCAGGTTCGGCAGCACGCCCGCGACCTGGGCACCGATCGGCACGGCGAAGGCCACCGCGGCGACGGCCGCGAGCAGCTTCAGCGGCGGGCGGCCACGCCGGGGCGGCTTGGTACGGACCGCGGTGTCGGGCTCGAGCAGCTGCTGCGGCATGGGGACCTCCCCGTCGGCGACCTCGTCTCCAGGGTGCAACACATCCGGGGTTCGCGCAGATACCGGCGCCGGGCGGCCGAGCGCTGTGACACCTCCCCCGCGGGGTGATTCCGCTCTACCCTTCCGGATGACCGTCAGAGCACGATCAACACGGGGAGTGGCATCGTGAGCGAGCCTGCTGCCGACACCGAAACCGGCGCCGACGCGGAGCCCCGGGCCCGGCTGAAGCGCCCGGTCTTCTTCGGGTCGGCGGTCGGCGTCGTGCTCGTCGCGGTCTGGGCGATGGTGGCGCCCACCAGCGCCGCGGACACCATCGGCACCCTCGTCGGCTGGACGTCGGAGGGCTTCGGCTGGTTCTACATCCTCTTCGCCACGGCGGTGCTCGTGTTCGTGGTGTTCCTGGCGCTGTCCCGGTACGGCACCACCAAGCTGGGCCCCGACCACTCCACGCCGCAGTACGGCACCTTCGCCTGGGCGTCGATGCTGTTCGCCGCGGGCATCGGGACCGACCTGATGTTCTTCGCCGTCGCCGAACCGGTGACGCAGTACCTCGCGCCGCCCGTCGGGCCCGGCGAGACGGTGGAGGCCGCGCGGGAGGCCACGGTCTGGACGCTGTTCCACTACGGCGTCAGCGGCTGGGGCATGTACGCCCTCATGGGAATGGCGCTCGCGTACTTCTCGTACCGGATGAACCTGCCGCTGGCGATCCGGTCGGCGCTCTACCCGATCTTCGGCAAGCGCATCCGCGGCGGGCTGGGCCACACCGTCGACCTGGCCGCCGTGCTCGGCACCATCTTCGGCGTCGCCACCTCGCTGGGCATCGGCGTCGTCCAGCTCAGCTTCGGTCTGGACCTGCTGTTCGGCATCCCCGAGGGCCGCGCCTCGCAGATCGGGTTGATCGTGCTGGCGGTGGCGATGGCGACGCTGTCCGCGGTGAGCGGCATCGACCGCGGCATCAAGCGGCTCTCGCAGCTGAACGTCCTGCTGGCCATCGGTCTGGCCGCCTTCGTCCTGCTCGCCGGCAACACCGTGTTCCTGCTCAACGGGCTGGTCCTGAACATCGGTGACTACATCAGCAGCTTCTCCGGCCTGACCCTGCAGACCTTCGCCTTCGACCGCCCCGTCGAGTGGCTCAACGGCTGGACGCTGTTCTTCTGGGCCTGGTGGATCGCCTGGGCGTCGTTCGTCGGCCTGTTCCTCGCGCGCATCTCGCGCGGACGGACGATCCGCCAGTTCGTGGTCGGGACGATGCTCATCCCGTTCAGCTACATCCTCATGTGGGTGTCGATCTTCGGCAACAGCGCCATCGACGTCGTCCGCAGCGGCGACGCGGCGTTCGGCGAGCTCGCGATGAACACCCCGGAACGGGGCTTCTACACGCTGCTGATGGAGTACCCGGCGTTCCCGCTGGTCGCCGGGATCGCGACCTTCGTGGGCCTGCTGTTCTACGTGACCTCGGCCGACTCGGGCGCGCTCGTCATGGCGAACCTGTCGTCGCACCTGCGGACCCCGCAGGACGACGGTCGCGCCGGGGTGCGCATCTTCTGGGCCGTCGCCACCGGCGTGCTCACCGCGGCCATGCTCATCGTGGGCGGGGTGCCCGCGCTGCAGAACGCCACCGTCGTCATGGGCCTGCCGTTCGGGTTCGTGATGGTGCTGGTCATGATCGGGTTGTACAAGGCGTTGCGGGACGAGGCCGCGCGCGACGACGCCAGGACCACCGGCCGCGGCCGCGTCACGACCTTCCCGGACCGGGCCACGGCGGAGCGGTACCTCGACGAGGTCGCGCTCCCGGCGCTGGCCGAGGTGGCGGCCGAGCTCGGCTCGCGCGGGGTCGACGCGCAGGCGCGCCCGAGCGACGGCGAGCACGGTGCGGACGGCGTCGAACTGGTCGCGGACGGCGCCGGCGGGCGCCCCTTCCACTACCGGATCAGCCCGCGCGACGTCCCCGTCCCGGTGCGCGCGCCCGGGAAGGGGCCGAGGGACACCACCTACTCCCGGCTCGAGGTCCACACGGGGGAGGGCGGCCATGGCCACGACGTCATGGGGTACAGCCACGCCCAGCTGATCGACGACGCCCTGGAGCGGTACGAGCGGCACCGGGACCTCGCGGGCGTGAACTGACCGCGCCCGGCGCTACCGGCCGAAGGCGGCGAGGAACCGGTCCCGGAAGGCGTCCATCCGCCAGACGGGCGCCTGCGGGCCGGGCCGCAGGCCGTCCTGCCAGCCCCACCCGGCGATCCGGTCCAGGACGGCCGGGTCCCGGGTGGCGATCGTGATCGGCACGTCGCGGCCCGCGTCCCCGCCGGTGACCACCGGGCCGGGCTGGTGGTCGCCGAGCAGGATCAGCACCAGGTCGTCGTCGCCGTAGGTCTGCACGAAGGACACGATGCTGTTCACCGCGTACCCGATGGAGCGCCGGTACTCCGCGCGGGCGCGGCCCGGATCGCCCATGACCTCCGCCGTCACGTCCGGCCCGGCCCAGGCCTCGAACACCGCGCCGTCGCCGACCTCCGCCCAGCCGACGAGCCCGGGGACCGGCGCCCACGGCGCGTGGCTCGACACCAGCGCGATCTCCGCCATCAACGGCGGCCGATCCGCCCGCCCGTGCTCGAGGCGCCGGAACGCGGACAGCGTGTACTGGTCGGGCATCGGCGCCCAGCCGAGCTTCGGGCCCCGGTACGCGAGGTCGTGCGCGTCGTAGACGCGGTCGTAGCCGTAGAACCCCCCCTCCGGCCAGGCCCGGGTGGTGCCGGGCATGACACCGACCGTGCGCCAGTCCGCCCGCGCGAACGCGCCGGTCAGCGTCAGCCGGTCGCTCCCGACGAGGGTGCGGTAGCGCTGCTGGTTGTCGACCCACAGGCCGGAGAGGAACGTGGCGTGCGCCATCCAGCTGCCGCCGCCCGCCACCGGAGAGGTGAGGAAGCCGCTGCGCGCGGCGAAGCCGGCGGTCGCGAGCCGCCGGGTCCCGTCGTCGAGGGCCGGCGCCAGCTCCGGGTCCGCCACCGCGTCGCGCCCGTAGCTCTCGACGAACGCGACGACGACGTCCTTGCCGCGCAGCGCGGTGAGCAGCTCGGTGCCCGGGGTGTCGCGGTAGGGGTCGACCGCGGCCTCCGCGGCGAAGGCGCGCCGGTCCGCGACGCCGGCGCGCACCTGCACCGCCCGGTCGTGGACCTGCGCCGCCGCGCTCGCCGCGGCCACCGGCACCCCGGGGACGATCTGCGCGCCCAGCACCGCGCAGGTGACCCAGACGGCGGCGAGCACGGTGGCGGCACGGGTCGCGGCGGTCCGCCGCCGGGTCGCCAGCCGCGCGAGGCGGCGGACCGACAGCGCCAGGAGCACCGTCACGGCGACGGCGAGCACCACGGCCGCCACCGCCGCGCCGAGCGCGCCCGCACGGCCGCTCGACCCCGCGAGGAACTCCACGGCGGCGCCGAGCAGGACCAGGTCGAGCACCGGGTCGAACGGGCGGGCGAGCGTGGCCGAGAAGGCCAGGTCGAGGACCTTCAGCAGGGTCAGCAGGCCGAGGGCCACCCCGGCGAGGGTCGCCACCACGCGGCCCGCCCGTGCGGGCAGGACCAGGAACAGGGCGATGGCGAGCAGCGCCTCCACCGGGACCCGCAGGAAGGCGGCCGGGACGAGCCGGCCCACCTCGGCCGGCGCGACGAGGGCGACGAACACGCCGGCGCCGGCCAGCGCGCTGACCACGCCGGAGGCGACGGGGTGCCGGTTCCCGCCACCCCCGTTCCCGCCGACTCGGTGCCGCCACAGCCACGCCACGCTCCGCCCGAAGGACCACGCCAGCAGCACCAGCGCGGTGACCACCAGCGCCACTGCGGCCGGGCGCGGCACGACGTCCGCGCCGGCGACCACGAGGACGACTCCCTGCACGGCGGCCACGGCCTTCGCGGCGTGGCTCGTCGGCAGGGGCGCCCGCAGCCACGGCAGCGCCCGGCCCGCCGCGACGAAGGCGTAGCGCATCGCCCCGATCGCCAGCACCCACGGGCCCAGCAGGGTCGCGACGTGCACGCTGAGCACGAGGACGCCGACCGCGTCGGTCTCCATGTCGAAGCGCGCGCCGAGCTCGGACGCGGTGCCGGTGCGGCGCGCGACCCGGCCGTCCACCGCGTCGAGGACCAGCGCCGTCGAGGCGAGCACGACGAGGACCGCCACGGGGGTGCCGCCGCCCGCGAGCCCGTCCGCGACGAGGGCGGTCACGCCCCCGACGAGCACCGCGCGCGCCAGCGTCACGAGGTCGGCCGGACCGAGCGCCGCGGCCCCCGCCCGGCGGGCGGCGGCGGCCAGCAGGGCGCACAGGCCCACGGCGTACCCGGCGCCGGCGATCAGCCCCACCGGGCCGAGGCCGGCGCCGGCGCCCAGCGCGGCGAGCAGGACGACCTGGACGACGGCCCCGGTTGCCAGCTGCTCAGCCGTGCGTAGCCGGGATACGGTCGTCACCGGGCCTTGATACACCCCTTCGAGGCCCTGCTACGACGACGGAGGGACGACGTGGATCGCAACGCGCGTGCGTTCCGGCTGCGCGCGCCGGGCGAGGGCGAGATCCACGCCGTCGTGCTCCCGCCGCCCGGACCCGACGACGTGCTGGTCCGCACGCGCTACTCGGCGGTGAGCCGCGGCACCGAGACCCTCGTCTTCCGCGGCGGCGTGCCGGCGAGCCAGCACGCGGTGATGCGGGCGCCGTTCCAGGTCGGCGAGTTCCCCGGGCCCGTCGAGTACGGCTACCTCAACGTCGGGGTGGTCGAGCACGGGCCGTCCGCGCTGCTCGGCCGCACCGTCTTCTGCCTGTACCCGCACCGGACGCGCTACGTCGTGCCGGCCGGTGCCGTGACGCCGGTGCCCGACGACGTGCCGCCCGCGCGCGCGGTGCTCGCGGGCACCGTCGAGACCGCGGTGAACGCGCTGTGGGACGCCGCCCCGCTGGTCGGCGACCGGATCGCCGTGGTCGGGGCCGGGATGGTCGGCTGCAGCGTCGCGGCGGTGCTGGCCCGCTTCCCCGGGGTCCGGGTGGAGCTGGTCGACGTCGACCCGGCGCGCGCGGCCGTCGCCGAGGCCCTCGGGGTCGGGTTCGCCCTGCCGGAGCAGGCCGCGGGGGAGTGCGACCTGGTCGTGCACGCCAGCGCCACGGACGCCGGGCTCGCCCGCTGCCTGGAGCTGCTCGCCGACGAGGGCGAGGTGATCGAGCTGAGCTGGTACGGCGACCGCCGCGTGACCGTGCCGCTCGGCGAGTCCTTCCACTCGCGTCGGCTGGCGGTGCGCTGCAGCCAGGTCGGCGCGGTCGCACCGGCCCGGCGGGGGCGGCGCAGCCACGGCGACCGGCTGGCGCTGGCGTTACGGCTGCTCGCCGACCCCGCGTTCGACGCGCTGATCACGCACGAGTGCCGCTTCGAGGACCTGCCCGGGCTGATGCCCCGCCTCGCCCGCGGCGAGCTGCCCGGGCTGTGCGTCCGGGTCGTCCACGAGGAGGGGTGAGCACCGGTGTTCAGCATCACGGTCCGCGACCACGTGATGATCGCGCACAGCTTCCGCGGCGAGGTCTTCGGCCCGGCGCAGCGGCTGCACGGCGCGACGTACGTCGTCGACGCGACGTTCCGGCGGGCCGAGCTCGACGCCGACGGCATCGTCGTCGACATCGGGCTGGCCACCGAGCAGCTCGGTGCCGTGCTGGCCGACCTCAACTACCGCAACCTCGACGACGAACCCGCCTTCGCCGGCGTCAACACCTCCACCGAGTTCCTCGCCCGGGTGATCGCCGACCGGCTCGCCGAGCGGGTGCACGCCGGCGCGCTCGGCGACGGGGCGCGCGGCCTGGCGGGGATCGCGGTCGTGCTGCACGAGTCGCACGTGGCGTGGGCGAGCTACGAGCGCACCCTGTGACCGGGCGAGGAGTCGCAGCTCGCGACGAACGGCACTCCCGCCGGCCAGGTGCCGGTCGGTGCCCGGCGCCGGACGCGGTGCACGTCGTCGTGCCCGCGGACGTCGACGACGCGGCCGTGCCGAGCGGCGGCAACGTCTACGACCGTCGGGTGTGCCGCGACCTGGCGCGCGCGGGCTGGGCCGTGCGCGAGTCGCCCGTCGCCGGGGCGTGGCCCCGGCCCGACCGGGCCGCCCGCGCCGCGCTGGACCGCGCCCTGGCCGGCGTGCCAGACGGCGCGGTCGTGCTCCTGGACGGGCTGGTGGCGTGCGGCGTGCCGGACGTCGTTGTTCCGCAGGCGCACCGGCTGCGGCTCGTCGTGCTCGTGCACCTTCCGCTCGGCGAGGAGGCCGGGGCCGATCTGGCGGCGCTCGAGCGGGAGACGCTGCACGCGGCGCGGGCGGTCGTGGCCACCGGCCCGTGGACGGCGCGCCGGCTCGTCGCGCGGCACGGGCTCGCCGCCCGCCGGGTGCACGTCGCCCCGCCCGGCGTCGACCCCGCGCCGCCCGCTCGTGGCGCGGACGGCGCGACGCGGCTGCTGTGCGTCGGGTCGCTCACCCCGACGAAGGGCCAGGACCTGCTCGTCGACGCCCTCGCCGCCGTCGCCGACCCGCCGTTGCGCTGCGACCTCGTCGGGTCGCTGCGCCGGGACACCGGATACGTGGCCGCCGTGCGCGGCGCGATCGAGCGCCGGGGGCTCGGCGGGCGGGTGCGGGTGCGGGGACCGTGGACGGGCGCCCGGCTCGCCGCGGCCTACGCCGGGGCGGACCTGGTGGTGCAACCGTCACGCGTCGAGGCCTATGGAATGGTCGTCACCGAGGCGCTGGCCAGGGGGATCCCGGTGCTCGCTGCCGCGGCCGGCGGGCTGCCGGAGACCCTCGGCCGGGCCCCCGACGGCAGGGTCCCGGGGCTGCTGGTGCCGCCGGACGACGTCCCGGCGCTCGCCGCGGCCCTGCGCCGGTGGTCGACCGAGCCGGCGCTGCGGGCCGAGCTGCGCGGCGCGGCGCGGCGGCGGCGCGACACATTGGACGGGTGGGAGGTGACGGCCCGATGCCTGGCGGGAGTACTGCGGCACGCGAGTGGGACGCCCGGCTGAGCGAGCCCGGCTCGCCGGTGTGCGGGCCGGAGTGGCTGGCGCTGCGCGAGGACGCCGACGCCGGGGCCCGGTCGGCCGAGCTGGTCGAGCCGCTGCGCGCGCATCTGGCCGCCGGCGGGCCGGCCGTGGTCCGTGACCTCGGCTGCGGCACCGGGTCGATGGGACGCTGGCTCGCGCCGCGGCTGCCCGGCCCGCAGCGGTGGATCCTGCACGACCGCGACGCCGCGTTGCTCGCCCGCGCCGCCGCGGCGATGCCGAGCGCGGCCGCCGACGGTGCCGCCGTCACCGCGCGGACCCGCGAGGGCGACGTCACGCGCCTGCGCGCCGCGGACCTCGCCGGCACGTCGCTGGTCACCGCGTCCGCCCTGCTCGACCTGCTCACCGCCGGCGAGGTCGACGGGCTCGCGGCCGCGTGCGCCGGGGCCGGCTGCGCCGCGCTGCTGACGCTGACGGTGGTCGGGCGGGTCCGGCTCACCCCGCCCGACCCGCTCGACGGGGAGTTCGCGGCGGCCTTCGACGCCCACCAGCGGCGGCGTACCCGCGGCCGGCGGCTGCTCGGCCCGGAAGCGGGCGCCGCCGCCGTCGAGGCGTTCGCCCGCCGCGGTGCCGCGGTGGCGACCCGGCCCAGCCCCTGGCGCCTGCGCGGCGCCGGTGCCGGGGCGCTGGCGCAGGAGTGGCTGCGCGGCTGGATCGGCGCCGCCTGCGCGCAGCGGCCGGACCTCGCGCGGCACGCCGGTCCCTACCTGCGGCGCAGGCTCGCCGGCGAGCTGCGCCGCAGGTAGGGACCGGCGTGC
>Ga0247713_1001606_pt1 | contig 10994 bp, 10 predicted proteins | sample 21E_NmetaG_FD_189936 | JGI IMG/M metagenome (GOLD analysis project Ga0247713, IMG submission 189936) | Soil microbial communities from hillslope of Landscape Evolution Observatory, University of Arizona, Oracle, AZ, United States - 2-1-E_N | ecosystem: Engineered > Artificial ecosystem >... | reverse complement strand
GCGCCCCCGGCTCCCGACACGGTCCGGATCGCGGTGGAGCCCGTGGCCCGCGCCACCCACGGGGCGGGCGGCTCGGCGCGGGCCGCCGCGGAGCTGGCCATGAGCAAGATCGGCGCCCCGTACCGGTGGGGCGCCGACGGTCCGAACGCCTTCGACTGCTCCGGGCTGGTCCAGTGGGCCTTCGGCAACGCGGGCATCGACCTGCCGCGCACCAGCCGGGCCCAGTCGGGCGTCGGCGAGCGGGTGTCGCGGTCCGCCCTGCAGCCCGGCGACCTCGTGTTCTTCTACTCGCCGGTCAGCCACGTCGGCATCTACATCGGCGACGGGCGGATCGTGCACGCCAGCACCAGCGGCAAGCCGGTGAAGGTGTCGGACGTGGACGCCATGCCGTTCACCACGGCCCGCCGCGTCTGACCCTCGCGGCGCCGATCCGCGGCCGGACCCACGGGGCGTCCGACGTAGGGTGCGACCGTGCCCGCCACCCGACCCGTCGCCCTGGTCACTGGGGCCTCGCGCGGCATCGGTGCCGCGATCGCCCGCGCGCTGGCCCACGATCACGACCTCCTGCTCGGCGGCCGCGACGCCGACGCGCTCGGCGCCGTCGCGGCGGACCTGCCGGGCGCCCGGCCGTGGCCGGTGGAGCTCACCGACGACCGGGCGGTCGCCGCCGCCGCCGGCGGCATCGACCGGCTCGACGTCCTGGTGCACTCCGCCGGCGTCGGGCTGCTCGGCACCGTCGCCGACACGCCGGCGGAGGTGTGGCGGCGCCAGTTCGAGGTCAACGTCGTCGCCGTCGCCGAGCTCACCCGGTTGTTGTTGCCGGTGCTGCGGGCCGCGCGCGGGCACGTGGTGCTGGTCAACTCGGGCTCCGGTCACGCGGCGCGGGCGGGCTGGGCGTCCTACGCGGCGAGCAAGTTCGCGCTGCGCGCGTTCGGCGACGCGCTGCGCGCCGAGGAGCCCGACCTCCGGGTCACCTCGGTGCACCCCGGCCGGGTGGACACGGCGATGCAGCGCCGGGTCGTCGAGCACGAGGGCGGCCGGTACCGGTCCGCGGCGTACCTGCGCCCGGAGTCGGTGGCGGCGGCGGTCCGTGCGGCGGTCACGGCGACGGCCGACGCGGCGGTCACCGAGATCGTGCTCCGCCCCCGCTGACGGACCCGGTTCCGATCGGCCGCCGGGGCACTAGAGTCCTGCACATGCTGGATCCGGACGCGGTGGATCTCGGGCAGCTCCGCGCCGCCCTCGACGACCACACGGCCGGCACCACCTGGTGGATCGACCCCGCCACCGGTGAGATCGCCACCCGTCTGGACGCCGCGCCCGGTGGGCAGGACCCCCGCGCCGCGGGCTGGGTGCGGATCCCGACCACCGAGACCCACGAGAGCTACCGCGACATGGCCGAGTTCGTGGCGGGCGTCCAGCACCGCCGGGCCGCGGACCTGCTCGAGCGTGCCATCAGCGGACGCGGCGCCTTCCGCCGGTTCAAGGACACCCTGTTCGAGTTCCCGGAGCTGCGCGACCGCTGGTTCCGCTTCCGCGACGCCCGTGGTCACCGCCGGGCACTGCGCTGGCTCGCCGACGCGAAGCTGGTCACCGCCGAGGCCGCCGAGCGCGCCGCCGCCGCCCACCCGGACCCCGACCAGGGCGAGCAGGACCTGCCCGAGGCGGTCGCCGCGGACCTCGCGCTGCTGTTCCGGGAGCGGCTCGAGCGGGTGCTGGTGATCGAGGCGTGGGCCGGACCCGAGGATCCCGGCGAGGCCGACCTCGAGCTGCTCGTCGTGCTCGCCGACCTGCCCTCGCCCTGGGCGGACCTCGACCGGATGGACACCCTGCTGTGGCGGCACACCGAGCGCACCGGGCTCACCGTCCTGGCCTACCCGGTCACCGCGGCCGACCTCGCCACGCCGTCGTCACCGGTGCTGCTGCGGGCGGGCACCGGCGCGCTCCAGGTGACGTGAGGGACGTCGTGGCCGAGTCCCCCACCCCCGGGGAACCGACGCCCGGGGCACCGACACCGGGCATCCTCCGCGCCCGCGAGGAGCTCGCCGCCGCCGAACTGCTCGCCGTGCACGGCCTGCCGGCCCCGGCCGTCGCGGCCGCCGTCCGCAGCGCGCTGGCCGCGGCCGACGACGCGCTCGTGCTGCTCGGCCGACCCGCCGGGGCCGCGCCCGGCACCGTGTCACTGTTCGTCCGGTACGTCGTCGGGCAGCGGGGCCTGGACGCGCGGACGGGACAGCGGTTGCGCGCGCTCGTCAACCGCGGTCGCCGGGTCGAGCACGTGCCCGGTGCGGTGCCCGCCTCCGTCGCGGCGGCGGCGGTGTCCGACGCGCGGGAGGTGCTCGACGCCGTCGAGGACTGGGTCGCCGCGTCGCTGCGGGTCGCGGCCGAACGCGCGCGGGTGGTGGCGGCCACCGCCACGGCCGGCAACGGCGGGCCGAGCCCGTCCGGGCGGCCCGCGCGCCGCCGCCGCTGACCCTTCCCCTCGCGGGGCGACGGCCGTCAGGCCACGACGTTGACCAGCCGGCCCGGCACGACGATCACCTTGCGCGGCGCCCCGCCGTCCAGCGCAGCGACCACCTTCTCGTCGGCGAGCGCCGCGGTCCGCACCGCGTCCCCGTCGGCGTCCGCGGGCACGACGACCCGCGAGCGCACCTTGCCGTTGATCTGGATCGGGTACTCGACGGTGTCGGCCACCAGGTAGCGCTCGTCCGCCACGGGGAACGGCCCGCGCGCCAGCGACTCGGCGTGCCCCAGCTTCGCCCACAGCTCCTCGGCGATGTGCGGGGTCAGCGGGGCCATCATCTGCACCAGGGGCTCGGCGACGGATCGGGGCACGTCGCCCGCACCGTAGACCTTCGTCAGGTGGTTGTTCAGCTCGATCAGCTTGGCGGCACCGGTGTTGTAGTGCAGCGCGGCGAAGTCGGCGTGCACGCCGGCGATCGCCCTGTGCAGCGCCCGCAGCGTCTCGACGTCGGGCTCGTCGTCGGTGACCCGCAGCTCGCCGGTGTGCTCGTCGACGAGGTTGCGCCACACCCGCTGCAGGAACCGGTGCGGCCCGATCACGTCCCGGGTGGACCACGGCCGGGAGGCCTCCATCGGCCCGGTGTACATCTCGTACAGCCGGAACGTGTCGGCACCGTAACGCTCGCACATCTCGTCGGGCGTCACGACGTTGCGCAGCGACTTGCCCATCTTCCCGTACTCCTGGGTGACGGGCTCGCCGTTCCACGTGAAACCGCCGTCCGGGCCCTCCACGACCTCCTCGGCCGGCACGTACACCCCTCGCGCGTCGGTGTAGGCGAAGGCCTGGATGTAGCCCTGGTTGAACAGCCGGCGGAACGGCTCCTCGGAGCTGACGTGACCCAGGTCGAACAGCACCTTGTGCCAGAAGCGGGCGTACAGCAGGTGCAGCACCGCGTGCTCGACACCGCCGACGTACAGGTCCACCCCGCCCGGGTCGCCCGGGCGCGCGGGGTCGGGGCCCAGCCAGTAGCGCTCGGCCGCCGGGTCGACGAACGCGGTGGCGTTGTCGGGATCCAGGTAGCGCAGGTAGTACCAGCACGAGCCCGCCCACTGCGGCATCGTGTTCGTCTCCCGCCGGTACCGGCGGGGGCCGTCCCCGAGATCCAGCTCGACCTCGACCCACTCGCCCGCGCGCGACAGCGGTGCCTCCGGCTCGGTGTCCGCGGCGTCGGGCGGGTAGGTCTTGGGGGAGTAGTCGTCGACGTCGGGCAGCTCGACGGGCAGCTGGTCCTCCGGCAGCGCCAGAGGCGCGGGCGGGTCCACGCTGTCGTCCCACACGACGGGGAACGGCTCGCCCCAGTAGCGCTGGCGGGAGAACAGCCAGTCCCGCAGCTTGTACTGGACGGTGCCCTCGCCCGCACCGCGGGCCGCCAGCCAGGGTGTGATGGCGCGCTTGGCCTCGGCGACGCCCAGGCCGTTCAGGCTGATCTCCTCGTTCGCCGAGTTGATCGCCGGGCCCTCACCGACGTAGGCCTGGCCGGCGAAGCCCTCCGGCGGCTGCACGGTGCGCACGATCGGCAGGCCGAACGCGCTGGCGAAGTCCCAGTCGCGCTGGTCCTGGCCGGGCACCGCCATGATCGCGCCGGTGCCGTACCCCATCAGCACGTAGTCGGCGACGAACACCGGGATCGGTCGGCCGCTGACCGGGTTCGTGGCGTGCGCGCCGGTGAACACGCCGGTCTTGTCCCGGCTCTCCTGGCGATCCAGCTCCGACTTGCGTGTCGACGCGTCCCGGTAGGCCCGCACCGCCTCCCGCGGGGTGGCGGCGCCGCCGGTCCAGCGGGGGTCGACGTCGGCCGGCCAGGCCGGCGGGGTGATCTGCTCGACCAGCGGGTGCTCGGGCGCCAGCACCATGTAGGTGGCGCCGAACAGGGTGTCCGGGCGGGTGGTGAAGACTTCGATCGCGGTGTCCGCGGCGACCACCGGGAACCGCACCCGGGCGCCCTCGGAGCGGCCGATCCAGTTGCGCTGCATGGCCTTGACCGACTCCGGCCAGTCCAGGCGGTCCAGGTCACCGGCCAGCCGGTCGGCGTAGGCGGTGATCCGCATCATCCACTGCCGCAGGTTGCGGCGGAACACGGGGAAGTTGCCCCGCTCGCTGCGCCCGTCGGCCGTGACCTCCTCGTTCGCCACCACCGTGCCCAGCCCCGGGCACCAGTTCACCGGGGCCTCAGAGATGTAGGCCAGCCGGTGGCCGTCGATCACCCGGCGCCGCTCGGCGGGCGCCAGCTCGTCCCAGGGGCGGCCGTCCGGCGTGCGCCGCGCCCCCTGCGCGAACTCCGCCTCCAGCTCGGCGACGGGCCGGGCCCGCTGCCGCGACTCGTCGTACCACGAGTCGTAGATCTGCAGGAAGATCCACTGGGTCCACCGGTAGAACTCGACGTCGGTCGTGGCGACCGACCGTCGCGGGTCGTGGGCCAGACCCAGCTGGCGCAACTGCGCGCGGTAGCGCTCGATGTTGGCCTCGGTGGTGGTGCGCGGGTGCGTGCCCGTCTGCACCGCGTACTGCTCGGCCGGCAGCCCGAACGCGTCAAACCCCATCGCGTGCAGCACGTTGCGGCCGGTCATCCGCAGGTAGCGGCCCAGCACGTCGGTGCCGATGAACCCCAGGGGGTGCCCGACGTGCAACCCCGAACCCGACGGGTACGGGAACATGTCCAGCAGGTACACCTTCTCCCGCTCCGCTCCCGGCTCGCCCGGGTTGGGCGCCAGGAACGTGCCCTCGGCCTCCCACCGGTCCTGCCAGGAGCGCTCGATACGGGCGGCCAGCTCGGCGCCGTAGCGGTACGGCGGCGTGGCGCTGCCGATCGCGTCCGGGCGGGCGGTCGTGTCCGTGCTCATGTCCCGTTCACCTCGATGCACAACGACGTGGGGCCCTCGAAAGCAACGAACCCCTCGCGCCAGGGGCACAAGGGGTCGGCGCGCCGGAGGCTGCCGATCAGGCCGGCGCAGCCGTGACGGCAAGTCGACGGGCCACGCCACCAGGGTAACGACGCCGACCGCGGCGCCGCGACCGGGTCGCCGGGCGGGGTGCCGGTGCCCGCTCGCGTCCCCGGCGCCGCTCGCCGGGCCGGGCGCCCGCCTATCCTGACCGGCGTGTCCCTGCTGTTCCCGATCGTCGGCGCCCTGCTCGGGCTGGCCGGGCTCGCGCTGATCACCGTCGCCGGGCTCGGCGCCCGCTCCCGCCTGCCCCGCAACCGGTTCGCCGGCGTCCGCACGGCGGCCACGCTGCGCGACGACGAGACCTTCGTCCTGGCCAACCGGGTGGCGGCGGTACCGGTCGGCGCGGCCGGCGCGGTCGGGCTCGTCGGGGGCGTCGCCGTCCTCGCCGCCCGGACCGGGGTGCTCGCGGGCGTCGTGCTCACCGTCGCGGTGGTCGGGCTGCTCGCGCTGGCCGGGTTGGGAGGCGTGCTCGGCGACCGCGCCGCCGCCCGGGCCGCCCGCACCCGGACCGCCCCGGGCTGCGCCGGCGCCTGCACCGGCTGCGACCTCGTCGCCGGCTGCCGCGACGGCGCGGGCGCCGCGCCGTCCTCTCCCTGAGCCCGCGCTACCAGCCCCAGGAGCCGGGCGCGCCCTTGAACGGCCCGACGACGTCGGCCGTGATCCAGCCGCCGTAGAAGCCGCCCGGCTGCGGAATCACCCGCTCGCCGTCGAGCGTGATCTCGTCGAACGGCGCGGCGTAGACGGCGACACGGTCGTGCAGCTCGGGGTAGCGGCGATCCGGCGCCGGGTACCACCAGCCGACCTCGCGCAGCGGCGGCGCGCCCCCACCAGCACGTCGACGTAGCGCGCGGCCCCCTTCCACTCGCAGAACGTGGTGCGCTCCACCGGCACCAGGCGGGCGCCGAAGGCCGTGCGCGGCAGGTAGAACGTCGGTGGGTGGCTGGTCTCCAGCACGCGGACCAGGTCCGTCGTGTCCGCGACCACCACCCCGCCGTACCGCAGCACCGCCCGCCGGTGGTCCGCCTCCAGCCGCGGTGGCCGCGGGTACTCCCACACCGACTCCCGGCCCGGCCCGGCGCGGCCGGGCCGCGGTCGCCTGTCGTCCATCCGCCGATCGTTCCGGACATCGCTGCCCGCCGCGCGCCGGGTCAGTTGTGCCGCACGTCGTCCGGGAACGTCGCCAGCAAAGCCAGCGGCATCCCCTGCCGGCGCAACACCCGGGCCCACAGGCCGCAGCCGTGGGCATCGGCGAGGACGTCGTCGGGCAGCGCCGGGACGACCACCCAGTCGCCGCGCGCCACCTCGCCCGCCAGCTGCCCGCCCGACCACCCGGCATAGCCGGCGAACACCCGCAGGCCGCGCACCCGCGGGGCGAGCGCGACCGGGTCACCGTCGAGGTCCACGAGCGCGACCGGACCGCGCACCGCCACCAGACCGGCCACCGCCGCGGGGTCCTGCCCGGGGTGCAGGGTGGCCAGGCACAGCGCGGCGCCGGCCTCCACCGGGCCGCCGACGAACACCGCGTGCGGCCGCGCCGACAGCGGGGCCCAGCTCGGCAGGATCTCGCGCAGCGGCGTCTCGCTGGGCCGGTTGAGCACGAGCCCGAGGCTGCCGCCCGGACCGTGCTCGACGACGTAGACGACGGTGCGGTGGAAGTTCGGGTCCACCAGCCCGGGAGCGGCCACGAGGAGCGTCCCCGCGGCCACCTCGAAAGGCCCGGGGGCATCCGGGTGCGCCACGTGCGCCATCGTCGCACCCGGCCTCGGCGGTTAGCCTCCCGACGTGGCGACCGCACCCGCAGCGCCGGCGCGGCCCGCCGGTCTGCGCGGCCGAGGGTTCGCCCGGCTGCTCGTGGTGCGGTTCACGGCGCAGTGGGGCGACGGGATGTTCCAGGCCGCGCTCGGCGGGGCCCTGCTGTTCAACCCGGAGCGCCAGGCGGACCCGCTGGCCGTGGCCGCCGGGCTGGCGGTGCTGCTGCTGCCGTACTCCGTGCTCGGACCGTTCGCCGGGGCGCTGCTCGACCGGTGGGACCGGCGCCGGGTGCTGGTCGGCGCGAACCTCCTGCGGACGGTGCTGATGCTGGTCGTGGCCGGCACCGTCGCGGCCGGCGCGGCGGGGGTGCCGCTCTACCTCGGCGCGCTGGCCGTTGCCGGGGCCAGCCGCTTCGTGCTGGCCGGGCTCTCGGCCGCGTTGCCGCACGTCGTGCCCCGACGGCGGCTGGTGGCCGCCAACGCGTTCGCGACGACGGCGGGGGCGGCCGTCGCGGCGCTCGGAGCCGCCGCCGCGATCGGGCTGCGGGAGATCGTGGGCGCCGGCGACGCCGGCTCCGCCGTGACGACCGGCGTGGCCGCGCTCGTGCCCCTGGTGGCGGCCGCGGCGGCGGCGGGCTTCGGGGCCGGGGTGCTCGGGCCGCGGGTCGAGCGCGCCGGGGCGCCTCGGCCGCAGGTCGAACCGGCCCGTCGGGCTCGGGCGTCGGGGCCGTGCGCCCACCGGGCCGGGGCGGCGCGGCCGTCCGACCGCACCCTGCGCGCCGTCGCCCACGGCCTCGGCGACGGCGCCCGTGCTGCGGCCGCGGTGCCGTCGGTGGCCGCGTCCTTCGCCGCCCTCGCGGCGCACCGGCTCGCGTTCGGGATCACCACGCTGCTGTCGCTGGTGATGTTCCGGTACGCCTTCACCGACGTGGGTCCGCTGCGGGCCGGGCTGGCCGGTGTCGGGCAGGCGGTGGTGCTGGCCGCGGCGGGGGTCGGGCTCGCGGCCCTGCTGACCCCGTGGCTCGTGCGCCGGCTCGGCCGCCCGCGCACGGTGCGCGCCGCCCTGCTCACCGCAGCCGCCACCCAGCTCGGCCTGGCCGCGGCACTCGGCCTGGCCGCGGCACTCGCCGCGGCACTCGTGTTGGCGGCGTGCGGGCAGGCCGTCAAGCTGTGCCTGGACGCGGAGGTGCAGGGCGAGACCGACGACGCTGTGCGCGGACGTGTATTCGCCCTCTACGACGCCGTCTTCAACGTCACCTACGTCGCCGCAGTGGCCGTCGCGGCGCTGCTCGCCCCGCCCGACGGGGTGGCCCCATGGCTGCTGGTGGGCGCTGCCGGGGTGTACCTCGCCGGGCTCGCCGCGCACGTCGCGCTCCTGCGGCGACGCCGCGCGATGTCAGCAGGGTGGCCGTGCGGACACTGAGTGTCTGCGTGCCCACCAGGCAGACATCCCGGCCGCCCTCACCCGCCGGCGCCCAGCCCCTGCTCCGCCGCCCACCGGCGCAGCTCCGCCTCGGCCTCCTCGCGCGGCAGCGGCCCGCGCTCCATCCGCAGCGCCAGCAGGTGCTTGTACGCCTTCCCGACCAGCGGCCCCGGCGGGATCCCCAGCAGCTCCATGATGGTGTTGCCGTCCAGGTCGGGTCGGATCGCGTCGAGCTCCTCCTGCCGCCGCAGCTGCGCGATCCGCTCCTCCAGCGAGTCGTACGACCGCTGCAGCGCCGCGGCCCGGCGCCGGTTGCGGGTGGTGCAGTCCGAGCGGACCAGCCGGTGCAGCCGGTCCAGCAGCGGCCCCGCGTCGGTGACGTAGCGGCGCACCGCGGAGTCGGTCCACTCGCCCTTGCCGTAGCCGTGGAAGCGCAGGTGCAGGAACACCAGCTGCGCGACGTCGTCGATCACGGCCTTCGGGTAGCGCAGCTCGCGCAGCCGCCGCCGCACCATCTTCGCGCCGACCACCTCGTGGTGGTGGAAGCTCACCCGGCCGTCCGGCTCGAGCCGGCGCGTGTCGGGTTTGCCGACGTCGTGCAGCAGCGCGGCCAGCCGCAGCACCAGGTCCGGCCCGTCCGGCTCGCGCTCGATCGCCTGCTCGAGCACCACGAGCGAGTGGGTGTAGACGTCCTTGTGCTGCATGTGCTCGTCCACGGCGAGCCGCATCGCGGGCACCTCGGGCAGCACGTGGTCGGCGAGGCCGGTGTCCACGAGCAGCTCGATGCCGCGCCGCGGGTACCGGCCGCACACCAGCTTCGACAGCTCCGCCTGCACCCGCTCCCTCGTGATCCGCGCCAGCTCGCCGGCCATGGCGGTCATCGCGGTCACCACCCGCGGCGCCGGCGCGAGCCCGAGCTGGGCGACGAACCGGGCGGCGCGCAGCATCCGCAGGGGATCGTCGGCGAAGGACTCCTCCGGCGTGGCGGGGGTGTCGAGCACCCCGGCGTGCAGGGCCGCCAGCCCGCCGTGCGGGTCGACGAACCGGCGCGTCCCGGTGAGCTCCACCGCCATGGCGTTGACGGTGAAGTCGCGGCGGACCAGGTCCTCCTCGATGGACCCGCCGAAGGCCACCACGGGGTTGCGGGAGACGCGGTCGTAGGCGTCGGCCCGGAACGTCGTCACCTCGACGGTGATGCCGCGCCGGCGCGCGCCGACCGTGCCGTACGCGAAGCCGGTCTCCCACACCGCGTCGGTCCAGCCGCGCAGCAGGTCGCGCACGGCTTCGGGACGGGCGTCGGTGGTGAAGTCGAGATCCTCGCCGACCCGGTCCAGCAGGGCGTCGCGGACGCTGCCGCCGACCAGGTAGAGCCGGTGGTCGGCCGCCTCGAAGCGCGCCGCCAGCTCGTCGGCGACCACGGGCACCCCTACCAGCTCCACGACGGCATTCTCCTGCGCGCGGACGAGTGACGGGGGCACGGACGGGGTGGCGACGGCGGACACGACGAGCCAGTGTAGGCGGCCCCCGACGGGGCGCGGGCGGACACCGGGCCGCGGCGCGCACCCGGCCCCGGGGACAGGGTCTCGTTACCATCGCCACATGTCCAGCTCCCGCGGCCGCTCGGGAGGGCGCCGCGCGGGCCGCCCACCCGACCGTCGCCGCCTGCGCACGGTCGACGAGACCTCGGCCGGCGGGCTGGTCGTCGACAACGCGCGCGGGCTGGCCGCCGTGATCGGCCGGCTGGACCGCCGGGGCAGGCTGCTGTGGTCGTTGCCGAAGGGCCACATCGAGGCCGGGGAGACGGCCGAGCAGGCGGCCGTGCGCGAGGTCGAGGAGGAGACGGGCATCATCGGCCGGGTGGTCGCACCGCTGGGCACCATCGACTTCTGGTTCGTCGCCGAGGACCGCCGGGTGCACAAGACCGTGCACCACTTCCTGCTGCACGCGCTCGGTGGCGAGCTCTCCGACGCCGACGTCGAGGTGTCCGAGGTGGCCTGGGTCCCGCTGGACGAGCTGGAGTCCCGCCTCGCCTACGCCGACGAGCGGCGGCTGATCCGGCGTGCCACCGAGCTGTTGGAGGACAGCGCGTGAAGCGGTTCGCGGCCCTCGTCGCGACCGCGGTGCTGATCCTCTCCGGTCTGCTCCTCACCGGCTCCCCGGCCCGCGCCGTGCCCGTCGCCCGGGCGGACGACGCGCTGCTGCTCGACCTGGCCGGGCTCGACCCGCGGATCGTCACCGCCGACGGGCCCCCGCTGCTCACGCTCACCGGGACGCTGCGCAACACGGGCACCGAGACGGTCGACGACTTGCAGGTGCGGGTGCAGCGCGGGCCCGCGCTGCACCCGCACCTGCAA
>Ga0247713_1001605_pt1 | contig 10994 bp, 9 predicted proteins | sample 21E_NmetaG_FD_189936 | JGI IMG/M metagenome (GOLD analysis project Ga0247713, IMG submission 189936) | Soil microbial communities from hillslope of Landscape Evolution Observatory, University of Arizona, Oracle, AZ, United States - 2-1-E_N | ecosystem: Engineered > Artificial ecosystem > Mesocosm... | reverse complement strand
TCACCGCCATCGACACCGCCGACGGCCCGGTGGCCGAGGCGTTCCCGCCGATGTCGGTGACCATCCGCCTGGACGACGATATCGACATCAGCCGGGGATCGATGATCTGCCGCCCGCGCAACCGGCCACACGTGGGCCAGGACATAGACGCCATGGTCTGCTGGATGAGCGAAAGCCGCCCCCTTCGAGCCGGGGACCGCTTCGCCATCAAACACACCACCCAGATGGGTCGCACGATTGTGAAGGACCTGGCTTACCAGCTGGACGTCAACACCCTGCACCGTCATGAGGATGCGGGCAAGCTGGCGCTCAACGAGATGGGCCGGGTGACCCTTCGCACCACCGTGCCCCTGTTTTACGACGAATACCGGCGCAACCGCCTGACCGGTAGCTTCATCCTGATCGACGAAGCCACCAACAATACGGTGGCCGCAGGCATGATCCTCGGAGAACCGTGAGCCGCAACATCGTCTGGCAGCCCGGCGAGGTCAGCAGGGAGCAGCGCCCCAGTCCGGGCGGCACCATATGGTTCACCGGTTTTTCGGGCTCCGGCAAGTCCACCATTGCGGCCGCGGTGGAAAGGGCCCTGGTGGCCGCCGGGCGGCCCGCCTATCTTTTGGATGGCGACAACGTTCGGCACGGGCTCAATGGGGACCTGGGGTTCTCGGCCGAGGACCGCACCGAGAACGTCCGGCGGATCTCCCACGTCGCCCAGCTCATGGCCGATGCGGGAATCGTAGTGCTGGTGCCGGTGATCAGCCCCTACCGGGCGGGCCGGGACTGGGCCCGCGCGATCCATACGGCTGCCGATCTTCCGTTCATCGAGGTATTCGTCGACGCCCCCATCGAAACCTGCATGGAGCGCGATGTAAAAGGCCTTTACGCCAAGGCGGCAGCCGGAGAGATTCCGCACTTCACCGGGGTGTCTGACCCCTACGAGCCGCCGGAAAACCCGGAGCTCCACCTTCGAACCGACGAAGAGACGCCGGACACCTCGGTGGCGTCGGTGCTGCACTACCTGCGGACCAGCGGCTGGATGACCAAACCGCCCGCCTAACCGCGCCGGTCGATGGTGCCGGCTGACGATCTGTACCCCCACCAGCAGCTCCCGCAGGTGACCCCGCAGTAGCAATCGAGTCGTGGCACACTTCGTCCATGACCGTCCTCTCCCGCGAGCCCGCTGCCGACCTGGTCCGCGTCCAAAAGCGGGTCGTCGGCGTCCTGGCCGGGGCACAAATCGTCAGCGGCATGGGGATATCGGTCGGATTTGCAGTCAGCTCCCTCGTCGTTTACGAGCTTTCCGGCTCAACTGGGTTGAGCGGGCTGGCGGCCACCGCCGTGGTTCTGGGCGCCGCTCTGCTGGCGCTTCCCACCGCCAGGACCACCGCCGGCGGCGGACGCCGGGCGGGGCTCTCGTTTGCCTACGGATGCGCATTCACCGGATCGGTTCTGGCGGTCGCCGCAATAAATCTGGGGCTTTGGCCGCTGTTGCTGGCGGCGCTGGTGCTGGTGGGCGGCGGGACCGCGGGAAACCTGTCGGCCCGCTACGCCGCTACCGACCTGGCGCCCCCCGGCCACGCCGCCCGCCACCTGTCTTGGGTGGTCTGGGCTGCCACCATCGGCGCGGTCGCCGGACCCAATCTGGCGCAGCCGGCGTCCTTGTTGGGGACCCGGCTGGGGCTGGATCCATCGGCCGGGCCGTTCGCAGTAGCGGGCATGACCTTCGGTCTCGCTGCACTCATCCTCAACATTGGCCTGCGGCCGGACCCGCTCCTGCTTGCCCGATCCGTCAGGACCTTCTCAGCCGGTAGCTCCGCGCCGGCGGTCCGGGCCACGGCGAAAGCAGCGTGGGCCGCACTCAAGGTCGTGCCGGCGTCTCGGCGGGGTCTGCTCGCAATAGCGGTCAGCCATACCGCCATGGTGTCGATCATGTCGATGACCCCGGTGCACCTGACCCAGGGCCATGCCGACCTGGTTGTAATAGGTATCGTGATCAGCCTGCACGTGGCCGGGATGTACATGCTGGCGCCGGTGATCGGCTGGCTGGCAGACCGGGCGGGCAAAGCGCCGGTGCTGGTCATCGGCATGCTGCTGCTCCTGGCGGCGGCCGTGATCGCCGGGACGGCCGGACACCATGTCGGCCTGATCACTACCGGCCTGATCCTGCTGGGAATCGGTTGGTCGTGCGGTCTGATCGCCGGCTCGGCGATGCTCTCGGAAGCTCTGGCGCTGGAGTTGCGGCCTTCGGTGCAGGGGTTCTCCGACCTGGTGATGAACACCTGCGGCGCCGCCGGAGCGCTGCTTGCCGGCGCGGTGATGGGAATAACCTCGTTCCAGGTGCTGGCCGGGCTGGTAGCGGTGATGGTGGTCGCCACGGCACTCAACCTGGTTCGCCCGCTCAGCTCCGGGCCTCCGGCAGACCTCGCCGCCTGAAGCACCGGCTCCCGCCGCATGCGCCGACGGGTCCCCGACTACCTCGAGACCACCGGCTGGGCCAACCTTAACCGGCTGTCGACCCCGCTAGGTATCCTCGGTCCGCTGGACCTCCGGCGGGCCGGGTGGCTCGGGATCCGGCGGGCCGGGCGGCCCGAGAGCCGGGGAACGCGGTTGCTCCCCGGACACCTCCGGTTCCCGGCTCGGTCCGCCCTGCCCCGGGACCAGATGCTGGAGCCGGGGCGATTCCTCCGGCCGGCGCTCCTCCGGCGGCTCCGGTTCCGGGGCCCGCTCGGGGTCTGTGACGGGGGTCACCAGCTTCGCCTTCTTGGCCGCCTGCTTCCAACCAAGCATGCCGCAGACTGCAAATACGAATACGAGGGCGCCGTGGGTCCTGGCCATGTCACGAACCGAGATTGCGCCGGTGTCGGTGAACCGGCCAAACGAGTACTGCACCGCCAGCACCATGGCAACCCAAACGCAGGCAGAGGAGATCAGCAACGGAACCCTTGCCGACACCGGCAGCCGAAAGGCAATGAGTGTGGTTCCCGCAGCAATCGCCACGAGCGAAACGGCCATGAGAAGGGTTCCCTCGAACTCAATCAGGGGGGAGATGCCGGTGCCGATCGCGGTCATTACCACGGCCACAGCCACTGCCAGCCCGGCAAAGGCAGCAAGGCGGTTCCACTTTCCGGGAAGGGCCCGAAGCCACAGCGCCGCCTGGGCGGCAAGGACCGGAGCGGCAAACCCGGCGTAATGGAAATCGACTGCGGTCACCTCTACCAGCTCGATGGGAAGATCCATCGGGCGGACGCCTGACTGGAAAAGCACGAACCAGACCGCTCCGATGACCAGGTGGATGCAGGCGGCTATCGGCAGATAGGACTCCAGGGCTGAGGGGCGGGTCCGGACCATCTCAGCCAGCGCCGAGATGCCGACGACAACACTGACCGCCAGCCACGCCGACGCCAGGAGCGCGTTCAGCTGGGCGGCCGTATTGTCGCCGGTGAACAGGGACACCGCAGAGGCGGCCCCGGCGTAGGGCGCCGCCTTCGACGCCATCGCCCGAAGACGCTCCGCCTGCGGGTCCTCCCACCGAATCATCGACAGCCCGAGCGGCACGACCACCACCAGCGCCAGCGCCAGGAGCAGGTCGATCTCAAAAATCGAGGTCATTGGCTTCGAGCGTCCCACATACCGACGCCAATCGCTAACTCCGGGCCCTTATTGACATAATTCATTTTGCACTGTACGAATAGTGTTGAACGGAGAAAGGGTGCAAATGGCACGGTTCGGCGAAGGTCAGTGGGCGCTCGGATACCGGGAACCGCTCAACAAACCCGAAGCCATCAAGAAGGACGACGACGGGCTCAACGTTCGCGACCGCATCCTCAACATCTACTCCAAGCAGGGGTTCTCATCCATCTGGCCGGACGACCTGCGCAGCCGGATGCGCTGGTGGGGACTGTACACCCAGCGTCGCCAGGGCATTCCGGGCGGGCTTACGGCCCGCAGTGAGCCGTGGGAGCTGGAAGACGAGTTCTTCATGCTGCGGGTCCGCATAGCCGGCGGCCAGATGACCAGCGACCAGCTTCGTGCAATCGCCCACGTCTCCGAGCGCTACGGACGCAGCGTCGCCGACGTAACCGACCGCCAGAACGTACAGCTTCACTGGATCCGCATCCAGGACGTCCCGGCCATCTGGGAGATCCTCGAGGGCGTTGGTCTCACAACCTGCGAGGCGTGCGGCGACACCCCCCGCAACATGCTGGGCTGCCCGGTCGCCGGGGTGGACCACGACGAGCTGTTCGACGCCACCCCCGACCTTTTCGCCGTAAGCAACCGCTTCTTGGGCGATCCGGCTTTCTCCAACTTTCCCCGCAAGTTCAAGACTGCGGTGACCGCCTGCCACCAGCACTGCGCCCAGCACGAGACCCACGACCTGGCGTTCGTCGGGGTGGAAAACGGCGAACGGCTGGGCTACGACGTGTGGGTCGGCGGCGGGCTCGGCCCCAACCCGCACTTCGGCAAACGCCTCGGGGTCTTTGTCGAGCGGGACCAGATCATCGACGTCTGGGCGGCGGCCGCCAGCGTCTTTCGGGACTACGGTTTCCGCCGGGCACGCAACCGGGCCCGGGTCAAGTTCCTGATGGCCGAATGGGGCCCCGCCAAGTACCGCGAAGTCATGGAGAAGGAGTACCTTGGCTTTGCGCTTCCCGACGGCCCGGCCCCCAGCCCGTCGACCACCACCCAGCGCGACCACGTAGGCACTTTCACTCAAAAGGACGGCCGCAACTACGTGGGGTTTGCCCCCCGAGCCGGTCGAACCACGGCCCAGCAGCTGCGTTACGCCGCAGACCTGGCAGAAGAGTACGGCTCCGGAAACCTGAGAGCCACCACCCAGCAGAAGATGGTAATCGTCGACGTGGAGCGGGCCCGAACCGCCGAGCTCGTCGACAAGCTGGAGCGCCAGGACCTGCGGGTCAACCCGAGCGTCTTCCGCCGGGGGACCATGGCCTGCACCGGGATCGAGTTCTGCAAGCTGGCGATCGTGGAGACCAAGAGCCGGGCCGACTGGCTGTACCGCGAGCTCGAGGAGAGGCTGCCCGGCTTCGACGAGCCCATCCGCATCAACCTCAACGGGTGCCCCAACTCCTGCGCCCGGTTCCAGATAGCCGACATCGGGCTGATGGGCTCGCTGATGACCAAGCCCGACGGGACCAAGATCGACGGCTTCCAGGTCCACCTGGGAGGACACCTGGGCGACGACTACCGGTTCGGCCGCAAGGTCAAGGGGCTGAAGGTGCCGGCCCACACCCTCGCCGACTACGTCGAGAAACTGCTGCGCACGTACCTGGCCACCAGGACCTCCGGCGAGAAGTTCCACGATTGGTCGGCCCGGGCGCCCGAGGCATGGCTGAAATGACCCCGGCCGAGGCAATTCTGGAGAAACGACGCACCCGGGCGCTGCCGGTCATCACTGCGCCTGCCGGAGGCACCGAGGGCCCCGCCCTACCGGACTTCGAAGGTGCGGCCGCCCAGGACATCCTGGAGTGGGCGTTCGAGGAGTTCGGCCTGGAGGTGGTGCTGGCCAGCTCCATGCAGGACTCGGTTCTCATCGACCTGGCGTGGAAGATCGAGCCGCGGGTCGAGGTGTTCTTCCTGGACACCGGATTCCACTTCTACGAGACCCTGGCCACCGCCAAAGCGGTCCGTCGGCGATACAACCTGAATCTGGTGATGCTGGACCCGGTGGACGAGCCGGCGGTGTGGTCCGAGGAGGGCTACAAGGCCTGTTGCGCCGCCCGCAAGGTTCTGCCGATGAACAACTACCTGAAGAACAAGAAGGCCTGGATGTCGGGCCTGCGCCGGGCGGAGTCGGAGACCCGGGCGCACGCCAAGGCGGTCGAGTGGGACGCCGGCCGCGGACTGGTAAAGATCAACCCGATCGTGGAGTGGTCCAACCGCAAGGTCGAGCGGTATATCAAAGACAACGACCTGATCGTCAACCCACTGAAGCTTGAGGGCTACGCCTCCATCGGCTGCGTGCCGTGCACCATTCCCGGCAACGGCCGCGAGGGGCGCTGGTCAGGATCGCTGAGGGTGGAATGCGGCATTCATCAGGTGCACCCTGCGGTGGCCGACCCGGTCGACCCCCAAGCCACCGGCTAGCCCACCGTGAGCGAGCCGGAGGCAGGCCCGTCCCGGGCCCAGCCGTACTACTGCCCCTACTGCGGCGAGCAGGACTTCGTTCCCGTCGACGAGCCGGGCCGGTACTACTGCCAGTCCTGCAACCGCCGGTTCCAGGTGAAGATGCTGGGGCTCGGCAACTAGACACGGATCGCCCGCCGGCACCCCCAGGCGATAATCAGTCGATAACCGGTTCGACTCCCAGATTTCACACGCGCTGAATCGGTCCGCAACCGCAGCGCAACAAACCTCGCCAATCCTGGTGGAGCAGCAGCCGCTACCGGCCGGGAGGCTCAATGACCAAGACCGAATTGCCACGCGCGCTCGACCAGCCGGTGCAAGGGCCCGGAAGAGTCCGCAGCCTGTGGAGCTTCCAGGGCCGCTACCGCACCCTTCACCTGACCTGGTTTGCCTTCTTCCTCAGCTTCGTCGTGTGGTTCAACTTCGCGCCGTTCGCCGGGGTCGTCGGCGCACAGTTGGGACTGACCAAGTCCCAGCTCACCACCCTGGCGCTGTGCAATGTGGCGCTGACGGTCCCCGCCCGGGTGCTCATCGGGATGCTCCTGGACCGGCTGGGTCCTCGCCGGGTGTACGCCTCGATCCTCATCTTCAGCGCGGTCCCCTGCCTGGTCTTTGCCTTTGCCACCTCTTTCAACATGATGGTTTTCAGCCGGCTGGCGCTCAGTGTGGTGGGAGCCGGCTTCGTGGTGGGAATCCGGATGGTTTCCGAATGGTTTCCCCCCAGGGAGCTCGGCACCGCCGAAGGGGTCTACGGCGGCTGGGGTAACTTCGGCTCCGCCGCGGCAGCCGCGCTGCTGCCCACGGTGGCCGGAATCATCGGAGGTCCCCAGGGCTGGCGCTGGGCGATTGCCTCCACCGGGATCATGGCTGCCTCCTACGGCCTGTACTACCTGAGGGCGGTGAGCGACACCCCCGACGGCCGTCCCTATGCCGGGTCTCGCCGGGCCGGGGCGTTGGAGGTAACCAGCCGGAAGGCCGTCTGGGGCCTGGCGGCGCTCACCGTGCCGCTCACCGGGGTACTGGGGCTGATCGTCTGGCGGATCCGAATTGTCGACGTAATCTCGAACCGCGTCATGTGGATCCTGCTGGCGGGGGTGGCCGGGTTGCTGGCCTTCCAGCTCCGGCTGGTCTTCAAGGTCAACGCCCCCGCGCTCCGCAACGGCTACCCGCAAGAGGACGGCTACCAGTTTCGATCGGTCTCCATCCTTTCGCTGGCGTACTTCTGCAATTTCGGATCCGAGCTGGCGATCGTGTCGATGCTTCCGATCTTTTTCGCCGACACCTGGGGCCTGGGTCCCACGGTTGCCGGCCTGACGGCAAGCGGCTTCGCCTTCATGAACCTGGTGGCCCGGCCCGCGGGCGGGTTGATGTCCGATCTGCTGGGAAGCCGCCGCCGCACCCTGCGGTTCCTGCTGCTGGGACTGGGCTTCGGCTACTCGGCGATGGCGTTCATAGGACCGGGCTGGCCGGTGCTGGTTGCCGTGGGGGTGACGATGGCCTGTTCGCTGTTCGTCCAGTCCAGCGAAGGCGCCACCTTCGCCATCGTCCCGCTGGTCAAAAAGCGGGTCGGCGGGCAGATCGCCGGCATTGTCGGCGCTTCGGGCAACGTGGGAGCGATTGTCTTCCTCACGGTTCTTCTGTTCGTCCCGGCGCAGACCTTCTTCCTGGTCATTGGAGCGGCGTCGCTGCTCGCCAACCTGGCCTGCCGCTGGCTGCCCGAGCCGCAGGACAGTTTTGCTGCCGACCTGGTCCAGGACGTTCCCGCCCGGGTGCTTCATGAGCCTGCTTTCGCACCCGGTCCCGTGCCGCGGGAGTTGGAGCCGCAGACCGCCGGCTGAGATCTCCAGAGCGTGTCGACGGGATCACACGGCATGCGGCAGATCGACCGGGCGGTGGCCCGGCGAGCGGTGCTGGTCCCAGTCCGTATAATGGCAGCCTCTTAGGGAAGGGCCACAACTTGCGGAGCCGAGCCGTTGTCGCCGGCGTGCTGAGCGCCCTGATCCTGGTCGCCCTGCCCACGCTGGCCTGGGCAGCAGACTTTCGGCACGGCGAAGGCAGGCAGAACATCAGCGGCTCGGTCGACGACGACGTCTACGTTGCCGGCGACGAGATAGTGGTGTCCGGCGAGGTAACCGGAGACGTCTTCGCGGCGGGGCGCCGGGTGAGCCTGACCGGCTCGACCGGACATTCATTCTTCTCCGGTGCACAAAACGTCACGATCTCCGGCACCGTGGGGCATTCGGCCCGGGTGGGCGCGCAAAACGTTGACGTCACCGGTTCGGTGACCCAGGACCTGCTCGGCGCCGCGCAGAACGTGACGATCGGTCCCGAGGGAAGCGTCGGCCGGGATATCGTGGCGGCCGGTCAGAGCCTAGACATCTCCGGAAGCGTCGGCCGCAACGTGCTGGGTGGAACCAACTCGCTGACCATCAGCGGAACGGTGAACGGAGACGTCACCGTCCAGGGCCAGAACGTCACCCTGACCGACGGCGCCAGGATAGGCGGAGACCTCATCTACACCTCGGCCAATGAGGCGGATATCGATCCCGGCGCCGAGGTGGCCGGAAGGATCGAACGCAGAGAGCCCCGCGCTCAACCGGAAGAACGCAACCCGGTGGTGGAGGCGATCCTCGCCTTCGTACGGGGCGTGGTGGGCGCCGTGATACTCGGCTCCCTCCTCCTTTGGCTGCTGCCCGGCCTCCTTCCGGCTCTGTCCGCCACCATGCGGCGGTCATTGGCCCCCAGCCTGGGGGTCGGCCTGGCCGGGCTCTTCCTGGTCCCGATAGTGGCGGCCATCCTGTTCGTCCTGACGCTGATCCTTGGCGTGGGCGTGTCGGTTCCGGTCCTGCTGCTGGGCGTCTACGGCTTCCTTCTGCTCCTGGCCAAAGTGACGGTCGGCTACCTGCTGGGAACCCTGATCCTGTATCGAAGCGACCCCGCCGGTCCGCTGACCTTCGTCGACTCGCTCAAGGCACTGGCAGCCGGCGTTACCCTGATCACCGTGGTGTCCCTGATCCCGTTCCTCGGGAGTCTGCTGGGCTTCCTGATGGCGGTATTCACGCTCGGTGCGGGCATCGTAGCCTTTGCTCAGTGGCGCAGGTCCCGGGCCGGGGGCACTGCTCCGCCGCCTGCCCCCGCCGCCCCTGCCGCCCCCGCCGCCCCTGCGGCGTGACGATGCACTAGAGAAGGACCCGCTGCTCCCCGCTGTAGATGTTGAACGACTCGTCCCGAAGAAAGCCGACCAGCGTCATCCCGAAGCGGGCAGCCAGGTCGACCGCCAGCGTGGAGGGAGCCGAGACCGCGCATAGCATTCCGGCTCCGGCCCTCAGGGCCTTTTGGACCAGCTCGAAGCTGGCCCGGCCGCTGACGAGGATGATCCGGTCGCTCAGCGGCAGCCGGCCCTGAAGGAACGACCACCCGACCAGCTTGTCCATGGCGTTGTGCCGTCCCACGTCCTCGCGGACGCATTCGAGAGCCCCCTCTGCGTCGAAGAGCCCGGCAGCGTGGACGCCGCCGGTCTTTGAGAACACCTTCTGACCCTTCCTCAGGCGCTCGGGCAGGGCCAATATGGTTTCCGACGACACCCGGGGCCCCGGGCCCGGGTCCGGCACCCCGGTTACCTCTATCTGGTCGAGGGTGGCCTTGCCGCACACGCCGCAGGCACTCGAGGTGAAGAAGTTGCGATCCAGCCGGGCGGTTTCGGGGACCGGGCCCCGCAGGTCCACAGTCACCACGTTGTACTGCTGCTCCGCCTGGGGCTGGCAGTACCGGACTGCGATCAGATCGTCCTTGCCGGTCAGTATCGACTCCCCGTACAAAAAGCCGGTTGCCAGCTCGAAGTCGTTGCCCGGAGTGCGCATGGTGACGGTAAGCTCCCGCTCTTCACCGGCGGCATGCAGCCGTATCTCAAGGGGCTCCTCGGTTGCCAGGGTCTCGGACCGGGGCCTGCTCTTGCCGTCCCGGGCGACCCGGCGGACAACAGTTGGCCGGGAGGCGGCCGGCCTCTCACTCACCGGCACGCCTCTCGCCGGGACGGGGCCCCGTCGGCTTAACCGCCGGCCGCGCAGGTAAGGCGGACCCCAGCATCGTTGCCCGAAGGAACTTTCGGCGATAGCTCACCCCCCGATTGTCGCCCCTCGCGGCCATTTGGGAAACCGCTCATCCATCGGCACCTTTTTTCGAAAAACCAATCCCCGCCGGGGATGGGTGCGAATACCTGGCAAAGCTGGAGAAAGGGCCCTTTCTCCCAACAAGAGCTCACCAGCCGGCCTACCGGCTCAGACAGAAAGGACCCTTTGCCATGAAGTTCCTTCCCACCAAGATCCACGGAGTTCTGGATTACCTCGTCGGCATCGCCCTCATCGCCGCACCCACGATCTTCGGCTTCCGTGAAGTAGGCGGACCGGCAGTGGTCATCCCCACCGTCATCGGCATCGTTCTCATCGCCTACAGCGTGTTCACCAACTACGAATGGGGCATCGTCAAGAAGGTCCCGATGGGCTATCACCTGCTGGTGGACTACCTGGCCTCAGGCTTCCTGGCCGTCTCCCCCTTCGTGTTCGGCTTTGCCGACCGTGGATTGAACGTCTGGCTCCCCCACACCGTCGTAGGTCTCACGGTCATTGCGGTAGTGATGGTCTCGAAGCCCGGCATCTCGGTTCCGGGATCGGAGAAGTACGCCGTCACCGCTTAACTGGTCATCGCTCCGAGTGCCCTGCTCCTCCTCCCCGGAGCGGGGCACTCTGCACGTCTCGACCTGTCGCGGCCTGGAGTCTTGCGCCCGATGCGTTGGGAACCTGAGGAAGAGAGTGCCCGCGACCCTCGGGTAACCGCCAGAGTCGGCGGTTTCG
>Ga0247713_1001604_pt1 | contig 10996 bp, 17 predicted proteins | sample 21E_NmetaG_FD_189936 | JGI IMG/M metagenome (GOLD analysis project Ga0247713, IMG submission 189936) | Soil microbial communities from hillslope of Landscape Evolution Observatory, University of Arizona, Oracle, AZ, United States - 2-1-E_N | ecosystem: Engineered > Artificial ecosystem >... | reverse complement strand
CTCACCACCTGCGCGGCCGGCTCGAGATTCCTCAGAGAGTTCTCATGGAGGCGCCGGTGGCGCCGCTCACTCGCACGAGCCGGCCTGCCGGAACGGCTTGCTGGCGTCCCAGCGCTCGAACCAGACCGCTCCCTCGCGGATCGAGAGGAAGGCGTCGGGCTCCAGGCCGAGCGCGTCGAGGAAGTCGGCGCGCGCCCGCGCGGGCTCCTCGTCGACGGACGCCTCGAGCGCGATCCCGCGGCCCGGATCGTCGACGGAGGCGATCAGGACGTAGCGCGAGCGGCCCTCGTGCGCGAGCCCGACGTACTTCATCCGGCCCAGCCCCTCCTCCTCGCCCTCGGCCCAGCTCCAGCCGTACTTCGCGCTCAGGTCCTCCGTGCGGCGGTCGAGCACGGCGACGTACTCCATGACCATCGGCGTCCACTCGTCGGCGGTCTGCTGGACGAGGAGGCTCACGCGCCGAGCACCCGCCGCAACGCGTCGAACGGATCCTCGCGGCGCGCACGCTCGACGAGCCGGCGCTGGACCTTGCCGTGGTAGATCTCGATCGAGCCGTCGCCGCGCACGTCCGCGCCAGCACGCACGCGTGGCCGCAGGCGCGAGGGGCCGGCCAGCTCGCCGCGGGCGCTGACCTGCGCGTCCGGCCCATAGTCGCGCGTCAGCGCCTTGCGCGCCTCGCGCCGGCCCGCGGGACCGAGCGTCGTGAGCTCGCGCTCGAGCGCGTCGACGGCCTCGCCGACCGTCTGGTGGCGCGAGCGGGTGACCTTCGGGCCCACGCGGATCGTCACGGTGTACGGCATCGCGGCGATGCTAGAAGGTTGCTTGCGCGGGGGCCGCCCCGCCCGCAGCGGCCGCCCGCGTCAGGCTGCGAGCGCCTCGGAGGAGATCGGGTGCTCGCGCGTCTCGAGCTCGACGACGAGGTCGGCGATCCCGCCGGAGTAGTCGGTCTGCACGCGACGCGAGATCGCGTGCAACAGCCGGCCGGCGGCGACGTCCGCCCCCAGCAGCGATGCCGTGAACCGTCGGAGTCCGCGTGCCTTCGCGACGTCCGCGAGGGCGAGCCCGATCGTCCGGCCGTGGCCCATGCCCTGCAGCGCGTCGCAGACGGTGATCGCGACCTCGGCCTGATCGGGCTGCTGCGGGTCGCGCACGAACCGGCCGACGCCCGCAAGCTGCCCGGGGTCGTAGTCGGGCACCGCGACGATCGCGACGTGGTCGTGGCCGTCTACCTCGGTGAGGTAGCGCAGCTCGCTCGCGCTGAAGCGCGAGCAGGGGCACGAGGAAGCGCTGGCGGCGCGACTGCTCGGACGCGGCGTCGGCGGGCGTGACGGCCGCCGGCCTCAGCGCTGGTCGATCGGCACGTAATCGCGTGCGCGCTCGCCGGTGTAGATCTGGCGCGGGCGCGAGATCTTCTGCTCGTCGTCCTCGACCATCTCGCGCCACTGCGCGATCCAGCCGCTCGTCCGCCCGATCGCGAACATCACCGGGAACATCGCGACCGGCAGCCCCAGTGCCTCGTAGATCAGCCCCGAATAGAAGTCGACGTTGGGGTAGAGCTTGCGGTCGATGAAGTAGTCGTCCTCGAGCGCGATCTGCTCGAGCTCGAGCGCGATGTCGAGCAGCGGGTTGCGGCCGGTGACCTCGAAGACGTCCTCGGCGGCGCCCTTGATGATCCGCGCCCGCGGGTCGTAGTTCTTGTAGACGCGGTGGCCGAAGCCCATCAGGCGCTGCTTGCCCTCCTTCACGCCCTTGACGAAGTCGGGGATGTTGTCGCGGTGCTTGATGCGCCGCAACATCCGCAGGACGGCCTCGTTGGCGCCGCCGTGCAGCGGACCGTAGAGCGCGGCGATGCCGGCGGCGATGGCCGAGTACGGATCCGGCTTGGCCGACCCCACGCCGCGGACCGCGCTCGTCGAGCAGTTCTGCTCGTGGTCGGCGTGCAGGATGAACAGGACGTCGAGCGCGCGCTCGAGCCGCGGATCGGGCTCGTACTTCAGCTCGGTCATCTTGTACATCATGTTCAGGAAGTTGCCCGAGTACGCGAGGTCGTTGTCGGGATAGACGTACGGCTGGCCCTGCGCGTGGCGGTAGGCGAACGCAGCCAGCGTCGGCATCTTCGAGATGAGCCGGATCGTCTGGATGTGGCGGTTCTCCGGGTCGTCGATGTCCGTCGCCTCGGGATAGAACGTCGACAGCGCGCCGGTGGCGCTCAGCAGCATCCCCATCGGGTGCGCGTCGTGGCGGAAGCCGCCGAGGAACTCCTTGATGTTCTCGTGCACGAACGTGTGGATCGTGATCTGGTGCTGCCACTCGGCCAGCTGCGACGCCGTCGGCAGCTCGCCGTGGACGAGCAGGTAGGCGACCTCGAGGTAGCTCGACCGCTCCGCGAGCTGCTCGATCGGGTAGCCGCGGTACTCCAGGACGCCGTTCGTGCCGTCGAGGTACGTGACCGACGAGCGGCACGCCGCGGTGTTCATGAAGGCGGGGTCATAGGTCATGAGCCCGAAGTCGTCCTCGTCGACGCGGATCGCGCGGAAGTCCAGCGCGCGGACCGTGCCGTCGACGATCGGGATCTCATACGTGCGACCGGTCCGGTTGTCGGTGACGCTCAGCGTCTCGTCGCCGCGCCGTCCGGCGGCCCCGTCGCGGTCGCGGCTGTCGGCGGGTGCCATCGTGGTCTCTGTTTCTTTGCTCACAAGCTCCGATTATGCACTTCCGGGGCCCGGCCTAACCGCGATGATCCCGAGGAGATCCCGCTACGCGAGATTCATTCTCGTTTCCAGCCGCCGCCGAGGAAGCGGCTGATGCGCCCGCCGCGCGTGTCTGCGCGGAACGACTGAGCGCCCTTCTCGTCGCGTTCGGGCAGCGCGGCGGCGGCTTCGGCGTCGAGCGCGAGCGTCACGCGGCGCTCGGCGATGCGGGCCACCTCGGGCGCGTCGACGAAGCGCTGCCCGTCCGGCGTGTCGAGCACGAGGCCGTCGAAGATGTGCTCGGCCTTGTTCTCGAGGACCTCGCGCACCGTCCCGATCTCGCCGCCGTCGCGGTCGACGACGGGCGTGCCGCGCTCGAGCACCTTGTAGGAGATCGCGTGGCCGTCGTCGGCGTCAGGACGCGACATAGATGATGCTCGCCATCGTCGCCAGCGTGAGCGCGATCCCGAGCGTCATCACGCCCCGCGCGGCGCTCGCGGTGCGCGGGAAGTCGGGCTTCTTCATGCCGATTACGCTGATGGCGATGGCGAACGCCGTCAGTGCCCCGCCGATCAAAAAGAACGGCAGCTCGGACTTGTGCTCCTCCTCGCCGGCATGCGCGCCGGCCTCTGCGGCGTGCTGACCGCCCGCCTCCGCGGCGGCGAGGATCGTGGCGAGGAGGCTCATGGCGGCGCGACCTTATCACCGGCCCGCACGCCCCGCGGCCGACCGGCGGACGCGCCCCGACCGGCCTCGTAGCGGCTCTCGGTCGCCTCGACCTGGCCGTGGTAGTGGCTGCCGAGCTCGGGGTGCCCGTACGGCCGCAGCGCCGGAGCGTCGAGCGTCATGAACGACAGCTGCGCGATCGGCTTGCCGGCCCACAGCTTGATCGGCACCCGCGTGAGGTTCGTGATCTCGAGCGTCAGCGTTCCCTTCCATCCCGGATCGACGAAGCCGGCGGTCGCGTGGACGATGAGCCCGAGCCGCCCGAGGCTCGACTTGCCCTCGATGCGCGCGACGACGTCGTCGGGCAGCTCGACCCACTCCAGCGTGCGCCCGAGCACGAACTCGCCGGGGTGGATGACGAACGGCTCCTCGTCTGTGATCTGGATCTGCTCGGTCAGGTTCTGCGGCGGGGCGGCGAGGTCGATCGCCGCGGCACGGTGGTTGTGGAACACGCGAAAGGTGTTGCCCAGGCGCAGGTCGACGCTCGCCGGCTGGACCATCGCGCGGTCCCATGGCCTGATCGTGATCTGACCCTCCTCGACGAGGCGCAGGATCGTGCCGTCGGACAGGACGGAGCTCGGGGCGCTCATGCGCTCGCGAGTCTACGACCTGCGAGCGCCGCTATCGCTCGACGCGCCGCGCGCGGGCGACGACGGTGCGCACCCGCGGCGGCGGGGCGATCCGCGGGGCCCCGTGCGGCCCGCGGCGCGGATGGCGCGGCAGCGCCGGGCGCGGGTGGCGCGGGTGCGGGCTCAGCGGGCGCTTCGTGCCGCCGTCGTCGTCTGTCACCGGATCGGGATCGGGCGGCGACTTGATCGCCCACCAGACGATGTAGAAGAGCGCGAAGATCGGCAGCTTCAGGACCAGCATGAGGAAGATGAACGTGGCGCTCACGTGGGCCTGACGATACCCGGCATCAACCCGTAACGCATCACAAGATGGCTGCCGCTGCGCCATCCGCGCGGGACAGCGCGATCAGCCCCTCAGCGCGACGGCCGGCGTGTCGAAAGCGGTCATCCGCTGCAGCTGCTCGACGCGGTCGACGATCTCGCCGCCCGTCAGGCGCGCGACCCGCTCGGTCCCGAACTCCTCGACGTTGTAGGAGGCGACCGCCGTGCCGTAGGCCATCGCGAGCTTGAGGACGTCGAACGACGCGTCACCATCGTGCGCGGCGACGCAGCCGACGAAGCCGCCGGCGAACGAGTCGCCCGCGCCCGTCGGATCGGCGACGAACTCGACGGGGAAGGCCGGCACCCAGAAGGAGTCGTCGGGCGTGACGAGCGCAGCGCCGTACTTGCCGAGCTTGACGACCATCGCCTGCGGGCCGAGCTCCATGATCTTGCGCGCGCCGGCAACGACCTCGCGCTCGCCGGTGAACTGCGCGACCTCGCCGTCGTTGAGGATCACGCAGTCGACCTCGGAGATCGCCGCGACGAGCGCGTCGTGAGCGATGTTGATCCAGAGGTCCATCGAGTCCAGCGCGACGAACCTCGCGTTCTGGCACTGGCGGCGAACGTTGAGCTGCAGCTCGGGCAGGATGTTCGCCAGGAACAGGATGTCCGCGTCCCTTGAGTCCTGCGACAGCTTCGGCTCGAAGTGCTCGAAGACGTTGAGGTCGGTCTCCAGCGTGTCGCGGGCGTTCATGTTCTCGTGGTAGACGCCGCTCCAGAAGAACGTCTTGCCGCCCGCGACGTGCTCGATGTCGTCGGTGACGACGCCGCGCTCGTGCAGGACCGCGTAGTCCGCCGCGCCGAAGTCGTCGCCCACGGGACCGACGACGCGAACCTCGTCGAAGAACGACGCGCCGAGCGCGAAGTGGACGGCGGCGCCGCCGAGCATGCGCTCGCGGCTGCCGTGCGGCGTCCGCACTGCATCGAACGCGATTGATCCGACGACAGTCACACTCATAGATTCGACCCTATCTTTTCGGCGGCGGCGGAGTGCCGCGGCTGCGGCTTGAGCGCGCGAAGTATCGTGCCTCGGCCAGATGCGCGCGATCCAGATGTCCGAGTACGGCGGTCCGGAGGTGCTCGAGCTCGTCGAGCTGCCGGTCCCCGAGCCGCGCGACGGCGAGGTCCTCATCCGCGTCAGCCGCGCCGGCCTGAACTTCGCCGACACGCACCGGCGCACGAACACCTACCTCGCCAAGGACGAGCTGCCGCTCGTCCCGGGATCCGAGGTCGCGGGCGTGCGCGAGGACACCGGGGAGCGCGTCGTCGCGCTGTGCGGCTCGGGCGGCTATGCCGAGTACGCGACCGCGCCCGGCGCGCTGACGTTCCCGATCCCCGAGGGCGTCGGCGACGAGACCGCGCTCGCGCTCGTGCTGCAGGGCCTGACGGCGTGGCACCTGTACCGCACGAGCGCGCGCATGAGCGGCGGCGAGAGCGTCGTCGTGCACGCGGCCGCGGGCGGGGTCGGCTCGCTCGCGGTCCAGCTCGGCAGGCCGCTCGGCGCCGGCCGCGTGATCGCGACCGCGTCGAACGAGGACAAGCGCGCGCTGGCGCTCGAGCTCGGCGCCGACGCAGCGATCGACGGCGCGGCCGACGGGCTGACCGAGCGCCTGCTGGAGGCGAACCTCGGCGAGCCCGTGGACGTGGTCCTCGAGCCGGCCGGCGGCGCGGTGTTCGACGCCTCGCTTGCGGCGCTCGCGCCGTTCGGACGCCTCGTGACCTACGGGATCGCATCGCGCGAGAACAACACGATCCGCAGCGGCGATCTCATGAAGCGCTCGCGCGCGGTCGTCGGCTTCTGGTTCGCGCACTGCCTCGGACGGCCGGCGATGATCGACGAGGCGCTCGCCGACCTGTTCGCGCGCGTCGGGCGCGGCGAGCTGCGCGTCGTGACAGGCCCGGCCTACCCGCTCGCAGAGGCGGCACGGGCCCAGGCGGACCTCGCGGAGCGGCGAACGACGGGCAAGGTCACGCTCGATCCGGGCGCGTAGGCGCGCCGCGCGGCCTACCGCGCGGTGCGGTCGGGGGCGGATGACCCGGCCCCGAAGCGGACGTGTTCTAGAACATCGGGCTCCGCGGAGCGGTCGAAACCTATCCAGACCGGCCCCAAACCTGTCCACCGGCGCCGGCAGCGGACGAAAAACCCGCCGGAGTCTCCTGCCGGCGTCCGGTGCGAGCGATAACGAAGCCATGTCGATCCCTCGCCGCAACCGGACGACCCCGCGCCCCGCGCCAGCGAAGCCGGCCGCGGAGTCGCCTCGCCGCTGGATGGAGTCCGAGGACGCGATGGAGCTCTGGTACGAGTACCGGCGCAGCGGTGACCCGCGGCTGCGCGATCGCCTCGTCCTGACCTACGCGCCGCTCGTGAAGTTCATCGTCTACCGCAAGATCGGCGAGCTGCCGGCGAGCTGCGAGGTCGACGACCTCGTCTCGGCCGGTCTCGAGGCGCTGATCAAGTCGCTGGACCGCTACGACCCCGAGAAAGGCGCCACGCTCGAGCAGTTCGCCTGGACGCGGATCCACGGCGCCGTCATCGACGAGCTGCGCCGCGGCGACTGGGCGCCTCGCTCGCTGCGCCGCTGGGAGCGCGACATGCGCCGCGTGCAGACCGAGTTTCGCTCGATCCACGGGCGCTCCGCGTCGGATTGCGAGCTGGCGGACGCGCTGAACATGACGCCCGCCGAGCTGCGCAACCGCCAGCGCGACCTCGTCGCCTCCGATGTCACGTCGCTGAACACGCTGGTCCTCGCCCACGACGGCGCCAGCGTCGAGCGCATCGACGTGCTGCCCAGCGACGACGACTCGACGGACCCGCTGCACGAGGCCGCCAAAGTGCAGGCCAAGGCGACCTTCCGCCGCGCCTTCGCGGGCCTCGGCCGCCGCGAGCGCGAGGTCGCCGTGCTGCTGTACGTCAAGAACCTCACGCTGCGCGAGATCGGTGCGGTCCTCGGCGTCTCGGAGAGCCGCGTCTGCCAGATCCACGGCGAGCTGAAGAAGACGCTCAAGCGCTCGCTCGCCAACGACGCCGAGCTGCTGCGCGAGGTCGCGTAACGAGCCCGCCGCCCGGCGGGCGGCGTCAGCCTGGCGCGTCCGGGTGCTCGGCCTGCTCGTCGAGCTTCTCGCGCAGGTAGGCAGCCCGCTCGGCGCGGCGTCCGGCTGTGCGCTCCTCCTGCTCGGTCGCCGCCTGCTCGGCGCGCTCGCGCTCGGCCTCCTCGCGGCGCAGCTGCTCGAGGCGCAGCGCCTCGGTGGTTGGCTCGTCGTCACGCATCTCGGTGTCGTGACGCCAGCGTACCCGCGTCCTCGAGATGTTCGACCGGATGGCTGACCGGGCTCTTCGCATGGCCGACGGGATCTTCGAGCGGCTGGGACCGTGAGCGCGTCCGATCCGGGCACGCCATGAGGCGCCGGCGCCGGCACCGGGAGCGGCCGCCGGACCGCGACGGAGGCGCGATCCTGCGGCTCGGCCCGCTCGCGCACCAGGCGGCGTGGCTGACGCTCGAGGCGTTCCGCGGGCCGCCACAGGACGGCGCCGGCCTACGCCCCGCGCCCCTCCAACCGGTACGCCCACGCGAGCGCCTCCGCCACCGCCCGGTACAGCGACTCCGGCACCTGCGTTCCGAGGTCCAGGCCCGCGAGCGCCTCGGCCAGCGCCGCGTCGTCGCGCACCGGCACCCCCGCCGCGCGGGCCTCGGCGATGATCCGGTCGGCCACGAGCCCCTGGCCGGAGGCGACGACGCGCGGCGCCTGGTCGGCGCCCGCGTCGTAGCGCAGCGCCGCAACCCGCCGCGGGCGATCTCCCGGAGGCTCAGGCATACGCGTCGAACGGGTCGTGGCGCGCGCTGACCACGACCTGCGCAGGCTTGCCGGTCGCGGCCGCGACCGCCGCCTGCAGCTCCGCCCCGTGGCGTTCGGCGAGCTGGTATGGAGCCCCCGCGCGTGCGCGCACACCGACCCGCACCGCATCGCCGGCCAGCGCGAGATGCAGCTCCACGGCGCCCAGCCGCGCCGACGCATACGTCAGCCGCACCTCGTGCTGCTCGCCGTCGCTCCCGACGCCCGACCCGCCGGAGCGATCCTGCACCGTGATCTGCGCTCGCGTGCCGTCCGGCAGCGGAACGGCGACCGCCGCCGGCGGCGCCTGGGGCGCCTGCTGCGCGTCGGCGATACGCAGCACGACGCGCTCGGGGCTCGTCTCGGCGACGATCAGGCGCAGGACGTCGCCCGCCTGCACGTCGTCGGGCAGCTGCGCCGCGAGCGGCACGCCGGCGAGGACGATGATGCCGCGCTGCCCGGCCCGCTCGGCGACGCTGGCCACCACCCTCATCCCCTCGCGCAGGACGAGGTTGGGCAGCAGGGCGCGCAGCATCGCGCCCTCCACGCGCAGCATGTCCATGGCTCAAGGATGACGGCTCGGGGTCGATCACCCTGCCCAATGCAACGCGGGCTCTACATCGCTGCGTCGGGAATGATGGCCGAGCAGGTCCGCCAGGACCTCATCGCGCACGACCTCGCCAACGCCTCCACCGCCGGCTACAAGGCCGACCGCGCCACGACCCGGAGCTTCGGCGATCTGCTGCTGCAGGACACGAGCAGCGGCGCCGCGGTCGGCCCGCTCGGCCTCGGCGCGCAGATCGCCACCCAGACGACCGACCTCACGCCCGGCCCCCTGCGCACCACCGGCGAGCCGCTGGACTTCGCCGTCGAGGGCGACGGCTTCTTCGCCGTCCGCGGCCCCAACGGCACGCGCTACACCCGCGACGGCCAGTTCCGGGTGTCCGCCGACGGCACGCTCGTCACGGCCCGCGGGGACGAGGTGCTCGGGCCGAACGGCCAGCCCGTCCGCGTCGGCGCCGCAGGCAATGTGGCCGCGGGCCAGATCGGCGTCGTGGCGCTCGACGCCGCGCGGCGCGAGGGCGACAGCCTCTACACCGGCACGCCGCGTGCCGGCGGCGCCGCCGGCACGGTCCGCCAGGGCGCGCTGGAGGGCAGCGCCGTCGACGCGATCACGACGATGGTCGCCATGCTCGGCTCGCTGCGCGCGTTCGAGGCCGGCCAGCGCGTCATCACGACGATCGACTCGACGCTCGCCAAGTCGACCAACCAGGTGGGGGGGATCTAGGCCGTGCTCGAGGGCCTCCGCGCAGCCGCCACCGGCATGACTGCTCAGCAGAAGCGGATGGACGCGCTGTCCAACGACATCGCGAACGTCAACACGACCGGCTACAAGCACGAGCGCACGAGCTTCCGCGACCTCGTCGCGAGCCAGGCGGGCCCGGGCGGCGCCGCGGGCGTCCGCGCGGGCGCCGGTGCCGCCGCCGAGTCGATCGGCCGCGGCTGGGCGCAGGGCGCGCTGCAGACGACCGGCCGCCCGCTCGACGTCGCGATCCAGGGCGCGGGCTTCCTGCAGGTCCGCCTGCCCGACGGCCGCACTGCGCTCACGCGCGACGGCGCGCTGCAGATCGATGCGCGCGGCCGCGTGGCGACCTCCGACGGCGCGCTCGTGCAGCCGCCGGTGACGGTGCCGCAGGGGATGTCGAGCGACGAGCTGACGATCGCCTCCGACGGCACGCTCCTCGCGCAGGGCCGGCCGCTCGGCCGCCTGCCGCTCGCCGCCGTCGCCTCCCCCCATGCGCTCGACGACGCCGGCAACGGCCGCTACCTGACGAACGCCGGCAGCGGCGCGGCCCGCGCGGCGGGCCGCGACACGACGATCGCGCAGGGCGCACTGGAGATGTCCAACGTCGACCTCGGCGACGCGATGGTCGACCTCATGGCCGCGCAGCGCGGCTTCCAGATGGCCAGCCAGGCCGTCCGCACGCAGGACCAGATGCTGTCGATCGCCAACGGGATCAAGCAGTGATCCCGCCCGTCGACCTGCCCGTCGGGGTCACGCTGCCGCGCGAGGTCCGCGAGGGGGCCGTAGGCGCGCAGCAGGAGTACCGCACGGCGCTCGCCTTCGAGCGCATCCTGCTCGGCCAGCTCACGAAGGCGATGCAGTCCTCGATCGGCGGCGGCGAGGAAGCGGCGAGCGCCGCGACGGAGGCCTACAAGAACATGCTGCCCGACACGATGGCCGACGCGCTCCTCGCCGGCGGCGGCATCGGCCTGGCATCCGACCTCGTCCGCGAGCTGCGGACCGACCGGCCGTGAGCGTCATGACGGCAGCGCCGATCGCCGGCGACATCCTGGCGCACCTCGAAGCGCAGCTCGGCTCAGCGCGCCGGCTGCTCGCCCAGGTCCTGCGCCAGAGCGGCGCGATCCGCTGCCGCGACGTCGACGGCGTGCTCGCCACGATGACCGACATCCAGGGCGAGATGGCCGCGCGCGGGCGCCTGGAGAGCGAGCGCACACAGCTGCTGTGGCGCGCCGGCAGCATGCTCGGGATCCCGGCCGAGGCCGTGACGCTCGCCGAGCTGACCGGCCTGATGGACGACGACGACGCCGACGAGGCCCGCACCCGCAGCGCCGAGCTGCGCGGGATGCTGGCCGAGGTCGAGCGCGAGCACGCGATCAACCGCGCGCTCATGCGCCAGGAGCTCGCGTTCGTCGAGCACCTCACGCGGATGCTCGGCGGGATGCCGCAATCCGGCGGCTACGGCCCGGATCCCGGCGCCCGCGCCGCGGCGCGCC
>Ga0247713_1001603_pt1 | contig 10996 bp, 11 predicted proteins | sample 21E_NmetaG_FD_189936 | JGI IMG/M metagenome (GOLD analysis project Ga0247713, IMG submission 189936) | Soil microbial communities from hillslope of Landscape Evolution Observatory, University of Arizona, Oracle, AZ, United States - 2-1-E_N | ecosystem: Engineered > Artificial ecosystem >... | reverse complement strand
TCGGCGAGAGCGCTCGGGTGGTCGGGCATCTGGTGTTGAAGCCCGATGATCGCTGCGGGAAAGCCCGAAGGCAAAGGTTGCAGGACCCGGGTCAGGGCCTCCAGCCCGCCGGAAGAGGAAACCAATGCCACCACGGGCATTCCCTTCCCCATATCGTTCATATCCTTCGCGCCTCTCGACAGTAGGTCAGCTGCTCCGATCCTTCAAAATTCCTGCCAGCGCCTCGATGGCTCCGGCGTAGCCCCAGCTACCCAGGCCGGAGATTACCCCCACCGCCACCGCCGAAATCACCGACTTCGAACGGAATTCCTCTCGCGCGTAGATGTTGGAGATGTGGACCTCGAGCACCGGCACGTCGCAGGCGGCTATGGCATCCCGCAACGCCAGGGAATAGTGGCTGAAGGCCGCCGGATTAATCACCACTCCCTCGGATTGGGTGCCGGCCTCCTGGATCCAATCGACCAGCTGGCCCTCGTCGTTGCTCTGACGAAAGTCGATCTCAAGCCCCAGAGCGGCTGCCCGGCGTTCACAAAGGGACCTAACGTCGTCCAGCGTGTCAGGCCCGTAGATATCAGGTTCACGCCGGCCCAGCAGGTTCAGGTTCGGTCCGTTCAGGACGAATATCGTCACTACAGTCCTCCCGTCGTCGACGAGACCCTGACGGCGGCCAGGGCCGCCTCGATATGCGCCGCAGTGACGTCGGAGCGAATCGTCGGGTGCTGCAGACCCTCGAGCAGAACCCAGCGTTGCGCGTTCTGAAACTTCTTGTCGATTGACCACGCCCGCTCCACCTCGGCCGGGTCGAACTGGGCGCGGACCGGCAGGCCGACCAGGTCAAGAATCCGGCGGTGCACCTCCACCTCCTCGTCGTCCAGCAGGCCCATCGCGCGGGCCAGGTGGGCGGCAAACATCATCCCCAGAGAGATTGCCTCTCCGTGCAGCCATAGCTCGTACCCGCCGGCCGCCTCCAGGGCATGGCCGAACGTGTGACCGTAGTTGAGGATGATCCGCCCCGAGCTGTCGGTCTCGTCGCCGGACACCACCCGGGCCTTGATCTCGGCGCACCGGCCGACCAGATCCTGCATGACTACCGGATCGGTGGCCTCCACCGCCTGCGACTGCTCCTCGACGATGTCCAGGATGGCGGCGTCGTAGCAAAAGCCGTACTTGACCACCTCGGCCATGCCGGAGCGGAGCTGGCGGGAAGGCAGGCTGCTCAGCAGCGACACGTCGCACAACACCGCCGAGGGCTGGTAGAACGTGCCGGCAAGGTTCTTGCCGGCCGAAAGGTTTACGCCGGTCTTGCCCCCGATGGCCGCGTCAACCTGGCCGAGCAAGGTGGTCGGGATGTGAATGAGGGCGGTCCCGCGCTGGTAGACGGAGGAGACGAATCCGCCGAGGTCCGAGACCACTCCCCCGCCGAAGGTCACTATCAGGTCGTTACGGCGGACCTTCAGCTCGGCGAGACGGCCGAGGATCTCACCGGCCTGCTCCCAGGACTTGGCCGTCTCGGCGGAAGGCACCGCAATGCGGGAGACGTTCCCTGAGCGGGAGAGCGATTTGACCAGGCGGTCCCCATACAGGCCGTCCACGGTTTCATCGACGATCAGCACCACGTTTCCCGGCGAGCCGGCGACGTAATCCGAGGCGGAGTCGATCAGGCCGGGGCCCACCAGGATCTCGTAGGACCGGGGGCCGAGCTCCACCTTCAGCGTCCTCACTTCTCGGGATCCCCCCTAAGCGAAAATCCGAACCTGGGTCCGCAGACCGCCTCCCATATCTCCACCAGTGCGTCCACGACGTCCTCGGGCTTGCCGTCGGCGTTCACTTCGTGGTCCGCAGCCCGTCGGTACAGCTCCTGGCGATCCTCGATCAGCCGGGCGATACGGTCGCCGAGGGGGGTACCCTCCAGAAGCGGACGGCCTTCGCCGTCGCCCAGGCGGGCGGCTGCCACCGCGGCGCTGGCCCGGAGGTAGACCACCTTGCCTGAGGAGCGGAGCGCTTCGACGTTGCGAGGGTCGAGCACCACCCCGCCGCCGGTCGCGATCACTGCGCCCGGCACGGCCGCGGCATCGGCCACGGCCTCCACCTCCTTGGCCCGGAAGGCTGCTTCCGACTCCTCCGAGAAAATTTCACCCACGCTTCTTCCGTCCCTTTCAACAATCAACGCGTCCGTGTCAATCAGTGGCCTGCCAAGGCGCTCTGCGAGGCGGCGTCCCACCTCGGTCTTGCCGGCGCCCATAGGGCCGATCAGAGCAATGGTGGGTAATTTACTGTTTGCAGCGGCGGGATCAGCGGACATCCGGCGAGTTACAAGTCTGTACTTTCGACCTGGCTCGGTCAGCGGCCATCGATCCGCACCCGGTAGGCGGCCATTGCCGCCTGGATGTCCCCCAGCTGGTCGGAGCCGAACTTCTTGAGGACCTCGCCGGCGAGCACCAGGGCCACCATCGACTCGCCCACCACCCCGGCTGCCGGCACCGCGCAGGTGTCGGTACGCTCCTTGAAGGCCGTGACCTGCTCTTTGGTCCGCACGTCAACCGTCCGCAGGGGTTTCTTCAACGTCGACAAAGGCTTCATCGCGGCGCGGATGCGAAGGATCCCCCCCATCGAGACGCCGCCTTCGGTTCCCCCGGCCCGGTCGGTCGTGCGGGTGAACCGGCCGTCGGTGTAAAAGATCTCGTCGTGCGCCTGGGATCCCCGGAGCCGGGCGTTCGTGAATCCGTCTCCGATCTCCACCCCCTTGATCGCCTGGATCGACATCACGGCCTGCGCCAAAAGGGCGTCGAGCTTGCGGTCCCACTGGACGTAGGAGCCGAGCCCCATCGGCACGCCGTAGGCCAGCACCTCAAAAACCCCGCCCAGCGAGTCCTTCGCCTCGGTGGCTGCTTCGATCTCGGCAATCATCCGGGCCTCCGCCTCCGGGTCGAAGCAGCGGACCTGGGAGGAGTCGATCTGTTCCAGGTCCTCCGGCGTGGGCCTGAGGTCGGCCGCGGCCTGGGCGGATCCGATCGACACCACGTGGGAGATCACCTGGATCCCCACCTGGGACAAGAACAGCTTGGCGAGGGCGCCTGCCCCCACCCGGGCCGCGGTCTCCCGGGCGCTGGACCGCTCGAGCACATTACGAGCGTCCTCGAAACCGTACTTCTGCATCCCCACCAGGTCGGCGTGGCCGGGGCGGGGCTCGGTCAGCACGTTGCCGGCCTGGTGGCCCTCGGGCGACATCACCCGCTCCCACTTGGACCACTCGGAGTTGCGGATCACCAGCGCGATCGGGCTGGCCAGGCTAAGCCCGAACCGAACCCCGGAGAGCAGCTCGAGCTGATCCTGCTCGATCTTCATCCGGGGGCCCCTGCCGAAGCCGAGACGCCTGCGGGCCAGCTCGTCGGCGATGAACTTGGAATGGATGGGCACGCCGGCAGGCATACCGTCGACAATCACGCTGAGGGCGGGGCCGTGGGACTCGCCTGCGGTGAGGTATCGGAACATGGATTTAGCCTACTTCAGAATCCTGCCGGGACCGGGTAGCCGGCCGGTTCCGTCCGTGCTGCAGCGGGTAGGACATCACCATGCGCAAAGAACCGGTCTTCCGCCGGCGCCCCCGCTCGCTTCCGTCGGTCCGGCTCGCGATGACCTCTGCGGTCCTGGCCATGCTTCTGTCCTCCTGCATCGCCATCGGAGGCGGGTCCCTCACCGGTCCGCCCGACGAGGTCGGGGAGGGACAGGTGGGAATGGAGGTGTACAGCGACCCCACCGGCAGCACGATACTGCTGGTGCCGGTATGGATCGGAGACTCGGGGCCTCACCAGTTCGTCCTGGATACCGGCGCCTCCCGAACCCTCGTAGACTCGGCGATCATCGAGGAGCTGGGGCTGCCCACCGGCGCCCCCGCCCAGGGTCAGGGCATCGTCTCGGCGTTTGCCGGGGAGACCGTCCAGGTGGATGGCTGGAGGATGGGCGACCTCGAATTGCAGCCGAGAGAGATCATCTCCGCCCAGCTGCCCCAGACCGAGGCCGGCCCGCAGTTCCGGGGGCTCCTCGGCTCCGACGTGCTGGCCGGCTTCGGCTCGGTACACATCGACTATGACGAACGGCTGTTGACGCTATCGGCCCCTTAAGGGCTGAACAACGCCGGGATGCCTCCGATGAACAGCACCACGAACGCTCCCAGGGCCATCGAAGGCCCGAAGGGCAGAGTGTCTTTGCGGTCCTTCTTCTTGACTGCGATCAGCGCCAGGCCCAATACCGCCCCGAGCAGAAAGCCCAGGAAGGCCCCCACCAGGACGTGGCTTCCCGAGAACCACGCCAGGTGCGCGCCCAGGTAGGCCGCCAGCTTCACGTCCCCCATGCCCATGCTTCCCGGCGCGACCACGCCGAGGATGAACATCGGAACCGCATAGCCCAGGCCCCCGATCAACATACGTACGATGAGACCGGGCTCGCCCGCCGCCAGAGCGGCTGCCGCGAGCAGCACGGCGGCCACCAGTCCCGCCGGGGCCAGCACCTTGTTGGGAATGCGTCTTTCGTCCAGGTCCACCGCCGACACCACCACCAGGGTGGTGGCGAACACCAGCAGGGCCGGCAGGATCGCCGTAAGGCCGACGCGGGCGGCCACCAGCCCCCAGGCAACAGCCGACACCACCTCCACCAGCGGGTCGCGCACCCGGATCTCGTGGCCGCAGCGCCTTCTCCTGCCGCTCCCAATGAGGTAGGAGACCACTGGAAGCCGTTCGTAAAACGGAGACGGCTCGCCGCAGTCGGGACATATCGCCCGTCCGCGGTAGAGCGGGACGCGGGCCCGGTCCCGGTGGATCACCACATTGGCCAGCGCCCCGCTGACCAGGCCGCCCAGAACGAAGGCCAGCAGAACGAGGGGTCGGGTCTCGGCGAACATCCGCTAGATCCTACGGCCAGGGAGATCCACAGGTACCGGGATCTTTCTAATGCGCCGCGTTCCCCGCCTTCGCCAGCTCCCATAGAGCTGCGGCGCTCATCGCCTCCATCGGCGCCTCCACCCCGGTCCAGATCTCGAACGACAGAGCCGCCTGGTGCAGCAGCATGCCGAGCCCGCTGTGGGCAATGGCACCCCGGTTGCGGGCAGCCTGGATCAGTGGGGTCACGGGCGGCCGGTAGACCAGGTCCACCAGCACAACCTCGGGCGAGATGGCGGCCGCCGGGATCACCGGCGGCTCGTTGCGCTGGCCCACCGGGGTGGCGTTGACAATCACCCGGGCCTGCTCGACCCACCCGGTGATATCGCTATCGAGTCCGGCAGCGTCGAACGCAACCTGCCCGGCCAGCGCGCGCAACTCCCCGGCCCTGCCGGCATCCCGCGCCAGCACACACAGGTGCGCTACGCCGGCCTCCCCCAGGGCGGACACCGCAGCCCGGGCCGACCCGCCGGTTCCGATGACCAGGGCCCGGCGTTCCCGCAAAGGCACGCCCAGATCCAACTCGAGGAACCTCCTCAGCCCGTCTCCGTCGGTGTTGTGGCCGATCAGCTCCCCCGCCCGCACCTCGATGGTGTTGATGGCGCCGATCCGCTGGGCGGTAGGGCGGATACTGTCCATTGCTGCCATGGCCGCCAGCTTGTGGGGCATCGTGACGTTCATTCCCCGCACGCCGGCTGCGGCCAGCCCCCGGATTGCGGTCTGAAGGTCCTCGGGACCCGGCCCGAACGGCAGGTACACCCAGTCCATCTGCAGGTCCTTGAAGGCCGCGTTGTGCATCGCCGGGCTCAGGCTGAGCTTCACCTGCTCGGGACCCCCGAGGACACCGGTCAGGTGGGTCTGGCCGGATATCAGCAATTGCGAGGCTGGTTGTTCTTCCCCACCAGGAACTCGTTGTAGTCGGCGGTGAACAGGTGATGCACGCAGTCCTCGGTCAGCACGTAATAGATGTAGTCGGAGTTCGACGGGTGCAACGCCGCATCAATCGATGCCTTGCGCGGGCTGGAGATCGGATGCGGGGGAAGGCCGGTGCGGGTACGGCTGTTGAACGGCGAGTCGATGTTGAGGTCGCTGACGGTCAGCGGCTGTCCCTCGTACTTGCGGACCGCGTACTGGATCGTGGCGTCGATGCCGAGCGCCATCCCCATCTTGAGCCGGTTGTGGATGACCGCCGATATCTCGTCCCGCTCGTCGGCCGACTTGGCCTCCTCTTCGATCAAAGACGCCAGAACCAGGATCTGATAGGGAGTCAGGCCGTGCTCGTTATCGGCACCCAGGTCAAGGTCCTCGGTTTGCCGCTGAAACTCCGCGACCATCCGGGTAACCAGGGTCTCGGCGGTCTCCTTCTCCTCCACGAAGTAGGTGCTCGGGTAGAGAAAACCCTCCAAAGTTGTTCCGGTAGCCGGAAGGATTTCAGGCCGGACGGTGTCGGGGGTGGCCGCGGCCAGGAAGTCCGCCGCAGAGATATGGGTCTGCTCCTCAACCAGATCCGCCGTCTGCTCGACGTTCTGGCCCTCGGGAATGGTGAGCCGGACGAACTCGGCCGGCGGGCCCTTGCGAAGCTCGGCGATCAGATCCTCGAAGGGCTGGGAGGTCTCCAGAAGGTACTGGCCGGCGCGCAGGTCGGCGTTGATGCCGTTCAGCCGCATATACAGGCGGAAGGCCAACGCGTTGTCCACTACGTTGGCCTCTTCCAGGGTGGATGCGATGCTGGTGGCCGACGCTCCCCGCTCGATGGTCACCTCCACCGGCTCCCCGCCTGAGACCCGGGGCCCCTTGGCCCAGTCCAGCACGAAGTAGGCTGCCGCCGCCCCCACGAACGCAAGCACCACCAGAAATCCGAGGACCTTCTTCAAGGTTTGTCCTGCCGGGCGTCGCCCGCTTCGCCGGCCGCCGGAGCGGGGTGTGAGTCGAGATAGTTCTGAAGGAGGACGGTTGCCGCAACCTTGTCCACCACCGGGCGCTGCTTGCGTGAGCTGACCCTGGTGGCACGCAGGGCATCCTCGGCGATGCGGGTGGTAAACCGCTCGTCCTGCATATGGACCGGTAGCTGCAGCTTCTTGCGCAACAATCCCGCGATCCGCAGAGCTTCCACCGCCTCGGGGCCCTCGTGCCCGTCGAGATGCGTGGGAAGACCAACCACGATCTCGTCGGCCTCCCGCATACGCGCGTACTCGGCCAGCTGCTCGATGTAGGAGTCATCGCCCGTGCGGTCGAGAACCGCGAGGGGAAACGCCACCGTGCCCGAGGCATCCGAAACCGCGACCCCGACGCGCCGGGACCCCGGGTCGATACCTAGAATCGTACGTGTCAACTGAGCTCCTGCAGCGTCCGGCGCACCTCGTCCTCCACGGCCTTCAGCGCCTTCCCGATCTCACCTTCGTTGGGCCCGCCGGCAACTGCCAGGTCCGGCTTGCCTCCCCCGCCTCCGCCCAGGACCTTTGCCCCGGACGACAAAAACGACTGACTCGAAATACCTTTGCCCACCAGGTCCTTGGAGCTCGCAGCCACCAGGTTGGCCTTCCCGTTGCTCGTCGAGCCGACCACGACCACGCCCGACCCCAGCTCGTCGCGCAGGGCGACTGCCAGCTTGCGAAGCTCGTCCACCGCCGTGTTTTCAAGCAGCGTCACCACCATACGGTAACCGCTTACGTCGCTCAGAGCATCCGATGCGAGAATCTGCTTCACCTGCGCCTGAGCTCCCTGGGCCGCCTGCTGAGCCAGCTGCGCCTGCAGGGTGCCGAGGGTTTGAAGCGTTTTGTCCAGTCGCTCCAGCACCTTGTCCGGATCAGTCTTCAGCCGATCCGCAACCCGGCGCAGCTTGTCCGCCTGGGCGTTCAGGTAGTTGAATCCGGCCATGCCGGTCAGGGCCTCCACCCTGCGGACCCCGGCGGCAACCGAGCCCTCGTGTACCAGCTTCACCAGGCCGATGTTGCCGGTCCGCGGGACGTGGGTTCCTCCGCATAGTTCCTTGGAGTAGTCCCCCACCTCCACCACACGCACGTGCTCGCCGTATTTCTCCCCGAACAGTGCAATGGCGCCGATGCTGGTGGCGTAATCAAAGGTGGTCTCGAACGCCCGAACCGGGTCGTCTCCCAGGGACCGGCGGTTGATGATCTCTTCGATTTCGGCCAGTTGGTCGGGGTGAACCGGTTCGAAGTGGTTGAAGTCGAAACGCAGGCGCCCGGGCTCCACCAGCGAACCCTGCTGCTTGGCATGCTCGCCCAGGCGCTGGTGCAGCGTCCAATGAAGGATGTGGGTGGCGGTATGGGCCTGGGTTACTCCCTCGCGGTGAACCGGGCTAACGGTTGCCCGGGCGTCCTGCCCGGCCAGGATCTCGCCCTGGACCACCGTGCCGCTGTGGATCACGACACCGGGGACGCCCCATGCGGTGTCGTCCACCCGGAACAGGCCGGTGCCGGTGCGGATCTCGCCGCGGTCGCCCACCTGCCCGCCTCCCCGGGGATAGAACGGTGTCCGGTTGAGCACCAGCTCGCCGGAGGTCCCCTCTACCAGCACCTGGGCCGGCACCACTCCCTGCAGGAGGCCGATCACCGATGCGTCGAGCGACAACAGTTCGTATCCCATGAAGTCGGTGCCGCCGAGCGTGTCCCGGATCTCCGAGAGCGCCTCGTTCTGCGGGCGGTCCTTGCCGCCGGCCGGGCGGGCGGCGCGTGCCCGGGTTTTCTGCTGTTTCATCAGGTCCGCGAACGCTCCCCGGTCCACGGCAAGCCCCTCCTCGGAGGCTATGTCCGTGGTGAGGTCCAGGGGAAAACCGTAGGTGTCGTGCAGCTTGAAGGTGATGTCGCCGCTCAGCTGGGTCCGGCCGGACGCCTTCATCTGCGCAATCTCTGCGTCCAGGATCTCCATTCCCTGGCGAAGCGTCTGGTCGAACCGCTCCTCCTCCTTTGAAACCACCGCCTGGATGAGATCGCGGTTACGGCCCACCTCGGGGTAGTCGGCGGAGTAGGTGTCGATCACCACCTCGGTCAAGCGGGACAAAAACAGCTCCTCGATGCCGAGCAGGCGGGCATGGCGGGCGGCCCGCCGGATCAGCCTCCGCAGCACGTATCCACGGCCGACGTTGCCCGGGAGGACCCCGTCGGCGATCAGCATGGTCATCGAGCGAGCGTGCTCGGACAGCACCCGAAGGCCGATGTCCGACGCCCCGGACTCGCCGTACCGCTGGCCGGTGGCCTCCTCCACCACCGCAAGGATAGGCGCCATCGAGTCGATCTCAAAGGCGGTCGGAACCCCCTGGAGGATCGAGGCGAGGCGCTCAAGCCCCATGCCGGTGTCGACGTTGCGGTTGGGCAGGTCGCCGGTGATGCGGCCCTGGTCGTCCTGGATGTACTGCATGAACACCAGGTTCCAGACCTCGAGGTAGCGCTCCTCGTCCAGGTCGTCGCCGCCGGTGTAGGTGGCGCCGAACCCTTCGCCCCTGTCATAAAGGATCTCCGAGCAGGGGCCGCACGGTCCGGCAACCCCCATGTCCCAGAAGTTGCCCTGGGCCCGGGTGCGCCGCAGGACCCGTTCGGCCGGCACGCCGACCTGCTTCTCCCAGATAAGGGCTGCCTCGTCGTCCTCCTCGAAGACCGTGATCCACAGGAGGTCGGGATCCAGGCCGTAGCCCTGGGTCATGAGCTCCCAGCCCCACTTGCAGGCGTCGGCCTTGAAGTAGTCCCCAAACGAGAAGTTGCCGAGCATCTCGAAGAACGTCAGGTGGCGGGCGGTCTTGCCCACCTCCTCCAGGTCCTTCTCCCGGAAGCATTTTTGCACCGAGGTGGCGCGAAGAAAGGGCGGCGGGCGGGTTCCGAGGAAGTACGGCTTGAACTGCACCATGCCGGCATTGGTTAGGAGCAGGGTCGGATCGTCGGGGACCAGCGAGGCCGAGGGCACCACGGTGTGGCCGCGTTCGGCGAAGAAGTCGAGGAAGGTCCGGCGGATCGCAGGAGTGTCCACGCTAAGAGGGGTCCCGGGCATTGTGGTTGTTCATAGGCAATCCAACCCTACCGCCCCGGCTGCAACTTGGGTCCTCGACGCTTGAGGTCAGCCGGAGAAGTCCACCACGGAACGAAGCTTTCGCAAATGCACCAGGTCCATCTGGTCCTTGTCGGTGACTGCCAGGATCGCCAGGTCCTCATACCTGCCTGCTCGCTTGACCAGGTAGCCGATGCCCAGGTCCACGTCGGCTCCGTCGTGCCTGGCGAACGTCTTGTCCACTTCGTCGAAGAACAAGACTCCTCCGGCCTCCTCGGCGCCGTCGATGATCCGCTTCATGATGCGCTCGGTCTCCTCCAGGGAATCACTGACGACCAGCGAGAGGTCCACCCGGAACAGGTTCATCTTGAGCTCCTTGGCCAGCACCTCGGCCGCGGTGATCTTGTGTGGTCCCTGAGGTCCGTTGAAGAGAGCGACGACGCCCGCGCGGGGCTTGCCTTTGGACTTGGACCCGTTCTTGCCCCGGGCGTCGTCAATCCGCTCCTGCATGTCGTCGGCGATGCGGCGCAGAGTGGCCCGCGCCTCGTCGGCAAGTCTCAGGTCTTCCCAATTCGCCAGCGGAGCGACCTTTTGAACCACTCTCTCAATCCATGGTGGCAACGAAACCCTCCCGCCCAACGGGGGCCGAACCGCCGGTCTTTTGGATTATGACCACGGCGCCATGGCAGCGCCAACAGCGGGTCCGGCGCGGTCTAGACCTGCAGATACAGCATCACTACCTGGACCCCGTTGTAGCCGGCGTGCATCGCTATCGCGGGCCACAACGACCCGGTCCTGATCCGCACGAGCAGCATCGCCGCCCCCACCACCGCGATCACGCCCAAGGCCGGCCAGTACCCGGCGATGTCGGCAAGGTGAAGCAGGGCGAAGAGGACGGTGACGATGATGCCCGCCGGCCACACCCCCCACGACCGCGCCATTCCGGTGAAAAGAACCCCGCGAAACAAAAATTCCTCAACCAACGGGGCCAGCAGCACCGCAAGAACCACAAATACAATGCGCTGCCAGCCGGGAGCTGAGGCAGCCTGGATGAGCGGGCCCTG
>Ga0247713_1001602_pt1 | contig 10999 bp, 10 predicted proteins | sample 21E_NmetaG_FD_189936 | JGI IMG/M metagenome (GOLD analysis project Ga0247713, IMG submission 189936) | Soil microbial communities from hillslope of Landscape Evolution Observatory, University of Arizona, Oracle, AZ, United States - 2-1-E_N | ecosystem: Engineered > Artificial ecosystem >... | reverse complement strand
CCCACGCGGTCCCCGCCCCCGGAGACCAGGCCCTGCCCACCGAGACGTTCACGTTGACCACGCCCGACGTCCCGCGCCCGGCGATCGACTCCCGGGCGGGCAGCGGCGAGATCCCCGACCCCCACCTCCACCGCACGTCGATCGCCGAGTCGCTCGCCGCCAAGCGGCCGATAGTGGCGGTGTTCGCCACGCCGGTCTACTGCACCAGCCGCTTCTGCGGGCCCATCACCGACATGGTCGACGAGCTGGCGCACCAGTACGCCGACCGGGCCGACTTCATCCACGTCGAGATCTGGCGCGATTTTCAGAACAAGACCATCAACAAGACGGCCGCCGACTGGGTGCTCCGAGACGACGGCCTGCACGAGCCGTGGGTGTTCGTCATCGGGGCCGACGGCCGCATCACTGCCCGCTTCGACAACGTCGTCACGCGCGGCGAGCTCGAGCCGCTCCTCGAGGCCCTTCCGGTCATTGGCGCCGCCGCCCCCTGAGCCAACTCAGACGCCGGCAATGGGGGCGGGTGGGGGTTTGGTGCGGCGGGCGTAGTTGGGCCGGTCCCGGTCGTCAGGCGGCGGTGGTTCGCGGCCTTCCAGCTGGGCCTCGGCCCAGAGGCGCAGGAGGTCGCCCTCCGGGCGCCAGCCGACCACCGCGTGGAGGTCGGCCTGGCCCCTGCCCCGGTCGCCCATGGCGATCCGGGCCAGCCCCCGAGTGTAGAGAATCCGGGGATCGTCGCTCACCGGCGGGCCGACGTGGTCGAAGGCGGCCAGCGCCTGCTCCGGGCGGTGCATCGACGCCAGGGCAAGGCCGGCGTTGGCCCACAGTCTCTGGGCCACTTCCCCGTCGTCGTCCGGCGGCAGATGGGCGAGGCCGGCCTGGGCCGCAAGGTAGGCCTGGCTCCACCGGTCCTCGATGATGGCCAAGCGGGCGCGGGCCAGCTGCAGGCGGGCGGCGCCGGCGCCGGTGAGCGCCGGGTGCTTCGCCGCCGCGTCCAGCGTCTCACGGGCGAGCGACATCTCCCCGTTGCGGGCGTACAGCACGGCCAGCTCCATCGCCGGCTCGGGGTCGTGCGGCGACCCGGCCATGGCTGCTCCGAGCCGGGCCTGTTCAGGGCCGAGCCCGTGGTCGACGTCGAACAAGGTCCGCCGCCCCGTGGGTCGCCACCAGCGCCACACCGCCAGGAGGACGGCGACGTGGACCACGGCGGTGGCCGAGCTGAGCACGGGCGTGGAGCCGAAGTCGTAGATGACCTGCCAGTCACCGAAGCGGGCGGACAGCGACAGCAGCGGGTACATGACCAGCTGGAAGGCCACCTGCAGCAACCCGCCGATGATCAGGATGCGGCGCAGGGCACGGGGCATGCGGGCGGCGCCAACGCCGAAAACGGCCATGGCCAGGCCGGTGGCCGTCCCGGCCAGGTTGCCGGAGAGGGCGACCCACCAGAGCTGGCTCGCCGACAGCCCGCCGGCGATCCGTACCGAGCCCTCGATCAGCCCGTAGTGGAAGCCGAGCACCTGGCCACCGACGAGCCGGGCTCCGAGCACGTGGCCCACCTCGTGGATGAGCACGACGACGGGGGCAACGACGAACACTGCGCACTGGGTGGCCAGCCGCCGGTCCTCGACTGTGAAGTCGCGGTCCCAGAACGCCCGCCACCGGCGGGCCACGAGGAACAGGGTGCCCAGCATGCCGAGCCCGAAGATGATGTCGACGATGGTCGCGTCCTGGCCATTGGGCACGATTGCGATAGTAGGGCGGTACAGTCCGAAATCGACCAGCGAGGGAGGCCTCTGCCATGGCGAGTCGGTACGACCTGGTCATCGTCGGGATGGGATCCGGGGGGATGGTCGGGGCCGAGTTCGCCGCCACCATCGGCCTGCGGGTGGCCGTCGTCGAGCGGGGCCGGGTGGGTGGCGACTGCCTGTGGACGGGTTGCGTCCCCTCCAAGGCCCTGCTCGCTTCGGCCAAGGCGGCCCACACCATGAAGGTGGCCGACCGCTACGGGCTTCCGTCCGTCGACCCCATCGACATCGACACCTCGTTGGTCTGGAAGCGGATCCGCTCCATCCAGCAGGACCTGGCCGAGAGTGACGACGACCCCGAGCGCTTCAAGGCCATGGGCGTCGAGGTCATTGCCGGGCAGGCCCGGCTGACCGGCCCGAACAGCGTCGAGCTCGTCGGCCAGGACCGGACGCTGGAGACCAGGTTCATCCTGCTCTGCACGGGCAGCCGGCCCCTCACCCCCCTGGTCGAGGGGCTGAAGGAAGCCGGTTTCCTCAGCAGCGAGAGCGTTTTCGAGATCGAGCGGGCGCCGAAGAGCGTCGTCATGATCGGGGGCGGCCCCATCTCCATCGAGATGGCTCAGGCCTTCACCCGCCTGGGCATCCGCACCACCGTCCTTCAGAAGGGGCCGGGGATCCTTCCCCGCGACGAGCCCGACCTCGTCGCCACCCTTACCGCCATGCTGCGCGAGGAAGGAGTCGACCTGCGGCTCAACGTCGATACGGAACGCATCGCTGTCGCCGAGGGTCGCAAGATCGTTTTCGGCGCCGAGGCCGGCGAGCCGGCCCGGTGGGACGCCGAGGAGCTGCTGGTGGCCGTCGGCCGCCGGCCCAACGTGGAGGGGCTCGGGCTCGACGAGGTCGGGGTCAAGGTCGGCCGCCGGGGTATCGAGGTGGACGAGCGCATGCGCACGAGCGTCCCGTCCATCTACGCGGCCGGCGACGTGGCCGGGCGGTTTCTCTTCACCCACTCGGCGGCGTACGAGGCGGTGCGGGCCGTCCGAGACGCGTTCTACCCGGGCAAGGGCAAGGTCACCGAGCTCGTGCCCTGGTGCACGTTCACCGATCCCGAGCTGGCCCATGCGGGCCTCACCGTGGCCGAGGCCGAGACAAAGTACGGCGACGACGTCGAGGTGTGGCGCATGGAGCTGGCCCACTCCGACCGTGCCCGGGCCGAAAGCGCGTCCGAGGGCTGCATCGTGGTGGTCACGACCAAGGGCGGCAAGGTGGTCGGGGCCCACATCCTCGCTCCCTCGGCCGGGGAGATGATCCACGAGCTGGCCGTCGCCATCAACGAGGGGATGAGGCTGGCCGAGCTGGCCAGCCTCATCCACGTGTACCCCACCCTCTCCACCGGCATCGGTCAGCTGGCCGGCGAGGCCGCCTTCGAGGGGGCCAAGCGGCTGCGCTGGCTGGTGCGCAAGGAGAAGTAGGCCCTAGTCGTCCTTGCCTTTGCCCCTGCCCTTGTTGTCGTCGTCGTCGTCGGACTTCCCGCCGCCCGAGCCCGGCGCCGTGGGTACCGGGATCACCGGCTGTGAGGGCAGGGTCACGACCGTGACGCCCGGCACCCGGCTGAGCAGGTTGATCGCCGAGGTCGCGGCAGCGTCGGACAGTTGGCCGGTGAGCCGCCACGCGCCGACGGAGATGATGGCCCCCGTCGCCGTTCCGCCTCCGCTTCCGGCCTCGACCTCATCGGCCACCTGGCGGAGGGTGGCGGCCAGGTCGGCGGCGCGGGCGCCGTCGGACGGGGTCAGCTTGGCGGCTGCCGCCCGCAGCTCGGCGGCGAGCGCGGCGTTGGGCGACGGCGCGGCGCTGGTGGTAGGCGCGCCGCCTGACCCCGAGCCCGCCTGGGTGGTCTCGGTCTGGGCCGCGGCCGGATCGTCGGAGGACGACCGGTTTCCCCGGTTGAGGCCGGCCACGAGGATGGCGATGAAGGCCAGTGCCACCAGGAGAGCCAAAGGGACTCGGAACCGGGGCCGCCCCGCAGGGGCCCCGAGCCCGACCGGAGGGGGGACAGGTGCAGCCGGGGCGTCGACCAGCGTGTCGGAAAGGTCGCCGCGGTCGAGCACCGACGTGGGGGCCGCGCTCATCCCGTCCACGACCGTGGGAGCGCCCATTGCCGGCGTGGCTGGGGCAGACAGGGCGGTAGACATCGCCGCGGCGGAGTCGAACCGCTGAGCAGGATCGGTGGCCATGGCCCGTTCGACGGTGGCCACAAGCGCGGGATCGAGCTCCGGGCGCAACTCCCCAAGCGGTCGGTACTCGCCGGCCATGATGGCTCGCGCCGCAGCCAGCGGCGTATCGCCCGGGAACGGGCGGAGACCGGTCAGCGCCTCGTAGAGGACCACGCCGAGGGAGTACAGGTCGGACTTGGCCGTGGCGGGCGCGCCGTCGAGACGCTCCGGCGGCAGGTAGGCGGGCGTGCCGAGGAGCTGTCCGGTGCCGGTGAGGTCGAGCGAGCCGGCCGATCCCTCGAGGCTCTTGGCGATGCCGAAGTCGGCGATCTTGGCGTGGTTGTCGGCGGTCATCAGGATGTTGCCGGGCTTGACGTCGCGGTGCACCAGCCCCACCTTGTGGGCGGCGGCCAGCGCCCCCAGTACCTCCCGGGCCACCTGGCGGAGCCACTCGGGATCGACCGGTCCCATGGCGATGCGGTCGCCCAGCGTCTCGCCCGGCAGGCGCTCCATGACGATGTAGGGCTTGCCTTCGTGCTCGCCTGTGTCGTAGACGGCCACGGCATGGGGGTCGCTGAGCGAGGCGGCCGCCCTCGCTTCGGCCTCGAACCGGCGGCGGATGTCGTCGCGAGCCGCCATCTCGGGGAGCAGGAACTTGACCGCCACCGGGCGCTGGAGACGAAGGTCGGTGCCGGCCAGCACCTCCGACATCCCGCCTCGCCCCAGTGGGCCGTCGAGTCGGTAGCGGCCGGCGATCACCGTGCTCGCGTTGCTCGATGACACCGGCACGAGTGAAAACGTACCCGCGGCCGGGGGGCGCGTACCGTCGACAGCATGACTGTCGTGGCCATCGAGGGGGCCTGCGCCGAGGGTTACGAGGCGGTGAGAGACGCTTTCGCCGCCAACTTCGTGGACCCGGGTGAGATCGGCGCCGCGGTGGCGGCCGTGGTCGACGGGCAGTTGGTGGTGGACCTCTGGGCCGGGCTGGCCGACGCCCACACCGGCCGGGAGTGGCAGCAGGACACCCCCGTGCTGGTCTACTCGGCCACCAAGGGCCCGACGGCGCTCTGCGTTCTTCGGCTGTGGGAGCGGGGGCTGTTCGACATCGACGCGCCGGTCGCCGACGTTTGGCCCGAGTTCGCCGCCGCCGGCAAGGGTGAGGTGACTACCCGGCACCTCCTGACCCATCAGGCCGGCCTCCCCGTCTTCGACGAGCCCATCTCGTTCACGGAGTGCCACGACCACGACCTGGTGGCGGCCCGGCTGGCCGCTCAGGCGCCCCGCTGGGAGCCAGGGACCGCGCACGGCTACCACCCCCTGACGTGGGGCTGGCTGGTGGGGGAGGTGGTCCGCCGGGTGTCCGGCCGCCGCGTCGGCGCCATGCTGGCCGAGGAGGTGGCCGGCCCCCTGGGCCTCGACCTGTGGATCGGCCTTCCGCCCGACCGGGAGGCGGCCGTCGCCCGGCTGGCGCCCGGCCGGCTGGACCCGACCGGGGCTACCCCCGGCGACCCGGCCCTGGTCTTCCTCGCCGCCATCATGGACATCGACTCGCTGACCTTCAAGGCGTTCGCCAACCCCCCGGGTCAGCTCGACGTGGAGTCGTTCAACGCCCCGGAGCTGCACCAGGCGGAGTGGCCGGCGGCGAACGGGATCGCCACGGCTCACGCCCTCGCCCGCCTCTACGGCGAGCTGGCCGAGGACCGGCTCCTCTCAGCCGCCACCCTCGATGAGGCGTCGCGTGCCCAGGTCTCGGGGCCTGACCTGGTGCTGGCCGTGGATACCGCCTTCGGCCTCGGCTTCTCGTTCCATGGACCGGGGAGCTTCGGCCACGAGGGCGCAGGCGGCTCGGTGGCGTTCGCGGACCGCTCGCAGGGCCTCGGGTTCGCGTACGTCATGAACCAGCTCACCGCGTCACTCGGCGCCGACCGCCGGTCCCGCCGGCTGGTGGACGCCCTCTACGGCTGCTTGTGATCCAGTAGCTCGAGCAGACGCTCCGGCGGCCGGGCCACGACGGCACGGTCGCCGTGGATCACGATCGGGCGCTGGATGAGTATGGGGTTGGCGACCATGGCATCGAGGAGCTCGTCGCGGTCGGCCGTGTCGAGGTCGAGCTCGGCGTACACCGGCTCTTTGGTGCGGACGATGTCGCGGGGGTCGTCGGTGCCCAGCTTGGCCAGCACGTCCTCGAGGTCGGCCCGGGTGGGGGCCGTCTCCAGGTACCGGATGTAGTCGGCGTCGACGCCGCGCTCCTCGAGAATGGCGGCGGCGGTCCGGCAGTTGCTGCACGCAGGATTGAAGAAGACGGAGGTGCCCATGTCACATGGCAGTCTACGAGCCGTGAACGAACATGCGCTGGTGACGGGGACCACCGGGTTCATCGCCGCCCGGTTGGTCCCGGCGCTGGTGGCCGACGGCTGGCGGGTGCGGGCCACCGGCCGGCGAGCTCGGCCGGACGACCTGGCGGAGGAGGTGGACTACCAACCGGCGGACCTGGTGAGCGACGAGCCGGAAGTCCTCGATCGTCTCTGCCGGGGGATCACCCACGTGTTCCACCTGGCCGGCGCGTCGAGCTCGAAGTCGACGCAGGAGGAGATGGACCGCAACAACGTCGACGCCACCGCCCGGCTGCTCGACGCCGCCCACCGGGGCCCTCTGGAGCGGTTCCTCCACATGAGCTCCACGTCGATCTACGGCGAGGAGAAGCAGCTCCCGGTCCCGGTGCGGGAGGACGTCGAGCCGAACGCCAGCCGGGGTTACGGCAAGGCGAAGTGGGGCGCCGAGCAGGAGGTGTGGGCCCGCTCTCGCGCCGGCATGCCGGTGGTCGTGCTTCGGCCGGTCACGGTGTACGGCCCCGGCGCCACCAAGCTCCTGGCCAGCGCCATCCTCGACACGGCGATCGAGCGGGCCGCGGGCCTGCCGCGGCTCGCCGTGGCCGCGGAGCCCATGGAGCAGCGCCTCGTCCATGTCGACGACCTGGTCGCCGCATCCGTGCACCTGGCCCGGTCGCCGGAGACGGTGGGGCGGGCGTTCAACGTGGTCGACGGGATCTACCCGTCGAGCCACGACGTGGCCGCCGTCCTGGCCGGTTGCTTCAGGATGGACGTCGAGGTCGGGGGTGAGGGCCTCGACGAGGACCGGCGCCGCACGGTCCACCAGCGCCTCGTCGACCAGGGCATGGAACCGGCGATCCTGTTCACGCCCGACCGGTTGCGGCTCATGACCAAGACCAACCGGAACAACCGGCTCTCCACCGAGGCGCTGGAGTCGACCGGCTTCCGGTTCACCCGCACGGACTTCGCGGCCGCGGTTGCCGACAACGTCGACTGGTACCGCGCCAAGAACTGGCTCCCCGCCAACGTGTGAGCGGTCCCAGGTCACTTCTTCGAGCGCAGCAGCTCCAGGACGAAGGGGTTCGTCGCTCGCTCGGCGCCGATGGTGGTGGTGTCGCCGTGCCCGGGGAGGACCCGGATCCCGTCGTCGAGAGGCAGGATCTTCTCGGCCATGGACGCCATGAGCTGCTCGTGGCTGCCGCCGGGAAGGTCGGTGCGGCCGATGGACCCGGCGAAGAGGTGGTCGCCGCTGAAGAGCAGGGGCGCCTCCCCGTCCACCTCCAGGAGGAAGCACGTGGAGCCCTGGGTGTGCCCGGGCGTGTGGAGGGCGGTGAACGTCATTCCGGCGCCCGAGACGCGCTGGCCGTCGTCGAGCCCGGCGAGAAGCTCGGGCGGGTGCAGGTCGAGCTCCTCGTAGTCGAGGATCTGGCCAAGCGTGCCGCTGGTGCCCACAGGGTCGAGGAGCATGTGCCGGTCGTCGTCGTGGATGTGGACGGGCACATCGTCGCCCTGAGCTCGGCACATCTCTCCGACGCCCCCGATGTGGTCGACATGGCCGTGCGTCGCCAACAGGGCCACCAGACGCAGTCCGTGCTCCTCGAGATGATGGAGGATGGCTCCCGGGTCGGGCGGGGCGTCGATCAGAACGCACTCGCCGCCGCCGCCGCCCGTCGCCGAGACGACCCAGGCGTTGGTGCCGGCAACCCACAGCCGAAGACCGGCGACCATCATTCGGGCGACCTTTCCTTTCGGTCGAGGGCGGCGGCGACCGCCCGCGGCCGGGGGTCGGCTTCGACCTCTTCGAGCGTCAGCGGCAGGGCGATCCGCCAGTTGGGCCACTCGTCGAGGGTGCCTGGCATGTTGGGGCGCTCCTTGACGCCGAGGGCGTCGTCGAGGCCGGCGGTCAGGAGCATGCAGGGAGCGTCGGCCAGGGCCTCGTAGGTGGCTATGACGACGTCGTCCACCGAGGCGTCGTCGGCCACTCCGGTCACTCTCCGCAACCGCTCACGCAGCTCCTTCGTCCCCTCCTCGTTCGGGTCGAGGCCGATCTCCTTCTGGTCGGTCAGGTCGGTGCCCGTCCAGAGACCGGCCACGGTGGGGAGGTCGTGGGTGGTCACCGCGGCCAGGGCCTGCACCGGGTACTCCGCGGGTGGCGTGTCCTCGAACCAGACCAGGCGGTAGGACAGCACCCCCCGGCCGGCCAGCTCGGTCCGCACGTGGTCCTCGACCGTCCCGAGGTCTTCGCCGACAACATAGGCGCCCGCCCGGTGGCACTCGAGGGCGACGATGTCGAGCAGGTCGTCGGCGCAGTAGCGGACGTACGCCCCGTCCTTCGGTGACGCGTCCCTCGGCACCCACCAGAGCCGGAACAGGCCCATCACGTGGTCGAGCCGCAGCCCGCCGGCGTGGCCGAGGGTGGCCCGGATGGTCTGGATGAAGGGCTGGTAGCCGGCCGTGCGCAGCCGCCACGGGTCGAACGGAGGCAACCCCCAGCTCTGGCCCTGGGTGCTGAACTCGTCGGGGGGGGCGCCCACGGCCATGTCCAGCGCCAGCTGGTCCTGCCACAGCCACCCGTCGGCGCCCGCCGGATCGACGCCGACGGCGAGGTCGTGCATCACGTCGATCTCAGAAGAGGCGTCCTGGAGCTGGCGGTCCACGAGCCACTGCAACCACTGGTGGAAGCGCCACCTGCCGTACTGGGTGCGGCGGACCTCCGCCCCGTCCGGGCCGTCGGGATGCTGGGCGGACGCTGGCCATGTGCGCCAGTCCGGGCCGTGCTCCTCGGCCAGCACGCAGAAGGCGGCGTAGTCACCCAGGGCGTCCCCCTGCGCCTCCCGCCACTGGTCGAATCGGGGGTCACCGGGGAAGTGGTCCCAGATGGCCTCCAGGGCCTCCATCTTGAGCCGGAAGACGGCATCACGGTCGATGTGCCGCTCGGCGTTCAGAGCCTTCCCAGCGGAGGCCAGGGACTCCAGGTTGGCAAGAGAGGCGGCGCCGTCGACGTCCTCGACACGGAGGTAGAGGGGGTTGCGGAAGCGACGGCTGCTGGGGAAGTAGGGGCTGGTCGACTGGGGCAGCGTGGGGTGGGCGGCGTGAAGCGGGTTCACCAGGATCAGCCCGGCGCCCAGGTCTGAGGTCGCCCAGCGGCCGAGCCGGCGAAGGTCACCCAGGTCGCCCATTCCCCAGCTCTCGGCCGACCGGGCCGCATAGAGCTGGATCGCCCACCCCCAGGTGGGCGCCTGTGACGGAAGCGGGCACTTGCCCGGCGAGATGACAACCTCCGTGCGCCGGCCATCGTCGAGCCGGACCAGCGAGTGATAGCCGAAGGGGAGCTCGGGCGGGAGCGGTCCTTCGATCCGGACCACCTCACCGCCCTCCAGAGTCAGATCGGCTGCACCGTCCACCGAGACCGGCCGGCCGGCCCGCACGAACAGGGTGGGACCGGGCGGAGGCGATCCGTCGCCGTCGGTCCCCATGGCGGCGAGGACGCGGCCAACCGTCTCCGGGCTGGCGTCATGCCATTGCCCGTGGGCGTCGGCCCAGCGTTCCTGGACTCCCCATTCCGCAGCGCCCACGTCAGCGACCGGTGGAGACCGGGTTCGCGGCCAGCATCATCTCGAAAAGGCCCGATCCCGACATCCGAAGGTGGAGTCTATGGTCGGTCACTGATCCGGTCGGGAAGGTGGGCGGTAGACTGCCGCCCCTATGTCCAAGTGGTTGGTGGAGCGCAAGCTGTCGGAGGCCGCAGAGCGGCTTCGTCAACTGCGTGCCGAGCTCAGCGTCGTCGACGAGCAACTCGACTCGTTCACCGATGCCGCCGACGACGCCCGCCTCCGGGCCATGGTGTCGGAGACCCCCATGGCCGATCGGGAGCACAGGGACGCCCAGAAGCACGCGGACGCGATGTCGCGTCACCGGGCCGAGCTGATCGCCCAGATCGCCGAGCTCCAGCGGTCCCAGGACGAGCTCCTCGAGCGGCTGTTCGCCGAGCAGGCCTGAACGCGTGGCTGTCCGTATCGTCATCGCCGAGGACGAGGCCCTCATCCGGCTCGACCTGAAGGAGACCCTCGAGGCCGAGGGCTACGAAGTCGTCGGCGCCGTCGGCCGGGGCGACGAGGCCGTCGACCTGGTCAAGGAGCTCCACCCCGACCTGGCCATCCTCGACATCAAGATGCCGGGCATGGACGGCATCGCCGCCGCCCGCGAGATCACCAGCTCCCGGCGCGCTGCGGTGCTCATCCTCACCGCCTTCAGTCAGCGTGACCTCGTCGAGCAGGCCCGGGACGCTGGCGCTTTCTACTACCTGGTCAAGCCCTTCCAGACGAGCGACCTTATCCCGGCCATCGAGGTGGCTCTGGGTCGTTTCGCCGACATGCGGGCCATGGAGGCCGAGGTCGAGGGCACCAAGGAACGGCTCGACACCCAGCGCATCGTGGGTCGGGCCAAGGGCCTGCTCATGGACCGCGACAAGATGTCCGAGGGCGAGGCCTTCTCGTTCATCCAGAAGACGGCGATGAAGCATCGGGCCAAGATGCGCGCTGTGGCCCAGCAGATCATCGACGGCACCCTCCCGCAGGACGAGTAGCTAGCTACTTCGTCCCGAAGAAGTCGACCGGCCGGGCACCCGATTTGGCCTGATTTCGGCATGAATACGGCTCCGCAGCCCCGGTCCCGCCCCCTCGCTTCGATCTCCACCGCCCGTTCGGTCCGTTACTGG
>Ga0247713_1001601_pt1 | contig 10999 bp, 13 predicted proteins | sample 21E_NmetaG_FD_189936 | JGI IMG/M metagenome (GOLD analysis project Ga0247713, IMG submission 189936) | Soil microbial communities from hillslope of Landscape Evolution Observatory, University of Arizona, Oracle, AZ, United States - 2-1-E_N | ecosystem: Engineered > Artificial ecosystem >... | reverse complement strand
GCCCACGCAGGCGCCGCCGCCGCCGCCGACGGAGGCGGGGCGGGAGCCTGGGTCGTCGGCTTCGGCGGCGGCGGTGCGGTCGGCGTCGGCGCCGGGGACGGGGCGGGAGCCTGCGTCGTCGCCGGAGCCTGCGTCGTCGCCGGCGGCGTGTACGACGAGCTCGAGTCGGAGGAGTCGTAGTAGCCGAACGAGCGGGCGTACTGCCCCTGCTCGAACGGCCGCCACTCGGGCCAGTCCTTCGGCTCCGGCCACGGCACCGACTCGAGGCCGCCGATCGCCGACGACATGAAGAGCCGCCAGATCTGCGCGGGGAAGCTGCCGCCCGAGACGCGGATCCCGTGCACGTTCAGCATCGGCACCTGGCCCTGGGGGTAACCGATCCAGACCGTCGTCGCGAGGCGCGGCGTGTACCCGGCGAACCAGGCGTCGGCATGGTTCTCGGTCGTGCCGGTCTTGCCGGCGGCGGTGTGCCCGAACTGCGCGGCCGTACCCGTGCCCCAGAGCATGTTCTGCTCGAGCACCTTCGTCACGGTGTAGGCGACGCCGTCGCTGATCACGCGCTTGCGCTTCGGCTTGCCCCAGCCGGCGCTGTCGTCCTCCTTGCCGTTCGCGAGCACGACCTTCCGGATCGCCATCGGCTCCGAGTGGATGCCGCCTGCGGCGAGGGTCGCGTAGGCGGAGGCCATGTCGAGGGGCGAGACCTCGATCGAGCCCAGGCCCATCGACGGGACGTAGGCGCCGTCGACCTTGAGCGGCGTCCGCACGCCGAGCTTCTCGGCCATCTTCCCGACGGCCTCCGGCGTGACGTCGAGCGTCAGCTGCGCGTAGACGGTGTTGTCGGACGAGAGCGTCGAGCGGCTGATCGAGACCCAGCCGCGATAGCTGTTGTCGTAGGTCTTCACGCACCACCACGTGGTGTCGCAGTCGCCTGCGGGATCGGGGCGGTAGGTGAACGGCGCCGAGACGTAGCCGGTGGTCTCCGGGTTGATCCCCATCTCGACGGCCGCGGCGAGGACGAACGTCTTGAAGGTCGAGCCGGCCTGGCGCTTCGCCTGCGAGAGCAGGTTGAACTGGTTCTTGCGCACGCTCGGCGTGACGGCCGTCATCGCGCGAATGGCGCCGTTCGCCGGGTTGATCGAGATGATGGCCGCCGCGGGGTCACTCTTCTCCGTCAACGTCTCCCGGATCGCCTTCTGCGCCGCGCGCTGGAAGCGCGGGTCGATCGTCGTGTACACCTTGAGCCCGCCGGAGCGGACGGTCGCGACGCCGTACTCGGCGATCAGCTGGTCGCGCACGTAGGAGAAGAAGTACGGCTCGCGGATCGTCGTGTAGAGCTTGCCCGCCTTCAGGCCGAGGCCCTGCTTCACCGCCCAGTCGTACTGCTCGCGGTCGATGTCGCCGTTCTCGAGCATCGCCTGCAGCACCTGGTTCCGGCGCGCCGTCGCGAGGTCGGTGCGGTTGAAGGGGTCGTACGTCGACGGCGCCTGCGGCATCCCCGCGAGGAGCGCCGCCTGCGGGAGGTTCAGCTTCGAGGCCGGCTTCGAGAAGTACGTCTGAGCGGCGGCCTCGATCCCGTAGGCGAGGTTGCCGTAGTAGACCTGGTTCATGTACGTGGTCAGGATCCGCTGCTTCGACCACTGGCGGTTGAGCTTGATCGCGAGGCAGGCCTCCTTGATCTTCCGCTCGAACGTCCGCTCCTGGCTGATGTAGAGGTTGCGGACGAGCTGCTGCGTGATCGTGGAGCCGCCCTGGACGACCTTCCCGGCCTGGATGTCCGCCCAGACGGCGCGGGCGATGCCCTCGGGGTCGATGCCGCCGTGCTCGTAGAAGCGCCGGTCCTCGATCGCGACCGTCGCCTTCGGCATCCACGGGCTGATCTGCCGGAGCGGCACCGGCTGGCGGTTCCGCTCGGCGGGGATCGCGCCGAGGGTCGAGCCGTCGGCCGCGTAGATGAACGAGTTCTGGCCGATCGCGACGGGACGCAGCGAGTTGAGGTCGCACGACGAGCCGAACGTCGCCACGCCGCCGACGCCCGCGGCCCCCACGACGAAGAGCAGCGAGAACGCGGCCACGAGCGCGAGCACGACGGCGCGGCGGCGCGTCCGCTTGCGCTCCTCGCGCCGGCGCTTCCGGCGCCGCGCGACGACGAGGTCCTCGTCCGGGAGGCGACGCGAGCCGCCCCGGCTCGGCGGGGGCGTCATGCGAAGAGCCCGCGCTCGCGCAGCCGGCGGTGGACGCGGAGGCGAAGGTCCTGCTCGAGCCGCTCGGCAGCGGCCTCGCTCTCCGCCCACACGCGGAGGGTCACGGTGGGCGACCCGTCCAGCGAGCTCACGAACACGTCGTCGCGCTCCCCCGGGGCCTCGGCGCGGAGATCCTCCACGAGCGGGCCGAGATCGGTTGTGTTCGGAACCTGCACTGTCACCTGCGCGTACTTCGCTGGGCTGCGAATCGTCGAGTTGGTGATGGTATCCGACGCCAGTTTCTCGTTCGGGATCACGAGCCGCGAGTTCGCGTCGGTGCGGATGAACGTGTAGATGAGGCCGATCTCCTCGACCGTCCCGTCGACGCCGCCGACGGTGACGCGGTCGCCGAGTCGGAGCGGCTGCGTGAGCGCGATCATCAGCCCGGCGACGAAGTTGCCGAGCGTGCGCTGCGACGCGAAGCCGACGATCAGCCCGAGCACCGCCGAGGACGCGAGCAGCGCTCCCGCGAGCGCCCGGACCTGCGGGATCACGAGCAGCGCCGAGAGGACGCCGAACGTCACGATCGCCGCCGTGATGCTCCGGCGGAGCACCCGGTAGCGCGTCACCGCCTCGGGCGAGCGGTCGCGGCCGACCATGCGGCGGTCGATCACGCGCGCCGTCACGAGCGTGACGGCGAGCACGGCGCCGAAGACCGCCAACCGCTCCCACAGCTCCATGCGCACCGTTTCGACGGCGACCCGCCCGTTCCTCAGGCCGTTATCGTCGCCGCCGTGCGCCCAGACCTCCGCGTGGGCCCCGTGCTCCCCGTCTTCCTCTGGAGCCGCGCCGCCGTCTGGGCCGTCGCGCTGCTCGCGCTCCACCTCTTCGTCCCGAACCGGCACCCGGACGCCGACCGCTGGGACTCGGAGCGGCTGCACGAGCTCGGGCCGTGGCTCGACGTCTGGGCGCGCTGGGACAGCGACTGGTACCTCCTGATCGCCGAGGAGGGGTACCGGCCCGCGCCGTCGAGCACGCCGGCCTTTTTCCCGCTCTACCCCGCGCTCGTCGGGGGGCTCGGGCGCCTCCTGCTCGGCCACTACGTGCTCGCGGGCGTGCTCGTCTCCCTCGCCGCCTGCCTCGCGGCGTTCGCGCTCCTCCACCGGCTCGCCCTGCCGCGTCTCGGCGGGGAGGGCGCCCGCCGCGCGGTGCTCTACCTCGCGCTCTTCCCGACGGCGCTCTTCCTCCAGGCCGTCTACGCCGAGTCGCTCTTCCTCGCGCTCGCGCTCGCCGCGTTCGTGCTCGCGGAGCGCGGCCGCTGGCTCGGCGCGGGCGCAGCGGCCGGGCTCGCGCTCCTGACCCGTCCCGTCGGGATCGCGCTTCTGCCGGCGCTCCTCGTCCTCGCGTGGCGCGCGGAGGACCGGCCGCGGGCGCTCCTCGCGCCGGCGCTCGCCGCCGCGACCGGGGCTCTGTACCCGCTCGCGCTCTGGCTCTGGATCGACGAGCCGCTCGCGTTCCTGCGTGCGCAGGAGGGGATCTGGCAGCGCGAGCTCTCGTGGGCCGGCCCGCTCGGCGGGCTCTGGGAAGGAGCGGCCGCCCTGTTTCGCGACGACGGCGGCCGCGCGCTCGCGCTGAACCTGCAGCAGTTCGTCTTCGCCCTCGTCTTCGTCGCGCTCGCCGTGATCGCGTGGCGAGCGTTCGGCGCCGCCTACGGGGTCTTCGCCGCAGTCGGGCTCGCGATCCCGCTGGCGGCGCCGTCCGAGCGCTGGCCGCTCCTCTCCCTGCCGCGCTTCGGGCTGGTGCTCTTCCCCCTCCTGCTCGCGCTCGCGCTCGACGGCGGGCGACGCCGCGGGGTGCACGAGGCGATCGTCGCGGTCTCCGCGCTGCTGCTCGGCCTCTTCGTGGTGCAATGGGCGCTGTGGCAATGGGTGGCGTGAGGGCGGAGCCGTGGCGGATCGCGTCGTGGGGCGCGGTCGTGGCGATGCTCGCCGTCGCCGGCTACGCGAGCCGCGCCGGCGGCGCGCGGCCGGCCGAGGACGCGCTCTACCGCTACGAGAACGCGATCGGCGGGATCGTCGTCTACCTGCTGCTGCTCGGGCTCGTCGCGCTGATCGCGCGCGGGCTGCCGCGGGACGAGGTGTTCGCGCTCCGGCGGCCGCCCTCATGGCCGGCCGCGCTCGGGCTCGCGCTGCTCGCGTACGTCGTCATCCTCGTCGGCGCGGGCCTCCTCCTGCGCGCGCTCGGCGCGACGGACGAGCAGGGGCTGACGCCGCAGGAGTGGGATCCGTCGCGCGCGGGCGGCTACGCGGCGAACTTCCTCGCCGTCGCCCTCGTGGGGCCGATCGTCGAGGAGCTCGTCTACCGCGGGGCGGGGATGTCGCTGCTCGCGCGGTTCGGGATCCCCCTCTCCGTCGTCGTCACGGCCGTCGCGTTCGGGCTCGGCCACGGGCTGCGGCTCGCGCTGCCCGCGCTCGTCCTCTTCGGGCTCGTCACCGCGCTCCTCCGCCTGCGAACGAGGAGCGTCTACCCGCCGATGATCGTCCACTGCGCGTTCAACGCCACGAGCCTGATCGTCGCGGTCGCGCTGTAGGTGCACGTATCCTCCTGCGCGTGAGGGGTCTCGCCGTCGTCGTCGCGGCGCTCGCGCTCGCACCCGCGGCGGTCGCCGCACCGCCGGCAGTGAGCGCAGCCGCCACGCCCGCCCAGGGTGTCGCGCCGCTGCGCGTCGTCCTCACCGCCTCCGGCGACGCCGCCTCGTACGTGTGGGCGCTCGGCGACGGCGCGACCGCCACGGGCGCGAGCGTCACGCACGTCTACGGCCCCGGCCGCCACGTCGCCGTCGTCACCGCGACGAACGAGCTCGGCGAGACCGCGCAGGCCGAGGTCGTCGTCCAGGTGGCGGAGCGGTCGGTGACCCTCGAGGCGCCACGCGCGGCCGACCACCGCGGCGCCGTCGTCCTCACGGGCGTCGTGCGACCCGCGCCCGCGACGGGGCGCGTCACGCTCCACCGCGCGGGGGCCTGGGTCACGTCCGTCCCCGTCCGCGCCGGCGGTCGGTACCGCGCGAACGTGCGCCTCCTCGGCCCGGGGCCGTACGAGGCGCGCTACGGCGCAGCCCGCTCCGAGGCGCGCACCATCCTCGTGCGGCCGCGCCTCGTCACGAGCGTCCCTGCGACCGTCGCGCTCGGCGGAAAGGCCGCCGCGCGGGCGCGGCTCGTGCCGGCCGCCGCCGGCACCGTGCGGATCCGCGTGCTCGCGGGCGACCGGCTGCTCGCGCAGAAGCGCGGCTCGGGCACCGTCTCGGTGCCGCTGCCGGCGGGTGCGGCGCGGCCGCTTCGGGTCGTCGTCGAGACGGAGCCGCAGCCGGGCTTCGCGGCAGCACGCGCCACGGCGAGCAGCGACGTCGTCCTGCCCTCGCTCGGGCGCGGCTCGAGCGGCCCGAGCGTGCTCGCGCTCGAGCGTCGTCTTTCGGAGCTCCGCTACGCGCTCCGCGGTGTCGACTCCGTCTACGGGCACGACACGTTCGAGGCCGTGATGGCTTTCCAGAAGGTGCACGGGCTCCCGCGCACCGGCCGGGTCGACGCGACCTTCTGGCGCCTGCTCGCGAAGGCGACGGTGCCGCAGCCGCGCTACGGGCGCGACGACCACATCGAGGTCGACAAGACGCGGAACGTGCTCTACGAGATCGTCGGCGGCCGCGTGCACCGGATCGTCCACGTCTCGACCGGCGCGACGGGCAACACCCCGGTGGGCTCGTTCCGGGTCTACCGGAAGGTGGTCGGCTGGGACTGGGTGCTCTGGTACCCGATGTACTTCCTCCGCGGCTTCGCGATCCACGGCTACCCGTCGGTCCCCGCGTACCCCGCCTCGCACGGCTGCGTCCGCGTGCCGATGTGGATCGCGCCGTCCCTCTTCGCGCGCCACGGGCATGGCACGCGGATCGTGGTCTTCACGTAGCGCCGCCGCGGTCGCCGCGACGGTCGTGGCAGCCGCGGCGTGGCTCGCCTGGGTCGAGCTCTGGGCGCACGGGGGCGGGCGGCCGCTGCCGTTCGACGATCTCACGCGGGCGACGCTCGCCGAGCCGCTGCGAGCCGAGCTGCGCGTCTTCCGGAACCGGGACGCGCTGCGCCGCCACCTGACGAGCGGCGGCCGGTCGGCGACGATCCCGCGGCTCCCGCTCGGTGCACGCGAGGCCGTACTGGTCGCCGCCGGCCCGAGGTCGAGCAGCGCCTACGAGCTCGAGATCCTCGGCGTCGAGGAGCAGCGGCGGCGCGTCGTCGTCAGCATCCGCGAGCGCACGCCGTCGCTCGCGCGGCCGGGGGCGGCTAGGCTCGTCTTCCCGTTCCGGCTGCTCACGATCCCGCGGACGGGGAAGCCGGTGGAGCTCGACTGGAGAGGGAGACCGTGACGCCAGAGGACCCGCGGATCGCAGAGCTGCGCGCGCAGCTGACCGCGCTCGACGAGTCGGTGCTCGACGCCGTCAACCGGCGGCTGGAGCTCGTCGCCACGCTGCGGCGCGTGAAGGAGGAGCTCGGCGTCGGCTTCCTCGACCGGGGCCGCGAGGAGCGGATGCACCGGCACCTCGCCGACCGGAACAGCGGCCCGCTCTCGGCCGACGGCCTGCGCGCGTTCTACGCGGAGCTGCTCGCGCTGACGAAGCGCGAGCTCGGCGAAGCCTAGGAGTCCTCGCCGCGCGCGAACTCGTCGGGGCTGACGGAGTCGAGGAACCGACGGAACTCGTCGGGGTCGAGGTCGGAGAGCGGCTGCACGCTCGCGAGCTCGTCGCCCTCTGCGCCCTCGCCCTCGAACTCGATCCCCGACTCCTCGATCACGTCGTCCGCGGCGTAGATCTTCGCGCCCGAGCGGACGGCGAGCGCGATCGCGTCCGAGGGGCGGGAGTCGAGCTCGATCTCGGAGCCGTCCTGCTGGATCGTGATCCGCGCGTAGAACGTGTTCTCGCGCAGCTCGGTGACCGTCACCGCGACGACCTCGGCCTCGAGCTGGCCGAGCAGGTCGGCGAAGAGGTCGTGCGTCATCGGCCGAGGCGTGGACGCGTTCTGGAGCTTGACGAGGATCGCGGCGGCCTCGGGGTGGCCGATCCAGATCGGGAGGAACTTGTTGTCGTCGGTCGTCTTCAGGAGCACGATCGGCTGCTTGCCGACCAGGTCGAAGCTGACGCCGTAGATCTCCATCTCACGCATGCTCGTGGCTCCTCCGGGCACCTCGTGGCTCCTGCCGAGTCAGTGTAGCCCAGCCCCTCTGCGCGAAACTCGCGCCCCGAGGGCCTCCGGTTGGGGCTAGGAGCCGCTCGCCGAGCAGTCGCAGAGGTCGGCGAGGAGGACGCGGAAGCGCTCGCCGGAATGGGCGTCCTCGAGCTCCACGCGCCGGTCGGCCACGCTCATCGGGTCGATCCCGCGCAGCACGCACGGGCGCCCGTCCCACTGCACCGGGTCGCCGATCGAGAGCGCCGCCGCGTCGCCGCACATGCACTCCGTGTCGTCACCGACGGGTGAAGCCGGGATCCCTGGAACGGGGATGGCTGCCGCCGTATCCGCGCACCGACGTGCGTCGTTAGAGGAGCATCATGGTCGACCTCTGGCTCCACGACATCGAATCGCTCGAGGCCGTCGCGCAGGACGAGGCGACGCGCTCCCTCTGCCTGCGGATGGCGGCGATGTCGAAGGCGGGCACGCTCGAGCCGTTCATCGCGAACCTCAGCCGCGACGAGGGGCTCGACGAGGAGACGAAGGGGACGATCGCGGAGATCGCGAGCGACGAGCACTTCCTGCTCGCAGTCGAGGACTACGTCCGCCGCACGACCCACATCCACTAGCGCCGCCGTCCGCTGCCGCGGGCGTGGCTACAATCAGCCGCTGCGCGGGCGATTAGCTCAGTTGGTTAGAGCGCCGCTCTGATAAGGCGGAGGTCCCTGGTTCGAATCCAGGATCGCCCATCTCCCCTGCGGCCGGCGTCGGCTGCGCCGACGCGAGCGCGGCTAGAGCGACTCGAGCACCTCGACGAGCTCCGCCAGCTTGACCTCGTCGCCGAAGTGGATCTGGAGCGTTCCGCCCACGATCCGCGAGCCGAAGCCCGTCACGCGCTCGACCTCGTTGCGCGCCCGCTCGGCGAGCGCGGGGTCGATCCGCTCCGAGCCCGCGCGGGGCTTCCGCGCCGCGCCACCCTCCTGCGCCGCCCGCTCCGTGGCGCGCACCGAGAGCCCCTCCTTGACGACGCGCTTCGCGAGCCGCTTGCGCGCGTCGTGGTCCGGCAGCGCGAGCACCGCGCGCGCGTGCCCCTCGGAGAGCTCGCCGCGCGCCACCATCCACAGCACCTCCTCCGGCAGCTCGAGCAGGCGCAGGCGGTTCGACACGGACGACTTCGAGCGCCCGACGCGGTCCGCGACGTCCCCGAGCGAGAGCTCGAACTCGTCGATGAGGGCCGCATAGGCGCGCGCCTCCTCGACCGGCGAGAGCTGCTCGCGCGCGACGTTCTCCACGAGCGCGAGCAGCAGCGTGTCGCGGTCGTCGGCCTGGCGGACGAGCGCCGGAACCGACTCGAGACCGGCCTCGCGTGCAGCGCGCCAGCGGCGCTCGCCGGCGATCAGCTCGTAGCCTCCGGCCGGCCGCGGGCGCACGACGACCGGCTGCAGCAGGCCCTGCTGCCGGATCGAGCTCGCGAGGCCCGCCGTCGCGTCGGGCTCGAAGCGGCGCCGCGGCTGCTTGGGGTTCGCGTGGATCGCGTCGACCGGGAGCTGCGCGAGCTCGCTCGCTCCTCCCTCGCCGCCGCCGATCAGGACCTCGAGGCCGCGGCCGAGGCCGCGGCGTGGGCTCGCGCTAGCGCCGCTCGACAAGCTCCATCGCCACCTTCCAGTAGGCCTCCGCGCCGCTCGAGCGGCGGTCGTAGGCGATCGCGGGGAGGCCGTGGCTCGGCGCCTCGGCAAGACGCACGGACCGCGGCACGGTCGTCGTGAAGACGAGGTCGCCGAAGTGGCGTCGCACCTCCGCCTCCACCTCGGCGGCGAGCCGCGTGCGCCCGTCCACCATCGTGAGCAGGATCCCCGCGATGCCGAGGCGGGGGTTGAGGCGGGCCTTCACGAGCTCGATCGACCCGAGCAGCTGCGACAGCCCTTCGAGCGCGTAGTACTCGGCCTGCACCGGGACGATCACGCGGTCGGCGGCCGCGAGCGCGTTGACGGTCAGCGGCCCGAACGACGGCGGGCAGTCGAGGAAGACGAACCCGTAGCGCTCACGCGCTCCCGCGAGGGAGCTCTGCAGGTAGCGCTCGCCGTCGGCGTGCCGCGAGAGCTCCACCGCCGCGCCCGCGAGCTCCGGCTTCGCCGGCACGAGCTCGAGGTTGCCGAAGCGCGTGGCGCGCGCGATCTCCGCCACGGGAGCGCCGTCGAGGAGGTCGTAGGAGGAGACGCCGTTCGCCTTCTCGCCGAGGCCCGACGTCGCGTTCGCCTGCGGGTCGAGGTCGACGAGGAGCGCGCGCTCACCGGCCTCCGCGAGGCACGCCGCGAGGTTGACGGCGGTCGTCGTCTTGCCGACGCCGCCCTTCTGGTTCGCGAGCGCGTAGATCGTCGCGGGCACGTCTCAAGGGTAGAGAGCGACCCGGCTGGCGTCCGCGCCGTGGACGAGACCGCACCCCCCGTCGCGAGGCGGCTCGCGGGCACGCTCTAGGATGACGCCCATGAGCGTCCGGGAACTGCGCGTCTGCGTCACCGCCGAGGACTACGAGGAGGCGCTCCGCTTCTACCGCGACGTGCTCGGGCTGCGGGAGGTGGCGGCGTTCTCCGGCCGCGGCCGCGTCACGATCCTCGAGGCCGGCCGCGCGACCCTCGAGCTGCTCGAGCCGGAGCATGCCGAGTTCGTGGACGAGGTCGAGGTGGGACGGCGCGTGGCAGGCCACGTGCGGCTCGCGTTCGAGGTGGACGACGCGCGCGAGGCGACGTCCCGGCTCGCCGGCGCCGGCGCGGAGGTCGTGGCCGAGCCGACGGAGACGCCGTGGCGGTCGCTGAACGCGCGGCTCGAGGGCCCGGCGGGGCTCCAGCTGACGCTCTTCGAGGAGCTCGGCCCGGCGAGCTAGTGGGTTAGGCGAGCGGGCGCTTCTTCGCGACGCCGGTGCGACGCGGGAAGCCGGGCGGCGTCGGGCCCGTCTTACGGAGGACGAGGAACCCCGGAGGAGCGTCCTCCGGCGTGCCGGCGACGTGCGCGGCGGCGCGGGCGACCGCGTCGCGGTCCGCGCTCGGGCCGACCCAGAGCACCACCGCCCCACCCTCGCGCACGAGCGGCAGGCACCACTCGGCGGCCACGGGCGGCTGCGCGAGCGCCTTCGCGACGGCGACGCCGAACGTCTCGAGCGGCTGCTCCTCCGCGCGTCCCCTGACGACGTGGAGGTTCGGCAGCTCGCGCGTCCACCCCTGCAGGAACTCCGCCTTGCGCAGCTCCGCCTCGAGCAGCGTCACCTCGCGGTCCGGCAGCGAGGCGGCGAGCGGGATCCCGGGCGTTCCCCCGCCGGAGCCGACGTCGACGACGGGTCCGGCGAACCGGCGCACGAGCTCGACGCCTGCGAGCGCGTCGTCGAGCAGCACCCGCCGCGCCTCCGCCCGGTCCGTCAGCGCCGTCAGGCCCGGGGTCGCCACGACCGCCGCGAGCCAGCGCTCGAGAACCGCGTCAGACAGCGACGTTGCGCGGGACGATCACGACGAACCGGTTCGGCTCGGTGCCCTCGCTCAGGGTCTCGACCTCGGGGTCGTCCTTGAGCCGCTCGTGCACGATCTTCCGCTCGACCGCGGTCATCGGCTCGAGCGGAAGATCGTG
>Ga0247713_1001600_pt1 | contig 11000 bp, 12 predicted proteins | sample 21E_NmetaG_FD_189936 | JGI IMG/M metagenome (GOLD analysis project Ga0247713, IMG submission 189936) | Soil microbial communities from hillslope of Landscape Evolution Observatory, University of Arizona, Oracle, AZ, United States - 2-1-E_N | ecosystem: Engineered > Artificial ecosystem >... | reverse complement strand
CCTCGTACGTCGCGTCGGCCGGAGGGGACGGAGACGGCGCCGACGGCGCTCCTCCCGGCCGACGCGACGTACGAGGTGGACGTGATCACGAGCTGCGGCGACTTCACGATCACGGTCGACCAGGAGGCGTCGCCGCAGACGGCGGCGTCGTTCGTCGCGCTCGCGGAGAACGGCTTCTACGCAGGGACCGTCTTCCACCGGATCGTCCCGGGGTTCGTCATCCAGGGCGGCGACCCGACCGGGACCGGCACCGGCGGCCCCGGCTACACGACGCAGGACACGCCCGCCGCGGACACGACCTACGAGCAGGGCGTCGTCGCGATGGCGAAGGGCGCCGCCGAGCCCCCCGGGGCGGCCGGGAGCCAGTTCTTCATCGTCACTGCGCCAGAGGTGGCGCTCCCGCCGGACTATGCCGTCGTCGGCCGCGTCACCGACGGAATGGACGTCGTCCAGCGGATCGCCGTCCTCGGCGACCCGAATACCGAGCTGCCGACGCAGCCGGTCGTCGTGGAGCGGATGGAGGTCCGGACGAGCTAGGCCGCGATGGTCGCCGCCGTCGTCCTCGCAGCCGGCGCGTCGACCCGATTCGGCTCCCCGAAGCAGCGGGTGCTGCTCGGGCCGGTGCTCGAGCGCGTCCGCGCGAGCGGCGTCGACGACGTCGTCGTCGTCCTCGGCGCGCACGACGTCGAGCCCGACGCGCGCGTCGTCCGCTGCGCCGAGTGGGCGCGGGGGCCGGGCGCGTCGCTCCGCTGCGGGCTCGCCGCGCTGCCGCCCGAGGCCGACCGCGCCGTCGTCGTCCTCGCGGACGGGCCGCGCCTCGCGCCGGCCGCCGTCGACCGCGTCGTCGCCGCCTCGCGCACGCACCCGGACGAGCTCGTCGCGGCGTCGTACGGCGGGGCGCGCGGCCATCCGCTCGTCGTCCCGCGGGCGCTGTGGCCCGCGATCCCGGATGAGGGCGCGCGCTCGCTGCCCGTGCGGCTCGTCCCGTGCGACGACCTCGGGCCTCCAGGAGACGTGGATTTTGCCGATGAACTCTGAGCAGAACGGGAAGGTGTCCATCCGCCGACGCCGAACCGGGACCGCCGCCGTGATCGACCTCGCCCGCCCCCTCACCGACACCTCGCTCGCGCGCTCCCCGCTCGCGTCCGCCCGCCTCGCGCGGCAGCTCACCGTGGAGGAAGCCGCGCTCCGCGCCGGGATCCGCGAGGACCACGTCCGCTGGCTCGAGGAGGGGCGCGTCTACCGCTTCCGCACCACCGACGACGCGATCATCGCCGCGCTCCTCTACGCGTCGGCGCTCGGGATCGAGCACCGGGAGGCGCGCGCGCTCGCCGGCCTGCCGGTGCCGCCGCTGCCCGCCGGCCGGAGCAGGCGCGGGCGGCTGCTCGTGCTCGCGGCGGTCCTGCTCGCGCTCTCCGGGCTGACGGCGCTCTTCGCCTTTGCCGGCGGCGACAGCCGGCCGTCGACGCGCGAGGCGCTCGCCGCGCAGGGACCGCAGCTGCCGCCGCGGTGGGAGATCTCGGTCGAGGTGCTGAACGGCAACGGCGACATCAACTGGACGCGGCAGGTCGCGTCGCGGATCGGGGCGCTCGCGTACACGATCGCGCACGTCGGCCGGGCGGACCGGTTCGACTACCAGCAGACCGCGGTGTACTACGAACGCGGCGGGCAGGCGAACGCCGTCCGGCTCGCCCGCGAGCTCGGCGTCGTCGCGCGGCCGCTCCCGGGCGGCGACGACCCGAAGCGGCTCGTCGTCGTCGTCGGGCCGCAGAAGGGCCCCGGCGGGAAGGGCTAGAGCGCGATCCGGAGCGCCGCCAGGCGCTCCTTCAGCTCCGGCGGCATCGGCTCCACCACCGACTGCCGCACGTACATCCGCAGCTTCTCCTCGAACACGTACCGCCGGCGGCAGTACGAGCAGAGGTCGAGGTGCGCCTCGGCCTCGGCGCGCTCGGACTCGTCGAGCTCGCGGTCGAGGTACGGCTGCAGCAGCAGCTCGCACCTCTCGCAGTCGTCGATCACGTCGTTCCCACCGCTTCCTCGGCCAGCTGCTTCTTCAGGATACGCCGCCCGCGGTGCAGACGAGACATGACCGTCCCGACGGGGACGTCGAGGATCTGCGCCGCGTCCTGGTAGCTGAAGTCGCCGATGTCGACGAGGACGACGACGTCGCGGAAGTCGTGGGGCACGGCCGCGAGCGCGGCGACGATGTCGTCCTGCGAGAGGCGCTGGTCGACCCGCTCCTCCTCGCCGATCGGCCCGCCCGTCTGCTCCAGCTTGTCGGCCAGGAAGTAGTCGCCCGCCTCGAGCGACTGCACGTCCGGAGACCGCTGCACGCGGCGCCCGCGGTCGATGTTGAGGTTCGTGAGGATGCGGAGCAGCCAGGCGCGGAGGTTCGTCCCCGGGGTGAAGGAGCGCCAGCTGCGGAACGCGCGCGCGTACGTCTCCTGCATCAGGTCCTCGGCCTCCTCGCGCGACCCGACGAGGTGGCGGGCGACGCGGTAGACCTGGTCGGCGAGGGCGAGGGCATCTTCTTCGAACCGCACGCGGTCGCGTGCCTCCGTCGCGATGCGCCGTGCCTCCTGTGGGCTCGTCTCGCTCACCGCGACTCCCCCGTCAACGTCGCGCCGGAGCGCGCTATTCCCCGTCCACGGGCGCGAGCTCGCGGAAGCCGGCCTTCGACATCGCCTCCACGAGCGCGTCGCGGCTCGTCTTCGCGTCGTCCCAGGAGAGCGTGACCTGCCCCATCAGGTTCGCGTTCGCCGCCTCGAGGCCCTCGTGGCCGCGGAGCGCGCCGCCGAGGCGCGCCACGCAGCGCTCGCAGCGGATGCCGTTCACCTGGATCGTCTCGGTGCGGAGGGGCACGCCTCGATCCTAGCCGCAGGTCCGCGCGACGACGTCCGCCACGGCCGCGCGCAGCCCGTGCGCCTCCCCCACCTCGAGCTGCCGGTCACCCTCGCACCGGCTCGGGTCGATCGCCGCGAGCAGCTCCTCGCTCCCGAGCCGCGCCGCGGCGGGCGCGACGAGCTCCAGCAGCCGCGCCGTCAGCTCGGGGACGGCGTGGAGCCGCTCGGCCGCGGGGTCCGGGAGCGACGCGCGCGGCCCGCGGTGGCCGGCGGCCCAGCGCGCCTCCTGGTAGAGCGCCCGGTCGAACGGCGCGCCTGCCGCGGGATCCTCGAGCAGCGTCGCGACGAGCGCCTGCACGAGCGCGACGAACGCGCCCGAGAGCTCGACCGCAGTCGGCTGGTCGCACGCGCGCACCTCGAGCGTCCCCAGGCGCGGGTGCGGCCGCACGTCCCACCAGAGCGCGGAGTAGTCGGACACGAGGCCGAGGCGCGTCATCCGCTCGACGGTCCGCTCCCAGTCGGCGAACGTCGCGAAGACCGGCGGCGCGCCGTTTCGCGGCAGCTGCCCGAGCACCTCGGCCCGGTTCGACGCGAGGCCCGTCCGCTCCCCGGCGAGGTACGGCGAGTTCGCCGACAGCGCGAGGAGCAGAGGCAGCCACGGCAGCGCGCCCTCGAGCGCGCGCAGGCAGGCGGCGGCGTCGGGGACGGCGACGTGGACGTGCAGGCCGTTGACGCCCTGGCGGCGCGCGGTGACGCCCGCGTACGCGACGAAGTCGAGGTACCGCTGCTCCTGGACGATCTCCTGCTCCTCCGGCCGCGCGAGCGCGTGGGTGCCGGCGGCGGCGAGGGCGAGCCCGTGGCCGCGCGCGATCTCCCCGGTCGCCGCGCGCAGCTCGCGGAGGGCGGCAAGCGCCTCGGCCGCGGTCGCGCACGGGCGGGTGTTGAGCTCGACGACCGAGGCGAAGAGCTCGGTCTTGACGCTGCCGGGCAGCGCGAGGCGCTCCGCCTCGGCGACGAGCGTCTCGACGCGCGGGACGGGGTCGAGCGTCTCCGCGTCGAGGATCATCAGCTCCTCCTCGACCCCGATCCGCAGCGGCGCGCCGGCGCCGAACGCGTGCGCGCTCACCGCGCGCGGACGCCGTGCACCGGCCGGCCCGCGGCCTCCCACGCGTAGTACGAGGCGCTGGGGCCGAAGGCGCTCTGGTACGAGACGACGCGCGGGTCGCGGCCGACCTCCTTCGCGCGCTGCGCGTGGCGGAGGAGGTTCGGGTCGTCGCGCTCCTCCCAGACGAGGATCAGGTGCGCGGCGGTCATGAACTCGGCCACGAAGTCGCAGCCGGCCGCGGGGCAGGGGAACGGCGCGGTGGCGACGCAGAACCAGCCTTCGTGGTCCCCGGAGCCGTCGTCCGTCCAGAGCTCCTCCTCGTCGGCGGCGCCGAGGAGCTCCTCCTCGAGGACGGCGCGCCCGCGCTCGATCTCGGCCATGCGCGGAACGCTAACGCGCCCGCCCCGCGCCGCGCCGCCGTCGCACTCCCGTCACGCTTCGGTGCGCGTTCCGTTCCGGGGTCAGACCCTGCACCAACTCTGTGACGGTTCGTCCACAGGCGACGCGCGACCGCGCGAAGATCCCGTACGGCTACGGGCTCCGTGACGGTTCCGTCGCGCTCCTGTCACGCTTCCGTTCCGGGGTCAGACCCTGGAACGGATGCGTGCCGGAGCGTCCACAGCCGTCCCGTCGGGACGAGTGTGCGGCGAGGGGCCCGGGGCAGGCGGTTCGGGCCCCTCGCCGTGCGACCCCTGGGGCAGGGGTCAGCCGGAGGAGGTCGGCTGCTGGTCGAGCTCCGCGGTCAGCGTGAGCCGCGTGTCGCCCCGATAGACCTCGATCTTCACCGCGTCGCCGGGGCGATGGGCGTTCACGACGCGCCGCAGGTCGTTCTCCGTCGCGACCGGCCGGCCGGCGACGCGGACGATCACGTCGCCGCCGAGCACGTAGCTCTCGCCGGAGACGACGACGGACGTCGACCCCGCGCGCAGGCCGGCCCGGTCGGCCGCGCTGCCCCGCCGCACCTCCTGCACGATCAGCCCGCGCTCGACCGGCAGCCGGAAGACCTGCGCCAGCTCGTCGTTGATCTCCTGCACGCCGACGCCGAGGAACGGCCGCGCGACGCGCCCGTCCTCGATCAGCTGCGCGGCGACCGCGCGCACCGTGTCGATCGGGATCGCGAAGCTGATCCCCGCGGCGCCGTCGTTCCCGCCGCCCGCGACGAACGCGGTGTTGACGCCGATCACCTCGCCGCGCGCGTTCAGCAGCGGGCCGCCGGAGTTCCCCTCGTTGACGAGCGCGTCCGTCTGGATCACCTCGTCGATCGCGCCGGCGAGGTTCGGCGCCGCGATCCGCCGCTGGAGCGCGCTGACGATCCCGGCGGTGACGGAGCGCTCGAGGCCGAACGGGTTCCCGATCGCGACGACGGGGTCGCCGACGCGGACGGTCGACGAGCGGCCGAGCGTCAGCGGCGACAGCGCGCGCGACTTCTCGTCCACCTTCAGCACCGCGACGTCGGTCGAGGCGTCGACGCCCACGATCCGCGCGCGGACGCGGTCGCGGTTCGAGAAGCTCACCGTGACCTCGTCGGCGTCCGCGACCACGTGGAAGTTCGTGACGATGTGGCCGACCCGGTCGATCACGAAGCCGGAGCCGATTCCCTCGCGCCGCTGCTCTTCGGGCGCGCCGAACGGCAGCCCGAAGATCGGGTCGCGGTCGGGCTGCCGGATCACGACCCGCGCGTTCACCTGGACGACGCCGGACTTCGAGCGCTCGTAGATCTGCCCGATCGTGAGGCCGCCGACCGACTGGGACGCGATCGCCGGCGACGGCGCGGCGATCGGCTCCGGCTCGATCACGCGGACGGTCGTCGTGCCGCGCACGGGAAGCTGCCCGAGCGCGGCCGCCCCGACGAGCGCGACCGTGCCACCGGCGAACGCCGCCCCGACGAACCCGAGCCCGCGGGCGATCGTCGACCTGCTCATGCGCCCGTTATAGCCGCGGTCCGCGCGGCCCGGGCAGAGCGCGGATTGCCGTTCTGTTAAGTCTCGGGTGATGGAGACCGTGCTCGTGGACGCGCGGAACGTGCTCCGCTCGCGCTGGCCGAACATCCCGGAGCCGCGGCTCGTGGAGCTCTGCCGGCGCTGGGCCGAGCGGGAGGGCGTCCGCGCCGTCGTCGTCTTCGACGGCCGCGCGCCGGGTCACGGCGTCGGCGAGCGCGCCGAGGACGAGCGGACGACGGTCGTGGGCACCGGCGCGGAGAGCGCCGACGACTGGCTGACGCGCGCGGCCGGCGAGCTGCGCCGCGAAGCCCGGCCGTTCGTCCTCGTGACGTCTGACCGCGAGCTGCGGGCGCGCGCGGGCGGCGGCGCGGAGCGGATCGTCGGCGGCGGCGCGTTCGCGGGCGAGCTAACGGCGCTCGGCTAGACGGCGACGGGGCGCGCGTCGAGCGCCTCGCGGACCGTCGACAGGAGCGACTCGTGCGTGAAGGGCTTCTGCAGGAACGGGAACGCGGCGCCGTCGACCTCCGGCGAGCTGTCGCCGTACCCCGACATGAGCACGACGGCCATGTCCGGCCGCAGCCGCCGCGCCTCGTCGGCGAGCCGCAGTCCCCCGAGCTCCGGCATCACCACGTCCGTCAGGAGCAGGTCGATCGGTCCGGAGTGCCGCTCGCAGAGCTCGAGCCCCTCGCGCCCGTCGCGCGCGCCGAGCACGGTGTAGCCCTGCTCGTGGAGGATCTCCTCCACGATCGCGTGCACGATCTCCTCGTCCTCGACGAGGAGGATCGTCTCGGAGCCGGCGAGGCCGGCGGCCTCCGGCTCCGCCGGGGCGTCCTCCGGCAGCGACTCCGCCGGGACGTCGACGCGCGGCAGGTAGATGCGCACCGTCGTCCCCGCCGCCGGGTCAGTCTCGACGCCGAGCGTGCCGCCGCTCCGCTCGACGAGCCCGACGAGCGCCGCGATCCCGAAGCCGAAGCGGTCGCCCGAGACGGGGCGCCCGCCGCCCGTCTCGGAGACGGAGATCATCACGTAGCGGCCCGGCTCGACGACCTCGTCGCCGGCCGCGGGCCGCGTCCGGCGGCGGAAGTCGACGTTGGCGGCGCGCACCGTCAGGTCGCCGCCCCCCGGCATCCCCTCGCGGGCGCCGAGGGCGAGCGCGAGCACCAGCTCGCGCAGCCGCGACGGGTCGGTCTCCACCCTGCCGAGCCCCTCCTCGAGCTCGAGGCGGACGTGGACACCTGCGCCGGCGACGCGCCGCAGCTCGTGCTCGAGGGAGCCGAGGACCTCGGCCGGCTCGACGACGCGCGGCCGCTGGACGTCGCGCTTCCCGAACGCCTTCAACTGGTCGACGAGCCCCGCGCCGCGCTCCGCCGCGTCCGCGACAGCGAGCGCGTGCCGCCGCAGCGGATCGCCCTCGGAGATGTGCGCGAGGAGCACGTCGCTCGAGCCGACGACGCCGACGAGGAGGCTGTCGAAGTCGTGCGCGATCCCGGCGGCGAGCCGCTCCGCAGCCTCCGCGCGCTCCGCGCGCCGCAGCGCCTCCTCGGCGCGGCGGCGCTCGGTGACGTCGCGGATGCTGGCGAGGATGCGGCCGTCGTCGAGCATCCGCGCGTGCAGCTCGCCGAGGACGGTGCTCCCGTCCGGCAGCAGCAGCAGGCGCTCGTGCAGGATCGTGCGGCCGGCCGCGAGCTCGTCGAGGCGCAGCGGCCGCGCCTCGAGCTCCTCCGCCGGGACGAGGTGCGCGAAGCTGAGCCCGACGAGCTCCTCGTGACGGCGCCGCAGGAGCTCGCACGCCTGCGCATTCGCCTCGAGCACGATCCCCATCGCGTCGGTGACGAAGATCGCGTCCGAGGCCTGCTCGGTCAGCGCCCGGTACTGCGCCTCGCTCGCCGCGAGCTCGCGGTTGCGCTGCGCGAGCGTCCGCGTCACGCGCCGGAGGATCGGGAACAGCGAGACGTAGAGGAGCAGCAGCGCCCCGCCGATGCCGGCGGCCTGGCGCTTCACGTCCGCGGCGATGCGGGCCGCGACCGGCGCGTAGTCGCGCTCCACGGCGAGGACGCCGGCCGCCCAGGTGGGATCGGCGAGCAGCCACCGCGCCGGCACGTACGACTCGACGACCTTGCCCTCGGGCGTCTCGGAGACGCCGTAGACGCGGTGGCCGGCCAGCGCGGCGGCGAGGTTCGCGGGATCGGCGACCTTCGTCCCGATCAGCGCGTGGTCGGTCGAGTAGGTGATCCGCCCCTCGCGGTCGATCACGCTGACGCGGCCCGCCTCGGGGCCGAGCGCCTCGCGCGCGAACAGGTCGTCGAGCTGCGCGCGGACGTCGCCGGTCGCCGGTCCCGCGAGCGCGACGCGCGCAAGATCGTCCGCGGCCAGCCGCTCCGCGACGTACCGCGCCGCCTCGTGGACGTCCTCCTGCGCGCGCTGCGTCGCGAAGACCTTGCCCGCCCAGATGCTGGCGGCGCCGGAGAGCGCGAGCGCGACGCCGGCGTACACGGCGAAGCGCAGCACGAGCCGCGGCGGGGCCGCGCGATGCGGGGCGGGAGGGGCCATCTCCGCTCGTCTATCGGCAACGGGGGCGTCGGACTCCAGCGGCCGTTTCGCCGGCGCGCCCGCGCGGAACGAGCGGTCTCGTGCCCGAGGTCGGCTACGCCCTGTCGTCGGAGGAGCACGCGCCGAACGACCTCGTCCGCAACGCGCGGCTCGCGGAGGAGGCCGGCTGCACGTTCGCGCTCGTCTCCGACCACTTCCACCCGTGGGTCGACGCGCAGGGCCACGCGCCGTTCGTCTGGTCGGTGATCGGCGGGATCGCGCAGGCGACCGAGCGGCTGCGGCTCGGCACGGGCGTGACCTGCCCGACGATCCGGATCCATCCCGCGATCGTCGCCCAGGCCGCGGCGACGTGCGCGGCGATGATGCCCGGGAGGTTCTTCCTCGGCGTCGGCACCGGCGAGAACCTCAACGAGCACGTCCTCGGCGACAAGTGGCCGGTGCCGGACGAGCGGCTCGAGATGCTGGAGGAGGCGATCGAGATCATCCGCCTGCTCTGGGAGGGCGGGTACCAGACGTACCGCGGCGAGTACTACGACGTCGAGCAGGCGCGGCTGTACACGCTGCCGGAGGAGCCACCGGCGATCGCGGTCGCCGCCGCCAAGCCGCTCGCCGCCGACCTCGCGGGGCGGTGCGGCGACGCGCTCGTCTCCACCGCGCCGGACGCGTCGGTCGTGGAGGAGTACCGCGAGGCCGGAGGCGACGGGCCGTGCTACGCGCAGGTGACGCTGTGCTGGGCCGAGTCGGAGGAGGAGGCGAAGCGGACGGCGCACCGCATCTGGCCGATCGCGGGCCTCGGCGGCGACCTGAACCAGGAGCTCCCGCTGCCGCGCCACTTCGAGCAGGCGGCGGCGTCGGTGTCGCCGGACGACGTCGCGGAGGCGATCCCGTGCGGCCCCGACGTCGACCGAATCGTCGCGGAAGCGCGCGAATACGCCGACGCCGGCTTCGACCACCTCTACTTCCACCAGATCGGGCCCGACCAGGAGGGCTTCCTCCGCGTCTTCCGCGACGAGCTGGCGCCGCGGCTGCGCGATTAGGCGCCCCGCGTGCCGGGAACCTGCCCGGCAGGAGGTGGTGCAGATGGCGAAGTCCAGGACGAAGGACCACGGCCCGAGCGTCAAGGACGACGAGCTCTACGAGAAGCTCCGCGACCGCGGCGAGAGCAAGGAGAAGGCGGCGCGGATCGCGAACGCGGCCGCCGACGAGGGGCGGTCGAAGGTCTCGCGGCGCGGCGGCAAGGCCGGCAGCTACGAGGACCGCACCGTCGAGGAGCTGCGTCGGCAGGCGGCGAAGGTCGGCATCGAGGGGCGCTCGAAGATGAAGAAGGACGAGCTGATCGGCGCCCTCCGGAACCACTGACGGGTGCCCCGCGCGGCGTCTGATTGAATCGGGTCGTGGGCCCGGATTCCTTCGGCGCGCGCGCGTCGCTCGAGGTCGGCGGCGAGCGCTACGAGATCGTCCGGCTGGACGCCCTCCAGTCGCGGTTCGACGTCGAGCGGCTGCCGTACACGCTGAAGATCCTGCTCGAGAACGTCCTCCGCCACGAGGACGGCGAGACCGTCACCGCCGAGGACGTCGAGGCGGTGGCGACGTGGGTCGCCTCGGAGGAGCCCAGCCGCGAGATCTCGTTCTCGCCCGCGCGCGTGCTCCTGCAGGACTTCACCGGCGTGCCGGCGATCGTCGACCTCGCGGCGATGCGCGACGCGATGCGGGAGCTCGGCGGCGATCCCGCGCGGATCGACCCGCTCCTCCCCGCGGAGCTCGTGATCGACCACTCCGTCCAGGTCGACGAGTACGCGACGCGGCTCGCGATCCGGCGCAACGCCGAGCTTGAGTTCGAGCGCAACCGCGAGCGGTACGCGTTCCTCCGCTGGGGGCAGGGCGCGTTCGACAGCCTCGCGGTCGTCCCGCCGAACACCGGGATCTGCCACCAGGTGAACCTCGAGTACCTCGGCCGCGTGGTCGAGTCGCGCGACGGCCGCGCATTCCCCGACACGCTCGTCGGCACCGACTCGCACACGACGATGATCAACGGGCTCGGCGTCCTCGGCTGGGGCGTCGGCGGGATCGAGGCCGAGGCGGCGATGCTCGGCGAGGCGATCTCGATGCTCGTACCGCAGGTGGTCGGCTTCCGCCTCACCGGCGAGCTGCCGGAGGGCGCGACTGCGACCGACCTCGTGCTGACGGTGACGCAGATCCTCCGCGAGACGGGCGTCGTCGGGAAGTTCGTCGAGTACTTCGGCGCCGGGCTCGAGCGGCTGCCGCTCGCGGACCGCGCGACGATCGGGAACATGTCGCCGGAGTACGGCGCGACGTGCGGGTTCTTCCCCGTGGACGAGGTCACGCTCCAGTACCTCCGCCTCACCGGCCGCTCGGAGGAGCGGATCGCGCTCGTCGAGGCGTACTGCAAGGAGAACCTCCTCTGGCACGACCCCACGCACGAGCCGACGTACTCGCAGGTCGTCGAGCTCGACCTCGCCGAGGTCGAGCCGAGCCTCGCGGGCCCGAGGCGGCCGCAGGACCGCGTGCCGCTGCGCGACGCGAAGGCGTCGTTCTGCGCCG